>JAANMY010003392.1_pt1 | contig 13289 bp, 9 predicted proteins | sample 7279691 | NCBI WGS metagenome assembly JAANMY01 (sample SAMN14094543, study PRJNA606508) | bioreactor metagenome | isolation source: A lab-scale SPAN reactor treating ammonium-rich wastewater day 388 | place: Ireland: Galway | collected 2018-02-07
GGCATGGACATCGAGCAGGTCGCCGCCGAGAAGCCGGACGCGATCAAGACCCTGCACGTGAACTTCGTCGAAGGCCTGCAGGCCTACCAGTGCCGCGACCTGGCCTTCGCGCTCGGCCTCAACGCCAAGCAAGCCGGCCAGCTGACCAAGATCATGCTCGGCCTGTACAAGCTGTTCAACGAGAAGGACCTGGCGCTGGTCGAGCTGAACCCGCTGGCGATCCTGGACGACGGCAACCTGGCCGTGCTGGACGGCAAGATCAATTCCGACGACAACGCCAACTTCCGCCATCCGGAACTGGTGGCGATGCGCGACACCCGCCAGGAAGACGAGACCGAAGTGCTCGCCTCCAAGTACGACCTCAACTACGTGACCATGGACGGCAACATCGCCTGCATGGTGAACGGCGCCGGCTTGGCGATGGCGACGATGGACGTCATCAAGCTCAACGGCGGCGAGCCGGCCAACTTCCTCGATGTCGGCGGCGGCGCCAACAAGGAGAAGGTGACGGAAGCCTTCAAGCTGATCCTGCGCTCGCCGAGCGTCAAGGCGATCTTCGTCAACATCTTCGGCGGCATCGTCCGCTGCGACATGATCGCCGAGGGCATCATCGCCGCGGTCAAGGAAGTGGGCGTCAAGGTGCCGGTGATCGTGCGCCTGGAAGGCACGAATGTGGAAGCCGGCAAGAAGCTGCTGGCCGAATCGGGCCTGGCCATCACCCCGGCCGACGACATCAACGATGGCGCGAAGAAGGCCGTCGCGGCCGCCGCAGCCTGATCCCACACCTTCGGAGAATTTTGAAATGGCAGTCTTGATCAACAAGGACACGAAGGTGCTGGTGCAGGGCTTCACCGGCTCGCAGGGCACCTTCCACGCGCAGCAGATGCTCGACTACGGCACGAAAGTCGTCGGCGGCGTGACCCCGGGCAAGGGCGGTACCGAGCACCTGGGCCTGCCGGTGTTCGACACCATGGAACAGGCCGTCGCCAAGACCGGCGCCGATGCCTCCGTCATCTACGTCCCGCCGCCGTTCGCGGCCGATGCCATCCTTGAAGCGGCCGCGGCCGGCATCAAGGTCATCGTCTGCATCACCGAGGGCATCCCGGTGCTGGACATGATGCGCGTCAAGAACGTGCTGAAGAACTACCCGGGCACCGTGCTGGTCGGCCCGAACTGCCCCGGCGTGATCACCCCCGGCGAGTGCAAGATCGGCATCATGCCGGGCCACATCCACATGCCCGGCAAGGTCGGCATCGTCTCGCGCTCGGGCACGCTGACCTATGAAGCGGTCAAGCAGACCACGGATGCCGGCCTGGGCCAGAGCACCTGCATCGGCATCGGTGGCGACCCGATCAACGGCACCAACTTCATCGACGCGCTGAAGCTGTTCCAGGAAGACCCGCAGACCGAAGGCATCATCATGGTCGGCGAGATCGGTGGTTCGGCCGAGGAAGAAGCCGCCGAGTACATCGCCAAGCACGTGACCAAGCCGGTCGTCGGCTTCATCGCCGGTGCCTCGGCCCCGAAGGGCAAGCGCATGGGCCACGCCGGTGCGATCGCCTCGGGTGGCTCGGGCACGGCCGAAGGCAAGTTCGCGGCGATGGAAGCCGCGGGCGTGACCACGGTGAAGTCGCCGGGCGACCTGGGCGCGGCGATCGCCAAGCGCCTGGCGAAGTAAGCGCAGGCGTCATCGCCCGCGGCAGGAAAAGCCGCCCGATGGGCGGCTTTTTCGTTTTATGACACGGCGGGCGGCACAATGCGCCCATGACCGCCGAAAACACGCCAGCGCGGCCTGCGCGCAAACGACCCGGTGAATTCCGCCGCCTGATGGCGCGCCGGTTCAACCTGCTCTCGGACAAGGCGCCGGACGACATCATCGAACGGCGCATCCGCGAGGGCGTGGAGTTGCAGGGCGCGACGCCGTGGATCCTGATCTTCGCCATCCTGGTGGCCGCGATCGGGCTCAACGTCAATTCCACCGCGGTGGTGATCGGCGCGATGCTGATCTCGCCCTTGATGGGCCCGATCATGGGCGTCGGGCACGGGGTGGCGGTGCACGACTTCGGCCTGCTGCGGCGGGCGCTGCTCAATCTGGCGCTGTCCACGGTCATCGGCCTGGTGGTGTCCGCGCTGTACTTCATGCTGACGCCGCTCTCGGAAGCGCAATCGGAACTGCTGGCCCGCACCTCGCCGACGCTGTGGGACGTGCTGATCGCCTTGTTCGGCGGCATGGCGGGGATCATCGGCGTGACCCGCGAGGAGAAGTCCAACGTCATCCCGGGCATGGCGATCGCCACCGCGCTGATGCCGCCGCTGTGCACGGCCGGCTACGGCCTGGCGACCAGGGAGTGGCGCTGGTTCGGCGGCGCGTTCTACCTGTATTCGATCAACTGCGTCTTCATCGCGCTGGCCACGTTCATCGGGATCCGCCTGCTGCGCCTGCCGCGGCAGTCGTTCGTCGATGCCAGGACCGAGCGTCGCGTCGGCATGGCGATGTGGCTGGTGGCCGTCGCCACCCTGCTGCCGAGCATCTATCTGGCCGTGAACCTGGTGAAGGATGAGGTCTACCGTGCCCGCGCAGGCGACTTCGTGCGCGAGGCATTCGCGTTCCGCGATGCTTTCGTGGTGGATACGCGGATCGATGCTTCGGCGCGCGTCATCGACGTCTCGCTGGTCGGCAATCCGGTCTCGAACGAGAACCTGACGCGCATCGAAAGCCGGCTGGCGCCCATGGGCTTGGCGGGCACGCGCATCCGGTTGCACCAGACCCGCAGCAATGAGCCGCTCGACGTCGGTGCGTTGCGCACGCAGCTGCTGGGCGACGTGATCCAGCAGGGGCAGGCCACGCTGGCGGACATGGAGCGGAAGTTGAAGGCGGCCGAGCAGGCATTGCATGACCGGAACGCGCTGGCGTCACAGGCCGCCGCCATCGCCGACGAGCTCCGTGCGCAGGAACCGGGTGTCGGCATGGTCGGGGTGAGCCAGGGCTCCCGCATCGATGCGGACGGCAACCGGCAGCCCCTGGTCCAGCTGACGGTGGCAAGCCCGGAGCCGCTGGCCGCCGAGTCACGTGAACGCATCCTGCGCTGGTTCCGCGTGCGGAGCGGCGATGACCAGGCCGAAGTCGTGTTCAGGGGACCGTGAGGACGAAGCGGCCACGCAACCCCGTGCAGGGTGTCCGCTAGACTCGTCGCATGAACCTTCGCATCGCCCTTGCCCAGTTCGATTTTCCGGTCGGCGACGTCGCCGGCAACGCGCGCCGAATCGCCGAGATGATCGCGGTGGCGCGCGACGAGCACGGCGCCGACATCGTGCTGTTTCCCGAGCTCGCGCTCTGCGGCTATCCGCCGGAGGACCTGCTGTACCGGCCATCGTTCCTGCGCGCCTGCGAGACGGCGATCGGCGAGGTGGCGAAGGCCGCGACCGGGATCGTCGCCATCGTCGGCTGGCCGCAGGCGGCCGGCAGCGTGGTCTACAACGCGGCCAGCGTGCTGCGCGAGGGCGGCATCGCGCACACCTACCGCAAGCGTGAACTGCCGAATTACGCGGTGTTCGACGAGCGCCGTTATTTCGATGTCGATCCGGACCGCGACGACTGCGTGTTCGAGGTGAAGGGCGTGCCGGTCGGCCTGCTGATCTGCGAGGACCTGTGGTTCGCCGAGCCGATCGATTCAACCGTCGCCGCCGGCGCGCGGCTGGTGCTGGTGCCGAACGCCTCGCCGTTCGAGCGCGACAAGCATGCCCAGCGCGACGCCTTGCTCGCCCAGCGCACGCGCGAGACCGGCGTCGGCATCGCCTACCTCAACGTGGTCGGCGGGCAGGACGCGGTGGTGTTCGATGGCGCGTCGGTGGTGTGCGATGCGGACGGGCAGGCCTCGCCGGCCGCCGCCGCCTTCACCGACCAGTGGCTGGTGGTCGACTACGACGCCGATGCGCGCCGGTTCACCCCGGTGCTGTGGATGGACGACGGCGACGAGTCGCGCGACGCGCTGGCCTGGCGCGCCATCGTGCGCGGCATCCGCGACTACTGCGGCAAGAACGGATTCTCGAAGGTGTGGCTGGGCCTGTCCGGCGGCATCGATTCCTCGATGGTGCTGGCGCTGGCCGTGGATGCGGTGGGTGCCGGCAACGTCACCGCGGTGCGGATGCCTTCGCGCTATACCGCGGGCTTGAGCAACGACCTGGCGCAGCAACAGTGCGACGCGCTGGGCGTGAAGCTGATCGCGCTGCCGATCGAGAAGCCGTTCCAGGCCTACCTCGACACGCTGGCCGACACCTTCGAAGGCCAGCCGGTCGACGTGACCGAGGAGAACCTGCAGTCGCGCATCCGCGGGGCGATGCTGATGGCGCTGTCCAACAAGTTCGGCGGGCTGCTGCTGACCACCGGCAACAAGAGCGAGTACGCGGTGGGTTACGCCACGATCTATGGCGATATGTGCGGCGGCTACGCGCCGATCAAGGACCTCTACAAGACCGAGGTGTTCGCGCTGTCGCGCTGGCGCAACACGGTGGGTGGCATGGAAGTGATCCCGAACGCGGTGATCGAGCGGCCGCCGAGCGCCGAGCTGCGCGACAACCAGAAGGACCAGGACTCGCTGCCGCCCTACGACGTGCTGGACGCGATCCTGATGCGCCATGTCGACCAGGAACAGTCGCGCGACGAGATCGTCGCCGCCGGCTTCGATGCCGCGACGGTGGACAAGGTGGTGCGGCTGGTGCGCGTCGGCGAGTGGAAGCGGCACCAGGCCGCGCCGGGACCGAAGGTTTCGCGACGGGCGTTCGGGCGCGAGCGGCGCTATCCGATCACCAGCGGCTGGCGCGGCTGAGCGCGGCGCCGAAGCCGCATCGCCATGTAAAAAGCCGCCCAAGGGCGGCTTTTTCGATCACCGGGAAGGCCGGGTCACTCGGCCTTGGCGCGTTCCGGCACGCCTTCGCGGGCGAACGGGTTGAGGCGCTGGAACACCGACGGGTTCTTCGGCCAGCCGCCCTTGAGCCACGGGTGCTGCGGGTCGTTCTGCAGCAGGACGCGCTTGGCGTCATCGGCCAGCACGGTGTTGCCGAGGCGGGTGTAGGTCTCGGCCAGCACGGCGACGGCGTCGTTCTGGTATTCGCTCTGCGGGTAGGTTTCCAGCAGGTACTTGGCGCGGTCGGCGGCGGCCACCCAGGCGCCGCGGCGCAGGTAGTAGACCGAGGTGTTGAGCTCGTGGCGCGCGAACTGGTTGCGCAGGAAGACCATGCGGTCGCGGGCGTCGGCGGCATAACGGCTGTTGCCGTAGCGCTCGACCACCAGCCCGAAGTCGCTGTAGGCCTGCATCGGCGCGGCCAGGTCGCGGCCGGCCATGTCGAGGGCGAACACCTTCTGCAGGAACACCGTGTTGCGGGCCTGGTTGGCCAGTCCACGCAGGTAGTAGATGTAGGGGACGTTCTTGTGGGTCGGGTAGGTCCGCAGGAAGCGGTCGACGCTCGACACCGCCTCGTCGTTCTTGCCCGACTTGTACTGGGCGTAGGCGGTTTCCATCAGCGCCTGCTCGGCATACGGGCCGTAGGGATACTGGGCGATGAGGCGCTTGAAGGTTTCCTCGGCGCTGCCGTAGTTGCCGCGCTCCATCTGGCCATGCGCCTTGTCGTAGAGCGTCTCGACCGGCAGCCCTTCGTTCTGGCCTTCCTTCTTGAACATCTTGCCCATGCGGGCGCAGCCGCTGCCGGCGAAGACCACGATGAGCAGCAACAGCAGGGTACGGGCAAGCGGGCGCGCGTCGAAGCGTGGGGACATGTCGGCAGGGGAGTCGTGCGGAAGCGGTGATAATAGCCCAGCCGGCCCGGGTCCCGCCCCGCGGAGCATGAATCCGGCGAAAACGTCCGCCGGCCGAAGATCCGCATCCTGATGAACGACAAAACCCCCGAATCCGGCGTGTTGCATGCCGTCGTCCCCGCCGGTGCCGCCGGTCGCCGTTTCGATGCCGTGCTGGCCGAACTCTTCCCCGACTTCTCGCGCTCGCGGCTGGCCGGCTGGATCAAGTCCGGCGACGCGCTGCTGGACGGCAAGCCGGCGCGCCCGCGCGATCCGGTCCATGGCGGCGAGGCGGTCAGCCTGGCCGCGGTGCTCGGCATCGAGACCGAGGCGCTGCCGCAGGACATCCCGCTCGACATCCTTTATGAGGACGACGCGGTCTTCGTCATCGACAAGCCGGCGGGGCTGGTGGTCCATCCCGGCGCCGGCAACCCCGACGGCACCCTGGTCAATGCGCTGCTGCATCGCGACCCCTCGCTCAACGCACTGCCGCGCGCCGGCATCGTCCACCGCCTCGACAAGGACACCTCCGGCGTGATGGTCGTGGCGCGCACCCTGCCCGCGCAGACCCGGCTGGTCGAGATGCTCTCGGCCCGCGACGTGCACCGACAGTACCTGGCCGTCGTGGCCGGGGCGCTGGTTTCCGGCGGCACCGCCGATGCGCCGATCGACCGCCACCCGCGCGACCGCCTGCGCATGACCGTGCGCGAGGACGGCCGCGACGCCGTCACCCATTACCGCCTGCGCGAGCGCTTCCGCGCCCATACCGCGCTGGAATGCCGGCTGGAAACCGGGCGCACGCACCAGATCCGCGTGCACATGCAGCACCTCAAGCACCCGATCATCGGCGACCCGCTCTACGGCGGCGCGCTCAAGCTGCCCAAGGGCGCCAGCGACGACCTGGTCGCGGCCCTGCGTGGCTTCAAGCGCCAGGCCCTGCATGCCGAGGTGCTGGAATTCGCGCACCCGCTGACCGGCCAGCCGGTCCGCGCCGAGGCACCGGTCCCGGCCGACATGCGCGCCCTGATGAAGGCGATGCGCGAGGACACGGCCGCCTTCAACGAAGCGCAGCGGCGGTGAGCGCACAGCCGTATATCGAGGCCGGCTGGCCGGCGCCGCCCGGTGTGCGCGCACTGACCACATTGCGCCACGGCGCGGGCGTGTCGAAGCCGCCCTTCGACACCTTCAACCTGGGCCTGCGCAATGGCGATGAGCCCGCCGATGCGCTGGAAAACCGCCGCCAGCTGTCCGCGTTGCTCGGCCTGCCTTCTTCGCCGCGCTGGCTGCGGCAGGTGCATGGCACGCAGGTGATGCGCTTCGATGCGGCTTCGGCGGCGGGCGATGAGCCGGAAGCCGATGCCGCCGTCACGGCCACGCGCGGCGTCGTGCTGGCCATCCTCACCGCCGATTGCCTGCCGGTGGTGTTCGCCGCCCGCGATGGCTCCGAAGTCGCCGCCGCCCATGCGGGCTGGCGCGGACTGGCCGCCGGCGTGCTGGAGGCGACACTGGCCGCGATGTCGAGTGCGCCGGGTGACGTGATCGCCTGGCTCGGCCCGGCGGCCGGGCCGCAGGCCTACGAGATCGGCGCGGAAGTGCGCGAGGCCTTCGTGTCGGACGATGCCGGCGCGGAAACCGCCTTCGCCGCCACCCGGCCCGGGCACTGGAAGGTCGATCTGCATGCCCTGGCACGGCGTCGTCTGGTCGTCGCCGGCATGCACTTGGCCGATATCCACGGCGGTGATCGCTGCACGATCACCGAAGCCGACGCCTTTTTCTCGCATCGCCGCGACGGCGTCAGCGGCCGCATCGCCACGCTGGCCTGGATCGCATGACCCCGACGCTGTTCCAGCGCCTGCTCGGTGCCGAGTTCTATTACCTCGCGCCCGAGGTCAAGGCGCTGCATGCGCGGCAGGGGACGTTCCGGTGCGAGGGTCGTTGCACCGTCGAGCGCGGGCGCAACCCGCTGGGACGACTGGCGTGCGTACTCATGCGCCTGCCGCCCGCGATGGTCGATGCGCCGCTCGCGGTGGTGTTCGACGCCGACGGCCCACGCGAAACCTGGCAGCGCAGCTTCGGCGGAAAACCGATGCGCTCGCGCCTGATGTTCGATGGCGGACGGCTGCGCGAGCGGCTGGGCCCGGCCACCCTGCATTTCCGGCTGTTCCGCATCGGCGGCGATCTGCACTGGGTGGCCGAAAGGCTGCGGGTGTTCGGCTTCATCCCCGTGCCCGCGCGCTGGCTGGACCACGTGCGCTGCCGCGAGTTCGATGACGGCGGTCGCTACGGTTTCGAGGTCGAGGCCCATCTGCCGCTGTTCGGCTTGCTGGTGCGCTATCGCGGCTGGCTGCTGCCGGTCGAGGCGCCCGCGGACGCAACGTGAGGTTTCCCCCTCGAATGGCGCCGAAGCGCCCGTTCGACGTTGAATTAACGCGCCATCGCCACCATTGAATGGGCATCGCACGCCGCATGCCCGGCTCCGCGCCGGCTGCATCCGTGCCCCATTCCGGAGGCTCTCCCCCATGCGCATGGACAAACTCACCTCGCGCTTCCAGCAGGCGATCGCCGACGCGCAATCGCTGGCGCTGGGCCGTGACAACTCGATCATCGAACCCGCCCACCTGTTGATGGCGCTGCTCGACCAGCAGGGCGGCGGCGCGCGGCCGTTGCTGGTGCAGGCCGGCGCCAACGTCGCGCTGCTGCGCGAACGCCTGGCCGAAGCGCTCGACCGCCTGCCCAAGGTCAGCGGGCAGGCCGGCAACGTCAGCATCAGCAACGACCTCTCGCGGCTGCTCAACGTCACCGACAAGCTGGCGCAGCAACGCGGCGATGCCTTCATCGCCAGCGAACTCTTCCTGCTCGCCGCGCTGGACGACGGCGGCGACACCGGGCGCGCGCTGAAGGCGGCGGGCGTGGACAAGGCGCGGCTGGAAGCCGCCATCGACAACATGCGTGGGGGTGAGAAAGTGCAGGACGAGAACGCGGAAGACCAGCGCCAGGCGCTGGAGAAATACACCATCGACCTCACCGCCCGGCACGAGAAGGGCAAGCTGGACCCGGTCATTGGCCGCGACGAGGAGATCCGGCGCTGCATCCAGGTGCTGCAGCGCCGCACCAAGAACAACCCGGTGCTGATCGGCGAACCCGGCGTCGGCAAGACCGCGATCGTCGAAGGCCTGGCCCAGCGCATCGTCAACGGCGAGGTGCCCGAGGGCCTGCGCGGCAAGCGCGTGCTCTCGCTCGACATGGGCGCGCTGATCGCCGGCGCCAAGTTCCGCGGCGAGTTCGAGGAACGGCTGAAGGCGGTGCTCAACGACCTCGCCAAGAGCGAGGGCCAGATCATCCTGTTCATCGATGAGTTGCACACGATGGTCGGCGCCGGCAAGGCCGATGGCGCGATGGACGCCGGCAACATGCTGAAGCCCGCGTTGGCGCGTGGCGAACTGCATTGCATCGGCGCGACCACGCTGGACGAATACCGCAAGTACATCGAGAAGGACGCCGCGCTGGAGCGCCGTTTCCAGAAGGTGTTTGTCGGCGAGCCGAGCGTGGAGGACACCATCGCCATCCTGCGCGGGCTGAAGGAGAAGTACGCCCTGCACCACGGCGTGGAGATCACCGACCCGGCGATCGTCGCCGCGGCCACGCTGTCCAACCGCTACATCAGCGACCGCCAGCTGCCGGACAAGGCCATCGACCTGATGGACGAGGCGGCTTCGCGCATCCGCATGGAGATCGATTCCAAGCCGGAGGAACTCGACCGCAAGGAGCGCCGCCTGATCCAGCTCAAGATCCAGCGCGAGGCGCTGAAGAAGGAGAAGGACGACGCCTCGAAACAGCGGCTCGCGGACCTGGAGGACGACATCGCCCACCTGGAGCGCGAGTACAACGACCTGGAGGAGATCTGGAAATCCGAGAAGGCCACGCTGCAGGGCGCGACGAAGATCAAGGAGAAGATCGAGCAGGCGAAGGCGCAGCTCGAGGCCGCGCAGCGCGCGCAGGACTTCGCGAAGATGAGCGAGATCCAGTACGGCGAACTGCCGGAACTGGAGAAGCAGCTCAAGGCCGCGCAGGAGGCCGAGACCACCGGCTTCCGCCTGCTGCAGGACAAGGTGACCGAAGAGGAGATCGCCGAAGTCGTGAGCCGCTGGACCGGCATCCCGGTCAGCAAGATGCTGGAAGGCGAGCGCGACAAGCTGCTGAAGATGGAATCGCAGCTGCATACGCGCGTGGTCGGGCAGGAGGAAGCGATCAAGGTGGTGAGCGATGCGGTGCGCCGCTCGCGCGCGGGCCTGAGTGACCCGAACCGGCCGAGTGGTTCGTTCCTGTTCCTCGGGCCCACGGGCGTCGGCAAGACCGAGCTGACCAAGGCGCTGGCGGAATTCCTGTTCGACTCGAGCGACGCGATGGTGCGCATCGACATGAGCGAGTTCATGGAGAAGCACAGCGTGTCGCGGCTGATCGGCGCGCCGCCGGGTTATGTCGGCTACGAAGAGGGCGGTTACCTGACCGAAGCGGTGCGTCGCCGGCCCTACAGCGTGATCCTGCTGGACGAGGTGGAGAAGGCGCATCCCGATGTCTTCAACATCCTGCTGCAGGTGCTCGACGACGGCCGCCTGACCGATGGCCAGGGCCGCACGGTGGACTTCCGCAACACGGTGATCGTGATGACGTCCAACCTCGGCTCGCACCAGATCCAGGAACTGGCCGGCGACGATTCGCCCGAGGCCTACACGCAGATGAAGGCGGCGGTGATGGGCGTGGTGCAGGCGCACTTCCGCCCGGAGTTCATCAACCGGCTCGACGACATCGTGGTGTTCCACCCGCTGGACAAGGCGCAGATCAAAGAGATCGCGCGCATCCAATTGCGCGGGCTTGAGAAACGGCTGGGCGAGCGCGGCATCCGCATCGAACTCACCGACAAGGCCTACGAACTGCTGGGCAATGTCGGCTTCGACCCGGTGTACGGTGCGCGCCCGCTCAAGCGCGCGATCCAGCAGCAGATCGAGAACCCGTTGGCGTCGGAGATCCTCAAGGGCAGCTTCGGCAACGGCGACACGGTGAAGGTGGATGCCGAGGGCGTCAAGCTGGTGTTCGTGCCGGGTTGAGTTCCGGTCGATGTGGGGAGGAAGCGGCGCCTGCGGGCGCCGTTTCCGTGTCCGGCGAGTGCATGCGCGTCAGCCGGCGAGCATCGCCTGCAGTTTCGCCACGCCTTCGACGGCGCCCATCGGCCAGTGCGCGTCGGCGATGTCGCTGATCGGCGTCGGCTGCGGGTTGATCTCGATGACGGGCTTGCCAAGCCGCTTCGCCAGCACCGGCAGCGAGGCCGCGGGTTGCACCATGCCCGAGGTGCCAATCACCACCAGCAGGTCGCAGGCCTGCAATGCATCGACGGCGGCCTGCCAGGCGGTGTCGGGCAGCGCTTCGCCGAACCACACTACGCCGGGGCGGAAGGGCGCGCCGCAGGCATCGCAGGCGGGCGGCGTTTCCAGCTGGCCGTCGCCGGGCGTGACCGGCAGGTTCCGGGTGATGGGGTCGGGGTCCTGCGTCGCGCCGCAGCCGATGCAGCGCGAATGCAGCAGCTCGCCGTGCAGGTGGACCACGCCGTGGCTGCCGGCGCGCTCGTGCAGGTCGTCGACGTTCTGCGTCAGCACCGTGATTTCGCGTCCGGCCTGCAACGCCGCGATGCCGACGTGCCCGGCATTCGGCGCGCAGCCGAGCAGTTGCGCCGCGCGCCAGCGGTACCAGCCCCAGACGCGCGCCGGGTCGCCGCGGAAGCCGTCTTCGCAGGCCAGTTCCTCCGGATCGAAGCGCGCCCACAGGCCGGTCAGCGCATCGCGGAAGGTGGCGATGCCGCTTTCGGCGGACATGCCGGCGCCGGTGAGCACGGTGATGTGGCGGGGCGATGCGGGCAGGTCCATGCGCGTCACGCTGTCTTTGGCCGGGCTGCCATGCTAGCCTTCACGCCGCCTCAGGTGGCCACCTCGCGTGGCTGAAACGGGAATCCGGTCCGCGCTTCGCGCCATTCCGGAGCTGCCCCCGCAACGGTAGGCAGGCGGGCCTTCGGCCCGGGCGCGGATCGCCACTGTGCACATGCATGGGAAGGCCCGCGCCGGATGCATCACGCATCTTCTGCGAGCCCGGAGACCGGCCTGCGGAAAACCGGACATGCGGTGGGCATGCGGACGGTCACCGGCCGCACCTGCGTATCCGGACTGTCTGCCGCTCCTGCCTGTCTCCCCCAGACCTCATGCCGCGCGGATGGGCGTGGCGCAGGAGCCCCGATGACATCGTTCAACCCCGTTTCCCGCCGTGCCGCGCTGGTACTGGCGATTTCCGCCGCACTGTCTTCCACGCCCGTGCTGGCCGATAGTCCCGTCGAACCGCAATCGCTCGACACCGTGGTGGTGACTGGCACCCGCGGCGAGCAGACGCTCGAGAACGCGCTGGCCGCGACCACCGTGATCGACCGCGAAGTGATCGAACGCCACCAGGCCAACTCGTTGCAGGACCTGCTGCGCGGCGAGGCCGGCATCAGCCTGTCCAACAACGGCGGCATGGGCAAGAACACGTCGCTGTATCTGCGCGGCACCGAATCCGACCACACGCTGGTGCTGATCGATGGCGTGCGCGTGGGCTCGGCGACGTCCGGCGGCGCGGCGTGGCAGGACATCCCGCTCGACCAGATCGAACGCATCGAGATCGTGCGCGGGCCGTACTCCAGCCTGTACGGATCGGACGCGATCGGCGGCGTCATCCAGATCTTCACCCGTCGGCCGCAGGGCGCGTTCACGCCGGAATTCAGCGTGTCCGCCGGCAGCCAGGGCACGGTGAAGGCGAGCGCCGGCGTATCCGGTCGCGGCGCGCGGAGCTGGTACGCGGTCAACCTGGCGCACGCCAAGACCGACGGCATCAACGCATGCAACGGCAAGCCTTCGCCGGGCGGCGCGGGCTGCTTCGTCTACGAGTTCGACCGCGACGGTTACCGCAACACCTCGGTCAGCGCCCAGGGCGGCTTCGACATCGGCGAGGCGTGGAAGCTGGAAGGCAACGCGCTGCGTGCGGAAGGCCGCAACCGTTACGACGGCAGCTTCGTCAACCAGGCCGACATCGTCCAGCAGGTGCTTGGTGCACGCGCGACCTTCCGCGGCGGCGAAGGCTTGAAGCTGGCGTTCAACGCGGGGCAATCGGAAGATGCCAGCGACAACTTCCACGATGGCACGTGGCGCAGCCACTTCGAGACCACGCGCCGCGTCGCCGGCGTGCAGGCCGACTTCAACGCCGGCGCCGCGCGCTTCGTCACCGGCTTCGACTGGTACAGCGATGAAGTGGGCAGCGACACCGCCTACGTGCTCGACCGCCGCACCAACCGCGCACTGTTCGGCCAGTGGCAGCAGGACTTCGGCGCGCATGCGCTGCAGCTGTCCGCGCGCCGCGACGACAACAGCCAGTTCGGCGGCAAGACCACCGGCAGCCTGCAGTGGGGCTGGCAGTTCACCGA
>JAANMY010003397.1_pt1 | contig 13278 bp, 13 predicted proteins | sample 7279691 | NCBI WGS metagenome assembly JAANMY01 (sample SAMN14094543, study PRJNA606508) | bioreactor metagenome | isolation source: A lab-scale SPAN reactor treating ammonium-rich wastewater day 388 | place: Ireland: Galway | collected 2018-02-07
CCTCGGCGCCGGCTGGCGGCGCTGCCATCGCGGCTGCGAGGCTGGATGCGAGGACCAGGGCGAGAGTCGCGCGACGATGGGTGGCTGCGGGCATTGCGTTGGCGTCCTGTGGTTTGGAATCCGCGGCCATCATTACCACAGTGCGCCGACCAGTAACATGCCCCAGGCGTGCACTGCTGCAGGCCAGCGTCAAGGTGCAGCGGCGCTGCGTTCCTTGCCCGACAGCCGGGCAACGAACTGCCCGCTGGCCGGATCCACGCACCAGCTGCGGGTCGCGCCGGTTGCCGCATCACGGTCAGCGTCGGACGACAACAGCCAGCAGGCCTGTGGCGCAGGCAGTGCAGCATCGCGCTGATAACGAAGTGCGAACTGCATTGGACCTCCCGGGATAAGCCCGGCCGCGCGCGCGGTCCGCCAGGCTTCCGGGCTGTCGATGAACTCCCCGGACAGGGGCTGCATGAGTACACAGGCTCCACCGGTGCCGACGTTCTCGATGGTGCCGTTCTCCAGCGCACGGATGCGCGTGCAGCGCCCCTGCGAGGGGGATTGCACGTCGTAGAACCAGAAAGTGTGCCGCGGCCCGGCCGCGAAACTGGTCGACACCGCCACCAGCTCGGCATCCGGCTGCCAGGCTCGCGCTTCGGTCAGCGCCTGTTCGAGCAGGGCACGGGCGCTGATGCCCGCCACGCTCGCTGACGCGGTGGGCCTGGCATCCGCGCCGTCGCCAGTTGCCGGCGCCGGACTCCCTCCACCACAGGCGCCGAGGACGACGGCAGCGATCGCAAGCAGGAGCAGACGGCAACTGGTCATGCTGACCCTCGTGGCTGGACATCGGGTTGCCGGCTGCCACCGGCGCCGCCCGCACATGGGCCGCAGTGTAGCGTGGCCAGAAAAAAGCAGAAGCCCCGCCGGGGCGGGGCTTCTGGCCTGGTTGTCGCGCAGGCAGGTATCGGCTACTTCAGGCTGTCCACCGGAATGCCGAGCGCCCGTGCCACGCCTTCACCATAGGCCCTGTCAGCCTTCAGGCAGTTGCCGATGTGGCGCAGCTGGATCTCCCGTGGCGCCGGGCCAATCGAGCGGGCGGTGTTGTCGAACAGCGCCTGCTTCTGGGCGGCGGTCATGAGGCGGAACAGTGCACCGGGCTGCGAGTAGTAGTCGCTGTCCTCGCGGTGGTTCCAGTGATCCGCCGCGCCGTTGAGCGCCAGCGGCGGCTCGCGGAAGTCCGGCTGCTGCTGCCACTCGCCGTAGCTGTTCGGCTCGTAGCCCAGCGTGCTGCCATGGTTGCCGTCCACCCGCATCGCGCCATCGCGGTGGTAGCTGTGCACCGGGCAGCGCGGCGCATTGACCGGGATCAGGTGATGGTTCACACCGAGCCGATAGCGCTGCGCATCCCCGTAGGAGAACAGCCGCCCCTGGAGCATGCGGTCCGGCGAGAAGCCGATGCCCGGCACGATGTTCGCCGGGTTGAATGCCGACTGTTCCACTTCCGCGAAGAAATTCTCCGGGTTGCGGTTCAGCTCCATGACACCGACGTCGATCAGCGGATAGTCCTTGTGCGGCCAGACCTTGGTCAGGTCGAAGGGGTTGTACGGCAGCTGCGCCGCGTCGGCCTCGGGCATGACCTGTACTTGCATGGTCCACTTGGGGAAGTCACCCTTTTCCAGGCTCTCGTAGAGATCGCGCTGGTGGCTCTCGCGGTCCCTGCCAATCAACGCCTCCGCTTCGGCATCGGTCAGGTTGCGGATGCCCTGCTGGCTCCTGAGGTGGAACTTCACCCAGTGGCGCTCGCCCTTTGCGTTGATCAGGCTGAAGGTATGGCTGCCGAAGCCATGCATGTGCCGGTAGGTTGCCGGGATGCCCCGGTCGCTCATCACGATGGTGACCTGGTGCAGGGCCTCGGGCAGCGAAGTCCAGAAGTCCCAGTTGTTCCTCGCGCTGCGCATGTTGGTACGCGGATCGCGCTTCACCGCGTGATTCAGGTCGGGGAACTTCAGCGGATCACGCAGGAAGAACACCGGCGTGTTGTTGCCGACGAGGTCCCAGTTGCCCTCCTCGGTGTAGAACTTCACCGCGAAGCCGCGGATGTCGCGCTCGGCATCAGCTGCACCGCGCTCACCCGCCACCGTGGTGAAGCGTGCGAACAGTTCGGTCTTCTTGCCGACCTTGGAGAAGATCTTCGCCCTGGTGTAGCGGCTGATGTCGTGGGTCACGGTAAACGTGCCGTAGGCGCCGGAGCCCTTGGCGTGCATGCGCCGCTCCGGGATCACCTCCCGGTCGAAATGCGCCAGCTTCTCCAGGAACCACACGTCCTGCAGCAGCTGAGGCCCGCGCGGGCCGGCAGTCAGCACGTTCTGGTTGTCGGTCACCGGGCAACCGGCGTTGGTGGTCAGCTTCTTGCCCATCGTCCTGCTCCTTCTCGTGGTCGCGGCCGCAGGCCGCGATGTGGATCCAACTCTGCGCGGGCGCGGCTCGTTCCGCCAGCGCCAGGCCATTCTGGACGACGGCAATTAATCTGACAAATGCAATAAATAGTCTGCGATATTCTGTTTTTTAGAAAAATGTGCCACGCCGGTGAACCTGGCAACATCAGGGCGGTTGTGGCTGCTCCAGCCGCCGCCGGCGCTCGTGCCAGTCGGGAAGCCGCTGGTCCATGAGCCGGTGAAAGGCGGGGCCATGGCCACGGTGCTCCAGATGACAGAGCTCGTGGACCACGACGTACTCGATGCACTCGGGTGCCGCGTGTACCAGTGCAAGGTTCAGCGTCATGCGCCGTGCCGCCCGGACTTGCGGATCGAGCCAGCCCGCTTCGCGGCCAGGCCCCGACAGGCTGCCCCAGCGGCTCCGCATGCGGCGGATAGTCAGGACCGGTCGCGCATGGCCGCGTCTGGCAAACCATGGCAGGTGGCGGTCGAGCAGCTCGGCGAAGATGACGGCAGCACGCTCGCGGTACCAGCGCTCCAGGGCACGCCTCACGGGTTCGCCACCCATTTCGCCGCGGCCGACGCGCAAGGCGACGTGCAGCGTATCGCCCTCCAGCCGGACGAGTGGACGCGGGGCTGCGGTCACCTCGAGTCGGTAGTCCCTGCCAAGGAATCGCAGCCTGTCACCAGTGACGTAACGGACCGCTACTGGCTGCTCCCGGCCCAGGCGCCGGAAGCGCTCGACCTGGCGGTCGATCCACTGCCCGCGCTCCGCGACCCAGGCGTCGATGAAGCTGCGATCTACCCTCGCTGGCGCCCGGACAACGATCCGCAGGTCACGATGCACCTCCAGCGACAACGTGCGCCGGCGAGCCGACAGCCGCAGTTCGTATCCCAGAACAGGAGGCATGATAGCGGGAGGATAGGGAGACAGATTGAGATAGGGGGACAGTTTACTTATCTCCGCTTTTGACAAAGCGGAGATAAGTAAACTGTCCCCCTATCTCACTGTCCCCCTATCTCAATCTGTCTCCCTATCCTCGGTTCCCGGAAAGTGGCAGGCGACGCGTGTGCCAGCGGGCGCGCCGGCCGTGCTGGCCAGTTCCGGCCGTTCCTGGCGACAGCGGTCACGGGCGCGTGGGCAGCGCGGATGAAAGGCGCAGCCTGGCGGCGGCCTCGCCGGCGAGGGCACATCACCCGCGAGCACGATGCGCTGGCGGCGGCGTGCGGGATCGGGCACCGGCACGGCGGAAAGTAGCGCCTGGGTATAGGGATGCTGCGGTTCGCGGTACAGGCTGGCAGCCGGCGCATGCTCGACGATGCGCCCCAGGTACATGACCGCCACCTCGTCGCTGACATGCTGGATCACGGCCAGGTCGTGACTGATGAACAGGAACGCGATGCCATGCTCGCGCTGCAGGCGAGCCACCAGGTTCAGTACCTGGCTCTGCACCGAGACATCGAGTGCCGAGACCGGCTCGTCGGCCACGATCAGCGCCGGATTCAGCGCCAGCGCCCGGGCGATGCCGACGCGCTGGCGCTGGCCACCGGAGAACTCGTGCGGGTAGCGGTCGCGGACCGAGTCGCGCAGGCCGACGATGTCGAGCAACTCCGTGACCCGCTGCTGGCGTTCGGCCAGCGTGCCGATCCGGTGCACGTCCAGCGGTTCACGTATGGCCTGGCCCACGGTGCGCCGCGGATTCAGCGAGGCATAGGGATCCTGGAAGATGATCTGCATCTGGCGCCGCTGCGCCAGCAGCGCCTGCCGCGGCAGCGCGGTGATGTCCTCGCCACTGAGGATGACCTGCCCCGAGGTCGGCTCCTGCAGGCGCAGGATCGCCCGGCCAAGAGTCGATTTCCCGCAGCCGCTCTCGCCCACCAGCCCTAGCGTGCGCCCGGCCACGAGCTGCAGGTTCACGCCATCCACCGCTTTCACCTGGCCGACCACACGACGGAACAGGCCACCCCGGATCGGGAAGTACTTCCTCAGCTCACGGACTTCGAGCAGCGGTCTATTCATGGATGCGGGTGATAGCAGGCGACGAGCCCGCCATCGGCTGTCGCGACCAGCGGCGGCGACACCACCCGGCATTCAGCGCTGACGCGCGGGCAGCGATCGGCAAAGCGGCAGCCGGCCGGCAGCTGCAGGGGATCAGGTACCCTCCCGGGAATCACCGGCAGCTCGGCAAGCCGGGTTTCGCGCAGGCGCGGGATGGAGTCGAGCAGGCCCACGGTGTAGGGGTGATGCGGGCGCGAGAACAGCGCGGCGGTGGTGGCCGCCTCCACCACCTGCCCGCAGTACATCACCACCGCGCGGGTGCAGGTCTCGGCGACGATGCCGAGGTCATGGGTCACGAGAATCATCGCCATGCGGTACTCGGCCTGCAGGCGGCGGATTTCCTCGAGCACCTGCGCCTGCGTGGTCACGTCCAGCGCCGTGGTCGGCTCGTCGGCCACCAGCAGCCGCGGACCGCAGGACAGGGCCATGGCGATCATCACCCGCTGGCGCTGGCCGCCGGAGAGCTGGTGCGGGTACTCGTCGATGCGCCGCCCGGGCTCCGGGATCCCGACCTGTTCCAGCAGGGCGAGGGACGCCTTCCGGGCCTCGCGCCGCGACAGCCGCTGGTGGCGGCGGATCACGTCGCCGAGCTGCGCGCCCACGGTGAACACCGGGTTCAACGCGGTCATCGGTTCCTGAAAGATCATGGCGATGTCGCGCCCGCGCACGGCGCGCATGCCGCTCTCCGGCAGGGCCAGCAGGTCCCGGCCGTCGAAGCGGATGCTGCCGCCGGCGATGCGGCCCGGCGGCTGCGGCACCAGCCGCAGGATCGACAGCGCGGTGACGGTCTTGCCGCAGCCACTCTCGCCCACCAGAGCCAGGCTCTCCTCCGGGAAGACGTCGAGGCTCACGCCGTCCACGGCCCGTACACGGCCCGCCATGGTGTCGAACTCCACCACCAGGTCGCGCAGGGCCAGCAACGGCGTCGGATGGTTCATCACCTCAGGCCACCTGCTTCGGATCCAGGGCGTCCTGCAGTGCATCGGCCAGCATGTTGAAGGCGAACACCAGCCCGAACAGCAGCGCCGAGGCGACGATCAGGTTGTTGAAATGCCCGGCGAGGAACTCGAGCGTGCTCTCGCTGATCATCAGGCCCCAGCTCATGCCGTCCTTGACCCCCAGCCCGAGAAAGCTGAGCACCACCTCCGCCTTGATGGCATCGACGAAACACAGCGTCAGCTGCACCAGCAGGATATGGAAGGTATTCGGCAGGATGTGCCGGAAGATGATGGCCACCGGCGGCACGCCGATGGCGCGTGCCGCCTCGACGAATTCCAGCCCGCGCAGCTTGATGACCTCGCCCCGCACCAGCCGCCCGGTCGTTGTCCAGAAGGTCGACACCATGGCGACATGCATCGCGTAGGGGTTGTCGGCCAGGGCGAAGGCGATTGCCGCCACCATGAGGTAGAACGGAATGGCATCGAGCACGCCCATCAGCCACAGCACGATCTCGTCGATCCAGGTGGCGGCGAAGAAGCCGCCGACGGCGCCGATCACCGCACCCATGCCCACCGCCAGCACCGCAACCACCAGGCCCACCTGGAAGGCGGTCCCGGTGCTGTAGATGGCACGCTGGAAGATGTCCTGGCCGATGATGTTGGTACCAAACCAGTGCTGCGCCGACACCGGGCCCCACTTGGCGCCGGTGATCAGCGCCCAGTCGCCGGCCCACCAGCCGCACCAGGCACCGACGGCGGCGACCAGGTAGAGCGCCACCACTGCGAGTCCAAGCAGACCCGCGCGATCGCGCCGCAGCTTGTACAGCGCGGTGCGCCACAGGGAGGCGCGTGGTGCCGTGGCGGCCGGCAGGCCGGGCTGGGCGGCGTTCATTCCAGCGACACCCGCGGATCCACCGCGCGGTAGAGGATGTCAGCCACCAATAGCGCGATCACGAACAGCGCCGTGGTCAGCCCGACCACGGCCTTCAGCACCGGCTGGTCGCCGCTGATGATGGCCTCGTAGGCGGCCTTGCCGACGCCCGGGATGCCGAAGCTGGTCTCGAGAAGCAGCGCCCCGCCGATGACGATGGCCGGGATGGTGAAAACGATGCGGGTGATGACCGGGATGGCACAGTTCTTGAGGATGTCGCGCCAGAACAGCCGCGCCGGTGCCGCACCGAAGGCCCGCGCGGTACGCACATGGTCACGGCCCATTTCCTCGACGATCACCGCGCGGTAGAAGCGCGTGTTGTAGCCCAGGGCCACGAACACCATGGCCAGCGTCGGCACGGTGACATGGCGCAGGTAGTCGGCAATGCTGGCGGTGCCCCAGCCGCGCACCGGGAACAGGTCCAGGCCGTGGCTGGTGCAGAACCAGATCTGGAACACGAAGATCACCACCAGGAAGCTGATGCTCATGCCGATCACCGAAAGGCCCATGATCAGCTTGTCGGGCCAGCGGCCGCGGTGGTAGGCGGCCAGCAGCGCCAGCGCGATGCCCAGCAGGTTGCCGAGGACGAACCCCGGCAGCTCCAGGGCCAGCGACACGGGGATGGTCCGCGCCAGCAGGCTCGACACCCTCTCGCCCGTGGAATCGGAGTTGCCGAAATCAACGGTGGCGAGTTCACGCAGGTACTCGCCGTAGCGCAGAACGAAGGGCCGGTCGTAGCCCAGCTGGTGGCGGACCTCGGCAATCTCCTGCGCCGTCGGGTTTTTGCCCAGCAGCTCGAAGGTCTTGTCCGGCCCGAAATAGACCATCAGCGTGAAGCTGAACAGCGTCACGCCGAGCAGCAGCGGCAGACCCGCCAGCAGCCGGCGCAGCGCGTACTGCAGGATGTCCATCAGCCCGCGGGCTCCAGGTCCGCTGGCCGGGCGCTCTCGCCCTCCGGCAGCACGTCCACATACCTGAGGAAGAAGCCGCCGACGATCTCGCGGTCCGGCAGCGCGACGACGTTCTTGTGCCAGAGGTAGATGCGCTTGCGGGACAGGCCGGTGATGGCCACGCAGTCATCGATGATCATCTGGTTCATGCGCCGGTAAAGCGCCGTGCGCTCCGGCGAGGGCAGCATCACAGCGGCCTTCTCGTAGAGCCGGTCATACTCGGGATTGCGGTAGTTGGCGTCGTTCGAGCCGGGAGAGCCATTCGGCCCATAGAAAAGCTGCAATGTGTTCTCCGCATCAGGGTAATCGAGGCCCCAGCCCTTGGACACGATGGGCAGGCGGCTTTCCTTCCAGGCCCGGCCCAGGTCACCGAAGGTCGCGTACTGCTTGAGCACCACCTTCTCCTGCGGCCAGCCGATGTCCATGAGCTGGGCGCGAAACTGCTCGAAGAACATGCGCGGCTTCACCCCGGCGCTCTGCCCGTAGACCAGCACCGGCAGGTTCTCCGCAGTCCAGCCGTTCTCCCGCAGCAGGCGCCGGGCGCCGGCGACGTCGCGGGTCACGCTGGCCCGCGACAGTTGCGGGTCGAACTCCGGCACCACGGGCACGATGATGCCGGGAAACACCGTGCCCAGGCCGAAGTACCAGCTCTGGTTGCGTGCTTCCCAGTCGAAGGTCTTGATGATGGCGCAACGCAGAGCCTTGTTGCGCCGTTCCCGCTCCGGGTCCGGGTTGTAGCCGAACTCCGGGAAATTCATGTTGAAGGTCTCGAAGACGAATCCCGCCTCGAGGCCCGAAGCCACCTGGTACCTGCGTGCGTAATCGGGCTTCAGCTGCACCGGATCATACGACTCCAGGAACTCATCCACCTTTTCCGCCGGCACGCCGGTCACCTGGATCTCGTTGCCCTTGATGAAGGAGTTCCAGCGCGAGGCATCGTCGCTGGCGAAGTCGATGACCAGGCGGTCCACGAACGGCGGCGAGCGGCCCTGGATGCGCTCGACACCGGTGTAGCGCTGGGTGGCCGGATCATAGCCCTCGGCCTGCAGGTCCACCGGCTCCTGGCGGAATGCCGTGTTGCGTGCGAAGACCACGCGTGAGCTGTCGTAGGAGACGACCCTGAACGGTCCGGAGCCGACCGGATGGGTTCCTAGTTCGCGGCCGTAGTGTTCGGCTGCTTCCCGCGGCACCACTGCAGAGAAGCCCAGTGCAAGCGTATCGAGCAGCTGCGGGAAGGGGCGCAGCAGCCGGATCTCGATGGTGTAGCGATCCAGCGCCCGCAGGCCCGGAACCTCGCGATCGTAGTCCGAACCAGCCGCTTTCCAGTCGTCGAGTCCGGCGATACGCCCCTGCCAGAGCCATGCGCCCTGGGGCCGGTTTTTCGGATCGAACTGGCGCTTGAGCGAGTAGACGAAATCTGCGGCGACCAGCTCCCGGCCCTTGCCGCCTGCAAAGGCGGGATCGTCCTGGAACCGGACGCCGTGCTTGATGCGGATCCGGTAGACCAGCAGGTCCGGGGAAATCTCCGGCCAGCCATCGGCCAGGTTGGGCTTCAGCTGGTAGGGCCGCGCGAGGTACTTGTACGCGAACAGGGTGTCGTAGGCGTTCAGCACCACGTGGTTCGCGTAGACATTGGCGGCCTGGACCGGATCGAGCGACGAGGGTGCCTGGTCCAGCGAATAGCGGAAGGTCTTGATGCTGGCATTTCCGTCGAGGTCGGCAGCCTCGCGCGGCGCCGGTCCAGCCGGGTCTGCGCAACCCGCCAGGACCAGGAGCAGCGCCAGCACGGCGGCATGGACCACGACCATCAAGCGGACGCCGCCGTGGGGTACAGGTCTCAAGCGCGACGCCGACAACATCGGCACCATTCTGCCAGCGCCGGCTCCGGCCGCGTAACTGCGTTCTCTGGACCGGTCAGCAGCAATTTGTGAATAGAATCACCGGAAATATATTGTGAGTTTATTGACACTGTTAATATTAAATTGTGCCTGACATATTTATTTTTTGTATTGTGCATTGATAAGTACACTTTTATCGATTTCAAACCATAAATTAGGCCAATAATCCCACTTTGTTAGTTTTCAAATTTAGCGGTCTTTGATTAGGAGTACCATGACCGCCTGACATCTGTCATAACCCAATTTTTTGCTGATTTGTGGCGCAAAAGTGGATCGGCCGGCATCCGGCCAGACACCACCTTTGCAGGCTCAAGCCACTGCCTTTTTTCCCGGTGGGCCCGTATCCTCCGCAGCCGATGATCGGCTTGTTGCAGCGCGTTTCAGAGGCCAGCGTCCGTGTCGCCGGGGAGCTGGTGGGGCAGATCGGAACCGGGCTGCTGGTGCTGGTGGCGGTCGAGCACGGCGATGGCCCCGGCCAGGCCCGCCGCCTGGCAGAGCGCCTGGTGGCCTACCGCGTTTTCCCCGATGCGGCCGGCAAGATGAACCTCGATGTGCGCGAGGCGGGCGGTGCCCTGCTGCTCGTGCCGCAGTTCACGCTGGCCGCGGATACCAACCGCGGCAACCGGCCGAGCTTCTCTGGTGCCGCCGATCCGGCCATCGGCCAGGGGCTCTTCGATGTCCTGGTGCGCGAGGTCGCGGCGCAAGGAGCGCGGGTGGCAACCGGGCGCTTCGGCGCGGACATGGCGGTGAGCCTGGTGAACCAGGGCCCGGTGACCTTCATGCTGCGCACGCCACCGCAGCCTGATGCGTGACAGCGCCGGCAGCGACCGGGCAGCAGCCAAAACGAGGGCCAGGTATCAAGGTCGCAGCGGTGTTTTGCCGTATGATTGAGGCCTGTTGGCGAGGGCACGGAGTGCCCCCTGGAGCGTTGTCATGGGATCTCTGAGCATCTGGCACTGGCTGATCGTCCTGGCGATTGCCGTGCTCATCTTCGGCACCAAGCGCCTGAGCTCCATCGGCACTGATCTCGGCAGCGCGGTGAAAGGGTTCCGCAAGGCGATGTCGGAGGCCGACCAGGACGAGCCACCGAAGCAGATCAACAAGCAGGCTGACGCGGACTTCACCGAGAGCCGCCAGAACGAAGCCGCTGGCAAGAAGCAAGGCTGACCGCACCCGGACCTGATGCCGCGGATGAATCCTGCCAGGACAGCTCGGTCCAGGCACGGCACGGGCTGATCCTGCATGTTCGACGTCGGCTTCTCCGAACTGGTGGTCATCTTCGTCCTGGCACTGCTCGTGCTGGGTCCCGAGCGCCTGCCCAGGGTTGCCTCCCAGATCGGGCAGTGGGCCGGCAAGGCGCGCCGCATGGCCCGCATGCTCAGCACCCAGTTCCAGGAAGAGATGAACGCCGTGGATCCGCGCCGGATCATGGACCCGCCGCAGGCCGCGACCCCGGACTACAGCCGCCCCGGTCTCGACGACCTGAAGCCGCACGGCGCAGCCAGCCACGACCGGCCCCAGACGGACGGTGTGGCCGAGCCGGCCACAGAGGGCGCCGCTCCGGGGCCGGACGGCCACCCGCCGTCCGGCGACGCCCGGCCCTGACCCCGGCAGGCAGGCATGGCAGGGGACAAGCACGACAATCCTGACGACGAGGTGCTCGAGGAGGGGACGCTCATGTCCCACCTCATCGAGCTGCGCAGCCGGCTGCTGCGGGCAGTGCTGGCCGTGGCGGTGATCTGCATCGCCCTGCTGCCCTTCGCGAGCCGCATCTTCACCCTGGTGGCCCGGCCGCTGATGAAACAGTTGCCGGAGGGCGCGAAGATGATCGCCACCCAGGTCACCGCGCCGTTCCTCACGCCCATCAAGACGACCTTCTTCGTGGCGCTGTTCCTCGCCATGCCCGTCGTGCTCTACCAGGTCTGGGCATTCGTCGCACCCGGGCTGTACCGGCGCGAGAAGCGCTTTGCCGTGCCGTTGCTGGTATCCAGCGTCATCCTGTTCTATATCGGGGTGGCCTTCGCCTACTTCCTGGTGTTCCCGACGGTGTTCCACTACTTTGCAGCGACGACCCCCGAGGGCGTCACGATGATGACGGACATCAACAGCTACCTCGACTTCACACTGCTGACCTGCTTTTCCTTCGGCCTCGCCTTCGAGGTTCCCGTGGCAACGGTGCTGCTCATCGCCACCGGGCTGGTCAGGGCCGAGACGCTGGCCAGGCAGCGCCCGTACATCTTCCTGGGCTCGTTCGTCGTCGGCGCCGTGCTGACGCCCCCCGACGTCATTTCCCAGTTCATGCTCGCGCTACCCATGTACGGCCTGTTCGAGGGTGGATTGCTGATGGCCAGGCTCATGTACCCGTCGGGCGCGGCAACGGCCACGGACAAGAGCGCTGCATGACCGGCGCCCAGGCGCCGGCGCCGCCGGGACACCCGGCCGGCCTGAGGACACTGTTCTTCACCGAACTCTGGGAACGCTTCAGCTACTACGGCATGCGCGCGCTGCTGGTGCTGTTCCTGGTGGACGCCGGCAGCGGCATGGGCCTGGACGACCAGGCGGCCACCGCGATCTACGGCCTGTACTCCGCGGCGGTCTACATCGTCGCGCTGCCCGGCGGCTGGATTGCCGACCGGCTGCTCGGCGCACAGCGGGCGGTGTGGATTGGCGGCATCATCATCGCCATCGGGCACTTCACGCTGGCGCTGCCGGCGACGCCGACATTCTTCGCAGGCCTGATGTTCATCATCGCCGGCACCGGCCTGCTGAAGCCGAACATCAGCGCCATCGTCGGCGCGCTCTACGCCCGCGATGATGCGCGACGCGACGCGGGATTCACGCTGTTCTACATGGGCATCAACCTCGGTGCCGGGCTCGGGCCACTGGTCTGCAGCACGCTTGGCGAGAGCGAGCGCTTCGGCTGGCATTACGGCTTTGCCGCGGCTGGCGTCGGCATGCTGGCCGGCCTGATCTATTTTCGTTCCAGCCGATCGCGGCTCGGCGGTGCCGGCCTGAAGCCGACGCTGGACCCAGCGGTGCCGGAACAGGCGGTGCTGATCCGTTCCGGCTGGCGCCGGGTGGTGCTTGCCCTCGCCATGGTGATCGCGGTAGCGGTACTGATCGGCACCGGCATCATCGAGGTGACGCCTGTGGCGCTGGCCCGTGGCAGCGCCTGGGCGATCGCCATCCTGGCCACGGCCTATTTCGCCTGGCTGCTGCTGTTTGGCGGACTGGACCGGCAGGAAAAGCAGCGGGTGCTGGTCATCATCGTGCTGTTCCTGGGCGCGGCGACCTTCTGGTCGGGATTCGAGCAGTCGGGCTCCTCCCTCAACCTGTTCGCCGAGCGCTACACCGACCGGATGCTCGGCGGTTTCGAGATTCCCGCCGGCTGGTTCCAGTCGCTGAACCCGGTGTTCGTCATCAGTTTCGCGCCGGTGTTCGCCGCACTCTGGGTCGGCCTCGCAAGACGCGGCCTGAACCTGCCGACCCCGGCGAAGTTCGGCATCGGTCTGCTGCTGCTGGCGGCCGGCTTCGGCGTGATGCTGGGCGCGGCGACGCTGGTGGCCACGGGCCGGCAGGCGCTGCCGACCTGGCTGATCTTCACCTACCTGTTCCATACGCTGGGCGAGCTGGCGCTGAGCCCGGTCGGGCTGTCGGCGACCACCCGCCTCGCGCCACAGCGCTACGTCGGCCAGATGATGGGCATCTGGTTCCTGGCGTCTTCGGTGGGCAACATCCTCGCTGGACTGTTCGCCGGCCAGTTCCGTGACGACGTGCTCGCCGACATGCCAGGGCTCTACCTGCAGATCGTGCTGATGACGGCCGGTGCAGGCATGCTGTTCCTGGTGTTCACGCGACCGATCCGTCGCCTGATGGGCGATGCCGGATAACCGGAGCCACCAATGCAGGCGCAACGCGAGCTGACATTCCGGGCCCTGGTCCTCGGTGGCATCCTCGCCGTGCTGCTCGGGGCGGCGAATGCCTACCTCGGGCTTTTCGCGGGCATGACGGTGTCGGCCTGCATTCCCTCCGCGGTGATCTCCATGGGCGTCCTGCGCCTGCTCGGCCATGCCGGCATCGGC
>JAANMY010003402.1_pt1 | contig 13243 bp, 10 predicted proteins | sample 7279691 | NCBI WGS metagenome assembly JAANMY01 (sample SAMN14094543, study PRJNA606508) | bioreactor metagenome | isolation source: A lab-scale SPAN reactor treating ammonium-rich wastewater day 388 | place: Ireland: Galway | collected 2018-02-07
AGGTTGCTCGCTTCTTCGAATTTTTCCTTGTCGTTCAATGCCAGAAAACCGCCGATATTGACGAGCGCGTCCTTTTTTCCGCTGAAGGTGGCTCCGTCCGTGTAGCTGCAGATCTCTTTCACGAGGCTTGCGACGCTGCGACGTGCGTAGCCTTTTTCGCGCTGCTGGATGAACCATGCGTTCTCGGCAATACGGGTCATATCGAGCATTACCTTGATCCCGTATTTTGCCGTTAGCGCGCGAAGGGCTTTCAAATTTGCCATGCTAACCGGTTGGCCGCCGGCCATATTCACCGTCGTTGCCACGCAAATATAGGGAATTCGGTCGGCCCCGTGCTTCTTGATGAGGTCTTCAAGTTCGAGGTCGAGCGCCACGATCAGCCGGTCATCGGCCATGCCCGCCCCCAGCCGGCCCCGGACCCTCAGTTGCCCCCGCGGATGGCGTCGGCCAGCAGCCGGATGAGCGTCGCCTCGTCGACATAGCCCGTCACCGGCAGCCCGCGGGCGCGCTGGAAGCGGCGGATCGCGCGCCGCGACTGCTCGTCGAAGGTGCCGTCCACCGCCCCCGGCTGCAGCCCCAGGGCATCCAGCCGCTGCTCGATCAGCCGGCGGGTGAAGGGCGTCAACCCCAGCGCCGCCTCGGCCTGCCGCGCCGCATCGACGCGGTCAGAATCGCGCAGGTCGGCCTCGATCTCGGCGATCCGCGCCCGCGCCGCGGCCACGAAGGCCCCCTGCGGGAAGTCCTGCAGGTAGCGGCGGTAGGCGGCCACGGTGTCGGCATCGCGGGCCGAGTCCCAGGCGGCGCGGTCGGCGGCGGCGGCCTGGCGGCGCCGCTCGTCCTCGATGGCCGCCAGCCGCGTGCGCGCGACATCGGCAAACAGCCCGTCGGGGTAGCGCTCGAGATAGGCGCGCAGCCCCGCCTCGCTGCCGGCGGCGCCGGTCTCCTGCCAGTAGGCGCGGTCGCGGCGCTCTTCCTCGAGCTGGCGGGCGCGCGCCTCCTCCTCGAGCTGGATGGCGCGGTCGCGCGCCTGGGCGCGCAGCCGGTCAAGCTGCGGGGCGTCGAGGTATCCGGTCACCGCAAACCCCGTCGCCTGCTGCCACGCGCGGAGCGCGGTGCGCGTCGCCGGGCCGAAGATGCCGTCGATCCCGCGCGGGTCGTAGCCGAGCAGCGCCAGGTCGCGCTGGATCTGGCGGCGCTGGTCGCGGGTCAGCGCCAGCGCCTCCTCGGCGGCCTGGGCGCGGTTCACCGGCTCGGCCCGCAGCCGCTCGATCGCGGCCCGCGCCTCGGCAGCGAAGGTCCCGTTGGGGAAACGGGCCAGATAGGTCTCGTAGGCCTCGATGGTGCCCAGCGTGCGGGCCGCCTCGTAGAGCGCGGTCTCCTCCGGGCTCGGCCCCGGGAAGGGTGGCACCACCGGGTCGTTGGCGCCCGCCGGCGGCAGGAAGGGGACGAGCGGCGCCACGAAGCCCTCGGCCACCACGCCTGCCCGCCCCGCCGCCAGCGCCGCGAGGCTCTCGCCGCGGCGGGCAAGATCGCGGGCCGCGAAGGCGGCCACGGCGCGCGCCTCGCCGCGGATCACGGTCACCCCCTGCGGGATGGCGAGCGGCCCGATTCCCGGCGCCAGCCCCTCGCCCAGCGGCAGCCGCCGCTCCTCGGTGCCAAGCAGCACGACCGCCCCGCCGGGCGCGGCCGCCGCGATCTCCAGCACGGTGGACAGCGGCAGCCCCGCGGCATCGACCTGCGCAAGGTCGGGGGCGTTGGCGTCGACGCCAAGAAACCACGTCCCCTGCCCCGAGCGGGCGAAATGGCCCGCCAGAACGATCACCAGGCGGCCGGCCTCCTGCATCCCCGACATGAACTGCGACAGCCGCTGGCGCGCCCCCGCGGCCCCGACGTCGGCACCCGAGACGACGCGGAAGCCCAGCCCCTCGAGCGGGCGGACGGCATCCAGCGCCTCGTCGGCCGCGCCCACGGGGCCGGCGTTCTGGTAGCGCTCGTTCGCAAGGATGAGCGCCCGGTCCTCGGCCCGGGACAGCCCCGGAACCAGCGCGACGCAGACGGCAAGCCACAGATGGCGCATGGCGACCTCCCCAGACGGACGGGGCGGTCAGTCGTAGCGGCGCTCGTCCACGATCACCCGCCCGTCATTCGGGAGCGACCCCGGCGGCACCAGCACGACCCGGCCCCTGAGCTTCAGCGTATCCAGAACCGAGCGCTCATACAACGCGGGGTTGGCGGCGCGCGTCTCCACCTCAACGGTCATGACGTCCATCTCGCCCTCGCGGGTGGCGATCACCCGCGCACGGGCGACCTCGTCATGGCGGGCGACGAAGGCGGCCACCTGCTCGGGGCGCACGAACATGCCCTTGATCTTGGTGGTCTGGTCGGCCCGCCCCATCCAGCCGCGGATGCGCATGTTGGTCCGCCCGCAGGGGCTGCGGCCGGGCAGCACCGCCGACAGGTCGCCGGTGGCGAAGCGGACCAGCGGGTAGTCGGGGTTCAGCGTCGTCACCACGACCTCGCCGACCTCGCCCTCGGGCACCGGGTCGCCGGTGCCGGGGCGGACGATCTCGACGATGACGCCCTCGTCCACCACCATCCCCTCGGCCAGCGCGCCGTCCTCGGCCGAGGTCTCGTAGGCGATGTTGCCGAGGTCGGCGGTGGCATAGCACTGCCGGCAGGCGATGCCGCGGTCGGCGTAGTGCTGCCGCAGCGAGGGGAACAGCGCCCCGCCCCCGACCACAGCGCGGCGGATCGCCAGCCGCACCCCGGCCTCGTCGGCGCGGTCGAGAACCACCTTCAGGAAGTCGGGGGTGCCGGCATAGACGGTGGTGCCGACGTCGGCGGCGGCCCGCACCTGCAGGTCGGTCTGACCGGTCCCCGCGGGCAGCACCGTGGCGCCGACGGCGCGGGCGGCGTTCTCGAACATCATGCCCGCCGGCACCAGGTGGTATGAAAAGCAGTTCTGGACGATGTCGCCGCGCCCGACGCCCGCGGCATGCAGGAACCGGCCGAGCCGCCACCAGTCGTCGTCGCTGCGCCCGGGCTCGTAGATCGGGCCGGGGCTCTGGAACACATGCTCGAAGCCCGCCACCGGCAGCGCCGCGAAGCCGCCGAAGGGCGGCAGCGCCGCCTGCGCCGCGACCAGCCCGGCCTTGCGCAGCACCGGCAGACGCGCCAGCGCCGCGCGCGAGGTCACCGCCGACGGCTCGACCGCCGCCAGGTGGCGGGCAAGCGCCGGTGCCGCGGCCCGGGCCCGGGCGATCAGCCCCGGCAGCGCGCGCGCCAGATCGGCCTCGCGCGCCTCGGGGTCGCGGGTCTCGAGATCGTCGAAATTGCGCCTGCGCATCGCCTCTGCCTCTCCGCGCGCCATCGTCGGTGCTCCTCCCCCGGTCGCACCCGGCCGGACGCTCACGACAGCCACCGCTTGCGGCGGCGGTAGCTGCGCACGTCGCGGAAACTCCTCCGGCCCTTGTCCGACATGCCGAGGTAGAACTCCTTGACGTCGGGGTTCTCGCGCAGGGCGGCGGCGGGGCCGTCCATGACCACCCGCCCGCTCTCCAGGATGTAGCCGTGATGGGCATAGCGCAGGGCGACGTTGGTGTTCTGCTCGGCGAGCAGGAACGTCACCCCCCGCTCGGCGTTCAGGCGCCGCACGATCTCGAAGATCTGCTCGACAAGCTGCGGGGCCAGCCCCATCGAGGGCTCATCAAGCAGGATCGTCTCGGGCCGGCTCATCAGCGCCCGGCCGATCGCGCACATCTGCTGCTCGCCGCCCGAGGTGTAGCCGGCCTGGCTTTTCCGCCGCTCCTTCAGCCGCGGGAAGTAGTCGTAGACCATGTCGAGGTCGGCCGCGACCGCGCCGCGGCCGTCGCGGCGGGTGAAGGCACCGGTCAGAAGGTTCTCCTCGACCGTCAGATGCTCGAAGCAGTGGCGCCCCTCCATCACCTGGATGACGCCGCGGCGCACCACCTCGGATGGTTCGAGGTCCTGCACGCGCTCGCCGCGATAGGTGATGGTTCCCTTGGTGACCTCGCCGCGCTCGGACCTCAGCAGGTTCGAAATCGCCTTCAGCGTCGTCGTCTTGCCCGCCCCGTTTCCGCCCAGCAGCGCGGTGACGCCGCCCTTGGGCACCGTCAGGCTCACGCCTTTCAGCACCAGGATCACGTGGTTGTAGATCACCTCGATATTGGCGACCTCGAGAAGCCTGTCGTCGGCAGCGGCGGCGTCGAGCATCGGCGGATCCTCGGAGCGGGGTCTCCGGCCGCGGGCGGCAAGCCCCCCGCGGCCGGGCCGGAAGGTCAGGTCACTGGCAGCGCTGCGTGATGTTGTTCTCGGCGGCAAAGGCCGTCGAGTCCTCCAGGATCAGCGGCGTCAGCACCTCGTCGTCGGGGGCGATGAAGGGGGTGATCAGGCTCCAGCGCTTGGCGGCCGCGTCCCACTGCTGGATGCGCCCCGCACCCGGCCCGCCGTGATCCTCGCAGGTGGCGGCGAAGGCCTGGCCGAAGTCGGGCAGGCCAAGCTCGGCCATCCGCGCCTCGGTGATCTCGAGCTGCTCGAAGCCGTCGCGCAGCTGCGCCGGGCTGACCTGCGCCACCCCGTGAATCGCCTGTGCCTTGCGGACCGCCTCGGCGATGACGAGGGCGGCATACATGCCGCGCGAGTAGAGCACGCTGCCGATCTGATCGCCGGCGCCGGAGGCGAGGCCGCGGTCGTAGACATGCTGCTTCAGCGCCGCGTAGACGGGATAGTCCATGCCGGTGCCGTGCATGGCGAGCGACTTGTAGCCGTTGGCGCCGTCACCCGCCGGCAGGACGTCGTTCTCCGACCCCGACCACCACACGCCGATGAAGTTCTCCATCGGATAGCGGATGTTGGCGGCCTCCTGGATGGCCACCGCGTTCATCACCCCCCAGCCCCACATCAGCACGTAGTCCGGACGCTGCTGGCGGATCTGCAGCCACTGGCTCTTCTGCTCCTGCCCGGGATGGTCGACGGCGATCTCCAGAAGCTCGTAGCCGTGCTTGCGGGCAAGCTCCTGCAGCGTCCGGATCGGCTCCTTGCCATAGGCGGAGTTGTGGTAGACCAGCGCGATCTTCTTGCCCGTCAGGCTGCCGCCGTTCTCGTCCAGCAGGTAGCGGATCGCCACGCTGGCCGCATCCCAGTAGTTGGCCGGGTAGTTGAACACCCATTCGAACACCCGGCCGTTGGCGGCCGAGGTGCGGCCGTAGCCGGGAGTGTAGAGCGGGATGCCGTCGGCGGTGGCGCGCGGGATCAGCTGGTAGGTGATGCCGGCGGACAGGGGGTTGTAGACGAGGCTGCCCTCGCCCTTGGTCGCCTCATAGCACTCCACACCCTTCTCGGTGTTGTAGGCGGTCTCGCATTCGATGACGCGCACGCGCTCGCCGCCGATGCCGCCGTCACGCTCGTTCAGCAGCGTGAAGAAGTCGTTGAAGCCGTCGGCGTAGGGGATGCCGCCGGGGGCGTAGGGCCCGGTCCGGTAGCTGAGGTTCGGGATGACGAGTTCCGCCATCGCTGGCCCCGCGGCCATCAGTGCCGCCAGCGCCGCGGCGGCCGTCAGTCTTCCGTTCATGTTGTCCTCCCGGTGGTTGCATGCGTGACGTGGGTGGGCGCGGGCCGTCAGTGCGGGAACGGCCAGAGCCGGAGTTTCTCCTTGGCCAGCCGCCAGAGCTGCGCCAGACCGTGCGGCTCGACGATCAGGAATAAGACGATCAGCGCGCCCACGATCATCAGCTCGATGTGCGCGGCCAGCGATGTCGACCAGCCAAGGCCGCCGACCAGGACGTTCTTCAGCAAGACCGGCAGCAGCACCAGGAACGCCGCCCCGGCGAAGCTGCCGAAGATCGAGCCCAGTCCGCCGATGATGATCATGAACAGCACGAGGAAGGCCTTGTTGATGCCGAAGGCCTCGCCCACCTCGACGGCGCCGAGGTAGACCGCGAACAGCAGCGCCCCGGCGATGCCGACGTAGAAGGACGAGATCGCGAAGGCGGCGAGCTTGGCGCGCAGCGGGTTCACCCCGATGATCTCGGCGGCGATGTCCATGTCGCGGATGGCCATCCACTGCCGGCCCAGCGCACCGCGCGTGAGGTTGCGCGCCACCCAGGCGAGGGCGACGACGAACACCAGGCAGACGAGGTACTTCGCCCAGGCCGGGGTGGCCGCGCCGGTGACCGCGACGCCGAGGAAGGTGCGCTCGGGCGCCGAGATCTGGCCCGAGGCCGAGTAATTGTAGAACCACGGCACCTTGTTGAACAGCCACACGAGGAAGAACTGCGCCGCCAGGGTGGCGACGGCGAGATAGAAGCCCTTGATGCGCAGCGAGGGGATGCCGAACAGCAGCCCCACCCCTGCGGTGATTCCGCCGGCCAGCACGATGTGGACGAGGATCGAGACCTCGGGGAAGGCGGTCATCAGCTTGTAGCAGGCATAGGCCCCGACGGCCATGAAGCCGCCGGTGCCGAGGCTGACCTGCCCGCAGTAGCCCGTCAGGATGTTCAGCCCGATCGCCGCGATGGCATAGATCAGGAACGGAACGAACACCGCGTTCGCCCAGTAGTCGTTGATCAGGAACGGGACGACCCCGAAGGCGACGGCAAGCACCCCGTAGTAGCGCCAGCGGTCGAAGGCGATCGGAAAGGTCTGGCCGTCGGCGGCGTAGGTGGTCTTGAAGTCGCCGGCCTCGCGGTAGAGCATCTCAGACCCTCTCGATGATCCGCTCGCCGAACAGCCCCTGCGGGCGGAACAGCAGGAAGACGAGCGCCAGCATGTAGGCGAACCAGTTCTCGGTGGCCCCGCCGATCATCGGCCCGACCGCGAACTCGAACAGCTTCTCGCCGACCCCGACGATCAGCCCGCCGACGATCGCCCCGGGGATCGACGTGAAGCCGCCCAGCATCAGCACCGGCAACGCCTTGAGCGCGATCAGGCTGAGCGAGAACTGGACCCCGAGCTTGGTGCCCCACATCATCCCCGCGACCAGCGCCACGAAGCCTGCGATCGACCAGACGAGCACCCAGATCGCCCGCAGCGAGATGCCCACCGACAGCGCCGCCTGGTGGTCGTCGGCCACCGCGCGCAGCGCCCGTCCCTGGCGGGTGTACTGCGAGAACAGCGTCAGCGAGACCACCAGCGCCGCGGCCACCAGCGCCGCCACGATGTCGAGCCGGTCGATGAAGAAGCCGTAGCCGAACCAGCCGAAGGTCGTGCCGTCGATAGTCTCCGAGATGCCCTGCGGCAGGCCGACGTCGAGCCGCTTGATGTCGGCCCCCCACATGACGTCGCCCAGCCCCTCGAGGAAGTAGGCCAGCCCGATCGTCGCCATGAACAGGATGATCGGCGCCTGGTTGACGAGGTGCTTCAGCACCAGCCGCTCGACCAGCAGCGCCATCAGCACCATCACCGCCATCGTGGCGACGATCGCGGCCAGCGTCGGCACGCTCCAGCCGAAGTGGTGGATGCGCGTCCCGAAGACGGCGTTGATCAGATGCGCGAACGGCACCTGCCCGGTCTGGAAGCCCACGAGCGTCAGCGCCGCGAACAGCGCCATCACCCCCTGGGCGAAGTTGAAGATGCCGCTGGCCTTGAAGATCAGCACGAAGCCAAGCGCGACAAGGGCATACATCACCCCGGCCATCAGGCCGTTGAGCGTCACCTCCATCGCGAACAGAAGCTGGTCGGACATCAGCGCGCTCCTCCCGCGTCGGCCGCGGCACCGGGCGGGTCCGCCCGCCGCACCCGCCCGCGGCGCCAAGTCCCGCCCGCCGCCCGGCCGGACGCGGGCCGTGGCGCGGCGCCTCCCGGCCCGGCGGTCGCCACCCTAGCCATCGTGTGGCACCCCCAGATAGGCGTCGATCACCGCCTGGTCGCGGCGCACCTCCGCCGGCGGGCCGTCGGCGATCTTGCGGCCGTAGTCCATCACCACCACCCGGTCGGAGAGGTCCATCACCACGCCCATGTCGTGCTCGATCAGCACGATGGTGGTGCCGAACTCGTCGTTGACGTCGAGGACGAAGCGGCACATGTCCTCCTTCTCCTCGACGTTCATTCCGGCCATCGGCTCGTCCAGCAGCAGGATCCTCGGCTCGGCGGCCAGCGCGCGGGCCAGTTCCACCCGCTTCTTGAGCCCGTAGGGCAGCCTCCCCACCGGCGTCTTGCGGACATGCTGGATCTCGAGGAAGTCGATGATCTTCTCGACCTTCTCGCGGTGGGCGACCTCCTCGCGCTCGGCCCGGCCCCACCACAGCGCCTGGTCGAGGATGGTGCTGCGCATCAGCGTCAGCCGCCCGGTCATGATGTTGTCGAGCACGCTCATCCCCTCGAAGAGCGCGATGTTCTGGAACGTCCTGGCAATGCCCTGGCGGGCGACCTGGTAGGGCTTCAGCCGCGGCCGGCGCTGGCCGCGGAACCACACCTCGCCCTCCTGCGGCCGGTAGAACCCCGAGATCACGTTCAGCATCGACGACTTGCCGGCGCCGTTCGGGCCGATGATGGCGCGGATCTCGCCCTCGCGGATGTCGAAGCTGATGTCGCGGATCGCCGTCACGCCCCCGAAGCGGAGCGTGATGTTCTTCATCTCCATCACCACCGGGCCGATCCGGCGGTCGCCGCCCGCCGCCTCGGCCGCCGCCGGCTGCACCTGCCCCGTCATCCGATCGCCCCCGCTGCCGCAATCGCCAGCCCGTAGGCCACGATCGCCCCCAGCCACTGCGGCAGCCGCGCCAGCGGCAGCCCCGGCCAGACCCGCGTCGCCGCCACCGCCCCGAAGCCGCCCGACAGCGCGCCGACGAAATAGCCGCGGACGAGGTCGGGCACGAAGCGCAGGAGCAGGAACGCCACGACGAGCCCCGCCGCCGCCACCAGCGCGCCGCTGACGAGGCCCGGCTTGGGCTCGGGGGTGCCGGCGGTCATTCGGCCGCCATCCGCTCGGCGGGCACCGCCACCGGCGCGACCTCGCGGATGGCCAGCGTCGCCCGGATATGGCCCTTGCGCCCGTCCTCGTAGGTCACCTCGGTCTCGGTGTAGACGCTGTCGGCCCCACCGTAGAGCGCCGCGATCAGGTCGGCGTACTTCTCCTCGATGATCCGCCGCCGTACCTTGCGGGTCCGCGTCAGCTCGCCGTCGTCGGCGTCGAGTTCCTTGTGCAGCACGAGGAAGCGGCGGATCTGGCAGCCCGCCAGCATCCGGTCGCGGGCGAGCGCGCGGTTCACCTCCTCGACATGGCCCTGGATCATCTCCAGCACCCGGGGATGCCCGGCCAGCTCCTGGTAGGAGGCATAGGCGATGCCGTTGCGCTCGGCCCAGTTGCCGACCGCGGTCAGGTCGATGTTGACGAAGGCGGTGCAGAACGGCCGGCCGGCCCCGAAGGCCACCGCCTCGAGGATCGAGGGGTAGAACTTCAGCTTGTTCTCGACGTATTTCGGGGCGAACAGGCTGCCGTCGGCGGTCTTGCCCACGTCCTTGGCGCGGTCGATGATGCGCAGGTGGCCGGTTCCCTCCTCGAAGAAGCCGGCGTCCCCGGTGGCCACCCAGCCGTCGGCGGTCTTGGTCGCGGCGGTCGCCTCGGCCGCCTTGTAATACTCCACGAACACCCCCGGAGAGCGGTAGAAGACCTCGCCCGTTTCGGCCACGCGCACCTCCACGCCGGGGCTCGGCACCCCCACCGTGTCCGAGCGCACCTCCCCGTCAGGCTGCTGGGTGATGAAGACGCTCGCCTCGGTCTGGCCGTAGAGTTGCTTGAGGTTGATCCCGAGCGCCCGGTAGAAGTCGAATATCTCGGGCCCGATCGCCTCGCCGGCGGTATAGGCGACGCGAATGCGGCTGAGCCCCAGCGTGTTCTTCAGCGGCCCGTAGACCAGCATGTCGCCCAGCCCGTAGGCCGCCCGGTCGGACGCCGCGACAGGCCGGCCGTCGAGGATCGCCGGTCCGTACCGGCGGGCGACCGCCATGTAGCGCTCGAACAGCCGCCGCTTCAGCGCGCCGGCATCCTCCATGCGGATCATCACGCTGGTCAGCATCTGCTCGAAGATGCGCGGCGGCGCGAAGAAGTATGTCGGCCCGATCTCGCGCAGGTCGGTCATCATCGTCGCCGCGCTCTCGGGGCAGTTGACGCAGAAGCCCGCCCAGTACGCCTGCCCGACCGAGAAGATGAAGTCGCCGACCCAGGCCATCGGCAGGTAGGCGAGGATCTCCTCGGCCTCGGTCAGCCCGTCGAAGCTGCACGAGGCCCGCGAGGTCTCGATGATGTTGCGGTTGGACAGCACCACGCCCTTCGGCCGGCCGGTGGTGCCCGAGGTGTAGAGGATCACGCAGGCGTCGTCGTAGGTCAGCGCCGCCGTGCGCGCGGCCAGCTCGGCCTCGAAGCGCTGGCGCGCCGCCCGACCCTCGGCCTGGACGTCGGCGAGCGCGTTCATCCGCGTGTGGTCGTACTTGCGCATGCCGCGGCGGTCGACATAGACGATCTGCTCGAGCGCGGACAGGCGCGCGGAGACCTCGAGCACCTTGTCGACCTGTTCCTGGTCGCCCGCAACCACGAAGCGCGCGCCGCAGTGGTCAAGGACGAAGGCCATCTCCTCGGCCACCGAATCCTGGTACAGCGGCACCGGCACCGCGCCCACCGACTGGGCCGCCACCATGGCCCAGTACAGTGCCGGGCGGTTGCGGCCGATGATCGCGACATGGTCGCCCCTGGCCATCCCGAGTGCGAGGAAGCCCAGGGCCAGCGCCCTGACCTCCTCGGCCGCCGCGATCCAGCTCCAGCACTGCCAGATGCCGTATTCCTTCTCGCGATAGGCCGGCCGCGCCCCGAAGCGGCGGGCGTTGCGCGCCAGAAGCGCCGGGATGGACTGCGGCGCCTCGTCCGGCATGATCTCCGCCACGCGATCCTCCCTCCCCCCTTGCCGGGCCCTGTGGCGCCGGCCGGCCCGCATCGCAGCCTATCGGTGGCGGGAAATCTTGCGGCAGTTTTTCGGAACTGTTGCGAATTGTGTCGACGTCCGGCGGCGGCCTGCGACCTCTTGGCCCGCCGGCGGCAGCGGTGCTATCGCTTGGGGGTCGAAAGGACCGGGCATGCCCTGGAACGAGCTGACGACGGCCAAGCTGACGCGCGCCGGGCTCAACCTCATCGGCCAGGCGCTGTCGATCTTCGACCGCGACCTGCGGCTTGCGGTCTGTAACCGCCGCTACCAGGAGATGTTCGACTTCCCCGATTCCTTCGTCACCCCGGGCGTCGGCTTCGAGGACACCATCCGCTTCCTCGTCAATCGCGGCGAGTACGGGCCGCAGGACGACCCCGCGGAGGCGGTGCGCTCGCGGGTGCAGGCGGCCCGCGCCTTCGTGCCGCACTACCTCGAGCGGATGCGGCCGAACGGCCGCTGGATCTCGGTCGAGGGGGCGCCGCTCGCCCAGGGCGGCTGGGTGACGACCTACACCGACATCACCGAGATCAAGCTGCAGGAAAGCCTCCTGCGCGCCCGCTCCGAGGAGCTCTCGGGCCAGCTCCTCGCCCATGCCGAGCGGCTGGCCCAGGCCAACCGGGTGCTTGCCGCGACCAACGCCGCGCTCGAGGAGGCCAAGCGCGAGCTGACCGAGATGGAGGCGCGCACGCGGCTGACCGCCGAGATGATGCCGGCCCACATCGCCCATGTCGACCGCAACCTCGTCTACACCTACTCCAACCGGCGGCTGTCGACCGTGCTGCCCGGGATGCCGGCCGAGATCGTCGGGCTGCACGCGCGCGACGCCATCGGCGACGAGGCGTTCGGACGAATCCTGCCATGGCTGCGGGCGGCGCTGGCCGGCGAGGCAAGCGTGCACGAGTTCTCCCACGAGGGAACCGGCCGGCGCATCCGCGCCGCGTTCACCCCCGGGCGTACCGGCGAGGGGCCGATCACCGGCGTCTACATCCTGTCCATGGACGTCACCGAGGAGGCGCAGGCCCGCGCCGCGCTTGCGCAGACCCACAAGCGCGAGCTGGCCGCCCAGCTGACCAGCGGCCTGGCCCATGATTTCGCCAACCTGCTGACCATCATTCTCGGCCTGCAGGGCCGGCTGGCGCGTCTGCCCGGCCTGCCCGGCGAGGCGCGCGACTTCTCCCAGGCGACCGTCGCCGCCGCCCGCCGCGGCGGCGACCTGCTCGACCGCATCGCCCGCATCGCCGCCCCGCGCGAGCCGCGGCCGGTGCCGGTCGAGGTCGCGGCGCTGCTGGCCGAACTCGGCACCATGGCCGCGCCGCTCCTGCCCGCCGCCACCCGCCTGGCGATCGATGCCGAGGCGATGCCCGGCGCCCTCATGCTCGATGCCGGCGCGGTCCAGGACATGCTCGTCAACCTGATCCTCAACGCCCGCGACGCTATCGGCCCGGCCGGCGGCACCATCGGCATCGTCGCCCGGCCGATCCGCGACACCTGGCTCGAGCTTGTCGTCGAGGACGACGGCCCGGGCTTTTCCGAGGCGGCGCTGCGCCACGCCTTCGACCCGTTCTTCACCACCAAGGGCGCCGCCGGCTCGGGCCTCGGCCTGTCGATGGTCTACGACGCCACCCGCAGCGCCGGCGGCACCGTCCGCGTCGCCAACCGCCCCGGCGGCGGGGCGCGGGTGACGCTGCGGCTGCCGCTCAGGCCGGCGCCCGCCGCCCTGCCCGCGCGCCTCGTGCTGCTCGTCGAGGACGACCCCGCGCTGCGCACCGAGGTGCGCGAGATGCTGACGCTCCTCGGCCACTCGGTGGTCGAGGCCGCCTCGGCCGACGAGGCGCTGGCGCTGGCCGAGGTGCCGGGGATCGACCTTGTGCTCTCCGACATCTCGCTCGCCGGCGGGGTCTCGGGGGTGGCGCTGATCGAGGCGCTTGCCGCCCGCGGCCACGGCGCCGCCCGGCTGATGATGACCTCGCTGCCCGCCGCCCACCCGCTGCACGCCCGCGCCCGGGCGCTCGCCCCCGTGCTGGCCAAGCCATTCGCCGAGGGCGAGCTTGCCCAGGCCCTTCTCTCCGGGGTGCCGCCATGAAGCCCGACGACGGCCGACCCCTCGTCGCCATCCTCGACGACGAGCCCGAGGTGCGCCGCCTGCTGGCCGAGGCGCTGGCCGAGGCCGGGTTCCGCACCCAGGGCTTCGGCCGCGCGGCCGAGTTCGAGGCCGCGATCCGCCGCTCCCCGCCCGACCTCTGCCTCGTCGATCTCGGCCTGCCGGACCGCGACGGGCTCGCCATCGTCCCGGTGATGATCGCCTCGAT
>JAANMY010003412.1_pt1 | contig 13209 bp, 16 predicted proteins | sample 7279691 | NCBI WGS metagenome assembly JAANMY01 (sample SAMN14094543, study PRJNA606508) | bioreactor metagenome | isolation source: A lab-scale SPAN reactor treating ammonium-rich wastewater day 388 | place: Ireland: Galway | collected 2018-02-07
GCGACAGTGGAAATCAGCGGTATCATCCCGACCTTTTTGGGATTTGGTGAAATTCATGTTCAAACTGCCGGCGCTGGACGAGAAATTATACTGAAAGACGCAAAAAACCCTCACGAGGCAAAGAAGATTATTCTTGACCTCCATTCAAAAATTCTTGAGAAAGAAAGCGGCCATGACCATTTGGCCCGTCATGAATAGTTCCATTTAGGACTTGATTTTTGTCCGGCTTTTGCCATTCTTTAGTAATGGAATTTGAATTTAAAGGTAAAACTCTGTCGTTTGATCCCAATAAACCGAGAAACCGACCGGATTATTTGAAATGGATGTCTGACGAAGAGGTAAAAAAGTATCTGGATGGTCGTAAGTTGAATTTTGGCGTCTTAATAGCCAACCTTCTTTATGATAATAATGCCGGAAATATAATTCGTACCGCCAACGCTTTTGGGGCGAAAGAAATTATTCTCTACGGCCGGAAAAAATTTGATCGGCGAGCAAGTGTTGGCACCGAGTTTTATATGAAGTTTAAGCACGTCAAATTTATTGAAGACTTGGATGAAATTTTTTCCGGCTACGACTTAGCGGTAGCGGCCGAAAACACGGAAGATTCAACGGCACTTAATGAATTTGAATGGGACGTTTCAAAAAAGACCTTACTTGTCTTTGGACAAGAGAGCGATGGTATTCCTAAAGAAGTTTTGGAGAGGTGTGATTATAAAGTCCAAATTATCCAATTTGGTAGTGTCCGCTCACTTAACGTTTCAGTCGCCGCCGGAATAGTAATGCATGACTATTGCTTGAAAACCGGCGCACTCGATAAATTTAAAAAACAAACGTTCTAGAGAAAATTTGCGATTAAAAGCAAGATTCCGAAAAAGATAGCAAAATAACCAAAATTTATTTTTCTCGCTAGTCTAAGGAGTATGTCAATTGTCAGTATGCCGGCGAGAAAGGAGACGATGAGTGCGACAATGAGTTCTAAAGACACGCTGAATGATCTAAAGTTTAAGAAAAGGTTGCCTAAAAAAACTATAGGTAAACTCAAAAGGAAACTCAAACGCAAAGCGGTTGTGTCATTAAATTTTTTCAAAAGCAGGGCGGAGACTGTCAATCCGGAGCGCGAAAGTCCCGGAATTACTGATAACCCTTGCATTATTCCCAAGGCAAGACCGTCCCAGATATTAAGATTTTTTTCTTCTCTCAGTCCGGTTTTTTTTGAGCTTAATTGTAAAGTTGCGGTTATAAAAAGCATCAGAGCGATTAGGGTATTTGCAAAGACACTGCCGAGCTTTAATTTTTCTTCAAACCTACCGATAAATTGAAGTAGTAAAAATCCAAAAAGCCCGCTAACCAAGGTGACTATAAAAATAAATCTAAAAATTTTACGGTCTTCTTCTGAAGATTCTTTCGGACGAAAGGCGGTTTTGGTCAGATTGAAAACATCTTTTCTGAAATAAACCAAGGCCGAAAGAAAAGTCCCGAAGTGTAAAAAGAGCGCCAACCTGATTAAGTCAACAATAGTTTTATCTCCAGAAAAAAAATTGCTTTTTATAGCAACGATCAATCCTTCTGAGCTGATTGGGATCCATTCAGCTAGTCCTTGAGCTAGACCTAAAATAACCGCTTCAAGCATACTTAAATTTTATCATAACTTTTTGCTGACTTTGCTTTAAATTACTCGTTTTGTTATAAATATGACAGACAAAGCACAAGGAGAAGAAGATGCCGAATAGCGAAAATCTGATGGAAATCTTCGAAAGGCAGATAGGGGCTGGTTTCAGGTTTGTGGATAAGGTGGTTAAGATTGATAAGGATGAAGGAACTATAATCACAACATTCGACTACTCGCTTGAAGACGAATCCAAACACTTCCTGCGCGACCATTTTTTGGGTAGACCGGCCATGCCGCTTTCTCTCATCATTGAGATGATGGCACAGACCTGCGGTTTGTTTGTTGCAGGTGTTCTCGGAAACGGCAAGTGTTTCGTTGTCCGTTATGACAAGTGTCAGTCCGGTAGCGAGCTCGTTACTCCGCCGGTTCAGCTAGTTATCACAGCGAATTTGTTGAAAAGGAGGGGGCGGGGCACTAGAAGCTTATGGATATTTGCCGTCAAGGTGGAAACTGATCAGGCGAAGAGTGTCGGCCAGGGCGAGATCACACTTTTCGCCGGAGTTGGTTCTTCGAGATCTTCGGAAGAGCTTCAAGACGAGATTCGAGACTGAAATCCCTCCCCGCGCCGACAAGGCGCGGGGATTTTGATTTTATATAGTCCCTCGGGGCTCTGCCCCGAGGTAATGTCGGAACCCTCCGCCAGCTGACGAACTACGTCGCTTATAAAAAGAAAAAGGCCCCACGCGCGACAGGATGACACGCGGAGGCCGGAGGGCTGGGCGGGCGGAAAGAGGGTAGAGGTTGGTTTGCGATTCAGGAATCGCTCTAGAACGACTCAACCGTTTCGCTTTACCGCTACACCCGATATTTTTAATCGGGTGCCGGGTTAACCGGAGGCGGCTCCTATGGGGGACCGACCGCGACCTTTTTCCGCCCAAGCCCAAGGGAGGGTCTCTAATCTAATATTATACATATCCTGTAAAAAAAAGCAACTTCAGACTCTTTTTTTAGACCCCAATTATTAGTGATAGTAGGATTTCAGAAGAGCTGGAAAATCAGCCATGCCAAGGAGTAAACAGTGGCACCTATGGCAAATCCGGTGATCTTCCGCCTGATGACTTCCGATACTGGCACATTCATTTTTCTTCCCTTCTTTATTTAAGGTGGTCTCTTGAAGAACGCTTGCGATATTGTATTTGAAATATTAAAAATTTCAAGAGAAAAACCCGCCATCGTGTGCGCCTACAAGTCGCGAGCGATGGCGGGTCAAAAGTACGAGCCGAAGAATTACGCTGGCGGAAGGGGGATGGACAAGGGGTGTTTTTGTCTTCCCCGCCGTATCGTATGTGGGGGTTGGACGATATTCCGCCAGATTCTTTCGGCCCCTGGTTCCTTCAGTCTTCGACGATCCTCCTGACGACTCCATCACAGACCAACCACTGTTTCGGCAGGTTTCGGTCGTCGTATAGTTCATCAATCCGAACCACCAAGAGGCGGCTTTCATCTGCTTTGAATTTGAAAACCGCTACACTGTTTGGTTCAGACGGGAAGTCTCGGCCGTGTTTTTTCTCGTATTCCGAGACGGCCGAAATCGCTGCTGTAGCGCTGTTTTTGACTGCTGGGCTCTTTTCGATGAGGTTGACGCTTTGCCAAATGATATTGCCTATTGCCAGCATCAAAATAACGACAATGACGACGTTTATCACGATCGTCGGGTCAGATTTTCTTCGCATTTTCGCCTCCCGTTCGTGTGTGTTTGTGTACAGAAATCTATACTCTTTATATCATTTTCTAGAAAAAAGAAAAACCCGTCCTGGCGGGTGGGCTGGGGGGGGTGGGCAAGGCCCAACCAGGACGGGTCGAATAGGGGGCTCACAAACCGGGGATCAGAATGGACGACACGGCCGAATCAGTGTGTCGTTTTCCCACGGCACCCCCTTTCTAAAGTGATAATAACAAATTATGTTTTAAAGACAAGTGGGGTGTGTCAGAAACTGATCAAGACAATTTTGTTTGGTTGGCGCTGACCTTTTGTAATTTTTAGCTTTCTTATAGGTAGGTTTAGATGTTCAGCGAGGAGAGCTAGCATTTTTTTGTTGGCCAAATTATTTTCCGGTTTTTCTCTGACAAAACACCGGAATCTGCCTTCTGAAATTTTTTCCAACTTGTCTTTTTTTGCGTTGGTGAAAACCTTTACTTTAAGATGCATATGTTCACATTTTAACTCAATTTTGATATTATCTTTTGGTTCTTTGATATAAAACATTCCGGCGTAGCTTCGACCCGTACTAAGCTCTGCTTTCGTACGGGGTCAGTGGTTATTAAGGAAACATATTCCGGCGTAGCTCAGTGGTAGAGCGATCGACTGTGGCACTCTCAGATCTTTATGTTGTGGTATACTGGACAATGTATGCCAAAGCGTAAAGAAAAGAGAACCTATGCCGACCGTGCAGAGTATATGCGTGAAGCCGTAAAGCGGAGGAGAAAGAAACTTCGTCAAATGGCTCGCGAATATTTAGGCGGTAAGTGTGCTATTTGTGGCTACAACAAATGTCAGCGCGCACTTAGCTTTCATCATAAAGATAGTTCAAAAAAAGAATTTGGATTATCGGCTCGTGGCCTTACAAGATCATGGGATAAGATAAAGGCTGAAATAGAAAAGTGCGTATTGCTTTGTTCTAATTGCCATATGGAAGTACATGACGGCATATCGCAGCTTCCTATCGAAAGGTAGGTCGAAAACGAGGTGAATTCGGGGAAGCCCTTAGGGGTAATCCCGAGCCAATCCTTTGCTAGATTTAGCGAAGGCAGGTGTAGAGACTATCCTTTTACAGGAGTAGCCCACGTCAAACGTGGTCGAAGTGCCTCGTCCCGTCATCATGTCAAAACATGATCGGGAATGATATAGTCCACCCCTTTTGGAAACATTAGGATAATGTGTAATCGATTGGTCGTAGGTTCGAATCCTACCGCCGGAGCCAAGAAACTAGATACGAACTCTTTTTTTTAATATGAGAGTGTTCGCTCCGCCTTCGCTAAAGCTATGGCGGACACGCCGTCTAGCCCCGAGAGTGGCGGGGCTGTTGAGGCACAGCAAGGAAATTCCTTGATAAGCTGTTAATATTAGGATAAATCGCCACAAGTAAAAATATTATGATAGACACGTTATGGATAGATGTTATCGGACTGTTTCTTTTTCTCACCGGTTTTGTTGTCGGGCTTGGCGCTGTAACGGTCATAGACATCCACGGCTTTCTCGGACGAAAGTCAACATACTGGACCGAGGCCACCACTCGGACGCATAAAGTGACCAAGCCGATGATTTGGATCGGCATAACACTCGCTGTAGTTGGCGGAATAATTTTTTATCGTGCCGAAAGTTTTGCCGGTATCCCGCTTATTCACGCCGTTATTACTGTTATCCTGATTGCTAACGGTTATTTTCTCTCATTTAAAGTTAGCCCGTTTTTATTAAAACGGGAGAAAGATGGCCTGTCCGGAGAACTCTTGCCCGCTTCTTGGCAAAAGAAAATTATGGCCGGATTAATAGTGTCCGACATCGGCTGGTGGGGTGGATTGCTTTTGCTGGTTGTACACATTGTTAGTAAATAGATTTATAAGACTCTTTATTTGCTGTGCTAAACTTTAAAAGTCGATTTAAAAACTAATTTATTATCTATATGAAAAATATTTTTGTTATCGCGGCGTTTATCGCATTTTTGTTGGCCGTCTATTTATGGTTTACCGGACAGCAAGATGCGGGTATCTTTGTCGGTCTCTGGGTGCCGTCTATCTTGAGCTTAGGCGTTCTTTTGCGAAAATAATTTTAAGTTTTTTACAATTTTAATATGAGTAACACAACTATTTTTATAATAGGATTTTTAATTTCTCTGCTTGTCGCCTACGGAGTCTATTTGGAATACAAAAAATAGAATCGTGAGAACAAGCGCGTATCATCTATGAGAAAAAAGATTGTAAAAGTAAACGACAAATTCCAGAAGGGTTACAAATACCAACTTACCGAACCGGCAGGACGGAATTTTCATCCCGACTTCAAGCCGGAGCTTACGCCAAAACAGATGCTCGCGCTCGGTGTCTTTGGCGGCAAGTATATGACCGATTGCAAAAAAGAGTTTCCTAAAGACTGGTTTATGCGCGCCAAACTTTCGCCCGAACATCACGACGATACGCTTAACTTTTTTCATAAGCATGCAAGCTCTCCGCTCAGGGTCTGGATTGAGAAAGGTTGGATCAATGAAAAGCACGATCCTCGCGGCTGGTTCCAGTGGTATTGCCGCTACTACATGGGCAGACGGCTTCCGGGCGAAGACGAACGGCAGATCAAACGCTGGATTGCTATTCGCCGGCACATATCGCAGATCAAGAAGAATTGTCCCTGTAAAACTTCGTCACAGGGCAGGCGGTCTCCGGATTTAACGTGCCGGCCAACGTAAAGGCAGGCGGTTCTGCACTGGGCGTATGATAGCAGAAAAATTTGAGTGCCCAATTAAAGCATGAGATAATACGTTTATGAAAGGCTACGTAACAAACATCGAAGAGCTCTCACTTGAAAACGATAATTTCCGCAAAGTTTTATACACCGACAAAAACAGCCAACTCGTTTTGATGTCGCTTCTTGCCGGAGAAGAGATTGGTGAAGAAGTACATGATGTCGATCAGTTCTTGCGTATTGAGAAAGGGACAGGAACAGCAATTTTGAGCGATATCCCCCACGATCTTGCTGATGGCAGTGTCATCGTTGTCCCAGCTGGTACTAAGCACAACATCATCAATACTGGAAGCGAAGCGATGAAGCTTTATACTCTATACATGCCACCGCATCACAAAGACGGGGTGATCCACAAAACCAAAGCCGAAGGTGAAGCTGATACTGAACATTTTGACGGGAAAACCACGGAGTAATTTGCTTAACTTTTCGAGGCACAGCAAGGAAACGAGGCACAGCAAGGAAATTCTTTGATAAGGGACTTCCGTTTTTGAGGCACAGCAAGGAAATTCCTTGATATGATGTTGTTATATTTCGCCATCTCCTTCTCAATCAGCTTTTTTGATTGGAAAAACCGCGTAAATTGTGGTTGAATTAAGAATAAATGAAATCTAATCCGAAAATCATTGCCTACATTGACGGCGCCAATCTCCATAAAGGTGTTGAGTCATCGGCTTGGAAACTTGATTATCGCAGATTTAGGTCATGGATACGTCAAAAATTCGGCATTACGAATGCATTTCTATTCATCGGACTTATGTCAAAACACGCCGATTTGTATACCTCGTTGCAATCCATGAATTATAAATTGGTATTTAAGGAAATCGTTTACGATGGATCGGGAAAGGCAAAAGGTAACTGCGATGCGGATTTAGTGCTCCAAGCCACAAGAGATTATTACGAAAATCATCCTATAGCCGTTCTTCTCGTTTCAAGCGATGGGGACTACGCACCTCTTGTCCGTTTTTGGCAGGAGAAAAAAGTCTCTTGCACAATCTCTCTCCCGCTCCGATCGCCAAGTGCTCAATTTTGTTAAAGCGGACAGATGTACCGATTGTCTATCTTGAAGATATGAAGCATAAGTTATCGTTTAAGCCAAAATGAAAAAGCCCCCGGCACGGACGTATCCGTACAGGGGTCTTTTTCGTAGTGATAGCTACATTATATGCTTTTTGTCTAGAAAAAGTCAAGAAGAATGGGGACAACAAAAAGCGGCTCAATCGGCCTTTTTTTGATTGGAAAAACCGCGTAAATTGTGCCAAAATTAAGCTACATTATGAAAATTCTTGAAAAAAGCCGAAGCCGTTTGTGAAAGAAATATAAAAGGCACAGCAAGGAAATTCCTTGATAAGCTGTTATTGGGATATTACGCATTACTTGACAGTATTCGTATAGTATGCTAGCATCTATATTAGACACAAACACTGCAACCAAGGAAAGGAGTGATAGATGCGTAAGTTCACACTTCACTGGCTTGGCGGAAAGAACGAGGAAGTCGAAGGGACAGACATCGCCGACGCTTGCCGTAGGGCTGGCATCGATGCGGGAGCCCTTCCTGCTCTCGACTACTTCGAGGAGGAGGAGGGTGAGAAGACCCAGGTCGCTGGTGCATTCAGTTCCTGTGGGTGCTGGTATCACGCAGAAGAAGGAACTGCGTGCCAGCACGACCTCGAGGTGGTTGGGCTCAAGTAGCTCTCTCCGCCCCGACAAAGAGATTCGTCTCTGCGTCAGGGGCGGATTTCTTTTGTACAAAATTTAATTGAAAAAAAATTCCAATTCTTTTTTAATATTTAGCCAATTTGCAGTTTTCCTTCAATAAATTCAGGATAAAATAACTCATCTAAGCACAGGATCAAGCCAAAACAAAAGCGCCTTTCCAGCGCTTTTGTTTTGGCAGAATTGTAATTTATTTTAAGTTTTTTCTACCTTCGTATTGCTTTAACAATCCAAATAAGGACGACTGCGCCGAGAAGCGCTACGAGAAAACTGTAGATATTGAAGCCACCTACGCCAGTTTCTCCAAAAAGACTCATAAGCCAACCGCCGATAACTGCACCAACAATACCAACAACCACGTTGAGGATGATGCCTTGTTGAGCATCGGTTTTCATAATAAGAGACGCGATCCAGCCGACAAGCCCGCCAAATACAATCCAGAGAATAATTCCCATATATTTATTTCATTAAATTACTATTAATAGTTGTGCTGTGAACACAAAATATATGCCGAACAATCTAGGTGAATATTACAAATGAATATTACAGAAAGTTGAGATGATTGTAATTGTTTGTGTAATACAACCTTAGTCGAGTCGGCTCCATTTGTAGGTCACATTTATTAAAAGTTAATGTTTGTAAAATATTATGACAACAGTAATTAATACTCCTCCAAACAGAGAACGTGCTGATGGTGGTGGTTGGGCTTTATCCGTTATTATGCTAATTGTGGTTATCGGAATTGGTGTGTTTTTCTGGCTAAATTTTCGCGACACTTCAACAGCGCAAACCCCAGAAACAATGGACACCTCGACCAACATAAGCGTCACACTCCCGAGTGCAAATACTCTAGCGCCGGAGACCGCCCAGTTAGAATAGTTACTAAATTAAGTGGAAACATTAGTAAAAGCAGATATTTTTTTCTTCATTGCCTCTATTGCGACCATAGTATTAACAATACTGATTTCTTTCCTTCTATTTTATCTAATAAAAGCTGGAAAAAATTTGTATAGGTTATCCGAGGTCCTGAAAAGTGGGTTTAAAGAATCGGAAGAATTTGTCGAGGATTTGAAAGATCGACTCGAGAACAATGTTGTCTTTCGATTCTTTTTTCCCCCAATTCGCAAAAATAAAAAATTAATGAAAAAAGATTCTGCAAGAGATACGGATTAAAAAGATACTTAACGGTTCTTTACTAAATTAAAACAAAACGATATGGCAAATAAAAAGACAGAAGAGACGTCCAATACATTAAAATACACCGCAATTGGAATAAGTTTGGCCAGTCTTGCCGCTGGAGCTTATTTTTTCTTTGGACCAAAAGGAAAAAAGCATCAAAAGCACGCCAAAGCTTGGGTAATTAAAATGAAAGGTGACATTATAGAAAAATTAGAATCTGCAAAAGAAGTTACAGAACCAATTTATCACGCCATCATCGACACGGTTGCTCTAGACTACAAGAAAAAAATAAAAGATAGCCAAGGAGACATAGCCGAAATTGTAGATGATTTAAAGAAACAATGGAAAAATCTTCAAAAATCAGTTAAATCAAAAACAAAAAATTCTACTAAAAAGAAAGCTGTGGTAAAAGAAGCTTAACATCAAATATTATCAACCTAATCAACTATGAAAGCCGGCTCTCAATTAACAACAAGTGAAAGGTGGTTTCTCTAAACAGAAAATTATTAAATAATATGAAAAATCTATGAGAAAATTTTTTTCGTTTCTAAGAGATTTACCGGCGCCATTTATTGGCACCAGAACTCTTTTTGGAAAATTAGTTCTATTGGTCGCAATTTTTTCTTTACTGGCTGTTGCTTCTATTTTCGGAATTTTTAGTTTACAGAACGTGACTGCGCAAGGGTCTATAAATTCAGAAAATCAAATAGAGGGGGATGGAAGTAGTAACTTAGACGTAGAATGCAAGGACCATGGCTTTGATTTTGGTATAGCAAAATGGGAGTGGGAGGATGAATCTTGGCAGGTTGAAAACAACCCCCCCTTTCCTCTAGCCGATTACAATACATATGTGTCCGGAGACGATCAAGCATCTGATTGGACATCCGACCCTATCGCTGCCGGTGTTGTTGCCAAAACCGCAACAGATTCTTATGTTTTTGATGGTGGAATATCAGGCCAGATAAATAATACAGACACAGGAAACCATGATATTAGTCATATAACTTTCTGCCGTAATGAATCTGAATCAGAAACTCAAACTGCAACCATCATTGCCCATAAGGTCGTCTGCGATTCAGAAGAGCTTCTACCAAATTTAGAAGAGCGTTCGCCAAATATAACAATTAATAATATAACCTCTACTACTGCAAGTACTTTCGCTTCTGGTACCGATGGCTGTGAACTTGTAGAAGACTGGGACTTTGAATATAAAATTACTGATGATCAAAGCAATCCGGGTGGCAACACTGTTGGCCCTAAAGGTGGCGACTGGACTACTTTCACTAACACGACTGAAATTCCCATTGACGACTTATCTCTTATTCAACTAAGAGAAGTTTTGCCGTCTGGTTATATTCCTTTCTCTGATAGTGATGATGATGTTTCTGCTGAATTTTACTGTCGCGTAGATGTCTCTGTCTATGACAGTTGGAACTATGACAATTGGGAGTTTATAAAAAATCCGCAAGACAAGGAGACATATTATTGTGTCGGTTTCAATGTGCCTAAACCAAGCACAGATAACGACCTCACGATAGTTGGTACTAAAATAATGTGTGATTCTGAAACTTATTTACCAAACTGGGGCGATGGAAGCTCCGGTCCGATTACTGCAACTACCGCGACAGACTGGCTTTCTGAAGGAGATAATAGCGAGCACTGTCAGATAGTGCCTTGGGACTTTGAATGGTCTCCAGCTGACATTACTAACCCAGGCGACAATCAAAGATTGGTTGGGGGCGACTGGACTCAATTTAGCGGTTCAACCACAATTTCTTCTCTGGAAGACATTGGCGATAAGATCTGGGTTAGAGAAGATTGGAATAACACTCTAGTGCCGTTCACCGGCTTGAACACTGATCAAGACGAAAGCGCTGAAATCTACTGCCACACCGATGTCTTGCACTACGATAATTATGACTTTATTGTTAATCCTGAATTAGGGGAGACCTATTACTGTGTTGCTTGGAACGCACCAGCTGAAGTAAAAGAACCTTTGATTTGCGAACCGGGCGTTAATCTTCTGATTAATTCTGGTTTTGAAGAACCGGTGGTCAATAACAGCGCTGGTTGGGATATCTTTGATTCAGGCACTCTTGGACTTGGTTGGATAGTAAAGTGGGTTTCTGATTTTGCTGGTGCTCCAGAAATAGCCAAACTAGAGCTTCACCGCGGATTAAACGGATGGCTCCCTTCGGCCGGCAATCAATACGCCGAGCTTGATACTGACTGGGACGGTCCCGACGGTAGTATAAACGGTGAAGAAGCTTCTGTATCTATCTATCAGAATATTCCTACTGTTAGTGGCAAAACCTACAATCTCTCTTATGATTTCTCTCCTAGACCAGACACCCCGACCACCACCCAGAATGTGCTGGAAGTTTTGATTGATGACTCACTCTTAGACACTCATACAGCTGTAGGTCTGGCGCAAACTTCATGGACTTCACATTCCCTAAATTTTACCGGAACCGGAGAGCCAACTAAGATTGAATTCAGAGATGGGGGCACACCAGATTCACTAGGTACATTTATTGATAATACAAGTTTAATCTGCGAAGAAGATTGTAAAGAAACTATTGGGACTATCTCAAGTAATAGTCAGACAGAAGTTACTAATATAGTCTTTGATTTAAATGACTCCGATACCACTCCTGATTATTCATCACTCCCTGTCTCTGTTGTTACGGAAATTCAAACTCTTGGAGACGGTGTCTGGGCGGCTGATGTTGGTGATCTTGAAGCAGAATGGATATGGTCTAACGACCCTTACGACCCTGACTGGGAAGTAGATAAATGGGTAACTTTTAAAAGAGTATTTGAAGTTTCTGGCATTCCTCAAGTTGGCACTTTAGAGATTGCTGCTGATAATTCTTATGAAGTCTGGATTAACGGAAATCCGGCCGGCTCCGATTCTTCTGAAAATAACCATTCAGTAGCTGACTCTTGGGACATTACGGGTCTTCTAGTTGACGGCTCAAACACTCTTGAAGTTCGCGTCAAAAACTGGGCTCTACCCGGATCTGCCCAAGAAAGTAATCCGGGAGGTCTCCTCTACTCATTGTCTTGGGGGGCCGAAAATTGCGATAATAGTGACGACGAAGAAATTGATCCTCCTAATAGTGGCGGAGGAAGTGGTGATGGTAATTCTGGTGGTGGTTCTTCTTCCAGCAGTCGCTCCGGTGATTTTAATCGGGGTGGCGGAGGTGGCAGCTTCTTACCGTCCGTAGCCGGAGCATTTACGGAAGGAGCATTTACACAGTTCCCAGAATCATTTCTTGATAGTCTGTTTACTGAAAATTCTGAAGGTTCAACTTTATAACCAGCCGGTACTTCTAATTTTATTTTTCCACTTAAATCAGACTTCAAACTTCTTACAGTAAGTTTAATGGTTTGCTCTTTTCCATTCATCATCATACAAACATTTTCGTTAAAGTTTACCGAAGCAGGTGGTGTTACTTCCACAGGTCTGTACTTCTCACCTTCGGTTGGGTCTGTCCATTTGTATCTCACAGGAGTAGTAAATTCAAACTCTTTACCATTAATCTTCAGGTTAAATCCAATTGAAAATGCTGCCTTATTTATCGGATTGCCAATCAATGAAGGGTCTGATATCTGATATCTTCCTGCTTCAGGTTTTTCTTTTAACCAATATGGAAAGGAATAGGAGCAATTGGCAGGTATTTGAAATGTGTGATCAGTTGAAATTAATATGTTTTCATTTAGTACAATGTCTTCAGTTTTTGAACTGAATGTATCGTAATTAATTTTCGTCAAATGCACATCTGCATTTCTGTACTTAATAATATTCAGTTTCAGATTGAGGCTGTCACCCGGTGTTACAAAATAATTATTGGCAACTCCTTCAAACCAAATGCCTGAACATGCCAGAATAAGTTGTTTTAATTCCTTGATTTTATAATCACGCCAGTAGTCATCCTTCAGTTTTGAAACCTCATCATATAAGTTAAACAAAACAGGAAGTAATTTTTCCGGATGGTGATAGTCAAATTCTGTCAATGCTTTTTCGCTTAAAGTCTTTATTCTTTCAGTTCCATTAATTCTGTCCCAGCTAAAATCATTATTGCAAAATAGTGAAGTACAAAGTGTATCTCCGTTTATGTTTTTCAAATATTCAATAGAACTGCCTCGGTTTACTGATACACCAAACCCCTGGCTCTTATGTTGACTTCTGCTT
>JAANMY010003413.1_pt1 | contig 13208 bp, 12 predicted proteins | sample 7279691 | NCBI WGS metagenome assembly JAANMY01 (sample SAMN14094543, study PRJNA606508) | bioreactor metagenome | isolation source: A lab-scale SPAN reactor treating ammonium-rich wastewater day 388 | place: Ireland: Galway | collected 2018-02-07
ACCACGCCGGTGGCCAGCGCGATGCGGTGCAGCGCGCGCTGGCGCTCGGCGCCCGCCGGCGGCACGAGCGCGCGCGCAGGCCCCACCTGCTGGTCGAGCCAGTCGAGGATCGCGCCCGAATCGATCAGCACCTCGCCCGTATCGAGCACGAGCGAGGGGATGCGCCCGAGCGGGTTCGTCTTCCGCATCGAATCGAAATCGCCGAACACCGAGCGCGTGTCGTGCTCGTAGGCGAAGCCGAGCACGCGCAGCGAAACGGCCACGCGGCGCACGAACGGCGAATCGTATTGGCCGACCAGGATCATGTGCCGAGTTTAGGCGATTGCCCGCGCGCATTCCATGAGCCGGTCTTGCGGCGGCGGGCGCGGCGGTGAAATACTTGCAGCGGATCCACAAGGAGAATGCGTCGATGCGTCTTCGCGCCCTGTTTGTTTGCGCGTCCGGCCGGCTGGCGGCGGCCGTGCTGGCCATCGCGGCAATCCCGCTTGCTCAGGCCCAAGGAGCGGGCGACCCCGTCTCGGAACTGGTACGCAAGGCCGAGGCGCGCGAGGCCGACAACGGGCTGTGCGCCACGATCACGGATTGGCCGGCGGGTTCCGGCGAGTCCTACGTGGCCTTCCTGCGTATCGCGGTAATCGGCTACGCGAAAGTCAACCGTTTCCGCAACAACAGGCAGTGCCAGTTCGACCGCGTCATCGACGTCTACAACGGCCCCACGGGCAAATGCGTGCGCTATCTCTGGTGGGCCTGCGCCACCGGCAGCAGCTGCGCGCGCGGCGAAGATACGGAATGCCTCCAGGCCGACGGAAGCTGGCAGCGCCAGGCGAAATAACGCCGTCCGCTACCGCTTCTGCGTGCGCCAGTAGGTGATGACGCTGGCGAGGAAGTTCGGGCTGTCGATCTGGTGGGACCAGGCCTGGGTCACGCCGCCGCCGCCAGTGCCGGGTCGCTCGCCCTCGGGCAGGCCGTGAAAGCGCATCCGGATCGGCATGGTGACGCCCTGGCCCATCGCGATGCACTCGCCGGTGAGAAGCGTTGGCAGGAAGTCGTTCATGCCCATCGCCGTGTCGGCCGAAGCGCCCGAGAGGAACTGCAGGTCCTCGTTGTTCGCGAGCCGCATCGCGAAGATCGTGTTGCACTGCGAGATGAGGTCGGTCGAGAGCTTCGACGGCCGCTGGCTCACCACGCCGAGCGAGATGCCGTATTTGCGGCCTTCCTTGGCGATGCGCGTCAGCCAGTGCTTGGCCATCGCGAAGCCGGGCTCGGGATTCTGCGCGCCGAAGCGGTGCGCCTCCTCGCAGACGAGCAGAATCGGGCAGGAGCGGTTGCTCCATGAGGCAAAGCTGTGGGTCAACCGGCACATCGCGGCCACCACCACTGGGAGCGCCTCCGCCGGAATGGCCGAAAGATCGAGGATGCAGATCGGCTTTCCGTCGGTCGGCAGGCGGAACAGGCGGGCGAGAATCACGGCCATGCGGTCGCGCACCTGCACGCCGCCGAACATGAATGCGAAGCGCGGATCGTATTGCAGTGCCAGCACGCGCTGCTTGATCCGGCGATAGGGCGGCAGGTTCGCCGTATTGTCGAGCTTGCCCATCGCGTTGTTGAGCCGCGTGAGCAGGTCGGAGAGCCGGTAGGGCACCGGCGTGTCGACCGAGTAGAGTTTCTCGTAGCCCTGCTGCACCCCGCCGGCATAGTCGTGCTTGGCGCCGACGATGAGTTCGTTGAGGATCTCGCCCTCGGCGCTGCTCGGATCGACGCCGGCGCCGAACAGGATCTGCAGCATCTCGTCGAAATTGAGCATCCAGAACGGCAGCTCGAGCGTCTCTCCGGTGATCACCTCGGCGCGCGGGCCGAACGCGCGCGGATACTCGCCGTGCGGATCGAGCAGCAGGATGTGCGAATTGGGGTTCTGGGTCACGAGCTGGCGCAGGATCACCGCAGCGGCGCAGGATTTGCCGGCGCCCGTGGTGCCGAGCACCGCGAAGTGCTTGCCGAGAAGCTCGTCGACGAGCGCATGCGCGTGAACAGCGCGGTCGTGATGGAGCGTGCCGATCGAGATGTTCGCCGCCGCCGGCGGCGCATAAACCTGGATGAGATCCTCGCGGCTCGTGGCATAGACGGCATCGCCGAGCGACGGAAAAACCGAGACGCCGCGGCGGAACGCGGCCGGCCGTCCGGCCGTGCCCAGCGGCGCTTCGCCGATCAGCAGCAGCTCGACGACCTTCATCTCGGGGTCGCCGCTGTCGCCACTCGAGGGCACCGGGATGCTCACACCCGATACGAGGCCGTAAACCTGCGAGCGGCCGATGTTCGTCTTGACGAGTCCGCCGATCTGCAGCGGCGCCACGTCGCCATGCGTGTCGCGCTCGAGCACGCACACCGCCTGGCTGCCGGCCACCGAAACGATGCGGCCGATGCGCTGGGCGGTCGTTTTCATTCCATCCATGCCGTCCATAGTCAGTCCTTTACATCGAACGTCGGTCGGGCGCCGTCTGCCGGCGGGGCCATCTCGGGCTGCGGCGGCTGCGCGATGCCGGCTTCGCCGAGCGCCGTGCCGGGCGCCTTCATCAGCCGCCAGTGCGGAAACGTCACGGTCGCCACGGTTCCCACGCCCACCTTGCTCTGCAGCTGCAGCGTGCCGCCGTGCAGGCCGGTAAGCGCGTGGACGAGCGTGAGGCCGAGGCCGGCCCCGGGCTGCCGTCGCGTCAGCGCCTCGCCGACGCGCTCGAACGGCAGCGTGATGCGCGCGAGGTCGGCGTCCTTGATGCCGATTCCGGTATCCACGACGCGGATCGAAAGATCGCCTTCCGGCGTGAGCGCGGGCAGCACATAGATGTGGCCGCCGGCCTTGGTGAACTTGAGCGCGTTGGAGAGCAGGTTGAGGACGATCTGCTTGAACGCCTTGGGGTCGGCCTTGAGGCGCGGCAGGTCCTTGGCGACGCGCGCTTGAAGATAGAGGCCGGCCTGCGCCGCGCGGCCCTGCACGAGGCGGAAGATCGCGGTCAGTATCTCGCTGATGTCGATCTCGCTTTCCTCGAGCCGGTACTTGCCGCTCTCGATGTGCGACATGTCGAGCACGTCGCTGACCACGCCGAGGAGCTGCCGGCCGCTCTCGACGATGTTCTTCGCATACTCGCGATACGTCACCGGCATGGGCCCCAGCACCTCGCGCTCCATCATCTCCGCGAAGCCGATGATCGAAGAGAGCGGCGTATGCAGCTCGTGGCTCATGTTGGCGAGGAATTCGGTCTTCGCCCGGCTCGCGGCCAGTGCGTTCTTGGCGGCGCCCTCGGCCTCCTTGCGCGCGCCCTCGAGCGCGATCTGCGAAAGGCGGCGGTCCACGAGCGTGCCCAGACGCTGCGTGTAGCGCGAAAGCAGCGAGCCCTTGCGGCTGTCCAAGGCGAATGTCTGGATCATGTCCGGGCGGAATTCCGGTGTTAAGCGATTGGCAAGCGTGAATAGATATTCTTGCAGTTAAAGAATCGTTGACGCGGGCGCCGCCGCCTGCGCCCGCGCGTTCCGGGGATTGAGCGGCAATGCATTGAAATCGTGTCAGATCACAATCACCGCCGTGGCGCCCGGCCATCGCTAACCACGATTTTTGGCCGCGCGGCGTTGGTTAACGCCGCGCCTGCCGAGGCCTCAGTAAACGACGATCGCCGCCTGCCAGCGCGGCACCAGCGCGCGGAACGGCAGCCGGCTCGGGATTACGCGCAGCGGATCGTTCACGTGCAGCAGCGCCTCGGGGCCGTTCGCGCCGTCCACCCAGGTCATGCCGGTCAGCACGACGACGTGGCCCGTGAACTGCGAATTGCGGATCGCGAGGATGATCGGGTGGCCGGCCCTGAGCGTGCGATAGAGCGACATCGCGTCGGTCGGCGGCGAGAGCGTCGTCGTGCGCTGGCCGAAATTGCGGATGAGGATCTGGATCTGCCGGAGGCTGCCGGCCACCGCGCAGCGCTCGTAGTGCGGGCAGCAGAAGCTCGGATAGCGCCCGTGCACCATCGCGACGAGCGCGCATTGCGGCGGCGACTTCCCCTTGCGCTTCACGATCACCTGCTGCGCTACCGCGGCCCAGCACCAAACATCGGTATCCTGCATGATGTTGCGGATGCCGAGATCGACCGGGGCCGGCAGCGCGCGCGCCTGCGCCGCGGCGGGTGGGGCATGCGCGGCGGCGAAGGCGGAGAGGCCGCACAGCAGAACGAGGAGCAGAAGGCGCATCGGCGGAGTCATCCGGAAACCGGCATTCTACGGCGCCGGCGCCGCAAGCCGTTCCCGCCGCCTACGCGCGCGCGGCGACGCACTCGATCTCCACCACCCAGGCCGGGTTGGCCAGCGCCGCCACCACCACCAGCGTCGAGGCGGGCGGCACGGCGTTGCCGAGCGCCTTGTCGCGCGCCGCGCGATGGACCGGGATCAGGTCGGTGCGCGTCACATAGGCGTTGAGCTTCACGATGTCGGCGGCACCCATGCCGGCGGCGGCGAGCACGTTCATCACGTTGGCCCAGGCCTGCTCGCATTGCGCGGCATCCGAGGGCGCGGTCGAGCCGTCGGGCCTGGCGCCAACCTGGCCCGAGACGTGGAGCATGCGCGCGCCCGCCGCCGTTTCGACGCCGTGGCTGTATTTGCCGCCCGGGGGATGCACGGTCGCCGGATTGAGCCGCTTCAGCATGGATGGTCTCCGCGGTGATTGGAACGCGGAGATTGGCGGAAGCCAGCGCCGCGCGGAAGCCCCCGTCGCGCGGCGTCCGGCGCGTCAGGCCGTAAGCTTCTGCGCGGCGCCCTGCTCTTCGCGCTGCAGGCGCTGCACCACGCGCCGCGCCTCGATCAGCGTCGCGTCGGCATTGATCGCGACCGTCTTGAAGCCGCCGCTCTCTTCGATGCAGCGCTGCTGCAGCGGCATGAAGCTGATGTCTTCGTCCATCACGGCGTAGCTCTGCGCGCGGAACCGCTCCTCGTGCTCGGCGCGCAGCATGAAGTTGCGCGACCACGCGAAGAAGATGTGCGTCGTCGATTCGGTCTCCGGCGTCACCATCTGCGTCAGGCGCAGCACGATCTTCGCGGCCGCGTCCTCGTAGAGCATCTCGACGTCCACGGCCGAGGGCGGCTGCCAGCGAAGCGTCGCGACGCGGTCGATCTTGCCCTTGAAATCGCCCCACTCGGCCACGAACGGGCTCGGCGACACCTGGTTCATCACGCGCTGCTGGAACACCGTGTCGCCTTCCACCCAGGTCTTGAGCGGAATCGTCGCCATCTCGGGAATGCCGACGGTCTTGGGATGCAGGAACGGCGTGTGCGAGAGATCGAGGATGTTGTCGGCGCACAGCTCCCAGTGCGCCTTGACGAGATACACACGTTCGAAGCTCTGCCAGCCCTCCGCCGCGAACCACCAATAGTCGGGAATGCGCGCAGGGTCGGCGGCGGCCGGATCGCCCATCCAGATCCACGCATATCCCCAGCGCTCGGCGGCCGGGTAGGCGCGCACGCGCATGCGCGGCGGAATGTTGGGCTGGTGCGGAATCAGCGTGCAGGCGCCGTCGGTGCCGAATTCGATGCCGTGGTAGCCGCAGCGAATGGAGTCGGCGCCGCAGCTTCCGGCCGAAAGCGGCGCCGAGCGGTGCGGGCAGCGGTCTTCGAGCGCTCCGATCTTACCGGAGCGCGTGCGAAACAGCGCAACCGGCTCGCCGCAGATACGCCGCCCCAGCGGCTTCTCCTGAAGCTCGCGCGCGGCGGCGGCGGCATACCATTGGTTCTTGAGAAACATCGGACCCTCCGGCGCCGGCGCGTCCAGACTACACCCGTTTGTCGGCCGGGCACTTCTGCCAATGCGGGTCGGTGCGCTCGCCGAGGCGCTCCACCGCCTTGATCGCCGGCTTGCCGTCGCTGCCCTTCATCACTTCCACGCGCCAGTAGGGCTGGATCAGGAAGCCGTTGACGTTGTAGCGCAAGGTTCCGCGCGGCGATTCGAACGTGCTCTTACGGATCGCGCGCGCAACGGCGGCCATGTCGCCGGTTTTGCCGCCCACGGCCTTCATGCCGGCCGCGATCAGCCCCGGCGCGTCATAAGCGGCGGCCGCGAGGTGCGAGGGCAGGTGGCCGTACGCGGCGACGTAGTCGCGCACGAAGCGCTTGTTCTTCGCGTTGTCGAGATCGGGCGTCCAATGATGCGCTTCCACGGCGCCGAGCGCCGCCTCGCCCACCGCGGGCAGGCTCATGTTGTCGATCGTGTTGATCGAATAGAGCTTCACCTGCTTGGCCAGGCCCGAGGCGGTCCATTGCTTGATGAAGGCCACGCCCATCGCGCCGGGCGCGAAGATCGCGAGCGCCTCGGCCTTGCTCGCGCGCAACTTGCTGAGATCGGCCTGGAAGTCGGACTCGCCGAGCTTGAACAGCACCGTCTCGACAATCTTGCCGCGGTAGGTGCTCTCGAAGCCGGCGAGCATGTCCTTGCCGCCCTGGTAGTTCGGCGCCATCAGCACGGCGCTCTTGCTGCCGTCCTTGTTGGCGATCTCGCCGAGCGCCTCGGAGTTGCCTTCGTTGTAGAACGACGAGGAGACGAACAGCGGGTTGCAAAGCGGCCCCGCGAGCGGCGAGGGGCCGGCATTCGTGCTGAGCAGCATCGCTTTGGCGTCGAACACCGGCTTCTGCACCGACATGATCACGTTCGACCAGATGATCCCGGCGACGACCTGCACCTTGTCGTTCTTGAGGAACTTCTCGACTTCCTTGAGGCCGGTTTCGGGCCGCGTCTGGTCGTCGGCGTAAAAGATGCGCGTGGGCACGCCGCCGAGCGAATCGCCGTCCTTCGTCCAGCCCGCGTGCGCGAGGCCGAGCTTCCACCCGTTCTCGAGGTGGCGGCCGAGCAGCGCGCCGCTGCCGGTGGTCGTGTTGAGATAGCCGATCCGCAGTTCGTTCGCCGGGCGATCCTGCGCGCCGGCGGCCGAGGCCAGCGCCGCCGTGGCGGCAAGGCAGGCGAGAAGCCGCATGGTCACCTCCCTCGATGAGGCGATGAATCGCCTTCGTTTAATATTGGACGAAATCCTAGGCGCGACGCCGGGCCGAGTCAATCGAGCGCGGCCCGCGCGCGCGGGTGCGGCCGGGAAAGGCCCGTGCTACACAAGCTTCCGGAAGAATCGGGGAATCGATCGGTGGCCAAGGCGAAGACCAAGGCGGGCGCGCGCGACGCGATCCGGCTCGACGAATTCCTGCCCTATTGCTTCGCATTGCTCGCGCACCGGCTGGGGCTCGGCGCCGCCGATCTGCACGCGCGCCAGCACCGCGTCACCGTGCAGGAGTGGAAAGTGTTGTCGATCGTCGCCGATGGCGGGCCGCTCACGCCGCACGAGATCCGCCGCCGCGGCACGCAGGACAAGTCCACGATCAGCTGGGCCATCAAGCGCCTGAAGCGGCGCGGCCTCGTGGCCACGGAGCCGCGCCCGCGCGACGGACGCACGTTCGAGGTCGCAATGACCGACGAAGGCTGGCGATTCTACGGCGCGCTGGCGCCGGAGGCGCGCCGGCGCGCGGATCGCGCATTCGCCATTCTCTCCGCCGCCGAGCGGCGCAGCTTGCAGCGCCTCGTCGCCAAGCTGCTGTCGGGCGCTTGACAGAAACCGCGCCGCCGCCGAGGATCGTCCAAGATTAGACGAAAGGACGACCGCGTGCAGTTCGGCCTCAATTTCTTCCCGAGCGTCGGGCCGGCCGAGATGCCGGCGGCGCGCTACTGGGCGGAGGCGCTCGATCTCGCCGAACACGCCGACGGCCTCGGCTACCACCACATCCGCACGGTCGAGCACTATTTCGAGCCTTATGGCGGCTATAGCCCGAATCCCATCGTGTTCCTTGCCGCCGCCGCGCAGCGCACGCGGCGCGCGCGGCTCATCACCGGCGCGGTGCTCCCGGTCTTCAATCATCCGCTGAAGCAGGCCGGCGAGATCGGCATGCTCGATGCGATCTCCGGCGGCCGGCTCGAGGTGGGCTTCGCGCGCGCGTTCCTGCCGCACGAGTTCGAGCGCTTCGGCCGCAGTCTCGACGAATCGCGCGCGCGCTTCGACGAGGGCGTGGAGCAGGTGCGCCGGCTGCTGGTGGAGGAGAACGTCACCGCCGAAGGCCGCTTCCACAGCTTCCGCAACGTCACCTCGTTGCCGCGGCCCACGCAGCGCCCGGCGCCGCCGTTCTGGATCGCGGCGTCGACGACGGCCGAGACCTTCGTCGCCGCCGGCCGCGCCGGCTACGCGATCATGTGCATCCCGATGGCCGCGGCGAAGATGTCGGAATTGATCGGACAATATCGCGATGCCTGGCGTGCCGCCGGCCACGCGGGCAACGGCCGCGTGATGCTCGCCTTCTCGATGTGCTGCATGCCGACGACGGAGGAGGCGGTGGCCGCCTATCGGCCGCGCATCGACAGCTACATGGCGGCGTTGGCCGCGGCCGCGTCTGGATGGACCAGCGGTATCGCATCGAAGGACTACGCCGGCTACGACAAGATGGTGGCGGGGATCAGGGCCGAGACCTTCGACAGCCAGCGCGCGAAAGGCTCCTGCTGGGCCGGCAGCCCGGCCGAACTGCGCGCGATGATCGCCGATTACGAGCGCGCGGTGCCGTTCGAGGTCGCGTCGCTCCAGGTGAACCAGCACGGCCTGCCGCTGGAGCAGGCCAAGCGGTCTCTGAGCCTCTTCGCGGCGGAAGTGATGCCGCATTTCGCGATGGCGCGCGAACCGGCGCTCACCAGCCATGGATGACGCGTTGCTGCGGAGCCTGCGCGACGCGCCCGATGCCGCTTCGCTCGTCGCGCGCGCCGAGGCGCGCGATCTCGCGCCCGGCTGGATTCCGCGCAAGAGCGCGGGGCTCATGCGCGAACCCAACACGGCGTTTCGCGCTGCGCATTGGCGCTGGGCCGAGGCCAAGGCGGCGATGGACGGCGCCGCGCGCCTCGTCAGCACGCAATTCGCCGAGCGGCGCAATTTCGGCCTGCGCAACCCGATCGAAGGCAACGATGCGGCGACGCTGCGCACGCTCGTCTGCGCTTATCAGACGATCCTGCCCCGCGAAACCGCGCGCTCGCACCGCCATGCGCCGCACGCGTTTCGCGTGATTCTCGATTCGCACGGCGCCTGGTCGGTCGTGAACGGCGAGAAGCATCCGATGGAAACCGGCGACATCGTGCTGACGCCGGGCTGGTGCTGGCACGGCCACGGCCACGACGGCGCCGCGCAGGCCTATTGGTTCGACGGGCTCGACGTGCCGCTCGTGCTCCAGCTCGAGCCGATGTTCTTCGACGAGCATCCGGCGGGCTTTGAGCCGGTACTGCGCACGACGCCCGAGTCGCCGTTCCGGTTCACGCGCGAAGCGCAGATGCGCATGCTCGACGCCGCGGCCGACGATCCCGAGGGTTTCTTCGGGCGCCGCGTCGCGATCGACACGTCGTCGATGCCGACGATCGGTATCCACACGCAGCGCTGGCCCGCCGGTTTCGCCTCGCGCGCCTACCGCTGCGCCGCGAATCAGGCCTTCGTCGTCGTCGAGGGCAGCGGCACGAGCACGATCGACGGGCAGGATTTCCATTGGGGCTTCGGCGACACGTTCGTAGCGCCATGCTGGAAGAGCGTCGCCCACCGCGCGTCGGCGGATTCGCTCGTCGTCTCGATGTCCGACGAGCCCGTGATGCGCTTCTGCAAATACTGGCGCTTCGAGGCGCTGGCCTAGAGCGCGGCGCTACTTCGCCTTCGCCGCCTTCGTCTTCGGGCGCGGCTCGCGCGACGGCCGCAGCGCCATGATCTGCGTGCCGGCCATGGTCAGCACCGTGTCGCCCTTCTGGTTCTTCACCGCGTAGGACACGCCGACATAGCCGCGGTCGCCCTTGGACGAGAGGCGCGTGCTCGTCACCTCGGCCTCGACGAAGATCGTGTCGCCCGGGCGCACCGGTTTCAGCCAGCGCAGGTCCTGGACGCCCGGCGAGCCGAGCGAGCCGCCATAGATGAAGCCGCTCTGCCAGAACAGGCGGAACGAAAGCGAGGCGATCTGCCAGCCGCTGGCGATCAGGCCGCCATAGAAGCCCTGCTCGGCCGCGATCTTGTCGATGTGGAGCGGCTGCGGATCGTAACGCAGCCCGAAATCGATGATGTTGGCGTCGGTGAGCGTGATGCCCTGCGTGACAATGCGATCGCCCTCTGCGAAATCCTCGAAGTAGCGCGGCTTCACGTCTTCTTCCCCTCCTGGTCTTCGCCATTGCCTTCGCCCGGGCGCGCCGCGAATCGGCGCGCGGCATTCGCGAACGCGGCGAGCCGCGCCGCTACGCGTCCGTTCACGGTGACGGGCGGATAGGCCCCGTCCGGCCCGGCGGCGCCGGCCGCAACGCCGGTCAGGATCTCGATGCCCTGGTCGATCGTCTCGACGGGATAGATCGCGAAGCGGCCCGCGCGCACGGCGTCGATCACGTCGCGGCGCAGCATCAGGTTGACGACGTTCGAGGCCGGGATCAGCACGCCCTCGCCACCCTTGAATCCGCGCGCGGCGCAGATGTCGAAGAAGCCCTCGATCTTTTCGTTCACGCCGCCGATCGCCTGCACCTGGCCGAACTGGTTCACCGATCCAGTGACGGCGAAACCCTGCTTGACCGGGATATCCGAGAGCGCCGAGAGCAGCGCGTAAAGCTCCGTCGAAGAGGCGCTGTCGCCGTCGACACCGCCATAGGATTGCTCGAACACGAGCGTCGCCGAGAGCGCCAGCGGCCGGTCGGCCGCGAACTTCGCGCCGAGATAGCCGGCGAGGATCAGCACGCCCTTCGTGTGCAGCGGCCCGCCCAGCTCCACGCGGCGCTCGATGTCCACCACCTCGCCGCGCCCCATGCGCACGCGCGCGGTGATGCGCGAGGGCTTGCCGAACATGAAATTGCCGAGCTGCAGCACGGAAAGCCCGTTCACCTGCCCGGCCACGGCGCCCGCGGTGTCGATGAGCACGTGGCCGCGCAGGATCTGCTCCTGCATCGCCTCGCGGATGCGGTCGGCGCGGCGGATGCGCGAATCGATCGCCTGCTGCACGTGCACGGCATCGACATGCGCCACCGAATCGTGCGCGGCGCCGGCTTCGCCGGCCCAGTAGTCGGCCTCGCGCAGCCAGTCGAGGATGTAGGCGAAGCGCGCCGAAAGCTTGTCGCCGTCCTCCACCATGCGCGCGCTGTGCTCGAGCACGCGCGCCACGGCGGCGGCGGTGAACGGGCGCAGCTTCTCGCGGCGCACCAGCTTCGCGATGAGGCGCGCATAGCCCTGCACCGCGTCCGGGCTGTTGTCGATGCGGTCCGACATCTCGGCCTGCACCTTGAACAGCTCGGCAAACTCCGGGTCGTAGGCGGAGAGCAGGTAGTAGATCATCGCCTCGCCGACCAGCACGACCTTGGTATCGAGCGGAATCGGCTCGGGCTCGAGCGTCGAGAGCGGGGCGTAGCCCAGGCGCTGCGCGAGCGATTCGATCTTGATCTGGCGCGCCTGCAGCGCGCGCTTCAACTCGTCGTAGGCGAAAGGCTGCGTCAGCAGCTTCCGCGCATCGACGATGAGGTAGCCGCCATTCGCCTTGTGCAGCGCGCCGGACTTGATGAACGTGAAGTCGGTCACGAGCTGGCCGAACTGCGCGGCATGCTCCACGCGGCCGATCAGGCTCGGCACGCTCGGCAGGTCTTCGTAAACGACCGGCGCGCCCGGCGTAGAGCCGTTGTGGACGATGACGTTCACCTGGTAGCGGCGGAACGGCGCCGGATCCTCATCGCCGAGGCTTTCGCCGGTGCCCGGGGCCGGGGCGGGGCCGCGCTCGCCGGCCGCCGCCGCGCGCAGGAAGCGCAGCACGTTCTTGATCAGGTCGTCGCGCACCGCGTCGAGATAGGCGGTCACGTCCGGGAATGCCGCGAACTCGCGTTTCAGCGGATCAATGTGGTGGTCCACCACGCGCTGCGCGAGCTGCTGGTTGAGCGCGCGCAGCTTCTCGACCGATTCCTTCTGCCACACCTGCGATTGCCGCAGGATCCCCTCGAGGCGCTCCTCCATTTCGCGCATGTTCGCGGCGATCGATTCGCGCTCGGCATGCTCGAGCGCGTTGAACACCTCGGGCGGAATCGGCTTGCCGTGCTTCATCGGCACGAACACGAAGCCGGTCGGCGACTGACCGAGCGCGAGGCTCTTCTTCTGCGCGTCCTGGCGGATCCCGTGGAACGCCTGCTCGTGGCGCTCTTTGAGCTCGTTCTCGATCAGGTTGCGGCGGGCCTGATGCTCCTCGGCCTCGAACGCCGCGGGAATGGCGGAGCGCAGGTCGTCGACGAGCCGCGCCATCGCTTCGCGGAACGGCAGGCCCCGGCCCGGCGGCAGGCGCAGCTTTGGTTTTCGACAAAGTAACCCGGCTTCAACATTTTCCCGATATCGTGGAAATACGCACCAACCCGACACAAGAGTCCATTGGCACCAATGGCCTCCGCCGCCGCCTCGGAGATCGAAGCAACATTGATCGAGTGGTTGTAGGTTCCCGGAGCGCGGCGCACCAACTCTTGCAACAACGGATGAGCGGCATCGCCGAGCTCCAATAAGCTGATGTCCGTTTGAACATCGAACAGCTTTTCAATGAACGGCAGCAGCCCCGTCATCAACACGCCTGCCACCAAGGCACAGAAGCCAAACCACAGGGCACCGATGGCGAGCCACACAGCAAAGCCTCCGACCGGCGATGCACCCAAGGTATCGAGCGTGCCGCCTCCAGACCAGCCGAATGCCTGACCAACGAGCGTTCCGACGCCCAGTGTGGTGAGGGTTGCGACGAGCGCTGTCCCGATGCCAACATAAATCAGCTTGGTCCGACTGCGAATTCGTCCAACGAGCAATATGGATGATGAAAAGGCAGCAACGAAGATTACAAACTCGGGCAAAGAATTGCCGTTGGCGAGCGTGACGACCAGCGCGACGACCGCCGAGAGCAGCAATGCGAGTTCACGACGATATGCAATTGCGACCGTCATCCCGAACAGTGTTATCGGAATGATTTCAGCCCGCCAACGATCTTCCGCCGCAATATGGCAGAGCACGACAGTTGCCACCGTCAGGCCTAGCATCGTTGCCAATCGACGAGTGTCCGTCAGTAATCGGCGCTCGTGAAAGTACAAATACGAACCACAAAGGGCGTACATCGCCATGTACATGCCGAAGTGAGCAACCGTGTGGCGC
>JAANMY010003418.1_pt1 | contig 13189 bp, 12 predicted proteins | sample 7279691 | NCBI WGS metagenome assembly JAANMY01 (sample SAMN14094543, study PRJNA606508) | bioreactor metagenome | isolation source: A lab-scale SPAN reactor treating ammonium-rich wastewater day 388 | place: Ireland: Galway | collected 2018-02-07
ATTAATGATAATTCGGAATTTCTGTGTCCTGTCGCCTCTGAATTCAGGGTGACCTCATTTCTGGTATACTTGCCATTATAGCGATACAAGGTGGGGAGTCAATAGTAACAGAAATGGTCTGTGGATAGAGACCTTCCTTGACTAAAAATGAAAAATATTTCTGAAAAATTAAATCCAAAGCAAAAAGAGGCGGTTGAAACGATTGACGGGCCGGTTTTGATAGTGGCCGGAGCCGGAGCCGGAAAAACCAAAACCCTGACTTGGAGAATTCTCCATCTTATTAAAAGCGGGGTGGATCCGGAAAAAATTCTGGCAATTACTTTTACCAATAAAGCCGCGCGGGAAATGAGAGATAGAGTTTTTGAACTCCTTAAACAAGAAGGGGTTGAGATTCATAATGGTAAAGGTCCGTTCCTCGGAACATTCCATGCATTGGGTGTAAAAATAATAAAAGAAAATTCAAAAATCTTCGGCCTAAACAGGTATTTTAAAATTTTTGACCGCGAAGACTCAAAAAAAGCTATAAAAGAGTCTTTGAAAAACCTTGGAAAAAAAAGTGATTTGTCTCCCGGCGCAATTTTAAGTTTAATCTCAAAACAAAAGGGCGAGCTCAAAACTCCGGAAGATTTTGAAGAATTTTCGTTTGAAGATTCTGGGTTTTCATACCTACCAAAAGAAGTTGTTCACGTTTGGCGAGAGTATGAAAAAATTCTGAAAAGAGAGAGGGCCTTGGATTTTGACGATTTACTTCTAAAGTGTGAGTTTTTGTTGAGAAAAGACGAAATCCTTAAAAAATATCATGACCTTTGGCACTACATACACATTGATGAATACCAAGACACCAACAAAGCCCAGTATGAAATTGCCAAACGACTGGCAAAAGACAAACGAAATATCTGCGTGGTCGGCGACCACGACCAGTGTGTTTACAGCTTCAGAGGTGCCAGATTCAAAAACCTAATTGATTTTGAAAAAGACTACCCGGAAGCAAAGATGATTTTTTTGGAAGAGAATTATCGATCAAGTCAAAATATTCTAAATGCCGCTAACGAAGTCATAAAAAAGAACACACTCCGGCCGGAAAAAAATTTATTCACCAGAAACGAAATAGGGGATAAACTTTCACTCATAGAAGCGGAAAATGAGATTGATGAAGCTACAAAAATCGCCACGCTAGTCAAAGATCTTATTCAAGGCGGTGTTTCGGCAAAAGAAATCGCCGTGCTCTACCGAGCCAACTTTCAATCGCGGGCTTTAGAAGAGGTCTTTATGGGGGAGGGCCTGCCATACCAAGTTATTGGCATCAAATTTTTTGAAAGAAAAGAAATAAAAGACATCGTCTCATATCTAAGAGCGGCATTGGACTGGGAAAGCTTCTCGGATATTAAAAGGATAATAAATGTACCGCCAAGGGGCTTAGGGAAAACCTCTCTTCTGAAAATTTTTGCCGGAAAAGAAAGCGAGCTGAACATCGGAATTAAAATAAAAATTAAAAAATTTAGAGATTTTTTGCTGGAAATAAAAAAGGAGTCAGAGACAAAATATCCATCTGAATTAATCAGGTTTGTCTTGGAAAAAAGCGGGTTGAAAAATCATCTGGAGAAAGGCGGAGTTGAAGACATAGAACGCTTAGAGAACATCCTTGAGCTTGTGAATTTCGCCGGCAGATATTCTTACGGAAATCCCAGTGAATCATTGAGCAAATTTTTAGACGATGTTTCGCTCGCCACCGACGAAGATTCACCGGAAAAACCTCAAGAAAATTTGAAACTCATGACAGCGCATGCCGCCAAAGGTTTGGAGTTTGATTATGTCTTTATTAGTGGCCTTGAAGAAAATTTATTTCCTTATGAACGCCCAAATATGAGAGCGGAAGAAAAAGAAGAAGAAAGGCGTCTGTTTTATGTCGCCCTGACGCGAGCCAGAAAAAAGGTTTTTCTTTCTTACGCGGGTCGGCGGGGAATTTTTGGTAACAACGTCTACAACCTGCCTTCATCCTTCATCGCCGACATTCCGGGCGAATTGATAGAATTTTACAACCGGTCTTCAAACTTCATAAACATCGAATTTTAAAGTAAAAAAATGAGAATTAAAGCCAAAAAAACTCTCGGTCAAAATTTCTTGAGAAACAGGAAAATTTTGAAAACAATGAGAGAGGCGGCAGAAATCTTGCCAGACGATTTGGTGGTAGAAGTCGGGCCAGGAGAAGGATTGCTGACTGAAGAATTGTTAAAACAGGGGAGTAGGGTTATCGCGATCGAAAAAGACGATCGTTTTATCCCGTTTCTAAAAGAAAAATTCGGGGCTGAAATTTCTAGCGGAAAACTTACAATAATTCATGGTGACATTTTAGAAATAGACCAAAGTACTTACATTAAAAATAGCTACAAATTGGTAGCTAATTTACCATACTACATAACTGGAAAGTTTTTACGAAAGTTTTTACAAAGCGACAACCAGCCAGCGGCCATGGTCTTAATGCTCCAAAAAGAAGTCGCCAAAAGAATAGTAGCCCAAGATAAAAAAGAAAGTTTATTGTCCATAAGCGTTAAAACCTTTGGTAATCCGAAATACATCCAAACAGTCCGAGCCAAAGAATTCAGTCCAGCGCCAAAAGTAGATTCGGGGATTATCGCCATAAAGAATATCAGCCGTGATTTTTTCCGGAAAAACCAAATCGCGGAAGAAAAATTTTTTGAGATTATAAAAGTCGGCTTCGCCGAGAAAAGAAAAATTTTACAGAAAAAGCTCCTGATTTTCGCGCCGAAAGAAAAATTAGAGGAGGTTTACAAAAAATGTAATATCACCGAGAAAAGCCGAGCCGAAGATTTGACTCTGGAAAATTGGGGTTGTTTGGCGAAAAATTTTAATTAGAAAAACTATTGGCTAGCACCGACTCCGGCCGGACGAGGCTGAACTTTAAACATTGTCGGGATTGGATAGCAACCGGTATTGGAAGTCATCATGCAAGATCCGCCGGAATTAACATTCCCCAAAACCCACCGGCCTGAAGAAACAGGACCGTAAACCGGGTGCAAGTCAGTTGACTCTCTTACCAAATACGGCCCAGACCAGCTTCCGGGAACGGGTGTTAAATAAAAAAGCTTAGTCTCGTCGCAGGTGCAATCCATAACGCTTGCGACCCTCCCACCAAAGCCGGGCAAACTGCTGAAAAATGGCTGCCTCGTAAAATTCCATTCGCTCTCGGCTAAAAGTCCAGCGCCAATTTCCCATTGGCTGAAAATTGGGGGCGGAATAAGATTCTGTTGTCCATCATCCGTCTCCCAAGATTGGTCTGTGTTCCATTGTTCCCAAAAAAGATAGAGCGGGTGCTCCGGATCGTCATATTCATATTCCGAAAATTTGTTGAATTTTTCTTCACATGATTCGTAATAACTGGAATAGTTTCTCCACCCCGTATCCGGATTTTGTAGTGGAATATTAATGACATTGGAAGAGTAGTGAAGAGTGATGTCGTGGCAAGGGTTGCGGATGTCATCTAACGGCCCCTCATATTCACTCATGAATTTTTCCCAAGAATTAAGCATGCCGGAAGCCCCCCTTGCCCAACCATCAAAGGTCAGAGGCGCCTGCTTGTCGGGGTTTTCTTTCCAATAAAGCCAAGTCAGCCAAAGCGGGTGAAAATCATCGTTTCTTTCAAAGCCCCATTTTTCCCAACCTCTAAAAGCTGAAACACAAACGTTAATCCTGCTATCAGTCAACTCTCCGTACGCTAAAACTATTTCCCGGCAGTTTTCGGCCTGCAAAAGCAAAAAAGAAAAGTGATTTGAAGCGTTTGCCAAGCCAAGGTTAAACCAACCCAATTTCTGCGATAAGAAAATGATTCCCGGTTTAAAATCTTTTTGCGAAAAGCCCAAACCAAACCCGCCAAAAATCAAAAGGAAGAAAATAAAAACGGCCAAAAAGTATTTGTAAATCTTCAATTTTTTTTCTTTAAAAAACATTTCGCCTCCTATTATACAACAAGGTAGAGAAAATAATCCACATAGCTGAAAAACAAAATGAATTCCGGCTTTTATTTGATATAATACTTTTAAGTTTTATGCCTAGAAAATCAATCATAACCATAATCGGAGCGATAGTTTTTTCCCTAGTGATAATTGTCACGGCAGCGAGCGTTGAATTGGGCGCCGAGCGCGAACTGGTTTATAAGTCCGACCAGCCGATTATAAGAACCGAGTCCCCAAACAATTCTTTGGCTATGTGGGAAAAAGAAATCTTGGAAAGACGGCAAATGATTATTCCCAGAGTTAGCGGCGCCTATGCGGATGAGTTGGCAAAAGGAGTCTTAGAAGAATACTTCCAAGCCCAGAAAAACAAAGAAAGGATAGATGAGGAAGAAGTAATAAAAAAAATATTTGACAAAAACCCCATTGAGCAGGAAATTTTAAGAAAATCAGCGCCGGAATACAGAATTTCGGATCTGAAAATCAGCGCTAGAAACAGCAAAGAAGATCTGCGTCTTTACGGAAACAAGATTGGCGAAATCTCCCAAAAATACTCTTTTTCCGCAAATGTTCCTAACCCAAACGACGTTTTGGCCAAAGCTATGCAGTTAAACAGTCCGGCTGAATTAAAACGACTTGAGCTGGTAATAAAAAATTACGACAATTTAATCTCCGAATATCTGAAACTTGAAACACCTGCGGAAATCGCTTCCTCGCATCTTGAAATGATAAATGCCTTAAACGGAGTCAGAATCAGCATTCAGAATTTTGAAACTGTTTTGTCAGACCCGGTTGATGGAATATTTATTATCAGTAATTACGCCGGATATGGTTCTGATTTACGCGAGGCACTTTCAAAAATCAGCGAATATTTGAAGAAAAACGATGTTTATTTCTCTCCAAACGACCCGGGCTACGTGATTGAAAAAGTTCTGAATATTTAAATTTATAAATTTTTATTAAATGAATTTCCTGAAAACCAAAGCTGAAAAAAACTTCTTATTCTGCTCGGCGATGTTTTTGGCGATGTTTTGCACGCTCGCCCCAATCCAAGCCAAAGCTCAACCACACGTTCCAATTGACGCTCTACAAGGAACTTTTCTAAACACCTACGGAATGAACACTGCGATTGCCACTGGCGCCAACACTGCAAAAGAAGTCGGCCAAGTACCCGGAATTTATCCCCTAAGTCCGGGAGTGGCCGCTTCACTCGCTCCGACAAGCCACGATTTCATCGCCCGACAGATTTCAAGCGGAATTTTAGGCATGGTAACAAGCAATATAATCAAGTGGGTGGATTCTGGGTTTGCTGGCGGGTCGGCATTTGTTACCGATCCAAATAATTTCTTTTTAGGCGTTGCCGATTCTGTTGCTGGTGGGTTTATAAACAGCGCCGGCTTAGAGAGTTTCCTCTGCAGTCCGTTCAAAACTCCCGAGTTCGGCTTTGATTTAAGAGGCCTCTTGAATTTCAAATACAATAACCAATTTGAGTCGAGTAGATCGCGGTGGTCCTGCACCCTCTCCGGCGCGCTCCAAAATGCGGAAAGTTACGCTAATTTTACAAAGCCCGGTGGTTTTTCAGTCGGCGGATGGGACGGTTGGTTTCAGATTATCCAACCACAAAACAATCCTTACGGAGCTTATTCGGCAACTGAAGCCGAGCTTAATTCCAGAATCGCAGGCGCCCAAAACACAGAGCTTATGAAATTAAACTGGGGCGACGGATTTTTCTCTTTGACCGATGATATCGGGAATATAATTACGCCAGGCAAAACAATTGCCAACAGTTTAGATACCGCCCTTGGAACGGAACTACGGGAACTTGAAACAGCTGACAGTTTTGACCGTATTCTACAATCTCTTTCGAGCCAACTCATCACCGGCGCTTTAAGTAGCGGCGGATTAAAGGGGGCAGCGCAGGCCAGAGCTGACGAAAAAGTGCCGACCCGCCAATACGCCCCCTTAACTCCTGAAAATTTGAAAGTTCTCGACACGACATGGACAACAGTTCGTCTTGGTTGGGATCCAGCAGTCGGGCAAATCGGAGCAATAAACTATCGGGTATGGAGGAATGACGTCTCTGTCGTAACTACAACAGAGACGGTATTTACAGATGTCGGCTTGTTTCCCAATACAGAATATACTTACCAGGTATCCGCGTTTAACGATCTTGAGCAAGAATCTGGTCGGTCAATGAGTGTCGCCACATCAACCCTGCCGCTATGAAAAACTTAATGGGCATTAACAAAAAACAAAAATTTCTGTTTCTCTCAACTCTAATAGTTTTCTTATTTTTTTCGGCTGTTTTTCCGTTACCGTTTACTGAAACAAAATCTTCTGAAGCTCAAATTGTGCCGCTTCCCGGCGCAGATATAGCTATTCGTGGAATTATCCAAGGAGGTCAAATGGTAGCTGAAAAACCTAAAGAATTCGCTGAAGGTTTTGCAGAGGGCATAGCTTCTTGGATTGGTAAATTTATAATCATGCTTGCCGGTTGGGTTCTTGGCTTGGCTGGACTATTGTTAAACTACACTCTTGATTATACGATCGTGGAAATGGCTCAAAGGGTTAGAGACCTGCCGGTCATAACAGATGCCTGGGGGACTTTCCGAGACCTCGCCAATATTTTCTTTATCTTCATCATCCTATACATCGCCATAATGACGATTTTGCGGATGGATACCGCTACCACCAAAAAACTCTTGGTCCATGTCATAATCATCGCTCTACTAATAAATTTCAGTTTGTTTTTCACAAAAGCTCTTATAGATGCCTCAAATATTGTGGCAACAAGTTTCTATAATCAAATAGAAGAGGTGGGAGTCTCAAACACCGGAGAAGACTTAGGCCTCTCCGGAGCATTTATGAGACAACTCGGACTTGAAAGTGCTTTTAATTTAGCGGGAGCAGAAAAATTACTAAGCACTGTCAATGGCCCCTTAAACATTCTTCTGGTAGCAATTTTAAGTTTTTTCCTTTTTATGGTGGTAGCTTTTGTTTTTGCCGCCGCAGCAATTCTTTTAACAATAAGGTTTGTGGTCTTAATATTCCTGATGATTCTTTCGCCACTGGCTTTTGCCGCTATGGCTTTACCGAAGGACGATTGGTCAAAAAAATGGTGGGATGCACTTATCTCTCAAGCGATCTTTGCCCCAATTTTTCTAGCTTTGATCTGGGTAACAATACTAGTACTAAATGGATTGACAAACGGTGGAACAAATTTGGGCGAATCTCTCACCCGCATAATACCAGACGGATTAAGTGGTTCTAATGAGGAAGGGTTTGTGGAGGGTCTTTTAAAAGACAAAATGGCGATAATCTTCAATTTTATAGTGGTTATAGGAATGGCAGCATTCTCAATCGTCGCCGCGAAATTAATCGGGGTTCAGGGCGGAGCAAAAGCGGTGAGTCTGGGACAAAAATGGGCAAGCAACAGCGCCAAAAGAATGGGGTCAGCTCCGGCAAGACACTTGGTTGGTAGAGGGGCCACAATGGCTGATAGAGCGCTCGGTGGTACGAGATTCGGACAAACAGCTGTTGGTTCTATGTTAAGAGCCCCGCTTACGGGACTTTCAAAGAGCAAGTTTGGTGGTAAAGGCCCAAGTGGCGCGGACTTTCAAAAAGCAAGAGATAAACGAAGGGATGCTTTTGCAAAAATTGAAGTAGAAAAAGCAAAAAAGGCTGGGGAAAAGGCTGAACAAGAAGTAGTGGAGCAGAGAAGCCAGAGAATGGCCACGGTTGAGGCATCGCCAGACAAAGGTAAGGCAGGAAGAATCGGCCGCACATACCAAGCAGAATTAGACAGAATAGAGCAGGAAAAAATAGATACAGTAGCTGTCGGAGCGAGAACCCAAGAAGAAGCGGAAGAAGAAGCAGGACGACAAATAATGGAAGCTAGAAAGAAATATTTACAGGAAATGAAAAAACTTAGAGAAAGATACAAACAAAGGAATACAAACGCCCAAATCAAAGGAGCGCAAGTGAAAAAAGCTGTAATGGAGCAAAGAGCCGAAGAACTTGAGAGACCGAGAGGGGTTTTAAGACAAACCTTCTCATTTTCAAACAAAGAACAAAGAATAGCGGCAGCTAAAGCTATTCGGACAGGTAAAGCTCCTGGCCAAAATATTGAAAGCGTTATAAGAGATATCTTAGATGAGGAAAAAGGGGGGAAAGACAAAGGGTCAGACAAAGACAAAAAATAAATTTGTTGATTAAAAATAAAAAATAAAATGGATGATTTAAAGCAATTAATAAAAGAAAATTATCAAAACTTACCTGACGACCTTAAACAAACAATCGCTAACCCTGAATTGAGGGGTAAGTTCCGAGCAATCGCCACCGCCAACGGCTTAAGTGAAGACCAACTGGAAGCGCTAAAAAACGAAACCTACTTTGTGCTTTTGGGTTTAGAAAATTTAAGCGACTACGGTGGTAACATTCAAAAACAATTAGGTATTAGTTTTGGCCAAGCATCTTTGATTTCAACCGATGTCTATAAAAACATTTTTCGTCCGGTGGAAACAACTTTGGAAGCTATAGAAAAAGCGATTGAAGAAAACGAAGAAGGACTAACAGAAACAAGTGTCAAAGAAAGAGAGAACCAGAAACCGCAAGAGAAAAATTACACTCCAAATTTATCCGCCGGCCTAAACGAAAGAGCTGAAAGAGTGGCACGAAGAGAGCCAGAAACATATATCCCGCCCCAGACAGCAGTAAAAAAACCAGAACCAAACGACTCTTTAAAAAGAATCAGAGAGGAATTGTCTAAAGTGCCGGAAATAAAAAATGATAAAGCGCCGGTCTTTAACTCGGCAATAAAAGAAAATCCACCCATAAACAATACAAAAAGATATGGGATTGAACCGGCAAAAGATTTAGGCGCAAACGACTTTGACTGGAAAGGAAATGTCGGGGGTGTAGAAATAGAAAATCAGTACGAGGAAGAAGATGATGAAGAGAATTTGGACAAAAGCCGAATTTTGGAAGAAATAGAACATCCACCAGCTTACGGACAGAAAACAGCATTTGAACAGCAGATTACAGGCGAATCAAGACAAACTGATTTCCGACCAAAGCCAAGACCTTTTGCTCCGGAAAATTTGCCGACTGGCAACAATGATTTACCGTTTGCAAAAAGCCAAGAAGAAATAGAAAAATCCAGAAAAGAAAGATATCACAGCACCGACCCGTATCGTGAACCTCTCGAATAGGGTATAGGGTCTAGGGTATAGCCAATAGGGAAAATGCAATCTTACAAAGATCTGATTGTTTGGCAAAAAAATTTCGAACTTGTTAAATCTGTCTACAATCTGACCAAACAATTTCCAAGAGAGGAATTATACGGACTGGTTTCACAAATGCGCCGGTCGGCAGTTTCCATTCCGTCTAACCTTGCAGAAGGTTATAGTAGGAAATCAAGACAAGAATATATTCAGTTTGTAAGAATTGCTTTTGGTTCTGGGGCGGAATTAGAAACTCAACTTTTATTAGTTATAGACCTGAAACTGGCTAACAAAAACGAAACCGAAAAAGTGTATAATCAATTAGTGGAAGTAATGAAGATGTTAAACAAACTTCTTTCTTCCCTAAACCCTAGCTTATGCGTTTTCAAGTCCCACAATTTATAGAAGTAGAGGACAAAATTATCGGCCCTTTTACTTTAAAGCAGTTTATTTATCTTGCCGGAACAGCTGGAATTATAATCGTGCTATATAATGTCTTGCCGCGTTTTTTAGCTCTTTTACTTATCCTACCAATTGGTGCTTTGGGTCTAGCGTTGGCATTTTGGAAAATCAATAACAAACCATTCATTGAAATTCTTGAGGCAGCTTTTAAATACTTGCTCTCCGGCAAACTTTATATTTGGAAAAAAGAAGAAAAAGAAAAGATAGTAATAAAAGATGCGAGACAAACAGAAAAAATGCCGGATGAGTTTGTTCCACGACTGACCAGCTCAAAACTCAAAGACTTAACTTGGAAATTAGATGTGAAAGAACAGGGAGAAGAAATCAGGAGATACAAAGACAGCAAGGTGTCAGAAAAAATCGGGTAAAAAAATGATAGAATGTTTTATACGGTCTTTCAGTTAAAAAACTGAAATGTAATTTTTAATAAAATGGCAATTTCTGCTAAAGCAACACAAGAGTTTGTTCCAATAAAAGAAATAAGAAACGGAATCATAACCCTAAAAGATGGGAGTTTGAGAGCGATTTTGATGGTTTCTTCCACAAACTTTGCCTTAAAATCCGAGGAGGAAAGAAAAGCAATAATTTTTCAGTTTCAAAACCTTCTGAACTCTTTAGATTTCTCGGTACAGATTGTAGTGCAATCAAGACGGCTCGACATTAGACCATACCTTGCTCTCTTAGAAGAAAGAGAGAAGGCACAAAAAAGCGATTTGATGAAAATTCAGGTCAGAGAATATATTGGTTTTATAAAAGCTTTCACCGAAAACACCAATATAATGACAAAACATTTTTTCATAGTAATACCTTACACCCCATCAATAATTAAAAGGGGTAAAGGAGGCGGAATTTCTTTAGCCAGCTTTCGAAGAAAAGAAAAAAACGTAGACAAGAAAGAAAATGAGGGTGATGTTTTTGAAGAAAACTTAACTCAATTAGAACAGAGAATTTCAGTTTTAGAACAAGGTCTTATAAGTTTTGGTTTGAGAACTGTAGTTTTAAGGACAGAGGAAGTTGTTGAACTCTTTTACAAAACTTTCAATCCTGGGGAGCTTGAAAAAGCTATTAAGCTTGAAGAATAAAATGGGAATTTTAAGCATATTTAAAAAGAAAAACAAAGAGAAAGGAGGTGGGGATGAGGAGATCTTAAAATTGCCCCAGGAGCTTTACCAGGCGAGCGTCTTGGAGCTTAAAGACGTCATCGCGCCAAGCGCTCTAAAAGTCAGTCCTCGAGAACTGAATCTCGGCAATAAAATCGCCAGAACATATTTTGTAATTTCTTACCCGAGATACCTAGCGGAAGGTTGGTTTTCACCGATTATAAACCTAGATAAAATTTACGATGTTTCAATTTTTGTTCACCCAATAGACACCGCAAGAATCCTCAAACAATTTCAAAAAAAAGTCGCCGAAGTTCAAAGCCAGATACATGGCCGAGAGGAAAAGGGAATGGTTAGAGACCCAATGCTTGATACTGCCTACCAAGACTTGGAAAATCTTCGAGACCAACTTCAGCAGGCCCAAGAAAAAATTTTTGATGTCGGACTATACATTTCAATCTATGCAGATAATGAGGAGGAGTTAGACAAAATAGAAACAGAAATAAAATCAGTTTTGGAAGCCCAACTGGTATATGTCAAACCCGCGCTCTTCCAGCAAGAACAAGGTTTCAAAAGTGTTGTCCCAATCGGCACAGACCTTTTAGAAGTCCATTCAAAATTAAACTCTTCACCTCTCTCCAGTGTTTTTCCTTTTATTTCCTTTGACTTAACGTCTGACAGAGGAATTCTTTACGGAATAAATCGGCACAATTCAAGCTTGGTTCTTTTTGACAGATTTTCTCTGGAAAATTATAACTCGGTTGTTTTTGCCAAATCCGGCTCCGGCAAAAGTTACGCAACAAAATTGGAAATCTTAAGAACTTTAATGTTTGATGCCGATGTTATGGTTATTGATCCGGAGAGGGAATATGAATACATGGCCGACGCTATCGGAGGGCGCTATTTCAAAATTTCTTTAACTTCCGAGCACCACATAAACCCCTTTGACCTGCCAATAGCCGGCGAGGATGAATCAAATGCCGACGTTCTGCGTTCACACATTATAAATTTAGTCGGCTTGTTCCGTCTGATGCTCGGCGGTCTAACACCGGAAGAAGACGCAATCATCGACCGCGCCATCACAGAAACTTACGCCTTAAGAGACATCACACCGGAATCCAATTTTTCAAACGTAGAAGCGCCATTGCTTTCAGATTTTGAAATGGTTTTAAAAGGAATGAGTGGCGCAGAATCTTTGGCCCAAAGACTGACCAAATACACAGTTGGTACTTGGTCTGGTTTTATAAATCAGCCGACCAATATAGATATCAACAATAAATTTGTGGTCTTCTCCTTAAGAGATATGGAGGATGAGCTCAAGCCGGTGGCTATGTACATCGTAATGCACTACATTTGGAACGCTATCAGAAAAGAGCTGAAGAAACGGTTATTGGTCATTGACGAAGCGTGGTGGATGATGAAGTCTGAAGATACCGCTTCGTTCCTTTTGAGCTTAGCCAAAAGAGGCCGAAAATACTATCTTGGTCTTTCAACAATCACTCAAGACGTTGATGACTTCTTAAGGTCACCTTACGGTTTACCGATTATCACCAATTCTTCAATTCAAATTTTGTTAAAACAATCGCCGACGGTTATAGAGAAGCTCCAGAAGGTTTTTAATCTAACCGACGAAGAAAAGTTTTTGCTTTTGGAATCTGGTGTCGGAGAGGGAATTTTCTTTGCCGGACTAAAGCACGTAGCTATAAAAATCATCGCCTCTTACACCGAAGACCAAATTATCACTTCCGACCCATCGCAAATTCTGGCCATCAAAAAAGCCAAGCAAGAATTGGAAGAGAAGGGGAGTGAAAAATAAAAATGCCCGACAAAACACCAAAGCCAAATCTTAAAAAACCAACAGCAGTTTCGGGCTCGGAAGACGAGAGCCAGAAAATTGGGCTTGGCTCAATTTATCTTATGATTGGCACCGCATTGTTTTTTGATCTAATTATTTTTTTAATCAATTTAATTCCCGTCATCGGCCAGATCATAAGCATTGTCATAGGTGGAATGGCTTATATTGTGTTTTTCCTGTGGTTTATGATGAAGGGAGTGAAATTAATGACTGGAAAAAGAATCGCCGCGATGGGAAGTGGTCTTGTCATATCCCTGATCCCACTTGTAAACATGTTACCAGCTATAACCGGCTCGGTTGCTATAACAATTTGGACAACTAAAAAGAGTAAGTCTGGAATGAGCTCGATCGCCAAATTATGATAAAATTTAACATATGAAATTTGAAACAGTCGAAACCGTAAAAAAAACTTATTTCTTGTTTACATTTCTTATTTTCCTATTTTCGCCATCACTTTTAAGTGCCCAAATGCCGATTCTTGATGAGTTTCTTGTTTTGAATCTAAAACCAGCCAATCCAGCGCCATTGGAAACAGTGCTCGCCAGCGTCGAGATGAATCTCACAGACTTAAAGCGAGCTAAC
>JAANMY010003420.1_pt1 | contig 13174 bp, 16 predicted proteins | sample 7279691 | NCBI WGS metagenome assembly JAANMY01 (sample SAMN14094543, study PRJNA606508) | bioreactor metagenome | isolation source: A lab-scale SPAN reactor treating ammonium-rich wastewater day 388 | place: Ireland: Galway | collected 2018-02-07
GCCGCAGGTTGCACGAAAGCGTGCCGTCCTCGACGCTGGCGGTTCGTCGCCTGTACGTCACGAAGGACGGTTCACCGACACGCCGCCCGGCCTTGCAATAGAACTTCCACACCACGCCTCAAGCAAGAGGCCACCTGCTACGTCAGGGACGCTTTCACCTTGTCGCTGGGCGTTGTCCTTGCCCGTCCAGGGCGCAAGCCGGTGAAGCCGTCACGCGGGAAGCCGAGTCGGCCATGTTCCTTTCGGAGTGGGTCGGCCCAAGGCGTCCTGTCTATTTGTGAATCCTGGCGGTGGCCGGGCTTCTATGGCTGCAACCTTCCAGCGAAAACAATTTCCCCTGCGCTGCGCGCATTCCTCGCGGGACAAATTCTTTTCGCTTCCAGGCGCTCCACTGCGTTGCGCCCGCAAGCGGTGCAGCCAGCCCGTCCCCCGCCGATCGGATCACAACAGGACGCGATGGGCGCGAACCCTGTTCAACCGAAAGGAAATTCATCATGGCTAACATCGGCACCTTCACCGCAGAGAAAGACGGCTTCACCGGCACGCTTCGCACCCTGACGCTCAACGTCAAGGTCAAGCTGGTTCCCAGCGACAAGGGTGACAACGAAAGCGCACCCGACTACCGCCTGCAAGCGGGTGGCCACGACATCGGCGCGGCGTGGAAGAAGACCAGCGAAGCCGGACGGCCCTACGTGTCCGTATCCCTCGACGATCCTTCGTTCCCGGCGACGGTCTATGCCCGCCTCATCGAAGGCGAGGACGGCGCACACGACCTGATCTGGTCGCGCAGCAAGCCTAAGGCAGCCTGACGGCAGCCCGCTGCACCCCGCCTATTATGGCGGGGTGCCATTTCAAGATTGGAGTCCCCGCAACCCCACTACAACTCCCCATCGTCCTTCAGCTTCTGGATATCATTCGAGATCGTCTTCTGAGATCGCAATGTGCGTTTTGCAATTTCAACTTGCGACAATCCCTCTTGCGCAAGCTCTTTGACGACCTTTCTCCGCTCCGCAGGCGGCTGTTGAGCGACATGATCGGTCTGCCGCCGAACCAAGCCAGGAAGCACAGTTTCTTTCTTGATAATGCGCTGCTTTCCATCCGCAGAATCAACAGTGAAACTCACGGAGTTTGCTGTCTGCTTGAATTCATACCCGCTGATTGCGCCAGTCTGAACTTGTTCTGCTAAAGCGTGCAGTTGAGCAGCCACCTGTTGATTATTCAAAGATGTCAAGCCCCCACTTGACGCACCCTTGACGACTAGTTCGCCATTGGACTTCTTGGTTACCACGTACATCCCCTTCTGATAGCACACGCCCGAATTGGCATGCAACGGGTCGAAGCATATCAAGAATTTCTAGAAAATACTAGTAATTTCTAGAAATTCTTTCGGGTGTCGTTTGGCATTGGTTCACTAGGGAGAACCTTAGTTTCTGTCTCAGCCATCAGCGCTGCTGTGCTGCACTCCAGCGCACCGGCGATCTTGAAGATGATCGCCAGGGTCGGTGCATGCTCGCCGCGCTCGATCTTGCCCATGTGAGAGCGCTCAATGCCGGCCAGGTTGGCCAGCGTTTCTTGGGCGATGCCTCGATCCGTGCGCAGCGCACGCACCGCCGCGCCGAAGGCCTGGGCCAGCTCGGCGTCGAAGGTGGTGGAGCCGGCCGGTCGGCCGCGCTGGATGGTTCGCTTCTGCATAGACAGAAGCGTCGATTCTCAGCACAATTAAAACCACGTTATATTTAACTCATTCATCCAATCTCACCTGTTTTGTGCCTTTACTGAAAGCCGCATTGGCGGTTTTCTTCAAAAGCGGAGAGCCTGATCCGTGTCTTTCCTGACTTCCGTGCATGTGCCTTCGTGCTTCTACGCTTCTGCGAATGCGTGGGCTTGCGCATCCGTGCTTTCGAGGGAAAGCGGCAAAGCGTCTCTGCTGCTCCGTACATCCGTGGGAGTACAGCCATGACTCCGCTCATCACCGCCGACGAGCGCACGCGCCTGCTGGTCAACGGCCAAGCCCGCGCTGCCGGGCAGGACACCGACCCGCTACCGGTGGTGCGCCTGTTCACGCCAGATGCGCATGCCACTTGGCTGCTGGCCTCGCTTAACCCAGCCGATGGCGATACTGCCCACGGCCTGATCGACTTGGGGATTGGCATGCCAGCACTGGGTACGGTGAAGCTGTCTGACCTGGCCGCCATCGTCGGGCCACGCCAGCAGCCCGTGATGCGGGATCGCTACTTTCAGCCGGTGCGGCGGCTGTCGGAATACCTGCGGCTGGCCGAGGAGAACGGCTCGATCACCGATTGAGGGCCACCGCCAAGCGGGGCGCACTGTGTCTATTTCGGTCTAGTCTGTGACCCGTTCGGTCTGAATCGGCAGCCTTGCACCGAAGCGGTGCGTGCCTGATCGAAACGGTCATGATGCTTGGCGCGAGCTGCGGCAAGCTGACCGACGCGGCATGCCATTGGAGTGCGTTGCCGCCGTTGCACTCGGACGATTTCAGCAACGCATCGGAGCTCATCGGTCTTGACACTGACAGTTTACGCTTCACCCATGACGTTTTGACGATGGCCTCGTAGCACGCCGTTTCGCCGTGGCGACGCACCCCCAGTACAGGGAGGTTGCCGTATGGCTGATCGCAGTGCCGAGCCGTGGTATGCCACGGCGGCCTATCTCTACGTTCTGCACCTGGATGGCCCGGCGCTGGCATGGGAGTACCTGCGCCGTCATCCAGACTATCGGCACGACTGGCTGCGCCGTCGTCGCCAACCGGATGCCGCCGGGCATTGGGGGCTGCGCCTGCTGGAAGATCCCGCTCTGGATGCGCGGGACGCGCACCCGGCCTGGTTCCCCGATCACGATGCCGTGGTGCAGCTCTACCCGGATGCCGATCCACCGCCCGATGCCCTGTGCTTTGAGTTCTGGAAGCTGCCGGGCCACAAACACCTGATCCATGACGGCAAGGGCCTGGTGCTGGTGGCGCGCTGGCCCGGCTGCTGCCTGCGTTTCGTGCTCGCGCCAGGCTTGGCCGATGGCATGGCTTACGCCTATGCCATCCGGGCCTGCGCCGCGCCTTGCGAACGCTATGCGGCCCTGGCGAGCGAATTGAACAAGATCGCCGTAGCAGCCGGTGCCGTACCTGCGGCGACCGTCCGGCCACGTCCGCCGCTGTCCGCATTGCTGGAACTGCACACGCTTCAGGCGCTGGACGCGGCCCTGGCGGGTGCGTCCTTGCGGGAGGTAGCCGAAGGGCTGTTTGGTGTGGATGCCGTTGCCGCCGACTGGCATGCCGACAGCGCTCTGCGTGCCCGCGTGCGGCGGCTGGTGCGCCGGGCCAATGGGCTGATGCGCGGCGGCTATCGCCGTTTGGCACAGCTTCCGGCTGTCACTTCGCATGAGGGGGGACGTTTCGCAACCCTTACAGAACGTCCCTGAGCAAGAGCCCCAAGTTTCTTGAGACTGCCTCCATCCGGCTGCGCTGTGTGGCCGGGCTTGATGGAGGTACATCCCATGCGACCCGCTCCCTTGCGGCCTGCCGCCGCTCCCGTTGCCACACCCGCACAACCCCAACGCTATCTCACCAACGACGAAGCCGCCGACTACCTGCGCCTGTCACCGCGCACGCTGGAAAAACAGCGCGTCATCGGTGGTGGCCCGAAGTTTCGCAAGTTCGGTCGCCGCGTCATGTACGCCGTGGCCGACCTCGATGCATGGGCGGAAACGCGCAGCTTCGAGACCACTTCCGACCCCGAATATGCCGAGCACCACTCGGCTGATAGCCGTGCGCGCTGATCGACGCATCGCCGGTGGCCATCGCCATGTCCCGCCCACCAGGGCACGCCTTGCAGCAGCGCGAACAGCTCGACCTGTTCCGCGCACTGCCGGGCGAGGACATGGCACCGCGCGATGCCCAGGACTTGATGGCCTATCCGTTCTTCTCGCTGGCGAAGTCGCGGCGCACCGCGCCGATCGACTTCCGCAGCGGCAACATCACCATCCGTGTGGAAGGCACGCAGGAGCATGGCATTGCCACCATCTGGGATGCCGACATCTTGATCTGGGCCGCCAGCCAGATCGTCGAAGCCAAGGACGCGGGTATCCAGCCGTCCCGGCGGATGCAGGCCACGCCCTACGAGATCCTGCGCTTCATCGGGCGCGGCAAGTCGCTACGCGACTACCAGCGTCTCAAGGCCGCGCTCGACCGGCTGCAATCGACCACGGTGGCCACGTCCATCCGCGAAACCACGGGAAGGCGCTTGCACCGCTTTTCGTGGATCAACGAGTGGAAAGAGCTGGCCGATGCCAACGGCACACCGCTGGGCATCGAGCTGATTCTGCCGGACTGGTTCTATGCGGGCGTGCTGGACGCCGCCCTGGTGCTGACCATCGACCCGACGTATTTCCGACTCACGGGCGGCATCGAGCGCTGGATGTACCGCCTGGTGCGCAAGCATGGCGGCAGACAGGAATACGGCTGGCAGTTCGACTTCCGGCATCTGCACCGCAAGTCGGGCAGCAGCACGCGGTTTTCGGATTTCGCCTACGACCTGCGGACGCTGGTCGCCCGGCAATCACTGCCGGGATACGAGCTGGGCATCGTGCGGATTCCCGAGGACGACATGGAATTGCTGACCTTCCGGCCCGTGCCGCAGACGGCACGGGGATAACAGCGGGACAAGCTGTGGATGGGGTCGTGCTATCAGGAGTAAGAGGTGTCGTGCTATCAGGAGTACGAAAACGCCGGAAAGCCAGTAACGGCGCGGGTTTGCGTTCCCTCTAACATTACTAACTTAAATTCTCTAACTATTGATAGAGAAGCAGCATTGCGGTGGACAACTGCCGCAGGCCGAAAAACCAGCCAGGAAAATCCGCAAAAGTCATCCCGTTCGGCACGGCAAAAACAGTCCGGCCTTCCAAGCTGGAGGGCTGCGCCATGATTGTTGCCTTGCTCAACCAGAAAGGCGGTGTCGGCAAGACCACGCTCGCCACGCACATCGCAGGAGAACTCGCCTTGCGGGGCCAGCACGTCGTCCTACTGGATGCCGACCCGCAGGGTTCCTCACTGGACTGGACGCAGCGCAGAAGCCAGCAGGGCTTGCCCCGGCTGTTCAGCGCCGTGGGCCTGGCGTGCGAAACACTGCACCAGGAAGCCCCAGAACTCGCCAGGCGGGTCGATCACGTCATCATCGACGGGCCACCAAGGATCGCCGCCTTGGCGCGCTCTGCGCTGCTGGCGGCCGAGCGAGTGCTGATCCCGGTACAACCCAGCCCCTATGACCTGTGGGCCAGCGCCGAGATGGTGGCGCTGATCCGTGAGGCCCAAGTGTTCCGGCCGCAGCTAGCAGCGGCTTTTGTCATCAACCGGCGCGTCAGCACCACGGTGATCGGGCGCGAAGCACGGCAAGCCTTGGCCGAACAGCCGTTGCCAGCGCTGCGCAGCGAGGTGCGCCAGCGCATCGTCTTTGCCGACAGCGTGGCTGCGGGGCGATTGGCGCGGGAGACGGCCCCCGATAGTGCGGCAGCGCAGGAAATCACCGCGCTGGTCGATGAACTGCTGCGGTGGCCGTCATGAGCGACAACAGCAACCCACCCAACGGCAAACGCCCGGCCAAGCGGGTCGGCATCGGCACGCGTCCGCCCGCCAATCCACACGCCGAGGCCTGGATTCGCCAGGGCGACGCGGATGCGCTCAACAAGGGCGACCTCTACACCGCTCGCCTGACCCTGGACATCACGCCCGCCATGCGGGCACGCATCAAGGTGTCGGCCTTCACGCAAGGCGTGACCGTGGCCGACCTGCTGCGCGGTTTGCTGGAGCGCGAGTTTCCAGAACACCGCAGGGAGAGCACACTGTGACCACATCCGCATTGCCTGCTGCCGCGCCTGTTGCCATCGCGATCACGGCTGCACACGCAGCACCTTCCGGCCTGCCTGCCAGTGCACCGCTGACGCGCGTATCGCTCGCCTACATCGAACCACGTTTCAAACTCTACCTGCGCTTCGGCGAACCAGCGCGCACGCTCCAACTCGACCGCTGGCGGCGCTGCGCCATGTTCATGTCGGGTGCGATGTTCTGCCGCGTTCGTTGGCAGGCCAACGACTACGGAACGATCCGCTGGCAGCTCATGGTAATGCAGGCTGCTACACCGCTTGATGCCGTACAGCGCATCCCAGGCGTGCAGCCGGGCGCGTGCCTTCTGCTGCATGCCGAAGGTGATGCCAATGTGCGCGCTGTGCTGGAACGCATCGACGGTATCGAGGCGCTGGGGATCGCTGCCATCGACGTGTCGCCCGCGTACTGGCGCACGCTCGCTAACCGGCTCGCCGCGCATTTGCCGCTGCCCGAATACACCGCCGAGCGGCACGCCGCCTGGCTGGCCGGGAGGGCGCTGCCATGACGGCCCATCCCACTGCCGCACGCACACAAGCCGCGCCGCTTCCTCGCTCGCGCCTTCGCGCTCGCTTCGTGCTGGCGGGCTTCGCCGCTGTCGGCCTCGCTGCGCTGGTCTGGGCGGCTTTCGTGCAGCCGCTGCCGCGCCTGACCTACAACCCGTCCGATAGCGTGGCGGTCGGCTGGTATCGCATCGAACCGTTCGACCTGCGCGCCGCCTCGCTGCCACGTCCGTTGCCCGTGGACAGCATCGTGCTGGTGCCGCTGCCCGACAGGGCCGCCACGCTGGCTGCGCAGCGCGGCTACCTGCCGACGCGCGTGCCGCTGCTCAAACGTGTGGGCGCCGTCGCGCCACAACACGTTTGCATCGTCGCCGGGCAGGTACGCATCGACGGCGTGCCTTCGGCCGCCGTGCTGCCTGCCGACCGGCTGGGCCGCCCGCTGCCATCCTTGCAGCTTTGCCGCCGCCTCGAACCGGGCGAGCTGTTCCTGTTGAGCGTGACCAACCCAGCGTCGTTCGACAGCCGCTATTTCGGCCCGGTCAGCGCATCCGCAGTGATCGGCGTTGCGCATCCGGTCTGGCTGGAGACACGTCCATGATAGCCGCCAATTCGCTGCGCTCCGGCGTGCCATCGGGCATGTCGTTCTACTGTTCGTCGCCGTGTCGTCGCGCGTGCAGTGCGGGTGCCAATCCTACGCATTGGGCACCGCACTTCGCGCTGCCTTCGGCGCAGCCGTCCAACGTGCAGGCGTCTTGCCTCGAACGCGCCCGGCCTGCGGCCTTCATGGCGTCAGTTCGCGCGTTCGCCGGCGGGCTGGCTGCAAGCAGCGCAGCGCCGCCGGGCCGCCGAGGCCCGGAGCGACAGCGAAGGGCAAAGGCGGAAGGCAAGACAAAAGGACGCGGCACCGGGCCGCGTCGAAAGCCAGTCTGCACATGGGGGTGGCGCGGCACGCAGCGGCTTCGCTGCCGTGCCGCGTGGGGCGCGAGACCCGCGCCAATGAAGGCATATCCGCGTGCTTTGTACGACCGGACACGCCAGAGCTTGCAGAGGGCACAACCATGAACGACCGCCGCGACGACGATTTCCGCGTGCGCCCCAGCGCCCCCAAGAACCGGGGCAAGGGCCAGGGGCAGAGCTTCGTTTCCAAGGTGCTCAAGCAAGCGGGTAAAGCCAGCAGCGGCAAGCCGGCCGTGCGCCGTCCTGCCACTGGCGGCAACGGCCAGCGCGCCGGCCAGCGGCCCGGTTCACGCCTGGGGCGCGGCCACACGGCGGCGCGTTTCGCGGGCGCGAAGCTCACGCCCATGTCGCGGCGCGTGACCATCAAGACCCTGCTGGTCAACCAGCGCAACGCCAGCCCGCAGTCGCTCGCCAAGCACCTGCGCTACATCGAGCGCGACGGCGCGGGCCGCGATGGCGAACCGGGCCGGGCCTACGGGCCGCAGGCCGACGAAGCCGACCTCGACGCCTTCAAGGAACGCTGCCAGGACGACCGGCACCATTTCCGTTTCATCGTCTCGCCGGAGGACGGGGCCGAACTGGACGACCTGCACACCTACACCCGGCACCTGATGAACCGCATGGAAGCCGACCTGGGGACGCGGCTGGATTGGGTGGCGGTGGATCACTGGAACACCGACAACCCGCACACCCACCTGATCGTGCGCGGACGCGACGACACCGGCAAAGACCTCATCATCGCCGGCGACTACATCGCCCACGGCTTCCGCCATCGCGCCGCCGAGCTGGAGACGGAATGGCTGGGGCCGCGCACCGAACTGGAGATCCAGCAGACCTTGCAGCGCGAGGTGGAGCAAGAGCGGTGGACGAGCCTCGACCGCACGTTGCAGCGCGAGGCCGGCGAGGATGGCTGGGTGCAGATCGAACGCTTCAACGAACCCGGGCTACAACGCCAGCGCCTGCTGCTGATCGGCCGCCTGCAACGCTTGCAGCGCCTGGGCCTAGCCGACGAGACGCAGCCCGGCACCTGGGCCGTCCATGCGGACGCCGAGAAGACCTTGCGCGCCCTGGGCGAGCGTGGCGACATCATCCGCACCATGCAGCACGCCATGAGCGGTCAGCCCCGCGAGCTGGCGGTGTTTGAGCCGGTCGACGATGGCCGTACCGTCATCGGTCGCGTGGCCGCGAAGGGGCTGGCCGACGAACTGCACGACCGTGGCTATCTGGTCATCGACGGCGTGGACGGCAAGGCCCACTATGTCGCCTTGAACACCCGCGACGAGCTGGTGAACTATCCCACCGGAGCCGTGGTGGAGGTACGCGGTGCCGCCGAGGTGCGGTCAGCCGACAAGAACATCGTCGCGCTGGCGAGCGATGGCCTGTACCGCACCGATCATCACCTGGCGATCGAGCAAGGCCGAGCCAAGCCCGGCCGCGACCCGCAGGAGGTCGTCGCGGCCCACGTTCGCCGGCTGGAAGCCTTGCGCCGGGCCGGCATTGTGGAACGTGTGGCGGACGGACTATGGAAGGTGCCGGACGACCTGGCCGAGCGTGGCCGCCAGTACGACGCGCAACGGCTGGGCGGCGTGGCGGTGGAACTGAAATCGCACCTGCCAATCGAGCGGCAGGCCCGCGTGATTGGGGCCACCTGGCTGGATCAGCAGTTGATCGGTGGCGGTAAGGGGCTGGGCGACCTGGGCTTTGGCGGCGATACCAAGCAAGCCTTGCAGCAGCGCGCCGACTTCCTGGCCGAACAGGGGTTGGCCGAGCGGCGGGGACAGCGTGTGATCCTCGCCCGGAACCTGCTGGGCACGCTGCGCAATCGGGAACTGGCGCAGGTCGCCAAGGACATTGCCGCCGACACCGGACTACAGCATCGGCCCGTCACCGACGGGCAGCGCGTGACCGGCATCTACCGGCGCTCGGTCATGCTCGCCAGCGGGCGTTACGCCATGCTCGACAACGGCAAGGGGTTCAGCCTCGTGCCGTGGAAGCCGGTGATCGAACAGCGGCTGGGGCAGCAGCTCGCTGCGACAGTGCGCGGCGGCGGGGTGTCGTGGGAGATTGGACGGCAGCGTGGGCCAACGATTGGATAACGCTATCGAGTCATCATTCACCGTCAGCGGTTTTGAGCTGCTGCGCATACACCGCCAACCGTAGGTGCCGGTCTTCGTCAACCGTCAATGATGTGTGCTCAAACGGTTCGGCCTGACCGTTGATGACCATTTTGCGCACGCCGTTGCAGGACGCATGCACATCATGCGTCCGCCACCACGCCTTGAACTCCGGCGACACCCGTTCCAGCTCATTCACCAGTTCATGAATGTCCGCTTCCTGCGTGGCGCGGGCGAAGTCACGGCGGAAGCTGGAGAGCATCAGCGGGGCTTGTGCTTCCCATTCGTGGAAACGGGCATGCAGGGCCGGATCGGTGAACAGCAGCCAGAGCAGATTGCGCCGCTCGGGCGTGTGCTTGCCGAAACCGAAAAGTGCATCAGCCGGTGCATTGAAGCCCAATACATCCCATCGCAGATTGAGCACGAAGGCCGGGTGCGGTAAATCGTGCATCAGGCGGCGCACCATCGGCGGCAGCACGCACCAGGTCTTGCCCGGTTCGGCGGGCGGCCGTTCGTGGGCCAGCAGGAACAGGTGGCGGCGTTCGGCAGCATCCAGTTTCAGCACCCGCGCCAGGTTATCCAAAAAGGTGGCCGACACGCCAATGTCGCGCCCCTGTTCCAGCCATGTGTACCAGGTCAGACCAACACCGGCGAGCGCGGCAACTTCCTCGCGCCGCAGTCCTGGCGTACGGCGGCGGCCACCGCTGGGCAAGCCCACGTCGGCAGGCGAAAGGCGTTCGCGGTGCGCCCGCAGGAAAGCCGCCAGATCGGAGCGGGTTCGTTCCAGAGTTCGCATCATTTATCTCGTTGTTTTAAGTAATAGCATAAATAGTTAAATTGTAATGGTTTAAAAAGAATTTGAGAATGATCGCGTCTTTACCCTGGATACGCAAGATGAACTCGAATTCCTGCCTCTCGACGCCGCCTGCGCGCGCCGTCAGCGGCCCGCCGTGGCTCGGTTTATCCGTGCTGCTGCTGGCCGGTTTCGTCACGATCTTTGACCTGTTCGTGGTCAATGTCGCCATTCCCAGCATGCAGGCCGATCTGGACGCGAACTTCGCGCAGATCGGCTTCATCGTGGCTGGCTATGAACTGGCCTTCGGCGTGCTGCTGATTACCGGCGGGCGGCTGGGTGACCTGTTCGGGCGTCGGCGTCTGTTCGTCATCGGCATGGCCGGCTTCACGCTGGCCTCGGCCTTGTGCGGGCTGGCGCCCAGCGCGGAATTCCTGATCGGTGCGCGGGTGTTGCAAGGACTGGCTGCCGCTTTGCTGTTCCCACAGGTTTATGCATCCATCCGCGTCAACTTCGACGGTGACGACAGCCGCCGCGCCTTTGGCCTGCTGGGAATGACGCTTGGCCTGGCGGCCATCGCCGGGCAGGTGCTGGGCGGCTGGCTGGTGCATGCCGATCTATTCGGCCTAGGCTGGCGCAGCATCTTTCTCATCAACGTGCCCATCGGGCTGTTCGCCATCGCGGCGGCACGCACCATCCCCGAGTCCCGCGCACCGCAGCGCCCGGCGTTGGACTGGATGGGCGTGGCGTTGGTCAGCGCCGGGCTGACGTTGCTGCTGGTGCCGCTGATCGAGGGGCCTGGGCAGGGCTGGCCGGCATGGAGCCTGTTGTCGCTAGGTGTGGCGGTGCTGCTGCTGGCCCTGTTCCATCGGCAGCAAGAGCAACGGCGTATGGCGGGCGGCTTGCCACTGGTGGATATGCGCCTGCTGGCCCAGCGCCGCTTCGCGCTGGGCGCGGTGCTGGTGCTGCTGGTCTATTCCACGTCCAGTTCCTTCTTCCTATGCTTCGCCTTGCTGGTGCAGACCGGACTGGGACTTGACCCTTTCATGGCGGGCAGCATCTTCGCGCCGTGCAGCGTGGGCTTCGTGCTGGCATCCTTGGCCGCGCCACGTTTGGTCGCGCGCTGGGGGGCGCAGGCCATCGTGGCGGGTGCGATGGCCTATGCGGTGTCCATCGGGCTGCTGATCGCACAGGTGTGGATGGCTGGCGCGGAGCTGGTGCCCGCGCGGCTGATCCCCGTGCTGGTCGTGGTTGGCGCTGGCCAAGGGTTCATCATGACGCCGCTGCTGAATCTGGTGCTGGGCTTTGTCGATGAAGCGCAGGCCGGCATGGCGTCGGGCGTGATCTCGACCGTGCAGCAGGTCGGTGCGGCGCTGGGTGTGGCCGTGGTCGGCATCCTGTTCGCAGCGGCGCTGACTGCCGATGAAGGTATGGCCGCACAGGCCGGGGAGTACGCCTCGGCCTTCGTGACCGGCATGCTCTACAACCTCGGTGCAGCCCTGCTGGTCTGCGTGTTGTTGCCGATGCTGGCGAGAACGCAGCGGTTAGCGGGCTGACGGGAGGGCGCACGATGGAGTTTCGGCATCTGCGCTGTTTCCTGGCTGTGGCCGAAGAACTCCACTTCGCCCGTGCCGCCGAGCGGCTGCACATCGAGCAATCGCCGCTGTCTCGCACCATCAAGGAACTGGAAGAAGACCTGGGCGAACAGTTGTTTAACCGCACAAGTCGCAGCACACGGCTGACGCGGGCGGGCAAGCTGTTCTTGGAGCATGTACCGCGTATCTTCACTGCCTTGCAGCAGGCCCGTGACAGCGTACAGGCGGCGGTCAATGGCTTTCATTGGCAATTGCGCATTGCCCTATCCGACGGCATCACGCCGTCGCGCCTGCCGACCTTGTTGGCGTTGTGCCGGCAGGAGGAACCCGAAGTAGATATCCGTCTGTTCGAGGTGCCGCTGTCACAGCAGATCAAGGGACTGCGTGATGACCTCTATGACGTGGGTTTCGCGCAGTCCGATGAAGTGGGCGATGGAATCACTGCTGAGGCAGTCTGGAGTGATCCCCTGATGGTGGCAGTGCCTGCGCGGCATCCGCTGCTCAGGCACAAACGCATCCCGCTGGAAGAGGTGTTGCGCCATCCTCTGGTGCTGTGCGATGCACAAGTATGCGAAGGCCATGCTCGCCAGGTCGAGCGTGTGCTACGCCGCTCAGATATGGAACCGCTGATTGCCGAGCGGGTCGCGTCCTGCGATTTGATGATGGCATTGGTGTCGGCGGGCTTTGCGCTGGGGATCACTGGAGCACCGCACATTGCGGCCAGCCGCGAATCCGGCGTTGTCGCCCGTCCACTCGCGGGGCGTGCGCCCATGCTGACGACTTATGTGCTGCATCGGGAAGGCGAATCCTCGGGCGTGCTGGCGCGCTTCATCGAGCGCGTGCAGGCCATCGAATCTCCAGAAGGCCGCAGATCCCCACCACCTGTTGAGCCTGATCTTCAAGAGGAAATCGAGCCATGACCATGAAGTTGCTTTTTCCGTTCCTGTTGGTTGCTTTGCTCGCGGCCTGCGGCCCGTCGGAGACGCCTAAGAAGGAAGTCAATGTGCCAACCGTGGAAGAGCTGGCAGCCAATCCCGAGCGACTGAAGGAACTGCGCCGCCAGTGCAAGACCGAGCGCCCGACGATGGGCGAGCTGCTGTGCAACCGGGTGGCAGAGGCGACGAACAAGCGCTTCTTTGGCGACGGCAAGGTGCCTTACACACCACCGGAAACGCTGCCGAAGTTCTGACCGTTGGCGGCTTGCCGCGTATCTTAGTTTTCTTTCTCGACACGCCGCAGCGCGCCCACGCTTGCGGCGTTTTTACGGGTTTCGTCCCTGCATGAAACCATGCTTTTTGCATCACCTTGCTGCCGATAACAGTCTT
>JAANMY010003421.1_pt1 | contig 13171 bp, 12 predicted proteins | sample 7279691 | NCBI WGS metagenome assembly JAANMY01 (sample SAMN14094543, study PRJNA606508) | bioreactor metagenome | isolation source: A lab-scale SPAN reactor treating ammonium-rich wastewater day 388 | place: Ireland: Galway | collected 2018-02-07
TCCAGGTCTCGGTCGGCATGGCGACGGTAATGCTGCTCGGAACGCTGAACCGGGTGATGATCGTCGAGCTCTCGGTGCCGGCGATGGTGGTGGCGGCGATGATCGCGCTTCCGGTGCTGTCGGCGCCGTTCCGGGCGCTGCTCGGCTTCCGCTCCGACACCTACCGCTCGGCGATCGGCTGGAAGCGGATTCCCTACCTGTGGTTCGGATCCCTGTGGCAGATGGGCGGCCTGGCCATCATGCCGACGGCGATCCTCGTGCTCGGCGGTCTGCGCACCCATGACGTGCCCTTCGCGGGAGAGGTGCTGGCCGCGCTGGCCTTCCTGATGACCGGCCTCGGCCTGCACATGACGCAGACGGCAGGCCTGGCGCTGGCCTCCGACCAAGCAAGCCCCGCGGCCCGGCCGCGGGTCGTCGCGCTGCTTTATGTGATGTTCCTTCTCGGCATGGCGGGTTCGGCGCTGGTGCTCGGGGCGCTGCTGCGCGACTTCTCCGAGATCCTGCTGGTGCAGGTCGTGCAGGGCGCCGCGGTCGCGACGGTGGTGCTGAACCTCGTTGCCCTGTGGAAGCAGGAGCGGGCGCGGCCGATGGCACGGGCCGAGCGCGAGGCGCCGCGCCCGGCATTCCGTGACGCTTGGGCCGACTACCTCGCCGGCGGCAGCGCCGGCCGGCTGCTGGCGGTGGTGTTCCTCGGCGGCCTTGCCTTCAACATGCAGGACGTTCTCCTCGAACCCTATGGCGGCGAGGTGCTCGGGCTGTCGGTGGCGGCGACAACGGTCCTGACCGCCCTCTGGGCGGGCGGCGCGCTCGCCGGCTTCGGGCTTGCCGCGCGCTGGCTCGGGGCCGGGCGCGACCCCTTCCGCATCGCCGCGCGCGGATTGCTGGTCGGGCTTGCGGCCTTCCCGGCGGTGATCTTCGCGGCCCCGCTCGGGTCGGTTGCGCTGTTCTACGCCGGCGCCGCGCTCATCGGCCTCGGCAGCGGGCTGTTCGCCGTGGCGACGCTGACCGCGGCGATGGCGATGGCGATGGCAACTGCCGGGCGCGCCGGCAGCGGCCTCGCCCTCGGCGCCTGGGGGGCGGCGCAGGCAACGGCGGCGGGGCTGGCGATCTTCGCCGGCGGCGTCATCCGCGACACCGTCAACCACTGGGCGGCCGCCGGGCTGCTCGGGCCGGCGCTGGCGGGGCCGTCGACGGGCTATTCGGTCGTGTACCACATCGAGATCGCGCTGGTCTTCATCACCCTCGCGGCGCTTGGCCGGCTCGTCCGCACCGGCCCGACGCTGCCTGCCTGCCCCCCAGCTTCCGCGGCCAGGTTCGGGCTGGCCGAACTGCCGTCCTGATAGGAGGATCCTGCGAATGGACTACATGGCGATCATCGGCCACTGGGACCTCGCGACACTGTCCTTGTGGCTGTTCTGGATCTTCTTCGCGATCCTGGTCTACTACCTCCAGAAGGAGAACATGCGCGAGGGCTTCCCGCTCGAGAACGACGACGGCAAGCCGTCGGCCAATCCCGGGCTGTGGGACCTGCCGGCGCCCAAGACCTTCAGGCTGCCGCATGGTCGCGGCTCGGTGACGGTTCCCGACACCCGGCCCGAGCAGCGCCCGGTGCCGATGGTCCGCGGCTCGGCAGCCGAAGGTTATCCCCACATTCCCACCGGCGACCCGATGAAGGACGGGGTCGGCCCTGCCGCCTGGGCCCCGCGCCGCGACGAACCCGAACTGGACGGCAAGGGCCACCCGAAGATCCGGCCGATGTCGGCGGTCGCGCACTTCCACGTCTCCGCCGGCCGCGACCCGCGCGGCCTGCCGGTCGAGGCCGGCAACGGCATCGTGGTCGGCACGGTGTCCGACATGTGGGTCGACGAGCCCGAGCAGCTTGTCCGCTATCTCGAGGTCGCGCTCGATCCGGCCTGGGGCGAGGGGCGGCGGCTGGTCCCGATGCCGCTGGCGGTGATCCGGTCCGACAGGGTGAGGGTGCGCGCAATCTTCGGCCGCCATTTCGCCGACGTGCCGCGCACCCGGTCGGCGACCGAGGTCACCAAGCTCGAGGAGGAGAAGATCAGCGCGTACTTCGGCGGTGGTCTGCTCTACGCCAGCCAGAAGCGGGCCGAGCCCGTGCTCGGCTGAGGCGCCGCGCGCCCTGCGCCGCGCCGGGGCGTGACCCACCCGGGCCAACCGACAAGGAAGGGACAAGGAGCCGAGTGATGGCCCATGACGATCTTGCAGTCGAGCCGGTGCGCGGGCTGCCCGAACGGCTGCCGCCGGGCGAGACGATCCTGTGGCAGGGGCGCCCCGATGCCTGGCGCCTGGCCGTCGAGGCGCTGAGCCTGCGCTGGGTTGCAGGCTACTTCCTCGTGATGGCCGTCTGGCAGGCGGTGGTAGCCGGAAAGTCCCTGCCGTTCTGGGAGGCGGTACGGACGGGCTCGCCCTTCGTCGTGATGGGCGCGTCGGTCTGTGCCGTGCTTTATCTCGTCGCTCTCGTGCAGGCGCGGAGCACCGTCTACACGGTCACCAACCGCCGGGTCGCGATGCGCATCGGCGCCGCCCTGACGATCACGCTCAACCTGCCCTTCCGCTGGATCGGTTCCGCTTCGCTCGACCTCCGGCGCGGCGGCACCGGTACCATCGCGCTGGCGCTCACCGGCACGACACGGCTGTCCTACCTCGGCACCTGGCCGCATGTCCGGCCCTGGGCGATGCGGCGGACCGAGCCCGCGCTGCGCTGCATTCCCGACGCCCGGCGCGTGGCCGACCTGCTGGCCGAGGCCGCCGAGGCGCGGCTTGCCGAACCCCGTGTCACCCGCCGCGACGGCCCGCCGGCGCTGCCTGTTGCCGTCGCCGCGGAGTGAGGGCGATGGCGGTGCTTTCCCACGAGCGGCGGCGCGCCCACGAGACCCTGCGCAGGCGCGACCGCGAGATGATCCCGCGGACGCTGCTGCGCGCCATGGCCGGGCTGGTCCTGCTGGTCCTGGCCATCGTCACCTGGGCGCGGCTGACCGAGCGGCCGCTGACGGCGATGCCCGACATGCGGGCCGAGGTGCTGCGCGACCGCATGATCGTCATTCACGGCTCGATGTCGGGGGCCGCGCGGGTCACCGACATGAGCGGCGCGGTGCTCGCCGACCTCGGCGAGACCGAGGGCGGCTTCGTCGCCGGCATGTGGCGGGTGCTTGTGCGCGAGCGCAACAAGCACGGCGTGTCGCCGGGCGCCCCCGTGCGGCTCATGGCCTTCGACGGCGGCCGGCTGGCGCTTGCCGACCCCTTCACCGGCTGGCGGGCCGAGCTCACGGGCTTCGGCCGCGACAATGCCGCTGTCTTCGCGCGGCTGCTGGACTGACTTCGAACCGACCAACAAGAAACCAGAGGGGACCGAACCATGGGACTGTTCACGAAGGCGGCCGAGACGGTGCCCTGCACCGTCGAGGTCAGCCACCGCTTCGAAAGCCTCCACGCGCATGTCCGCTTCAACAACGGTGCCGTCGTGCACCCCGGCGACGAGGTGCTGGTGCACGGCGCGCCGGTGACCGCCGGCTACGGCGAACTGGTGGTGGAGGATCGCGTCGCCACCATCACCCGCGCGAGCCTGCTCGAACGGCTCTGGACCAAGCTCACCGGCGACCTGGAAGCGATGGAACTCTGCGAGTTCTCGTTCAGCGAGGAGGCGATGCCGTGAACGCCCGTGCCGATGTGAGGGCCGGGGTCAACGAGACCACCGCGAAGGCAACCGAGACCACGCTGCTCGATCCGCGCTTCTACACCACGGATTTCGACGCGCTCGACCGCATCGACGTCACGCCCGTGCGGGCGGAATGGGACCGGCTGATCGCCGAGATGCGCAGCGATCCCAACCGCAACCACTTCCGGAAGACCGAGGCCTGGGACGCCACCGACTGGGAGTCGATGGACCCGCAGCTGCGCAGGGAACTCGTCGACTTCATGGTCAGCTCGCTCACCGCCGAGTTCTCGGGCTGCGTTCTCTACAAGGAGATGAAGCGGCGCGGCAGCAACCCCGACATCTGCGAGCTGTTCAACTACATGGCGCGCGACGAGGCGCGGCATGCGGGCTTCATCAACGATGCCCTGCGCGAGGCGGGCATCGCCGTCAACCTCGGCTTCCTGACCAAGGCGAAGAAGTACACCTACTTCCGCCCGAAGTTCATCTACTATGCCACCTACCTGTCCGAGAAGATCGGCTACGCCCGCTACATCACGATCTACCGCCACCTCGAGAAGCACCCCGAGCGGATCATCCATCCGATCTTTAAGTGGTTCGAGCAGTGGTGCAACGACGAGTTCCGCCATGGCGAGGCCTTCGCGCTGCTGATGCGCACCGACCCGCGGCTGACGCAAAGCCTTTCCAGCCGGCTGTGGATCCGCTTCTTCCTCGTTGCCGTCTTCTCGGTGATGTATGTCCGCGACCACGCGCGGCCGGCCTTCCACGAGGCCCTCGGCATCGAAATCGGTGCCTATGACCACGAGGTGTTCCGCAAGACCGGCGAGATCGCCCGCCAGGTGTTTCCCGTCGAGATCGACATCGACAACCCGCGCTGGCAGGCCGGGCTCGAACGGCTGCGGCGTGCCATGCTCGCCATGGATCGCGCTCGGCGCCGGGGCGGGATCGCGGGCTTCCTCGGCCGGATGGCGGCCGGGGCCCGGTCTGCGGCGGCCTTCGCCGGGCTCTACCTGATCCCGGTGCGCAGAAGCGTGCCGCCGGCCAACCCGCGGCTGGTGCCGTCCTACTGATGACCGCGGCCTGGACAGCGGCGCTCGTCGCCCTGTTCGCCTGGTGGTTCTCCACCGGCATCATCCTTCTGGCCGTGCGGCTTGCCGACCGCACCGGCCCGGGGGCCCACCGGCAATGTGCCCTGCTCACGCTGCCCGTGCTGGCCCTCGGCCTCGCCGGGTTCCGCGAGAGCCTGCCCATGGACGGGGCCGAGGGCGCCTACCTTGGCTTCCTCGCCGCCCTCGCCATCTGGGGCTGGGTCGAGCTTGCCTTCCTCACCGGCGTGCTGACCGGGCCGAACACCCGTCCCTGCCCGCCCGGCCGGCCGGAGTGGGAGCGCTTCATCCGCGCCTGGGGCACGATCGCCTGGCACGAGATGGCGCTGGTCGCGCTGACCATCGGCCTTGGGCTTGCCGCATGGGAGGCGCCCAACCCGACCGGGTTCTACTGCTTCGCGGTGCTGTTCTTCGCCCGCGTCTCGGCCAAGCTGAACCTGTTCTTCGGCGTGCCGCGGATCAACGTCGCCTTCCTGCCGAGGCCGCTTGCGCATCTGCCCAGCCATTTCCGCATCGCCAGGCGGAACCGGCTCTACCCGGTCTCGGTGACCGCGCTCAGCCTGGCGACCGGCTGCTGGCTTGAACGCCTGTGGTGGGCCGAGGCGCCGGGAGAGGTCGTGGGCTACGCCCTGCTCGCGACACTTACCGGCCTTGCCCTGCTCGAGCACTGGTTCATGGTGCTCCCCCTTCCCGACGAGCGGCTCTGGCGCTGGATGCTGCCGGCGCCCGTGCCTGCTCCTGCCCCACGGCAGCCCCCCCTGCGACCGACGGAGGACGCCCATGGACTTTGACGCACTGTTCCGCCAGCAACTGGACGCACTCCGAAGCGAGGGCAACTACCGCATCTTCGCCGAACTCGAGCGCCACTGCGGCCAGTTCCCGCAGGCGCGCAACCATGGCCGCGGTGCGCCTCGCGACGTCACCGTCTGGTGCTCCAACGACTACCTCGGCATGAGCCAGCACCCGGCGGTGGTGCAGGCGATGGTCGAGGCGGTGCAGGCGCACGGCACCGGGGCCGGGGGGACGCGCAACATCTCGGGCACGGCCAGGCTGCACCGCATCCTCGAGGCCGAGCTTGCCGACCTGCACGGCAAGGAGGCGGCGCTGCTCTTCACCTCGGGATATGTCTCGAACTGGGCCTCGCTCGCCACCCTCGGCGCGCGCATCCCCGGCGTCGTGATCCTGTCAGACGCCAAGAACCACGCCAGCATGATCGAGGGCATCCGGCATTCCCGCGCCGAGAAGGTGATCTGGCGGCACAACGACCCGGAGGATCTCGACCGCAGGCTTTCGGACATTCCCGCCCACCGGCCGAAGATTGTGGCCTTCGAGAGCGTCTACTCCATGGATGGCGACATCTGCCCGATGGACGAGATCGTCGCGGTTGCCGAGAGGCACGGCGCCATGACCTATCTCGACGAGGTGCACGCGGTCGGCCTCTACGGCCCCCGCGGGGGCGGCGTCTCCGAGGAGCGCGGGCTCGCCCACCGCATCGACCTGATCGAGGGAACTCTCGGCAAGGCGTTCGGCGTCGTCGGCGGCTACGTCACCGGATCGGCGGCGCTGGTCGACTTCATCCGCAGCTTCGCATCCGGCTTCATCTTCACCACCGCGCTGCCGCCGGCGGTGGCGGCCGCCGCGACCGCCTCGATCCGGCACCTGAAGGCAAGCAGCAGCGAGCGGCTGCGACAGCGCGACCGGGTGGCGCGGGTGCGCCGCGCGCTCGACCGGCTGGGCATCCCGCACCAGGCCAATCCCAGCCACATCATCCCGGTGATGATCAAGGATCCGGTGAAATGCCGGATGATCTCCGACATCCTGATGGAGGACTGGGGCATCTACGTCCAGCCGATCAACCACCCGACCGTGCCAAGGGGCACCGAGAGGTTGCGCATCACACCGACGCCCCTGCATTCGGACGCCGACATCGACCGGCTCGTGTCGGCACTGGGGGCGCTCTGGACCCATTGCGCGCTTTCCCGCGCTGTCGCCTGATGCGGCGTCGCGGCGTTTGACCTTTGTTGCCCGCCGCTAGATAAGGGACGGGGTCAGGTACCCAGCTATGGAGATTGCTCATGAAGACGAGACTGGCGCTTGTTGCCGCCGGGCTGCTCGCCGCGGCGCCGGCCCTGGCCGGCGATCCGGAGGCTGGCGCACGCGAATGGGCCAAGTGCCGCGCCTGCCACGCGATCGTTGCCGCCGACGGCACCGTGATCCAGCGCGGCGCCGCAACCGGGCCGAACCTCTACAACGTCATCGGCCGCGCTGCCGGCAGCGTCGAGGGCTTCCGCTATTCGGCCGGCATGACCGAGGCCGGCGAGAAGGGTCTCGTCTGGGACGAAGCGTCGATCGTCGCCTACACGGCCGATCCGACGGCCTTCCTGCGCGAGTACACCGGCAACAACCGCGCCCGCGGCAACATGGCCTTCAAGCTGGCCCGCGGCGTCGATGACATCGTCGCCTATCTCGACAGCGTGGTGATGGAGGCAGACCGGCGCTGAGACGCGCCCGCGCCGGCTGGTGCCGGGCGCCCGCCCGCCCCTGAAATGCCAAGGCCCCGCCCGACGGCGGGGCCTTGCCCTTGCAGCCCGCGGCGGGATCAGGCCTCGGCCTTCTCGCCCTTCTCGGGGGCGATCTCCTCGCCGGTCTCCTGGTTGACCATCTTCATCCCGAGGCGGACCTTTCCGCGTTCGTCGAAGCCCAGAAGCTTGACCTTCACCTCCTGGCCCTCCTTCAGCAGGTCGGAGGGGTGGTTCAGCCGCTTGCCGGCGATCTGGCTGACATGCACCAGCCCGTCGCGCTTGCCGAAGAAGTTCACGAACGCGCCGAAATCGACCAGCTTGACCACCTTGCCGGTGTAGATCCTGCCTTCCTCGGGCTCGGCCACGATCGACCAGATCATGTCATGGGCCTTGCGGATGGCGTTGGCGTCGTTCGAGGCGATCTTGATCACCCCGTCATCGTTGACGTCGACCTTGGCGCCCGAGGTCTCGACGATCTCGCGGATCACCTTGCCCCCCGTGCCGATCACCTCGCGGATCTTGTCGGTGGGGATGGTCAGCGTCTCGATCTTCGGCGCATAGGGCGAGAACGCCTGCGGCTTGGTCAGCGCCTTCGCCATCTCGCCCAGGATGTGCAGCCGGCCCAGTCGGGCCTCGTCGAGCGCCTGGGACATGATCTCGGGCGTGATGCCGGCGACCTTGATGTCCATCTGCAGCGAGGTGATACCGCGCTCGGTGCCGGCGACCTTGAAGTCCATGTCGCCGAGATGGTCCTCGTCGCCCAGGATGTCGGTCAGCACCGCCCAGCGGCCGTCGGATTCGAGGATCAGCCCCATCGCCACCCCGGCCACCGGCGCCTTCAGCGGCACGCCCGCGTCCATCATCGACAGCGACGAGCCACAGACGGTGGCCATCGAGGACGACCCGTTCGACTCGGTCACCTCCGAGACGACACGGATCGTGTAGGGGAAGTCGGTCGGGGCCGGCAGCACCGCCTGCAGGGCCCGCCAGGCAAGCTTGCCATGGCCGATCTCGCGGCGGCCGGGCGGGCCGAAGCGGCCGACCTCGCCCACCGAATAGGGCGGGAAGTTGTAGTGCAGCAGGAAGTTCTGGCGGCTGTTGCCGTGCAGCGCGTCGATGATCTGCTCGTCCTCGCCGGTCCCGAGCGTGGTCACCGCCAGCACCTGGGTCTCGCCGCGGGTGAACAGCGACGAGCCATGCGGGCGCGGCAGCACCCCGGTCTCGCAGGCGATCGGGCGGACGGTACGGCGGTCGCGGCCGTCGATGCGCGCGCCCCCGGCGATGATGTCGCCGCGCAGGATCGACGATTCAAGGCCCTTCAGCGCCGCGCCGAGGCTGGGGTGGGCCCGCTCCTCCTCGGTCAGCGCGCCGGTCACCGCAGCCACCGCGGCGTCGATCGCGGCCACCCGGGCCTGCTTGTCGCGGACCGCGAAGGCGGCGCGCATCTGTGCCTCGCCGAGCGCGCGGACGCGGGCGGAGATCGCCGAGATGTCGGGCGGGGTGAATTCGAAGGGATCCTTCGCCGCCTCCTCGGCCAGCCCGATGATCAGGTCGATCACCGGCTGCATCGCCTCGTGGCCGAACCTGACCGCGCCGAGCATCTCGGCCTCCGAAAGCTCGTAGGCCTCGGACTCCACCATCATCACCGCGTCGCGAGTGCCGGCGACGACGAGGTCGAGGCGCTGCTCGGGGTTCGTCCGCAGCGAGGTCATCGCGTCGACGGCGGGGTTGAGGACGTATCCGCCGTTCACGAAGCCGACCCGCGCCGCCCCGATCGGGCCCATGAAGGGCACCCCCGAGATCGTCAGCGCCGCCGAGGCGGCGATCATCGCCACCACGTCGGGCTCGTTCACGAGGTCATGCGAGAGCACGGTGCAGATCACCAGCACCTCGTTGCGGAAGCCCTCGACGAACAGCGGCCGGATCGGGCGGTCGATCAGGCGGGAGGTCAGCGTCTCCTTCTCGGAGGGACGCGCCTCGCGCTTGAAGAAGCCGCCGGGCACCTTGCCGGCGGCGTAGTAGCGTTCCTGGTAGTGGACGGTGAGCGGGAAGAAGTCCTGCCCCGGCTTCGCCTCCCTGGCGAAGGTGACGTTGGCCATGACGGCGGTCTCGCCCAGCGTGGCGATGACCGAGCCGTCGGCCTGGCGGGCAACCCTTCCCGTTTCCAGCGTGAGCGTCTCGTTGCCCCACCGGATCGACTTGCGCGTGATATTGAACATCTCGTTTCCCATCGGGAGCGCACCCGGCACAGCCCGGGTCTCCCACATCTGGCGGCCCCATTGCCGCCGGCCCCCCTTCCATCCCACATGACGCCGGGGCCGGGGCGTCACCTCTCGGATTGGCGGGCCATACAGGAAAAGCGGGGGGTTGGAAAGGGCCGGATGGCCGCCTGTCCCATGCGTGAGACATATGGAAATTACATTGAAAACAGTGTCTTGTCATCCTCCGTAAAGGATTCGTCAGGGATTGTCCCGCGCCCCTCGGCGCCCCGGGGCAGGCACTACTGGCCGCGGCGCGCACCGTGCGCGGCGGGGGGCCGGTGCGGGCGCGGCGCGGAGGTCGATGGCTAGAGGAGGGGGCGCAGCGCCATCTCCGTTCCGAGCAGGAGGAGGAACGCCAGGAACAGCCGCCGGAAGGCGGCGGGGCTGATGCGGTTGCGGAGCCACTGTCCCGCCCGCATCCCCGCCAGCGCCGGAGCGAGGGCGAGCAGCGAGAGCACCAACGCCTCCGGCGCCAATGCGCCATGCGCCCCGAGCCCGAGGGCAAGGGCGACGGTCGAGACGGTGAACGACAGCCCGAGTGCCTGCACGAGGTGGTCGCGCGGCAGGCCGAGGGCCTGCAGGTAGGGCACGGCGGGGATGACGAAGACCCCGGTTCCGCCGGTCACGATGCCGGTGGTACCGCCGATGAGCGGCGAGAGCCAGCGTTCGGCATGTTCGGGCATGTGGAGCTGGCGCGCGAACAGAGTAAAGGCGGCGTAGACGACGAGCGCGACCCCGAGCGCCGTTGTCGTCGCGCCGGCGTCGCCGCCGGCCAGCAGTTTCGCGCCCAGCACCGTGCCCGCGCAGATCGCCGCCATCATCGGCCAGAGCCTGCGGACGAGCCGCCCGAAGGCGGGGCCGTCCAGCAGTTGCCACAGGTTGGTGACGAGGGAGGGCACGATCAGCAGGCTTGCGGCCGCGAGCGGCGAGACGAGCGCACCGAGGACCCCCATCGCGACGGTGGGAAGGCCCATGCCGGTCACTCCCTTGACGAGGCCGGCGCCGAAGAAGGTCGCCGTCACGGCGAGCAGGACGGAGAGGGAAGGCTCGATCATGCGGGAGGTGATAGCCCGGCGCGGGCCCGGCACAACCGGGAAGTCCCGCTGCGGGCGTCCGGTCGGGCCGGGGGCCCTTGGCCGACACCCCGCCGCGCGGGCGCGACAACCGCGCCGGTCCGGCCGGCGGGCCGTTCGCTGCGCCGGCCGGTGACACCGGTCAGGGCCGCGAGGCCGGACGCCGGAATGCGCGGATCCCGGGCCGCGGGGGCCCGTGGCCCGCGCGCGATCGTCGGCGCAGGCGGCGGAAGGTCGCGGCGGGGCGGCGCGGGCGCGCGCCGACGGATGCGCCGCGCCGCAGCGTGTGTGGTGGCGTCAACCGGCAACGAGGCCCGAAATGCTGCAGTTCCTTCACCGCTACGCCACCCCGCTGATCACGGGGCTGTTCCTGGTTTCGCTGATCTCGGGTCTGGCGCTCTTCCTCCACATCGGACCGGCGGGGCTGCACGGCATGCACGAGATCCTGTCGCTGCTCCTGATGGTGCCGCTCGGGCTGCACCTGTGGCGGAACTGGCGGCCGTTCACGGCCCATTTCCGCCGCGCCCCGATGGCCGTGGCGCTGGCGCTGTCGGCGGCGATGGCGCTGCCTTTCCTCCTGCCTGCGGATGACGCAGCGCCGGGCGGGCAGAGGGCGGCGATGGCCGGGCTGATCCGTGCGACGATGGCGGCCACGCCGGCCGAGCTTGCCGTGGTGCTGCATGCCCCGCCCGAGGCCGTGGCGGCCGCGCTCGAGGCGGCCGGAATCGGCGTCACCGAGGGGCTGAGCCTTGGTGCGCTCGCCGCGTCGGCGGGCAAGTCCCAGCCCGAGGCGGCGGCGGTGCTGCTTGCGGTGGCGGGCGGCTGAGGCGGTCCGTCTCTTCGGGCCCGGTGCCCCGCAGACGCGGTCCCCCCGACCGGGGGCATCTGCGGGTGCGTCCGGCGCGACGGGGCGCCGGGCCGCCCTGACTAGCGGCGCAGCCCCAGCCGGGCGATCAGCGCCTGGTAGCGCGCCTCGTCCTTGCGCTTGAGGTAGTCGAGCAGCTTCCGCCGCTGGGCGACCATCATCAGCAGACCGCGGCGGGAGTGGTTGTCCTTGACGTGGGCCTTGAAATGCTCGGTCAGCGCGGCGATCCGCGTCGACAGGATTGCGACCTGGACCTCGGGCGAGCCGGTGTCTCCGGCCTTGGTGCCGTAATCCCTGATCAGTTGCGACTTGGTGTCGGCGGCAATCGACATCGGGCTCTCCTTCTTGTCTCGGGATGGCGCAGGCCGGGATGTCGTCCAGCAAGGCCCGTGGAGGGTCTGCCCGGGGCGGGCAGATGCGTGCCCTTAGGTGAAAACGCGCGCGAAGGGAAGCCCCGCCGCCGCGGAACCTTGCGGGGTGCCACGGAATCGCCGCATTGGCGGAATAAAATCCAATGAAGTTAATTGGTTAACTGATTTCAGGGCGGGCCCGGGGGGCCGGGACGGAGGGTGCGGGATGCTGATGGCGGTGATGGGGCTGGCGGGGGTCCTGGCGGTGGGGCTGCTCGCCGACGGCTTCTTCAGGTCGGGCGAGGATCAGGAGGGCGGCGGCGGCGAGGAGGCGCCGGAGGAACCCGCAGCGCCGGACGGCAGCGGCGAGGCCGACGACCTGGTGGCGCGGATGCCGGCGCTGCCGGGTTCGGCCGGCGATGCGGCGCGGGACGACGCGGGCGGCGGCGGCGGCGGTGATGGCGACGGGGATGGCGACGGGCCCCCGGTGGCAGGCGGCGATGGCCTGATGGTGGGCGGCGACGGCAACGACCTGCTGGCCGGCGGGCGGCTGAAGGACCAGCTGTACGGGCGCGGCGGGCACGACCTGATCGGCGGCGGCGACGGCAACGACACGCTGGACGGCGGCGACGGCAGCGACACGCTGCACGGCGGGGCGGGCGACGACCTGTGCATCGGCGGTGCCGGCAACGATTCGATCGACGGCGACATCGGCGACGACACGCTGCTGGGCGGCGACGGCGACGACCGACTGAACGGCCAGGACGGCGACGACTGGCTGGACGGCGGGGCGGGCAACGATGCGCTCATCGGCGGGCCGGGGGCGGACACGCTGACCGGCGGGGAGGGGGACGACACGCTGGCCGGCGGGCAGGACGGGGACACCCTGTCGGGCGGGCTGGGGCAGGACCTGCTGTTCGGCGACGACGGCGACGACGTCATCTCGGGCGTCGTGCTCGGCCCCGGCGGCGACGGTCCGCCGGTCGACCTGGACGGCCAGGACTTCCTGAACGGCGGGAACGGCAACGACACGCTGGTGGGCGGGGCCGACGACGTGCTGAACGGCGGCGCGGGTGCCGACCTCTTCGCGGTGGGCGACTGGATCGACGGCGGAAAGGTGGCGACGATAACCGACTACGACCCGGCCGAGGACCGGATCGGCGTGGTCTTCGACCCGGCGGCCACCCCCGACCCGGTGGTCACGGTCGAGACCGAGGGCGACACCGCCTATGTGCTCCTGAACGGGGTGCGCGTGGCGGCGGTGCCGGGAGGGGCGGGGCTGACGGCCGCGGGCATCGAACTGATCGCCAACACGCCG
>JAANMY010003426.1_pt1 | contig 13148 bp, 12 predicted proteins | sample 7279691 | NCBI WGS metagenome assembly JAANMY01 (sample SAMN14094543, study PRJNA606508) | bioreactor metagenome | isolation source: A lab-scale SPAN reactor treating ammonium-rich wastewater day 388 | place: Ireland: Galway | collected 2018-02-07
GCCGGTGGCGACGAGATAGGGCTCGAGGCGGATCGCGTAGAAGATGTCGTCGGTGCGCGGGCACCGCACCCGGTCGTGCGCCCGATCGGAGGGAAGGAACATGATCGAGGACACGCCGGGGCTGATCGAGGCGGTGCGCGACCGCTTCGCCCATGTCGACCGCTGCCCCTGGCAGGGGGAGCGGATCTTCCTCGAGAACGCCGGCGGGGCGCTGACCCTGAAGTCAGTGGTCGAGACCTCGGCCCGCTTCGCCGCCATCCCCGACAACCAGGGGCGCGACAACCCGGCCTCGCAGGCGCTGATGGAGGTCATCGCCCGCGCCAGGCAGGACATGCGCTGCTTCTTCGGTGCGGCCCGGGGCGAGTTCCTCCTCGGCGAAAGCGGCACCGAACTGCTGTTCCGCCTGATCTCGGTGGCGGCACTCGGAACCGCTCCGGGGGGCAGGATTCTCGGCAGTACGCTCGAACACCCCGCCTCGCGCAGCGCCGCCGCGCGCTGGGCCGGAGTGGCCGGCAAGAAGCACGTGCTCGTGCCGCACGACAGCGCGCTCGGTACAGTCGATGCGGCGGCCTATGCCGCCGGCCTGACCGCCGACACGCGGGTGGCCACGATCGTGCACACCTCGCCCGTGACCGGCATGGGCGTCGACGTCGCGGCCATCGCCGCGCGCATCCGCGCGACCGCGCCGGACTGCATCATCGTCGTCGACGGCATCCAGCATGCGGCGCACGGCGGGATCGGCATCGACGGCTACGACATCGACGGCTACGTGATCTCGCCCTACAAGGTGTTCGCGCGCCACGGCTACGGCATCGCGTGGGTGTCCGAGCGGCTGCGCGCGCTGCCCCATGATGCGCTGCTCGGCGGCGCCGAGGGCAACTGGGAGCTCGGGACCCGCGACACCGGGGCCTATGCCACCTTCTCCGACGTCGTCGACTACCACGACTGGCTGGGCGGAACCCTCGTCGAGACGACCGACCGCGCGGCGCGGCTGGCGGCGGCGGGGCGGGCGGTCGCGGCACAGGAACATGCGCTGACCGAGGCAATGCTGCGGGGCACCGGCAATCTCCACGGGCTTGCGGAACTGCCCGGGGTCGGCATCCTCGGCGGGGCCGACAACCCCCGGCGCGAGGGGCTGGTGTCGTTCTGGGTGGCCGGGCGGCCGTCGGCGGACATCGTCGCCGCGCTCGGCGCCCGGGGCATCCGCGTGCACGTCCGCAAGGCCGACCACTACTCGGGCGCCATCCTCGGGCCGCTGGGCCTTGCCGACTGTGTCCGCGTCTCGGTCTGCCACTACAACACCCGGGCCGAGATCGCCTGCTTCCTTGCCGCGATGCGGGCAATCCTCGCTGCCTGACGGGCCCGGCGGCGGCCCGCCCCCTCCGCGGGGGGCGGGCCGGCAGGTCAGTGCCAGAGCATCGGCGTCGTCGTCAGCAGTTCCAGGCCGTCGCGGGTCACCAGGTAGTTTTCCTCGAAGCCAGCGTTGCCGACCCCGTTGCGGGCAAGGAAGGCCTCGACCCCGATCAGCATGCCCTCCTCGAACACCGCATCGTGCTCCAGCACCGTGCTGATGTACGGCGGCCCCTCGAAGTAAAGGCCGTGGGGATGGCCGAAGAAGGGGAACTTCTCGGCCGCCGGGTCAGCGTCGGGTCCGAAGGCCGCGACCATCCGGTCGCCGATCGCCGCCGCCTCGCCGAAGCCCATGCCTGGCCGGATTGCCGCCGCGATCGCCGTGACGACACCCGCGGTCGCCTCGAGCAGCGCCGCCTGCGCCGCGTCGGGGCGCCGGCCGGACACCGCGCTGCGTCCGGGGTCGAGGTAATAGCCGTGGCGGAACGGGCCGATCAGGAAGGCCCGCACCATGGCCCCCGGCCCCGGCGCGACATCGCGGCACCCCGCCAGCGGGTCGCCGCAGGTGTAGCCGATGGTGTCGCCATGGCTGATCTGGATCTTGTCCATCACCCCGCCGCCGGCCACCACCTCATGGGCCGCCAGCGCCGCCGCCGCCCGCTCGGTCCGGCCGCCGATCAGCGCCTCCATCATCGCCGTCATGGCCCGGCTGGCGATCTCCCCCGCCTCGCGGATCACCGCGCATTCGGCCGGCGACTTGACCATGCGGATGCGGCGGATCAGGTCGTCCTCGAACCGCCAGACGATGCCCGGGGTCGCGGCACGCAACTGCTCCCAGTATTTCATCGGGAAGAAGTCGGTGCCGACAAAGCCGACCTCGCCCGACAGCCCGAGCTCGGCCAGCATGTCCACGGTGCGCGCCACGGGGTCGGCAGCGGCCACGAAGCGGTCGGTCGCCACCACCCCGGCATGCACGTCGGGATCGTCGGCGACCAGCACCGGCGTCTCTCCCGCGCGCAGGATGACGGCACAGAAGGCGCGGGCAGAGAACGGCGCCGCGTCGAACCCCTGCCCGGCCTTGGACGAGAAATAGCTGGTCAGGTAGAGCACGTCGCCCGCGCGGTCGAAGGTCGATGCCGTCCTTCCCCACACCACCGTCGCCGTCAGCCCCCGCCGGCGCATCGCCGCCTCCGCCCGCGCCCAGCGCTGCCGGTATTCCTCCCGCGCGAACGGCAAAAGCGACGGGGCCACGGGTGAGAAGGTGGACGGACCGGTCATGGCAAGCCTCCCTGGCAATGAGGGTTTGACAATATGCAGGAGATATATTTAACCTCGGAACGTCAAGGACAGATTGCGGACCCGGTGATGGCGTTCTTGGAACTGACCGACGTCAGCAAGGCTTTCGGTGACCGCACGGTTCTGCGCAACGTGTCGCTGGCCGTCGAGAAGGGCGAGGTCGTCTCGGTCATCGGGGCCAGCGGGTCGGGCAAGAGCACGCTGCTCCGCTGCATCAACCTCCTCGAGGTGCCGCAGTCCGGGCGCCTGCGCTTCCTCGACCGGACGATCGACTATGCCGAGGTGACGCGCGGGCGCATGCGGCAGGCCAGCTACGCCGTGCTGCGGCAGCGCATCGGAATGGTGTTCCAGAGCTTCAACCTCTGGCCGCACATGACGGTGCGCGGCAACGTCACCGAGGGGCCGGTCCAGGTCCTCGGCCTCGACAGGACCGAGGCCGACGCCCGCGCCGAGGCCATCCTCGCTAAGGTCGGCCTCTCCGAGAAGATCGACGCCTGGCCCGGCACGCTCTCGGGTGGCCAGCAGCAGCGCGTCGCCATTGCCCGCGCGCTGGCCATGCGCCCGGCACTGATGCTGTTCGACGAGGTCACCTCGGCACTCGACCCCGAGATGGTGGGCGAGGTCCTGGACCTCATGAAGCAGCTTGCCGACGAGGGCATGACGATGCTGGTCGTCACCCATGAGATGGGCTTCGCCCGCCACGTCAGCGACCGCATCGCCTTCGTCCACGAGGGCCGCATCGCCGAGATCGGCCCTGCCGAGCAGATGATGGCGGCCCCCCGGAACCCCGAGACACGGCGCTTCCTCGACCGGGTCCTCCACCACACCTGAACACGGAGGATCGCCGCGCGTGGACCTCGTCCGATCCGTCACCGACTACCTGCCGGGCATGCTGCGGGCCGGCGTGCTCGCCTTCCAGATCACGCTGCTCGCGATCCTGCTCAGCTGGGTGCTCGGCCTGGCCACCGCCCTGATGAAGACCAGCGGCAACGCCCTTCTCGCCGCGCCGGCCGGGTTCTACGTCTGGTTCATCCGCGGCACCCCGTCGCTGATCCAGATATTCATCATCTACTTCGGCCTGCCGCAGATCGGCATCCGCATGTCGCCCTTCGTCGCCGGCGTGGTGGCGCTCGGGCTCTGCTCGGGGGCCTATGTCGCCGAGGTGGTGCGCGCGGGGCTGATGGCGATCCCGAAGGGCCAGTGGGAATCGGCCCGCGCGATCGGCATGGCACCGGCGCTGCTGATGCGCCGGATCATCCTGCCCCAGGTGGTGCGCATCATCGTGCCACCGCTCACGAACGAGGCCATCAACACGCTGAAGAACACCTCGCTCCTGTCGGCGATCACGGTGATGGAGCTTACCCTCTACACCCAGATGGCGATCGCCGCGACGTTCAGGCCGTTCGATTTCTACATCATGGCGGCGCTGCTCTATCTCGTCATGACGACGCTCCTCAGCCGGTTCGCCACCTGGTTCGAGCGTCGCTTCCAGATTCACTGAGAACGATCCACCAGCAGGGGAGACTGCAATGAAGAGGCGTACCTTCCTGAGTGCTTCCGCCGGCGCGCTGGCCGCCCCGGCGCTGCTGCGCGCGCCTGCCTTTGCGGCCGGCGACCTCGAACTGCTTCAGCCCGGCGTGCTGAAGTCGGCCACGGAGGGCACCTTCCCGCCCTTCAGCTTCCGCGCCCCCGACGGCAAGCTCGACGGGCTCGAGATGCGGATCATGGGCGAGATCGCCGACCGCCTCGGCCTTGCCTACGAGCCGGTCGTGATCAAGTGGGAATCGATGCTGATCGGCCTGCAGGCCGACCAGTACGACATCGTCGGCAACGCCATGGGCATCACCGCCGAGCGCCAGCAGCAGGTCACGTTCTGCGACGGCTGGCTGGAATCGGGCGCCCAGCTGATCGTTCCGGCGGCCTCGGACATCGCCGGCGCCGAGGGCACGTCCGGCAAGCGCATCGGGGTGATCACCGCCTCGATCTTCGTGCCGCTGGTCGAGGGCTGGGGGGCCGAGGCCGTGCACTACCGGGCCGACATCGACGCGATGATGGACACCGTGAACGGCCAGGTCGACGGGATGGTCACCGATTCCATCGCCGGCGCCTACGCGATCGCGCTCGCCAACCTGCCGCTGAAGCTGGTCGGCGGCCTGCACTCGCCCTACCAGATGGGCTGGGCGGTGAAGAAGGGCAAGCCGAACCTCGTCACCGCGATCAACACCACGCGGGCGGCGATGGTCGCCGACGGCACCGTCGCGCGCCTGTTCGACGACCTGATCGGCTATGATCCCTCGCCTGCCGAGCCCGTCCGCAGCCTTCTCTGAGGCGCCGGGGGCCGGCCCCGGCCGGCCCCCTTCTACCCCCGCCCCGAGCCTCCTGCCGCGGCGCGGCGTCAGACCGTCTCGAAGGTGACCTCGCGGCGCATCGCCCCTTCCATCAGCCGGCTCAGCCGTTCCCTGAACAGCCCGGCATGGCGCGTCATCACCTCCACCAGGCGGTCGCGGTCCTCGCCGCGGATCGCCTCGATGATCCGGCGGTGGTCCTCGGTGGTGCGGTCGAACAGCCGCGCATGGCCGTCGCTCTGCGATTTCTCGGCCCGGTAGACGTAGTAGGACAGCCGGCGCGCAAGGCTGTGCAGGTGCTGCGAGAACTGCTCGATGTGCACGTTCCCCGTGGCCGCCGCCAGCACCGCATGGAACTCGGCGTTCTGCGCCGTAACGTTCAGGATGTCGCCTGCGGCGGTGAAGCGCTCGTAGCCCGCATCCACGGCGCGCAGCGTGGCCAGCAGGTCGGGATGGTCGAAGCGCACCCGCGCCGCCACCATCCGCTCCGACAGCGCATAGGCGTCCAGCAGCTGCATCGCGTTCTCGAGGTTCATCGGCGCGACCACGAAGCCGCGCGTGCCGCGCGCCTCGATCAGCCCTTCCGACATCAGCCGGTTCAGCGCCTCCCTGATCGGCGTCCGTCCGACCGCGAACGTCTCGATCAGGGACTTCTCGTCAAGCCGCATCCCCGGCGGGAGGGTGAGATCGAGGATGCGGTCGCGCACCATCTCGGTGGCCCGGTCCGCCAGCGAACTGCGCTCGCGCAGGTCGGCCATCGGGGCCATGCCCGCGGCGGGCGCCGCCTTGAGTGGTGCTCCAGCAGTCCTCATCACGATGATGAATAGTCGCTTCCGTAGTGCTGCACCAGATACCCCTCGCTGAACTTGCCGCTGCGGGCATCGTCGGCCACTGCCAGGGGGTCGCGGTCCGACGGCGGGCCGTAGCCCCCCGCCCCCGGCGTCACGACGCTGATCACCGCATCCGGCCCCACCCGCAGGGCCGAGGGCTTGTTGGCAAGCCGGGTCTCGGTGCCGTCATCGCCGATCACCGCGAACCGCCCCGTTCCCCCGGGCTGGCCGCCGAACAGCCCCCAGGGCGGGTTGACGAAGCGCTCGCCCTGCCCCGAGAAGGTCGTCGCATGGCCAAGCGCCCGGTAGTCGCGGCGGATCGACAGCCCGCCGCGGAACCGCCCCGCCCCGCCGGTGTCGGGCACCAGCTCGTAGCGCTCGACCATCAGCGGATATTCGGTCTCCAGCGCCTCGATCGGCAGGTTGGAGGTGTTGGTCATGTGCACCTGCACGCCGTCGGTGCCGTCCTTGTAGGCCCGCCCCCCGGCGCCGCCGCCGAGCGTCTCGAGGTAGACATAGTAGCGGCCGTCGGGGGCCTTGCCGAAGAAGGCGGCCGAGGTGTTGGCGCCGTTTCCGGCGGCGATGATCCGGTCAGGGCAGGCCGGCGCCAGGGCGCCGAAGATGACGTCGACAATGCGCTGCCCGGTCTGGGCGCGCGCCGCCGAGGCCGCCGGGAACGAGGCGTTGACGACACTGCCGGCCGGCGCCCTGATCGTCACCGGGTCGAGCAGCCCGTGGTTCTGCGGGCACTCGGGGTCCAGAAGCACCTTCAGCGAATACAGGCACGCCGCCTGCAGCCCCGCCATGGTGACGTTGTTGTTGCCCTCAACCTGCGGGTCGGTACCGTCGAAGTCGAACTCGATCTCCTCGCCCCTGACGGTGATCCGCAGCCGGATGCGGATGTTGCGGCGCGACAGCCCGTCGTCGTCGACGATGTCCTCGAACTCGTAGGCGCCGTCCTTCAGCTCGGCGATTGCCGCCCGGAACCGGCGGGCGACGGCGGCGACGATCTCGTCGCACCCCTCGGCAATCCGCTCCTTGCCCCAGCGGTCGATCAGCGCCTCGCAACGGCGCACGCCAAGCTGGTTGGCCGCGATCTGGGCGTTGTAGTCGCCCAGCCGCTCCTCGGGAACGCGCACGTTCAGCAGGATCAGGTCCATCACGCCCTGTTGAAGCCTCCCGGCATCGAACAGCCGGATCGGCGGGATGCGCAGGCCCTCCTGGTAGATCTCGGTCATCCCACCCGCCATCGAGCCCGGGGCCATGCCGCCGATGTCGGCATGGTGCGCGATGTTGCACACGAACATCACCAGTTCGCCGTCGCGGAACACCGGGGCGGCCATCGCCACGTCGGGCAGGTGCGAGCCGCGCCCGACATAGGGGTCGTTCGACAGGAACATGTCACCGGGCTTCAGCGCGTCGCAGCCGAACTTCTCCAGCACCACCTCGACGAGGCCCAGCATCGAGGCGAGGTGAAGTGGCATGCTCTCGCCCTGCACCACGACGCGGCCCCGCGCGTCGAACAGCGCCGTCGAGTGGTCGCGCCGCTCCTTGATGTTGGTGGAGTACGAGCTCTTCATCAGCGCGATGTACATCTCGTCGGCGATGCTCGACATCGCGTTGCGGAGCAGTTCCGCGTCGATTCCGGTCATGCTCATCGCACGGTCTCCCTGACGTCGATGACGAGGTTGCCCCAGCGGTCCACCGCGCAGCTGTCGCCGGGAAACACCAGGACGGTCGTGTCCATCTGCTCGATGATCGCCGGCCCGACGATCACATGGCCCGGGGTCAGCGCCTCGCGGTCGAACACCGGGGTCGAGACACGGGTCGTGCCGGCGAACAGCGTCTCGCGCAGTTCCCGCGGCAGGCCGGGCTCGGCGGGCTCGAACTGCGGCAGGTCGGCGATCTCCAGCATGCCCAGCGCCTTCACCGCGAGGTTCACGATCTGGATCGGCTCCGACCGGGCGGCGAAGCCGTAGCTTGTCTCGTGAGCGGCATGGAACTTCTCGGCCATGTCGGCGGCCATCGCGCGATCGTCCAGCGACAGCTCCAGCGGCAGCGTCAGCTCGTAGTTCTGGCCGACGTAGCGCGCCCCGACCGTCCATGCCGTGCGCCGCTGCGCCGCGGGCACCTCCTCCCGGGCGAACCACTCCTCCACCTGCCGCCCGAGCACCGCCGACGCCTCGCGCAGCACGCCGGCGTTGCCGGCGTCAAGCGGGGCAAGGATCGTGCGCACGAACTCCACGCTCAGGGGCGCGTTCATCGCCCCCTCGGCGCACAGGATCCCCGGGTTCGGCGGCACCACGATCCGGCCGATGCCGAGGTCGCGCGCCACATCGGTGGCATGCAGCGGGCCGGCGCCACCGTAGACGAACAGGACGAAATCCCGCGGGCTGTGGCCACGCTCGACCGAGATCGCCCGGATCGCCTTGACCATGCGCGCGCAGGCGACGTTGACGATGCCCAGCGCCGCCGCGTCGGTCGTCACCCCGAGCTTCCGGGCGAGGCTGTCGATGCAGGCAGCCGACAGGTCGCTGCGGATCGGCATCTTGCCGCCGAGCAGCGCCTCGGCGTTCAGCCGGCCGAGGAAGACGTTGGCGTCGGTGACGGTCGCCTCGGTGCCGCCGAGGTTGTAGCAGGCCGGCCCGGGCACCGCGCCGGCGCTCTGCGGCCCGACCTTCAGAAGCCCCGAACGGTCGATCCAGGCGATCGAGCCGCCGCCCGCCCCCACGGCGTTGACGTCCATCGCAGGAATCCGCACCGGGAAGCCGGCAAGGTCGCGCTCGCTCACCTCCACCGGCCGCCCGCCGCGCAGCAGCGCGACATCGGCGCTGGTGCCGCCCACGTCCAGCGTGATGATGTTCAGGAACCCCGCCTCGGTCGCCCGGCGCAGCGCCCCCTGGACACCCGCCGCCGGCCCCGACAGCGATGCACGCACCGGCAGTTCGCGGGCCATCTTCACGGACATCAGCCCGCCCGAGCTCTGGCTGATCTTCACCTCGGCCGTGATCCCCAGCGCCGCCACCCCGTCGGTCAGCCGCTCGAGGTAGGACGTGAGCGTCGTGATCAGCGCCGCGTTCAGCACCGCCGTAGAGAACCGCTCGTATTCCCGGAACTCGGGATAGACCGAGGCCGAGGTCAGCACGCGCACACCGGCCGGCAGCGCCTGGCGCAGGATGGCAGCCGTGCGGTTCTCGTCCTCGGGATAGGCATAGGAGTGCAGGAAGCAGACGACGACGCAGTCCACCGCCTCGGCGGCCAGCGTCGCGCCGGCGCGGCGGACGGCTTCCTCGTCCAGCGCGATGCGGGCGGTTCCGTCCGCCAGCCGGCGCTGCGGAACCTCGATGCGCAGGTGCCGGTCCACCAGCGGCGCGGGAAAGTCGAGGTGCATGTCGTAGACCCGCGGGCGCGTCTGACGGCCGATCTCCAGCAGGTCGCGAAAGCCCTGCGACGTGACCACGGCGACCTTGCCGCAGCGTCGCTGGATCAGCGCGTTCGTCCCCACGGTGGTTCCGTGGGCGATCCGCCGCACCGCCGCCGCCGCCAGCCCGTGCTCCTCCAGCATCTCCCTGAGGCCGCTGATGATCGCACGCTCCGGCGCATCGGGCGTGGTGGGCAGCTTGTGCAGGACGATGTTGGACCCGTCATCGCGGTTCAGCGCGATATCCGTGAAGGTCCCGCCGACGTCGATCCCGATGTACATGATTCACTTGGTCTCCGTCACTGATCGCGAGGGGGGGGCGGCATGGCGCAGGCAAAGCCGCCGCGCGACCTCGCGCGCATCCTCCGCCACCCCGTAGAGGATCCCCGACTTGCGCCGGGTCATCCAGTTCAGCCCGCAGAAATACAGGCCCGGAAGCGGGCTCTGCCCGGCCTCCGTCAGCGGGTAGGACTGGGCATCGACGGGCAGTTCGTCGATCCAGCCGAAATCGTAGGTGAACCCGGTGGCCCAGACGACGGTCCCGATCCCCGCCGCGTCGAGGTCGATCGCGTCGATCACCGGCGGCTGCGCCGCCCCTTCGGCGGGTACGTCCGCCAGCTTGGCCGACGTCGGGGCCGGGGCCGCGACACCGGCCGCGGCGATGTGTGCGTCGACCGCCCGGCGGAAGTCGGCCGCGAAGGCGTCGGCAAAGGCCAGCGATGCATGCAGGTCGTCCGCGAACTCCAGCCGCCGCCCGCGCACCCCGGCCAGCCGGCCGAGCAGCGTCGCCCCGCGCCGGTCGAAGTCGCGCAGGCAGATCGTCGCGCCCCTGTCGCGCCCGGTCAGATGCGGGTCGCCGACGAAGCGCCGCTCCGGGCGGTCGAGCATGTCGGGGGTCCGGTCCAGGAGCCCCATGTCCTTCTGCCAGGCGATGCAGTCGCGGCCGCGGTGCCGCCGCGGCAGCCGCCCGGTGCGCGAGACGCTGAGATAGACCCGCCGGCCCGCGCGCAGGAAGTCCTCGGCCACCTGGCAGCCGGTCTGCCCGGTGCCGACCACCAGCACCCCTCCGGGCGCGGCCTGCGCCGGCGACTTGTAGGATTCGGCATGGAACTGGGCGATGTCGGCGGGCAGCAGCGCGGCCAGCGCCGGCACCCGCGGATGCTGGTAGGTCGCGGTGGCCACCACGACACTTCGCGCACGAATCCGGCCGTCGCTGGTCGCGACGTCGAACCCCTCGCCAGCCCGGCGGATGCGCGTGACCTCCACCCCCTCGGCCAGCGGCGGCGCGAAGCTGCGCGCCCAGTCGCGCAGGTATTCCACGAAGGCGTCCCGGCTCATGAACCCGTCTGGGTCGTCGCCGGCATAGGGCCTCCCGGGAAGGTTGATCGTCCAGTTCGGGGTGACCAGGCAGAACGAATCCCAGCGCTGCGCGTCCCAGGCGTGCCCGATCCCGCCCCGGTCGACGACCAGATGCTCGCGCCCGGCCTGCCGGAGGTACCAGCTCACCGACAGCCCGCCCTGCCCGGCCCCGACGACCAGGATGTCGACCTCCCGTGACATCAGGCCGCGTCGCTCCACCGGTCGCGGTCGCCGCGCCCGAACTTCACCACGTCCAGCGGCGGCGGCGGCGCGCCGGCATGGCTGATCATGTGGTGGACCTGCCCGCGGTGGTGGATCTGGTGCTGGAACAGGTTGGTCAGGCACAGCCGCAGCGGCAGCGAGAAGAACTCCTCGCTGTCCATCCCAACCGCCCTGAACGACAGGATGCCCTCCAGCCGGGCGGGGCCGAGCGCGCGGCAGAAGCCGATGTACCAGGCATCGTTGGCCCGGTGCGCGGCCTCGAGTTCCGCGAAGCCGTCGTGAAGCACCTCGTCGAGCCGGGTGAAGGTGGTGGGCTTGCCCTCCAGCCGCTCCCGGTAGATCAGGTCGGCCAGCAGGATGTGGTTCATCGTGTTGTGGATCGACCCGAAGAAGGCGCGCCGGTCCTCCTTCCGGGCGGCATCTCCAAGGTCGCGCAACGCGTTGTAGACACGCGCGTTCGCCCAGGCGTTGTATTCGGCCGCCGTGACCAGATCGAGCAGCGGATGCATGCCGGAACTCCCCTGTGGCCCTGCCTCAGACTTGCGCGCGCGCCTCGCCGGCGGCGCGCACCTCGTACTCCTCGGGCACGGGCGGGGCCCCGTCGACGTACATGTGGGCGAAGATCCGGGTGATCAGCGCAAGGTCGGGCGAGGCGCGGAACCGCTCGTAGGCGGCGCGGTCCTGCCACACGGTGAAGGCGATCCGGCCCGTCGCGCCGGGTGCGCCCAGCAGCATGGCGCGCACGAATCCCGCGTGCCCCTGCATGATGGTCACCGCCCGCGATTCGAACAGGTCGCGGTCCTCGCCCCAGCATTCGGGCCGGCACTGCCAGCGTGCCATCCTGACGATCATGCCCCGTCCTCCTTTGCCTTTCGGCTGGATATACGATCAATATATTTTGCTTGCAACGTCAAATTGGCGGCCGTATCGTCGTCTGCGGACGAACCGGACCGGGGAAACTGGCATGGGCAAGATCGTGTACGGCTCCTACTCGCAGGAGGAGCTGGACCTTGAATACGACATGCGGCGGCGCTGCCCGCACTTCGCCGAGACCTTCGCGGCGATGGAGGTCCACAACAAGCGCACCGTCGAGCGCTTCGAGTGCCGCCTCGACGTGCCGTTCGGGCCCAGCCCCGGAGAGAAGCTGGACATCTGGCCGGGGCGCGGCGGCTCGCCGATCCTGCTGTTCATCCACGGCGGATACTGGCGCGCCTTCGACAAGGCGATGTTCCGCTTCGTGGCCGAGCGGTTCGTCGAGGCGGGTGCCGCGGTGGTGCTGAACAACTACGACCTCTGCCCCGGCGTCACCATGGACGAGATCACCCGCCAGAACCGCGCCGCGATGGCCTGGATCTGGAAGAACGCCGCCAGCTTCGGCGGCGATCCCGGGCGCATCCATGTCACCGGCCATTCCGCCGGCGGCCATCTGACCGCGATGCTGATGGCCACCGACTGGGGTCCCTGGGGCCTGCCCTTCGACGTCGTCAACGGCGCGGTGCCGCTCAGCGGGCTCTTCGACCTCGAGCCGCTGCGGCTCGCCTACCTCAACGCCGACCTGCGCATGGACGAGGCGCAGTCGCGCCGCAACAGCCCGATCCACCACATCCCCTCCTGGATGCCGCCGACCGTCATCGCCGTCGGCGGCGGCGAGACCGACGAGTTCCGCCGGCAGTCGCGCATCTACGCCGACGCCTGCCGCGCCCGGGGCTTCCCGGTCAGCTACCTCGAGATCGCCGACGTCGACCACGTCAACGCAGCCGCGGAATACCGCAGCCGGCTCAGTCCGCTGACGGCGGTGCTGTTCGCGCAGATGGGGCTTGGCTGAGGCATGCCCAGACGACCGGGGGCGCCGTCCGGCCGGCGGCGCCCCCGCAACAACAGGATGCCGGAGTCCGGCAACCCGAATGTCCAGCAGCTAGCGAGGTAACGCCAATGAACGAACTGATCCGACTGGCCGCCCGCGGCGCCATCGCCGCGGCAGTAGCCGGCCTGGCACTGGCCGGCGCCATGTCTCCTTCCGCCCAGGCGCAGGAGATCCGGTGGGACATGCCGAACGAGTACGGCGAGGCCACGGTCACCGCGATCTCCGACAAGCTGTTCTCCGAGCGGCTCGCCGCCAACAGCGGCGGGCGCATCCAGATCACCCACCACTTCGGCGGCTCGCTCGGCTTCCGGTCGATCGACCACTGGTCGGCGGTCGAGGACGGCGCGGTCCCCCTGGCCAGCACCTACATCGGCGTCTTCACCGGCATCGACCCGATCTTCCTGCTGGCGAGCATGCCGTTCCTCGCCACCAATCCGATCGAGGCGAAGTCGCTCATCGAC
>JAANMY010003427.1_pt1 | contig 13148 bp, 15 predicted proteins | sample 7279691 | NCBI WGS metagenome assembly JAANMY01 (sample SAMN14094543, study PRJNA606508) | bioreactor metagenome | isolation source: A lab-scale SPAN reactor treating ammonium-rich wastewater day 388 | place: Ireland: Galway | collected 2018-02-07
GACACGACCAGCCGGATGACAGGAGGCGTGCGATGACCAGCACACTGACGAGGCGACGCAAGCCCGTCTCCGGCAGCGAGACCGAGGCTGCGCCGCCCATTCAAGTACCCCCGGTGCTTCCGATCATCGTGATGACCGTCCAGCCGGACGCAACGCTCAGCGTCGCCGTCGATGGGCAGCAGCTCGACTCGCCGACCTTCGCTCCGCGGTGGCAGCGCCACTCGTTCGCGCAGGTCATCAGCCAGGTGATCGAGCAGCGCCATTCGCCCGTCCGCGTGGTCGTCAACGAGCAGGATGGCAGCGTCTACACCGACATCGTGACGCAGCCGATCCTGGGCACCCTGGCGACAGAGCCAGGCGAGGAACCGGCGCCGGTGACGGCTGAATCGAGCGCGGGCATATCTGCGCATTTGCTGGCCGTGCACGGCGACGAGGGATTCATCCCTGGCGAGCAGGTCGCGGTGGCGATCATCATCCGTCACACTGGCGCGCAGAGCGAAGGCTCCGCCCGATCCCTGATCGAGCCGGGACTACTCGACCTCAGCCCCACTCGCGAGGTCATCCTGCTCGGGCGCGTGTCGGGCACCTGCATCGTCGGGCAGCCGACGTGAGCAGCGCGTCGACGCGATCGGGCTCGTTCGGCGACGAGCTGACAAATCTCGCGCTCGGCGCACTGATCGGTGCGATGGTCCTCGCCTTGAGGACAGCCACTCCGACTTCGTGCTGGTCGAGGGGGCGATGTGGGGCGTCGAGAGTGACCTGCTGCAAGAGCTGGCGTTGTGCGTCGCGGGGTACGACAAGCGCAAGGTGGCGGGCATTCTGATCAACGGTGGGAGCATCGCGCTCAACGAGGTGGCGATGGCCGCCGAGCGCGGGCTGACGATGTTCGTCGTGGAGGGCAGCGGACGTACCGCCGATGCCGTCGCCACCGCCATTCGCACCAAGACCGCCGAGCAGGCGCTGTTGAAGATGGTGGTCGAGGGTGGGCGGGTCGAGTTCATTCAGACCACCGAAGGCATCGAGACGGTGCAGGCCAAGCTGGACGCGCATTTCCGCGCGCGCTGACCGGAGCCTGACGCTAAGCACTGCAATTGGCGTGATTCCTGCGCTATACTTGACGATCTTATTTGACTCTGTGACTCACGCTCTTCGCGGTTAAGGAGCGCATACTCATGCGTTTGTCGGTTCTTCAGTCCAACCTCGCGCGCGGCCTCAGCATCGTGAGCCGTGCGGTCGAATCGCGTCCCTCGATGCCTGTGCTCAGCAACGTTCTACTCAAGACCGAAGAGTCGCGCCTCAAGCTGGCGGCGGTCAACATGAGCCTCGGGCTTGGTATCACAGTCTGGATCGGCGCGAACGTGGAGGTCGACGGATCGGTGACGCTTCCCGCGAAGGTGTTCGTCGATCTGGTCAACAACCTCAGCAACGACCGCGTCGACCTGTCGCTGGACACAACCACCCAGACCGTCCATCTGCGCTGCGGCGGCAACAAGGGCAACATCAAGGGCATCGACGCGCACGAGTTCCCACCGCTCAACGAAGGCAGCGGCTCAGATCTCACGGTCGAAGGCGGGCTGTTCAAGAACATGATCAATCAGGTCGGGTTCTCGGCCGCGGCTGACGATCACCGACCGGCCCTGACCGGCATCTTCATGCAGCTCAACGGCAGCACGATCACGATGGCCGCCGCTGATGGCTACCGTCTCGCCGTGCATACTGGCGAGCTTGAGCAGAAATTCGACAAGGCGCTCAACCTGCTGATCCCGGCGCGGTCGCTGCAAGAGGTGGCGAAGGTCATCACCGAGGACGACGAGCCGGTTTACATCAGCCTGCCCGGCGAGCGCGATATCATCGTGTTTACGGTCGGTCAGGTCGAGATTTCGGCCCAGCTTCTGGACGCCAAGTTCCCGCCGTTCGAGTCCGTCATCCCGAAGGACTACAGCACCAGCACGGTGATGTACCGCACCGATCTGCTGGCGGCCTGCCAGCGCGCCGAAATCTTCGCCCGCGACTCGGCGTTCAGCGGCCGGCTGTACGTCAAGCCGCCGCGCCGCAGCGGTGATCCCGGTGAGGTCACGATTGTCGGCAAGAGTCAGGAACGCGGCGACAACGAAGGTCTGCTCGACGCCACCGTCGAAGGCGAGCCGGTCGACATCTCGTTCAACATCAAGTACCTGATCGACGTGCTGCGCGTGCTGCCCGACGAAGAAGTCGTACTGCAAAGCAAGGGCGCGGCCAATCCGGGTGTCATCCGTCCCGTCGGGCGCGACAACTACTTGTACGTCATCATGCCGATGGCGCGGTGAAACGAATCGCGGCCTAGCGCATTGTGCGCCTTGCCTTTCCCGTACATGCTATACTCACAGCGTGTGTAAGGCGAGGAACTCTGCGATGACCGATGGACAGCGTGCGCCGCGTAATCGAACACTGACGATCACCGGGCCAGAAATCGACTCGCTGTCTTTGCGTACAAACCGATGGTCAGCGCGTCAGTGTGTCAGCGATGTGTTGGACACTGTGGTGTGTCAGGACATCCACGAGGCGTCGCGATTCCTTCCTGACGAGCCGTTTGTCGATCTGTTGTTTCTCGACCCTCCATACAACATGGAGAAATCGTTCAACGGTCGCAAGTTCGGTTGGGGACAAATCCAGATCGCAAATGCCAATCGGATCATCATTGATTCCTCGCAGTCGCGTCGAACGTGGATGCTTAACCTGTGCGATACGGTTCTCGACTTCTATCCGCGTGAAATCGCGAAGATCGAGGAGCGAATCCTTCGCTTTCAGCAGACACACGACACATAGGCCTCCAAGAACGACGGCTAGCCCATGCGCCTTGCGATCCTCAGCGACATCCACAGCAACCTGACCGCGCTCGATACACTGATGCCGGATATCGCCCGCGCTGACCGTGTCGTGTGCCTCGGCGACGTGACCGGCTACTACGGCCAGCCTAACGAAGCCGTCGACCGCATGCGCCAGCTCGACGCGTTGTGCGTGCTGGGCAACCACGATCATTTCGCGCTCGTTGGCTGTCCGTCGGGCGCGCCGGAGGCCGTGCAGTGGGGAATCACGTTTGCGCAATCGCATCTCACGCCTGAGAATAAAGCGTGGCTGTCCACACTGCCGCTGACATGGGAAGGCGAGATCAGCGGGATGCGCGCGCTGTTCGTCCACGGCGCGCCGTGGGATCCGCTCGGCGCGTATCTGTACGCTGACAACCCGCGCCTGAGCGAACTCGACGCCTATGATCTCGACCTGATCGCGTTCGGTCAGACGCACCGCGCGCTGCTGCGTGACGACGCGCGCCCGATCCTGCTCAACCCCGGCGCGGTCGGCCAGTCGCGTGATGGCGCGGCGCAGGCGTGTATGGCGCTGATCGACACCGAGACGCGCGCCGTCGAGCTGATTCGCCGGCCGTACGATCCGACGCCCGTGATCGAACGGGCGCGCTCGCACGGCGCCGGCGGCTGGATTCTCAAACACTTGGTGTGAGGCCTATGCCCGAAATCCTGATCCCGTTCAACAAGCCGTATGCTACCGGCGCCGAGTTCGCCTATATGCAGCAGGCCGTCGCCAACAGCCACCTCAGCGGAGACGGCCCGTTCACCAAGCGGTGCCACACGTTCCTGCAAGAATCGCTCGGCGTGCCGAAGGCGCTGCTCACCACGAGCTGCACGCACGCGCTGGAGATGTCGGCCCTGCTGCTCGACATTCAGCCCGGCGACGAGGTCATCTGCCCATCGTTCACGTTCGTGACCAGCATCGGCGCGTTCACGCTGCGCGGGGCCAAACCGGTGTTCGCTGACATCCGGCCCGACACGCTCAACATCGACGAATCTAAACTCGAAGCGCACATCACGCCGCGCACGAAGGCGATCGTCGTCGTGCATTACGCGGGCGTCGCCTGCGAGATGGACGCGATCATGGCGATTGCGGCCAAACACGGCGTGCCGGTGGTGGAGGACAACGCGCATGCGCTGTTCAGCCGCTACAAAGGGCGCTTCACCGGCACGTTCGGCGCGATGGCGACGCAGAGCTTCCACGAGACCAAGAACTTTACGTGCGGCGAGGGCGGCGCGCTGCTGCTCAACGATCCGGCCCTGTTCGAGCGCGCTGAGATCATCCGCGAGAAAGGCACCAACCGCAGCCGCTTCTTCCGTGGGCAGGTCGACAAATACACATGGGTCGACCTCGGCTCGTCGTACCTGCCGAGCGAACTGCTGGCGGCGTATCTTTGGGCGCAGTTCGAGGCCGCCGACGACATCCAGCGCCGCCGCAAAACGATCTGGGATCGCTATCACGCGCATGTGCCGGAGTGGGCCGCGCAGCACGGCGTCCAACTGATGAGCTTGCCCGACGACCGCGAGCAGTCGTATCACATGTACTGGATGCTGCTGCCGTCGCTGGCCGCGCGCACGACGTTGATCGCGTACCTGCGCGAGCTGGGAATCTATGCGCCGTTCCATTATCTGCCGCTGCACCTCAGCGATATGGGGCGTAAATTCGGCGGCGTCGAGGGCGATTGCCCCGTCACCGAGAATGTCAGCGACCGGCTGATCCGTCTGCCGCTGTACAACGCCATGACCGAGGACGAGCAGATGCGCGTGATCGCCGCGCTGTTCGCCTTCGAGGGCTGGTGAGGCACTGCGTCACGGCTTGAGAACGTCCGCGACGGGGCGGATTAGGAACGCGGCAGTCAGTTCGTCGTCTGGCGGGCGTCCCTCTGCGGGGAGATAAACGCAAGCGGGAATGCGCATTTCGTGAACGACCGAACAAAGTATCGGCCCGACGGCAGACCACGTCAATCCGCCCAGACCACACCCCAGCGCAGGAAGCGCCAGTGAGCGAATCTGCTGCGATTCATAGTTGTCCAGCACCCAGCGCATTCCATCGACGATGTATTCAAGCTTCGATGCTTCCTTCCAATGCGCCTTGGTAGCGAATAGCAGGAACCACGTCGCCGTCTCGTCTTGCCGTCGGTTAACCACACGCCGCGCTGATTAAGCACACTGGCCTTCACCTTGACGACCACCACGTTCTCTACGCCGACTTCCTCCTTGACCCTGAACAGCATCGGGTTACGCGGCTGGAAGTAGAGATTGGCGTAATCCCACAGCGGCCGGTTATCGGGCGTCTTGAGCTGCGCCCTGCGTTGGACAATTCCACGGTCGAAGATAGGGCGATAGGCGACGCCACGCGCGTCAACCTGATTGTGCGAGAGTATCCCCTGCTCCAGTATCGACGGCAGATTGTCGATATAAGTGAGATAGTAGAGGCCCGAAATGCGATCTGCCATGCGTCGCACCATAATCTCGCTTGAATATCGATACGATCAAAGTTTACCCTTGTTTGGCGAAAATTTCGTCAGCGACCGGCGTACATTGCGAAAGACGCGAAAATGTGTTATGTTAACTACTCTTAAACTTTGCACAAACTATCCTTAACATTCGAGGCGCTATGAGTGACGACTGGGTCGCTGATGCGCTGGCGGCCCTGTCTGCCTCGCTGACCCCCATCCACCCGACCGACACGATCACGCAGGCCGGGCGCAAACTCGTGCGGGCTGACGCGATCCGCCTGCTGGCGCTGGAGGACGGTGTGCGCCTCAGTGACGACATCGAGTTCATCCACGACATGCGAGTCGTCACGCGCCGGATGCGTTCCGTGCTGCGCCTGCTTAAACCGTATTACCGCGGGAAACAGGTGGGACATCTGCTCAAGTCGCTGCGCTGGTTGGCCCGGCTGTTGGGCGATGTGCGCGACCTCGACGTGCTGCTCCACGAACTGCACACGCGTGACCCGATCGGCCTTCAGCATCCCATTACCGTAGCGAACCTTGCCCGTGAGCGCGCTCACCGCGACCTGTGCGACGCGCTCGACAGCGAGACATTTCACGACCTTGCCGATCAACTGACGGCGTTCGCGCTCAAAACCAAAGACCCGCTCGCGGGGAGCGCGCCGCTGCCGGTCGAAGTGCGGCATGTCGTGCCGGTGCTGATCCATCAGGCGCTGTCGTACGTCCGCGCGTTTGACCCACTGCTCGACGCCGACACGATCCCCGGCTTTGAGACGCTGCACGGACTGCGTATCGCGTTTAAGCAGCTGCGTTATATCACGGCGTACTTCAAAGACGTGCTGGGCAGCACCGCCGACGCGTTCATCACCGAGTTGAAGGCGGTGCAGGATCACCTCGGCCGGATGAACGACGCGGTCGTCTTTGCCGGCTACCTCGCCGCGTACTCTACTGAAAATCCCGCGGACGGCACGGTTGCAGACGCCGTGGTCGCGCTGCGCGCCGAAGCCGATATGCTTGCGCGCACGTTCTTGCCCGTCTGGCAGCGATTCAACTCGCGGGCGGTTCAGCGCGCTCTTGCCGATGCGCTGCTTGTCCTGCGTTGAGCTTATGCGCGCGGTACGCCGTATCGGGCGGATCGCATTCGCCCTCGTCATGCTCACCTTGTTTGCCGGATGCAACGGCAAGCCCACGCGCGAGGTGTTCGTCGGGGAGCTGATCGCGGCCGATGATTTCGACAGCGCGGGCCGCTGGGATCAGATGACGCTGCCCGACATCGTGCTGGACGTTCGCGGCGGCATGATGCACATCGAGGCCGATTCACGCATTTACGCCGCCACGCTCGACTATCAGACACAGACCGATGTCGTGATCGACGTCGACGCGCGCCTGCTCAGCGAGGACGACAGCAACGGCTTTGGGATCATGTGCCGCGCGGCGTCGGCCTCGACCGGCTACTACTTCCTGATCGGTGGCGACGGCAGCGGGACGATCCGGCGCGGGGGAAGCCGGGGCGTCGAGGCGCTGGCGGCGTGGACGCGAGCCGATTCGGTGATGCCGGGGGCGGCGCGCAACCGCATCCGCGCGGTGTGTGACGGGGATTACCTCGCCCTGTACGTCAACGGCGAGTTCGTGGCCGAGGCCCGCGATACGCTCTACAGTCGGGGCTACAGCGGCTTGGTCGCTGTGACCACCCGGCCCGATCAGCGCGTCGAGGTCGACTTCGACCTGCTGCGAATCTATGCGGCACAGTCCCCGCATACCCCGATCTCCACCCCCACACGGGGCTGAGGAAAGGACATCCTCTCGAACATATCGCGTGGCCCGTCCCACGCTGTGCTCACCTTATCCGCCCACTGAAAAAGTCGACGTAGGTTCATCTGATGCTGCCTTTGAGTCTCACGATAGGGTGTTAACGCAACGTTTCGGCCGATTTCCTGAACGGCGCGCGGAACGCGCGGGGGCAGCGCCGCGCGGATTGAAAAGACCTTTTCACCTTTCGTTTTCTTTTTCCGGTCGTACAGTAGACTAGTCGTATAACGACAAAGGACGACGTCCATGTTGGGTGACGAGCTTGGTGGACTAGTACAACAGCTCCCGCGCGGCCTGATCGCGGTGACCTGCATCGCTGGCCTGCTGTGGGTGGCGCTGATGATCTTCTTCGCCGTGATCCGGCCCAGCCGCCGGCGCAGGGCGGCCGAAGCAAACGCCTTGACCTCATCGGCGCTGGCGCGGCTCACACCGGATGCCCCATCTCCCTACACGGCCCCGCCCGACCTGCCCGATCTCGATTTGTTGATGGATTCACACGCCGCGCCCGAACCAGCCGCGGCCCCCAAAGCCACGTCGACGCACGATCTGCCGCCGGTAGCCGCCATCGGTGCGCCGCGCAGGCTCGGCAGCGCCGACGTGCGCTTAAGTGATGGTTCGACCACCTACGCCGAGGAGCAGATGGTCGTCCTGCGCGACCCGCGCGACGGCAAGCTGATGGTGCAGATCGGGGATGTGGCATACAAGTCATTCGCCGGGGCCGCCAAAGCGCGCGAGACGTTCAAGACGCTGCTGCATGAGCTGGGCGTGTCGCTCAACCCCAACGCGACCGGCCCGCTTCCGGCACAGCCTGCGACTACGACCCGAACGATGCCCGCCGCCGCCCCGCCGCCGCCCTCGCCCACCGGCGACGGATCGCTCCCCGGCGATCTGCCGCGTTTCAACGAACTGCGCGACGAGATCAAGTCGCGCGGCGCGTTCCGGCCCCATAAGGTCGAGTCACCGGCGATCCCTGAACTCAACATCGCCGGATCGATCGAATCGTATCTTCAGTACAAATTGCAGTTCGCGCCGGAGTTTCAGCGCCGAGGCATTCACGTGCGGCCTGCGCCCGGCGGGGGCGTGCGCATTGAAGCGGACGGGCGCTTCTTCGACGCCGTGAGCGACGTTGACGACCCGGACGTGCAGGCCTTTATCCGCAGCGCCATCGAGGAATGGCAGAGCCGGCAGTGACACCCCTTTACGGAGGCACGCAGGCGGAGCCGTCGTGGGGTCTAGTCCCGTGAGAGCAGTTTGAAGGCGAAATTGCGGCCGAGCGGGGTGTTGGTCGCCAGCCCGATCCACAAGCGCGTCATGTGATCGACGATCTCGGACATCTTGATACCGCCGGCATCGACCGGCTCGAAGCCGATTTCGCTCGCCAACCCGGCCACAACCGCCTTGGCGTCCGGGTCATCCCCGCACAGCAGCAGCGCCGCCCGATCCCCGTCGAAAACCGGCTGATCCATGACCTCCGAGCCGATCGTATTGAACGCCTTGACGACCCGCGCGCCGCGCGCCCAATGGGCGACATCCTCGCTGGAGGCGCCGATGCTGTCGACCGGCGGAAGGTCGCGCAGGCGGTTGACGGCGTCGATCAGCACTTTGCCCCGCCAATCCATCACCGACGTGACGGTCTCGCGGGTGGCCGTCCACGGCACCGAGAGCAGGATGACGTCCGCGAACGCCACGACTTCCTCAGACGTTCCGGCACGCGCGTTCGGCCCGGCGGATTTGACCATGTCGCGCAGGCGATCCGGCGTGCGGCTTCCAAACATCACAGCATGGCCGAGGCGTGCCCACTGCCGTCCGAGGGCCGATCCTACCCGTCCAGATCCAAGAATGCCGATGTTCATCGCTCGTCCTCCAGCACGTGCCAAGTTCCCATTTGGAAAGTGCATTCAGGGCGCGGCCCCGTTTCGTGCCGCTTGGCGCAGGTGTGAAGGCGACGCCTCCGCACACCGCTCAGACAGTCACTGCCGTATAGTGTACCGCGCCAGAGCCGTTCAGTAACACATCAATAGGGGTGGAGGTAATGTGATGCGACTATCGGCGAGTGGCCTGCGCCACCCCGATGACCACCAGCCCAATCGCGATCAGCACCGCGACGAGCAGGACTTGACCGCCGCCGCCGCCCGACGATTCGGTCTCGTCAATGGAGGCTGGGCGCGGAGTGGCGCTGGGCGCGGCGCGGGTTGGCGTCGTGGTGATCGTGGCCGTCGCTTCGACCGTCGCGGCTTCCGTCGGCACGGTGGTTTCATCGAGCGTAGGCGATGATTCGACGGCCGTGGTCGCGGTCGGGCTGACGCTTGGCGGTGTGTCGCTCGCGTCGATCGTCGCGGTGAGGGTCGGGGCTGGCGTGTGACTTGGCGGGACGCGCGTATGCGTGGCGGTGGCCGGCGCGTCGGTCTCGGTCGCGGTCGGCGGCACGCGGGTTGGCGTCGCCGTGGGCGGAACGGTGGTGTTGGTCGCGGTGGGCGGGCGTGGGCTTGAGGTCGCCGTTGACGGCAGAGAGGTCGGCGAGGCGGCGGGGGTCGGCGTCGTGATCGCCAGCGCCGGTGATCCGCTGACCGCGGCTGCCAACACGAGCATGAGAACCGCCCACATCATCCGCGCAGCGCGCATCGCCCCGTCCTGTTCTTCAGCCCTCGTTGAGACCGAAGTATAGCATACATCGCAGGCGGCGCGGGCCTATGCTACACTAGGGATTGCTAAGTATACGCTGTGAGACGTTTATGCTTGACCAAGCAGCGATAACGGAACGCCGCCGTCAGCTTTTGCGTGTGATCCTCGTGGGTATCATCTTCACGACGGTGCCGTTCTACTGCCTCGGCTTCTTCTTGTGGGGAACAGCGCCGCAGCGCACCAATAACAGCGAACTGCCGACGGCGACGACGACCCTGCTGGGGGCCAGCGCCACCCTGCGCCCGACGCAGTTTCCGACACTTCCGATCATCAGCTCGAACCTGCCACCCCTGCCCACCCTTCAGCCCACCCCGATTCAGATCTTCCCGCCGGTCGTCAACCCGCCGACGCGCGTCCTGTCGCTGACGCCGGTTGTCATTCCGAGCAGCACACTCGCGCCGACGCTGACGTTCCCGCCGACCGATGGGCCGCCGACCACCTCGCCCGATACCCCGCTGCCGCCACCGTCGGATACGCCCAGCGCGCCCGACGACGTTGATCCGCCGCCGCCGTTCGTCACCAATACGCCGCCGGTGATCTCGCCCACAGGCACCGACGGGCCGCCCGGTGTGCTCATGCCGCCAACTGATACGCCATCGCCATAACCCTACTGGAGATCCTGTGTTCGATCTGAAAACTCATCTGCGTTCGCTGGTGGAAGCGCACGGCCCCAGCGGACACGAAGGGCCGATTCGTGACGTGCTGCGCGAGGCGTGGGCCGATCTGGTCGACTCGACCGAGACCGACCGCCTCGGCAGCTTCATCGGGATCAAGCGCGCGACACAGCCGCTTGACCCATCGCGCCGGATTCTGCTGGCCGCCCACATGGACGAGATCGGCATGCTGGTCTCCGGCATTGTCGACGGCTTCCTGACCATCCGGCGGATCAGCGGCGTCGATCACCGCCTGATGCCCACCCAAGAGGTGATCGTGCATGGGCGCGAGCCGCTGACCGGCTTTGTCGCGTCGGTGCCGCCGCATCTGCTCAGCGAGGAAGATCGCAAGCGTTACCCGGTGTGGAACGAGCTGCTGGTGGATGTCGGCCTGCCGCCGCAAGAGCTTGAAAAACGGGTGCGCGTGGGAGACCTGGTGACGGTCAGCGCGCCGCTGGTCGACCTGCTCAACAACCGTGTCGCCGGCAAAGCGATGGACGACCGCGCCTGCGTGGCGATCATGACCGCGACGCTGCACGAGCTGCGCATGATGCGGCATTCGTGGGACGTGTACGCCGCAGCCACCGTGCAGGAAGAAAACGGGCTGTACGGCGCGGCGACCTCTGCGGCACACGTTCAGCCGGATTTGGCGATCGCGCTCGATGTTGGATTCGCCAAGCAGCCCAACGTCGACACCGATGCGGAACTGAACGGCGGGCCGCAGATCGGCATCGGCCCGAACTTCCACGACAAGCTGGTCGACCGCCTGCGCGCCACCGCCGCCAAGCTGGAGATCAAGCTGCAAGACGACCCGCTGCCGGGCCACAGCGGCACCGACGCGTGGTCGATTCAAGTCGCCAACGAGGGCATTCCGACCGCCCTGCTCAGCCTACCGCTGCGCAATATGCACTCACCTAACGAGACGGCCGACCTGCGCGATATCCAGCGCACCGCGCGCCTGCTGGCGCACTTCATCGCCGGCCTCGACGACACGACCCTAACCGAACTGGCATACGACTAACACGGATCGCACACCCATGATGGAATATCTGCAGCAGCTCTCGGAAGCCATCGGCATCAGCGGCCGCGAGGAAGCCGTGCGCAAGATCGTGCTCGAAGCCATCGACGGCTGCGTGGACGAGGTGCATGTCGACGCGCTGGGCAGCATCACCGCGATCAAGCGCGGCACAGAGGGCAGCAAGCGCCCTAAGGTGATGGTCGACGCGCACATGGACGAGGTCGGCTTCATGGCGACCGGCGTCGATGGCGACGGCCTGATCAAATTCGTGCCGGTCGGCGGCATCGACGCGCGCATCGTGCCGGGCATGCGTGTCAAGGTCGGCCCCTCGGGCATTCAGGGCGTCGTCCTCAGCACGCCGATCCACAAGAACAAAGACTCGACTGTCATTCAGATCGCCAACATGCGCATCGACATCGGCGCGTCGAACAAGGAGGAGGCCAACGGCAAGGTCAAGAAGGGCGACCGGATCGCCTTCGACAGCCGGTACCGCATCCTCAACGACTCGACCATTTGCGGCAAGAGCCTCGACGACCGCGCGGGCTGTTCGGTGCTGATCGACGTGCTGCGCGAGTCGTCGTATCCGTGCGACATACTAGCGGCGTTCACCGTCCAGGAGGAGATCGGTCTGCGCGGGGCGATGGTCGCGGCGCGCCGGCTCAAGCCGGATGTCGGGCTGGCGCTGGAATGCACGACCGCCGGCGACATTCCGAACCCGTTGGCCGATCCGGACAGCGACGACCTCGCCGACTTGAACCCGACCTGCCGCGTGGGACGTGGGCCGACGCTCTCGTTCATGGATCGCAGCATGATCGCCGATCCACGCTTGCTGCGTCATCTGCGCCAGCTTGCCGATGTGTACGGCGTGCCGTATCAGCTCAAGACGCAGTTGGGCGGCGGCACCGATGCCGGCTCGATCCACCGCGCCAACACCGGCGTGCCGTCCGCGGTGATCTCGCTCCCCGGCCGCTACATTCACAGTCCGCACGCGCTCATCTCGCACAGTGACTATCTCAACGCGGTGCGTCTCGCGCAAGCGTTTCTCGAAAACCTGACTCACGACGTTCTCAAGCCGCTGTAGGGACGGGGACAGTGGACTGGAGAAGCCCTTACCCCCGGCTCCAACATAACCCTCACCCCCGGCCCTTGAACCCTCACCCCCGGCCCCTCTCCCACAAGGGGGAGAGGGGAGAACGACGTGCGTGGGAGTTTGAAAATCGCTTTGTGTGTTCGCGGTTGCTCGGTGTACTCTGTGCCCGCTTTTGCCCTTACTCACGACTCATCACTTGGCACTCAGCACTCGGAGAAGCCCTCACCCCCGGCCACTGACCCCTCACCCCCGGCCCCTCTCCCTCAGGGAGAGGGGAGAAGGATGTGTGCGGGAGTGGGGCATGGCGGGCGGGTGGATCGTCTCTACGAATCCTCTCTGTGATCTCCCCGGTCTCTGTGTGCTCTGTGCCCGCTTTTGCCCTTACTCACAACTCATCACTTGACACTCAGCACTCCGAGAAGCCCTCACCCCCGGCCCCTCTCCCTCAGGGAGAGGGGAGAAGGACGTGTGCGTGGGAGTTTGAAAGTCGCTCTGTGTGCTTGCAGTTGCTCTGTGTACTCTGTGCCCGCTTTTGCCCTTACTCACGACTCATCACTTGGCACTCAGCACTCCGAGAAGCCCTCACCCCCGGCCCCT
>JAANMY010003435.1_pt1 | contig 13124 bp, 13 predicted proteins | sample 7279691 | NCBI WGS metagenome assembly JAANMY01 (sample SAMN14094543, study PRJNA606508) | bioreactor metagenome | isolation source: A lab-scale SPAN reactor treating ammonium-rich wastewater day 388 | place: Ireland: Galway | collected 2018-02-07
TACGTTCTGCGTCCGCGCCGTGAGAGAATCACATCGTCATCATCATCATTATTTCCGCCTCCGCCTTTGTTTTTGAAGAGTACACTGAGAATCATCAGTACAAAAAATGCAATAAAAATTACCTTTACGATACTGATCCCTCCTTCACGGGAAGTTTCTTTAACAATAGGTTTGAATTTACCCTGCACCACTTCCATCAAAGCGGTTGTTCCTCGGTTGATGCCTTCGTACCAAAGTCCCTGCTTGAAGTTGGGTGTTACAATATAATCCAGGATCTGTCCAGCCACCGAAGCGGTGAGATAGCGTTCCACGCCACGACCCTGCTGAATGGCAAATTTCCGATCTTCTGTCGCGATAAGAAATACGATACCGTTATCCTGTTCTTTCTCGCCAATTCCCCACTTTTCACCGTACATGGTTGCGAGATAATTGATATCCTCGCCTTTTGTGGTGGGAATGATAATTACCGCAATTTCCGTGGAAGTGGAGTCGTAAAATTTAATGAGTTTCTGGTTAAGCTGTTCCCGTTCAGTTGTGTTTAATAATCCTACCTCATCGGTAACAGGAAAGATTTTTACAGGTTTTGCAGGAATCAGTTGGGCAGGAACAAGAATGTTCAGTCCAAGAAAAAGAAAAACAAGGAGTTTTTTAAGAGAACGTAATCTCATTCGACAGTTCATTATGATTTTCTCCCGAAATCGGGAAATGTTTTTTAAGTTCGAAACCGGTTTCAAGAATGGCATTCTTCAATCCGTCGTGGTAATCTCCTTTCGCGAATGCCGATGTGATCTGATCATGAAGCCTGTCCCAAAAATACTGATGAACTTTCTCATGAATACCTGCGTCGCCAATAATAGTAAGGTAATGCTGCTCGAAATTCACGTGAAAAAGCACCGCATTTCTTTCCGCAGTTTTATCCTTACAAAGTGTTTTGAAGACTTCAAAGGCGATCTCCGCGTTGTTTCCTTCAGAATTGGAATCAATATGCACACGAATCTCGCCGGTAGAATGATCTTCTGCTGACTGAATGGCTTCCACCAGGGAAGCCATTTGTACATCTGTAAGAAAGTTGCTCATTAATTGGTAAATACTTCCGGCGCATTCTCAGCTCCTGCCGCTGCTTTAAAATATGGTTTCTCTTTAAAGTTGGTAAAGTTTGCCAGAATATTATTTGGGAAAGTCTTAATAGATGTGTTATAATCCTGCGCCGCTTCGTTATAATAAACGGTTTCGCTTCTTATACTGTTTTCGATCGCGGTATATTCTCGCTGGAAGTTTAAATATTGCTGATCAGCTTTCAGATTAGGATACTGCTCTACTACAGCCATCAATCTGCTCAAAGCTCCACTTAATTCACCCTGTGCTGCCTGGAATTTCGCCATATCAGCTTCGGTCATGTTTGTTGGATCAACAGTGATTGACGTCGCTTTTGAGCGGGCTTCAATTACTTTAGTTAAAGTTTCCTGCTCGAATTGCGAATAGGATTTTACAGTTCTCTCAAGATTTGGGATTAGGTTCGCACGCTTCTGGTACACCGTTTCCACGTTAGACCATTTGGTATTCACGGTCTGTTCTTTGGTCGTGAAACTGTTATAACCGTTTTTGCCCCAGAAAAATAAAATTGCGGCAATAACGAGAAGAGCAATACCGATGGTTCCGGCGCTCATACAACCTCTGTTTCTCATAGTTTAATATTTTAATGTTTAATGTTTGGTACCCAAATATACAAATTATGTGCTAAAGTTGTGAAAATTTAAGAAAAATGATCACAATTGTAGTGGCGATGGGTTTAAAGAATGAGATTGGTGCTGATAACCAACTGTTGTGGCATTTGCCGAAGGATTTAAAACATTTCAAAGAAATAACTTCGGGCCACCCAATTATTATGGGAAGGAAAACCTACGAAAGCATAGGCAAACCCTTACCTAACCGCACCAATATTGTTGTGTCGCGAAAACAAGACTGGTTCGAAGAAGGAATTCTAATTGTCGGCAGTATAAAAGAAGCTTTAAAATTCGCTAAAAAGATGGATGAAAACATCTTTGTCATCGGAGGAGGAAACATTTATGAGCAAACCATCGATATGGCCGACAGACTGGAAGTAACGCAGGTAAAAGCCGAACTGAAGGCCGATGTCTTCTTCCCGAAAATCAACCCTAAAATCTGGCAGAAAAGCACCGAAACCTGCCATGAAAAAGATGAGAAAAACAAATACGATTTCTGTTTCCAGACCTTCGAGAAAAAGTCTGAAATCTAACATCTGAAATTTAACCTCAAATTTCTATCTTTGCACTCATAAAATTTAACAATGAATAAATACATAAAATTCGTTATCGCAGGCCTGATGATTGCCGCAGGAATTTATCTGATGATGAACAGGAATATCGGCTGGGGAATCGTGGTGGTCATCCTTTCAGCAATTCCTATTCTTTTATTCTTTAAAAATGAGTTTATCCTTGCTGCCTTCTGGTACTTAAGAAAACAGAACATGGACAAAGCCAGCAAATGGCTTTCAAAAATCACTAATTTTGAATCTCAGCTTCACCGCTCGCAATATGGATATTTCCATTATTTACAGGGACTAACTTTAGCGCAGGAAAATCCTCAAAAAGTAGAACCCTTAATGAAAAAAGCGCTTGAATATGGCCTGAACATGAAACACGACCGTGCTATGGCAACACTTAATATCGCGGCGGGAGCAATACAGAAAGGAAGAAGACAGGAAGCAACCAAACTTCTTGAAGAAGCTAAAAGATTAGATTCTGCAGGAATGATGACCGAGCAGATCAAGATGCTAAAAGATCAGCTGAAGATGCCAACGATGCAGAAACACATGCACAACCCAAACATGAGACAGCGCGGAAAATTCCACTAAAAGCCGCAAGCTATAAAAATTTAAAATCCTGAAAATTTCAGGATTTTTTTATGCTGTAAAGTTTTTTATGATTCGGTCATCAAGCACCCAAAATCCATCACGCATCACCCAGTCAGCATCAGACGGAACATATTACATTTCCGAATTCTGCTCCACTCCATAAAACTTAGGCATCTGCCAGTGGTATTTCACTGCCAGTGTACGTATTGCAACAATAAGCAAAATGGTGGAAATCTGCACAAAAGCATAAGATAACCGGCTGTAATTTACCAAAATAAGAAAAACACTGCCGCCTACAATACAAGCCGTGGCATATATTTCTTTCCTGAAAATAAGCGGTATCCTATTGAGTAAAATATCACGGATAATACCGCCAAAACAGCCGGTAATAGTGCCCAAAGTAAGACAGATCAATGGATGAAGGTCTGCATTCAAACCCTTCTGAATTCCAATAATGGTAAAAAGTCCCAGCCCAAAACTGTCGAAAATAAACAGCGTCACCTGGAATTTGTTCTCTATTGACTTAAAAATCATCGAAAAAATACAGGTAATAAAAATTACCGTACACATGATCAGATCATTCATCCAAAAAACCGGAACGTCCAGCAGCACATCACGTACAGTTCCTCCGCCAACCGAAGTAATAAAAGCAATAATTAAAACCCCAAAAGGATCAAGCCGTTTCTGCATCGCAGCGAAACTTCCCGACATGGCAAAAGCTACCGTGCCGAGTAATTCTATGGCGAGATTAAGATTTTCGTGAACCTGCAAAATATTATTTGTTTATTGGAACCCGCACTGTATCGGGAACCAGAAGCTCGTAATCGCCGCCGAACGTAATAATTTCTCTTACAATACTGCTGCTGATGAATGATTTTCCGGCTGAAGTTAGAAGGAAAATTGTTTCGATCTGATTTTCGCGTGTAAGTTCTCTGTTGGTCTGGGCAATGGCTTTTTCGAACTCAAAATCTGCGGGATTTCTTAGTCCGCGCAGAATAAAGTTCACCTTTTTGCTGTGGCAGTAATCGATTGTTAAACCTTCAAAATGATCCACCTCCACATTTGGGAATTTTTCAAATGTTTTCTTGATGAATTCTACGCGTTGTTCCAGCGAGAACATATATTTTTTCTGTGAATTCTGGCCAATCGCGATAATGATCTTATCGAAAAGCGGGGCAGCTCTTTCCACAATATCGTAATGACCAAGCGTAATCGGGTCGAATGAACCCGGAAAAACAGCGACTCTCATAATTTTTCAGTTTAATTTTTTTGCAAAGCTTTTTCAACTTCGTTACCGCATAAATCTTTAATGGATATTCCATAGACTTTTGCCTGCTGCGGCAGTATTGATGCCGGTGAGAATCCCGGATTGGTATTCATTTCGAGCATGTACGGAATACCGTTCATAATGATGAATTCACTTCGCGAGAAACCGCTCATTCCCAAAGAATTATAGGCTTTTTTAGCAATTTCTTCCACTTTTATGCGGGTTTCATCATCAATTCTGGCGGGCGTAATTTCTTCAGATGCGCCTTCATATTTCGCTTCGTAATCGAAAAACTCTTTATGGGGAACAATTTCTGTAATTCCCAGGACAATGGTTTCCCCGTTGAAATCTACCACCCCAACAGAAACCTCCATACCGTTCAGGAAACTTTCAATTAAAATTTCGTCGTCCTCGGCAAAGGCAAAATCTACTGCCTTCGGAAATTCAGACTTGTCTTTCACTTTTGTGATTCCAAGCGAAGAACCGCTTTGGTTGGGCTTTACAAAGAGCGGAAGGCCCAATTCTTCAATGATCTGATCTTCATTCAAATCATCTCCTTTTCTTAAGTAAACACTTTTTGCAGAAGGAATCCCGTATTTTGACAATACGGCTAATGTATCTTTTTTATTGAATGTTAAAGCGCTCTGGTAAAAACCGCAGCCGGTATATTTTTGACCTATGGTGTCCCAATAGGCCTGAAGTTCGCCATTTTCTCCCGGTTTCCCGTGAATGATGTTGAAACAGACATCAAATCTAACTTTGAAATCACTTTCCATGGTGACGGAAAAATCTGCCTTGTTGATGGGGAGATTCTGGTCTCTGTCATCTACAAAATACCATTCGTCTTTCAGGATCACGACTTTATAAACATTATATAAATCGCGGTCGAGTGAGTCGTAAATAAGCTGGCCACTTTTCAGGGAAACCTTGTACTCATCGGAATAACCACCCATCACGACGGCTACATTTTTCTTTTTCATTCCTTTTAATCTAATCTAGCAAATTTAAACAAAATGTTTAAAGTTAGCGTGCCAGTGCGGAATTATTCTCAGCCAGACTCCGAAAATAAAAATGATACAAAACTGATGTAAATTTAGTCAGCACTGACTTTTCTTTACCCCGAAAAATACCTATTTTTGCAGCCTATGAAAAGATGGTATCTCTACCCTTTTTCCCTTGGTTATCATTTTGTAACGAGTATCAGAAACTTAATGTATGATTGGGGAATATCTAAATCGACTAAATTTAAAACTCCGATCATCAATGTCGGAAATCTTTCTGTGGGCGGAAGCGGAAAATCGCCAATGGTGATGTATCTTGCTGAACTGCTCTCCAAAAATTACAGAACCGGAGTCCTGTCTCGCGGTTACGGAAGACTTACCAAAGGCTATGGTATTACCAACTACGACAGCAATTATAAAACAGTAGGCGACGAGGCGATGCAGCTGTTCGAACGTTTCAAAAACCGTTTTGTGATCGGTGTTTCAGAGGAGCGGGTTCCGGGCGCAAAAAAGATGATCGATGACATGGATTTGGATGTGCTTATCCTGGACGATGCCTATCAACACCGCAAAATAAAACCTGGCTTCAGTATTCTGATGACGGATTATAATGATCCTTATTTTAAAGATTTTCTGCTTCCGGCAGGTGATTTACGCGAAAGCCGGAGCGGCGCCTCAAGATCGCAGATCATTATGGTTTCTAAATGTCCTGAGGATTTAACTGATGAAAAGAAACAGTATTTTATCTCCCGCATTAAACCGCAACATTACCAGAAAGTATTTTTCTCCAGCATCGGGTACGACGAGAATATTTACAGCAAAGACAAAATGCTGCCGGATAACAATCTGAGTTATTACGATATCCTGTTGATAACCGGAATTGCGAATCCAAAACCTCTAATCAGTCATCTCGCAAAATTCTCGCAAAGGGTGAAGCATCTTAAATTTAAAGATCATCATAATTTCAGCGATCAGGACATTAAAAATATTGTAGCAGAATACAAAAAACTCGGTGAATACAAAATCATTCTCACCACCGAGAAAGATTATGTGAGACTGAAAACCTTTGATTATCTGCGCGATCTGGTCTATTATTGGCCCATTAATGTAAACATTGATAAAAGAGAAGATTTCGATAGAACGGTGCTTGCATACGTAGATAATAACCGTTAAATTTTTATTTTTCAGTGTAAATTAATCCACCTTATAAGATGTGCTTAAACAGCATTTTCTGCATGTTTAAATGTGAACAACCCACATTATACGGTACTGATAACCAAAACATTATTCACATTACCAGCGAATAACATCGCCCAAAAGGTGGAGAATTTGCGGCGGTATAATTTGTTTTTAGAGATATTTAGGAAGTATCTTTACATCAACAATTAAGTCGGTATGCAGAGTAAAAATGAAAGCTGAGAAGCGGAAGTTTCAGACTCAAAATTATTAAAAAACTCAAACGGAAATTGAAAGTTCAGACCATCAACTGGAACCCGAAAGGAAGAAGCTGAAAAATCTGTAACCGTAAATCAAGCAGAGTATTTAATGATGCAGACTTAAAAGGATCAGCGCTCACAGGATTAAAACGGAAAAAATACCGAAAGGTTGGAATCTCAGGTCGAAATCCTGCAGCAATGATTAAAAAGCGGAACTTATGAGGTGAAAGAAAGTTTTTACCAGTCTCAGAAGAAGACGATGTTGCAAAACTGAAGTCTGAAGTCTGCAGCCAACAGGTAGAAATCAGAAATCACATCAACGTTGAAACTTAAAGTGTTTACTGATGAAACAGATGATAAAAACGAACCGCAAGGCAGTTTTTAAAATCAATATTTGAAGTCAGTACTTGAAGTCGAAACAATAAGAGAAGCTTAACTGATGATTCAGCAAAAAGATTTGCAATAAAATCCCCTTGCCGGACCATCAGTTTTTTTATGCCCTTTTCCGAAAAGCAAATTTCTTAATTTTGCTTCATGTTACCCCAGCGCAAAATCATCCACGTCGATATGGACGCGTTCTACGCCTCCGTGGAGCAGCACGATAATCCGGAACTTCGCGGCAAACCCATTGCGGTGGGCGGCGGGCAGTATGGCGTGGTGGCAGCAGCAAGTTACGAAGCCCGGAAGTTCGGAATCCGTTCTGCAATGCCGGGGAGAATGGCGCTTGAGAAATGTCCGCACCTCATCGTGGTAAAACCAAGATTTCAGCGGTACAAAGAAATTTCGCAGCAGATCCGGACAATTTTTTATGAGTATACCGATCTGGTGGAACCGCTTTCCCTGGATGAAGCGTACCTGGATGTCACTGAAAATAAAAAAGGAATTGAATCCGCCAACGATATCGCCCGCGCGATCCGTCAGAGGATTTTCGAAGAAACGGGACTCACGGCTTCCGCAGGAATTTCGGTGAATAAGTTTCTGGCAAAAGTGGCTTCAGATTATAACAAACCCAACGGACAGAAAACCATTCATCCAACGCAAATCATTGAGTTCATGGAGGAACTACCGATCGAGAAATTCTACGGAATCGGCAAAGTCACCGCCAACAAAATGCACGAAATGCACATCTTCAAAGGCGCGGACCTCAAGAAAAAATCACTCGAAGAGCTCATCCACCTTTTTGGGAAATCGGGAAACTATTATTACAATGTGGTGCGCGGAATTCATAAAAGTGAAGTAAAGCCTCACCGCATCCAGAAAAGTGTCGCGGTGGAAGAAACCTTCTGGGACAATCTTCTCGATGAGGATTCTGTTTTTAAGCAGCTTCAGCTGATCAGTGAGGAACTCGAAACCCGACTTGCGAAAAAAGAAATCAAAGGAAAATCTTTAACATTGAAAATCAAATACAAAGATTTTACACAATACACGCGCAGCAAAACCCAGGAAGTCTATTTTGCCGGTGCGACGGATTTCTTTGAAACCGCGCAGAAACTCTGGGAACTGCGCCCTTTCGACAAACCCGTGCGTTTGCTCGGACTTTCACTTTCTAACCTCAACACGCAGGAAAAAAAACAGATTTCCGTTCAGCTCAAAATCCCTTTCGAAGAATTTGAGTGAACCGGAAATCTGAATATGTAAGTGATTTAATTATGAGCAGCAGCTGTCGCCAGCGTTGTCCCTAATTCCGAATTTTTCAAGGATATTCCCCAGCAGACACCAGTTGGTAAAAGCCGACTGAAAAAGATTAATGCCTACAAATCCGGTAAGAAAAAACCAGTTCTGGTGAACAAAAATCCCTAAAAGCAGGCTAACTAAAATCATGGTGCCGGCTACGGCGTGAATTGTTCTCGTTTTCATAAATTTATCTGTTTTTTATCATTAAATAATCTGTTCTACGGCCACAGCGGCAAGGTGAATCCTGGACTCGAATTCCTGTTGGGTATTGAATTTACGGATGCGTTCCGCAAGTTTTTCAAGGACCTCGTCACCGGCAAATACGGTAAAAATGAAAGATTCGGTTTCTGTGCCTGAAGAGGCAAACCAGTTTTCGGCAGAAGATACCGAGCTGTTAGCCTTAAATCCGCGGACTTCGCCGTAAGAAAATGCCTGAACTCCTGAATGCAGCAAAATATCTTTTACTTTTTTCTCGAATTCCTGTACTGCGGTAATATGGATGAGTTTCATTGTTTTGAAGTTTAAAAGGACACTGCCGGCACATCATCGGCCGCATCCTGAGATTAGTGATGAGTTATACTGAAATTATTCAGGTAAATTATTGTTTCCGTTATGATTAAATTCCTCTTCATCAGATGCATTAGCTGCGTGAATTTTCTCCCATTTTTTCTTTTCGGTCATATAATAAATCAGCGGAACTACAATAAGGGTAAGCACCGTAGAAACAATCGCTCCGAACACCAGTGAAATCGCAAGTCCCTGGAAAATTGGATCGAAGAGGATAATCACAGCGCCGATAACTACTGCACCCGTTGTTAATAAAATTGGGGTCGTGCGCACGGCTCCAGCTTCAATAATCGCCTGTTTGATAGGAATACCTTCATTCAGACGGATTTCGATAAAGTCGATGAGAAGAACAGAGTTTCTTACCATTACTCCTGCCAACGCAATCATCCCGATAAATGAAGTCGCGGTAAAGAATGCGCCCAATAACCAGTGACCCAACACGATTCCCACCAAAGAAAGCGGAATTGCGGCCATCATCACCAACGGAGTTTTGAAATTCTGGAACCAGCCTACAATCAGCATGTAAATAATGATAATGACTACGGCAAAAGCAACTCCCAAATCACGGAAGACTTCGAGCGTAATCTGCCATTCACCGTCCCATTTCACGGTATAGTCGCTTTCATCTTTCGGTTGCTCCATATACAGCTCGTTGATTTTGTAACCTGCAGGAAGTTTAATTTTGTTCAGTTTTTCTTCCATTCCCAGGATGGCGTATGCAGGACTTTCCAACGCACCGGCCATGTCAGCGAGAACATATACCACTCTTTTCTGGTCTTTTCGGTAGATACTTTTCTCGAGGGTTCCTCTTTCAATTTTTACCACATCGCTCACAGGCATCATATTTCCTGCAGCACCTTTCACTTTCAACGCGGTGATATCCTGTATGGTTGATTTTTCACTGTTATCCAGCTTCATCACCATATTTACAGGCTGGCTGCTTTTTTCATCATAAAGGGTAGAAACCGGATATTCTCCTAAAAGATAATTCAGATTTCCTACCAATTGCTGTGGCGCGATGCCGTTCAGCATACTTTTCTCTTTATCTGGAATGATTTTGAATTCACCCTGCGGTGCTTCAACCATCCAGTCAACATCTACAACATCTTCTGTATTGATGAGAATTTTCTGAACTTCGTCTGCAATTCTGATCTGTTCGTCATAATCAGGGCCGTAAACCTCTGCAACAATGGTAGAAAGTACTGGCGGCCCTGGCGGAACCTCAACAATTTTAATATTCGCTCCGAATTTCCTGGCAATCTTCTGGATTTCCGGACGGATGGTTTTGGCTACATCATGACTTTGTTTTGAGCGTTCGCTTTTGTTCAGTAAATTAACCTGAATATCTGCAGTATTGCTCGCCCCACGCATATCGTAATGTCTTACAAGTCCGTTGAAGGTAATCGGTGAGGAAGAACCAACGTAATTCTGGTAATTCACGACTTCCGGAACTGTTCTCAGATATTGTGATACCTCTTTGGCCACCACCGCGGTTTTTTCCAGGGTGCTGCCTTCGGGCATGTCAATCACGACCTGAATTTCATTTTTATTGTCGAACGGAAGCATTTTCACCGCTACCCACTTGGTAAAAAATGCCAGCATAGAAATCACCAGCAAAACTCCGGTAATTCCCAACATTAACCATCTTCTTTTTGAACTGTCAAGGAACGGCTGCTCAATTTTTTTATACCATTTATAGATAAAACCGGTCTCCAGTCCCTGTTCTTCCTGATGTTCCTTTTCGTCTTTCACTTTAAGCAAATGATAACCCAGATAAGGAGTTACCGTCAAGGCGACAAATAATGAAAGTAACATGGCAATCGACGCTCCGATCGGCATCGGCGACATATAAGGCCCCATCATTCCGGATACAAATGCCATCGGTAAAATTGCAGCGATTACCGTAAAGGTCGCCAGAATGGTTGGGTTTCCGACTTCATTAATTGCATAAATTGCAGCCTGTTTAAACGGCAGTTTCTTCATGTGGAAATGCCGGTGCATATTCTCTGCGATGATGATACTGTCATCCACCACAATTCCCACCACGAAAACAAGGGCAAAAAGCGTAATCCTGTTCAGGGTGTACCCCAACATATAATAGCTGAAAAGGGTAAGGGCAAAAGTAAGCGGCACCGAAAGGAACACCACCAAACCACCACGCCAGCCCATTGCCAGCATTACGAGAATGGTTACCGCAATAATCGCAACACCCAGGTGAAGCAAAAGTTCGGATACTTTATGTGAAGCGGTTTCACCATAGTTTCTGGTAACTTCTACGTGAACATCATTTGGGATTAAAGTTTTCTTTAAAGATTCCACTTTCTCCAGAAGCTGCTCGGAAATCATCATCGCATCCGCGCCTTTCACTTTTGATACAGAAAGAGTAACAGCAGGATATTCTGACGGATTTTTCATGCCTTTTGGGGTTCCTTTACCGAAGCCCATGCTTACATAATTTGCAGGCGAGGCCGGTCCGTCGGTCACCGTTGCGATCTGTTTTAAATACACCGGCATTGATTGCGAAGTGCCGACAACCAGATTTTCAACATCTTCCTGAGAAGTGAGGAACTGGCCTGTTTTAAGCAGATATTCGGTATCGTTGCTTACAAAACTTCCGCTCTGTGCGCTGCCGTTATTGGCCTGAATCATCTGCATTACCGCCAGCGGATCCACTGCACTTTCAGCCATTTTCTCCCGGTCGAGGATGATTTTCAGCTGTCGTGGGCGGCCTCCGATCACGTTGGTTTGAGAAACATCTTTTTCTTTTTTGATTTCGGAAGCCAGTTCTTCAGTAATCTGTCTCAACTCAAAATCATTGTATTTTTCGCTCCACAACGTGAGGCCCAACATCGGAACATCATCAATGGAACGGGTTTTCACCATCGGTTCAGAGATACCCGGGGGGAATATGTTCCTATTTTTCATGAGCTCGTCATACAGTTTCACATAAGAACGTTCGGTATCTTCACCTACATAAAACTGAACGATAATCATGGCACGACCGTTCATCGCCATGGCATGCACATGCTCGACTCCTTTGATATTGGAGATGATTTTCTCTAAAGGTTTTACGACGCGGCTTTCCACTTCTTTGGGACTGGCGCCGGGATAACCCACCATCACATCGGCCATCGGCACAATGATCTGCGGTTCTTCTTCTCTTGGTATTAATGTGGAACTGTACACCCCGATAATCATCAATGCAATCATTAACAGAATGGTTAATTTTGAATTGATAAAAAACTCGGCAATGCGTCCTGCGATTCCTTTTTCCATAATTTAATCAGGTAATTAGTTAATGTGTTGATGAGATGATTAACTGCTGATAACAAATCAGCACATCATCCCATCATCAGATTATCACATTATTTTGTGGTTACTTTTGCACCGTTAAACAGTTTTCCGCTGGCGGAAACGATATAAGGTTCTTTGGCGGTAAGGCCGGAAAGAATTTCCACCTGATCACCCATCACTTTACCGGTTTTCACCCAACGGAGAAGAGCGGTATTGGTTGAACTTACGGTGTAGATTCCTGTAAGCTGTCCGTTTTCAACAAGCGCGGATTTCGGTACGGTGACCGATTCCTGAAAATCCTGATTTACACTTCCGCTTCTTTTGAATGGGAACTGCACATTCACATACATTCCCGGCAGATATTCTTTACTTTGGGGAACACTGATTTTTACAACATACTGCCCGCCGGTATTTGCAGCGGAAAGACTTACTTCAGATACCTGTCCAGCCACTTCTTTATTGGTAGATTTCATCAGAACTTTCACTGGCATACCAGCTTTGATTAAGGTAATATCCTGTTCCGAAACCAGAACCTGTGCAAGCAGGTTTCCGGAACTTTCGATCGTAAGGATCGGCATTCCCGGATTGGCAAGATCGCCCTGACTTGCATATTTTGCAGTAACTACTCCCGAAATTGGTGCACTGATGTTGGTGTAACGGTACTGTGAATTCACTTCGTTTTTCATCATTCTCGCGCCGTCCAGGGTAGCTTTAGCCATTTCGTATCGGGCACGCATATCATCCAGTTCCTTCTGGGAAGCACTTTGTGAATTATAAAGATTCTGGAAACGCTGGTAATCCTTGGAAGCACTGTTAAAAGCTGCCTGCGCCTGAGCAATCTGAGCATTGGCTTGTCCGCCTTTTGCCTGAATATCAGTATTATTGATGCTTACAAGTGACTGTCCTGCGCTTACGAAATCTCCCACATCCGCTCGGAGCATTGTGATATAACCCATCATTCGGGTAGATACATTGACTGAGTTTTTCGCCACGAGTTTTCCACTTGCGTT
>JAANMY010003436.1_pt1 | contig 13121 bp, 11 predicted proteins | sample 7279691 | NCBI WGS metagenome assembly JAANMY01 (sample SAMN14094543, study PRJNA606508) | bioreactor metagenome | isolation source: A lab-scale SPAN reactor treating ammonium-rich wastewater day 388 | place: Ireland: Galway | collected 2018-02-07
AAATGCGTGGCGAAGGCGTTCGCCCGCACGTCGGCGTCCTCTGGCGCGCAGACCACCCGATGCGGCATGCGGTTTGCGCCCAGCAGCGGCACCTGCGGCAGCCCGAGCTGCACCGCGTAGTAGCCGAAAATATCCGCGACCACGCGGTCGAGCTCCGCCCGTTCCCAGCCGAGCAGGTAGCGACCCTGCGGGGTCTCGAGCCAGTCCTTGAACTGGAGGATTGACATCGGCACTCAGGTCCTCACAATTCGCGGGATGGACATTATCCCCGTTCCCGCCTTTCGCGATAACTACATTTGGCTTGTGCACGACGGCCGCCACGCACTCGTGGTCGATCCGGGTGACGCCACGCCGGTGCTCGACGCGCTCGCTCGCCTCGATCTACAGCTCGGCGCGATCCTGGTAACCCACCACCATGCCGACCACGTCGGTGGCGTGGCGCGGCTGCTCGCGCACACCCGTGTGCCGGTTTTCGGCCCCGCGGGCGAAGCGATCGACGACGTCAGCCACCCCGTGTTCGAAGGCGACGAGATCCAGGTGCCCGCGCCGGGAATCGGCTTTCGTGTCCTCGATGTGCCCGGCCACACCGCCGGCCATGTCGCCTACGTCGCAATGGACATCGAGCCCGGCCTCGTGTTCTGCGGCGACACGCTTTTTTCGGCCGGCTGCGGCCGGCTCTTCGAAGGCAGTCCGGCACAGCTCGCCAGCTCGCTCGGCAAGCTCTCTGCCCTGCCCCCAGACACCCGGGTCTATTGCACCCACGAATACACGCTGTCCAACCTGGCCTTCGCCCGCGTGGCAGAACCCGACAACGCCGAACGGGATGCCTACGCCCTGCACTGCGAGACCTTGCGCGCCCGAGGGGAACCCACGCTGCCCAGCACCATCGGGCGCGAACGCGCAATCAATCCTTTCCTGCGTTGTGACCGCCCGAGCGTGGCGGCCACGGTGTCGGCCCGCGCGGGCCGGCCGGTGCAGGATGCAACCGATTGTCTTGCCGCGCTGCGCGCCTGGAAGGACGGCTTTTGAGCCCAAGATCATGCTTCTTTCCCTACGTGGTGCTGCATGCGGCACCACCTTTCTGCGCCGTGGGCTGCTCGCCGCATGGCTGGCGTTCTGCGTCTCCGGCCCCGCTGCCCACGCTCAACTCGACACCGATGCCGCGCCGGTCGGCCTGACCGCCCCCGCGGCCTCGCCCACTCCCGGGCCGGCGCCGCAGCTTGAAGCGGCGACCGAACCCGAGCGCGTCCTCACCCTCGACCTGACCCGCGACGCCAACGACATCTGGGACCGCATCCGCCGCGGTTTCGGCATGCCCGACCTCGACAGCGAGCGGGTGATGGACCAGCAAGCCTTCTACGTCAACCGCCCGCGCTTCCTCAAGCAGGTCTTCGAGCGCGGCGGGCGCTACCTCTACTACATCGTGGACGAGCTCGAGCGCCGCGGCATGCCGACCGAGCTCGCGCTGCTGCCGATGGTCGAGAGCAGCTACAACCCGATGGCGTACTCGCGCGCGCACGCCTCCGGCCTGTGGCAGTTCATCCCGTCCACCGGCAAGCACTACAACCTCACTCAGGACCCGTGGGTGGACGAGCGCCGCGACGTCATCGCCTCGACCAACGCCGCGCTCGACTACCTGCAGCGCATCTACGACATGCATGGCGACTGGCATCTGGCGCTGGCGTCCTACAACTGGGGCGAAGGCGCGGTGCAGCGCGCGCTCAAGCGCAACGCCGAAGACGGCCTGCCACAGGAATACAAGCACCTGCGCATGCCCGAGGAGACGCGCAACTACGTGCCCAAGCTGCAAGCGATCAAGAACATCGTGTCGCAGCCCGAGCTGTTCCATTTCGAGCTGCCCTACGTCGCCAACGAGCTGCACTTCGTCACCGTCGACGCGCCGGTCGGCGTGGACCTCGCCACCGCGGCACGCCTGTCGGAGATGCCGCTGAACGAATTCCTGGCCCTCAATCCGGGCTTCAACCGCCCTGCCATCACCACGCCGGGCCAGACCTTCATCGTCCCGACCGATCGCGCCGAGCAGCTTCAGGCCGGCCTGGCGGAACTCGACGATGACGACCGCGGCTGGCGCATGCACGTGCTCGAGGCGGGGGAAACCCTCGAGGCCGTGGCGGCCCGTCACGGACTGAGCACCGCCGAGCTGCTCAAGCTCAACGGCCTTGCCGCGGGCAGCCAGCACGGTGCGGGCTATGCGCTGCTGGTGCCCGACGGGGTCGATCCGGACGGCGCGCTCGAGGTGAGTGGCCTGCTGCCGCTGGCTGCCGCGGTGGTGCGCCAGCCCGGGCTCAAGCTCAATCCGCCCGGCACCAGCCGCAGCGAACCGCGGCTCAAGTCTCCCAAGGCAAAGTCCGGTGCCGCGGACAAGCGCGGCGCCAAGCGCAAGAACGGCCGATCGCGCTGACGGTGCCCAGCCGGGGGCTCGCGCTCAGCCCCGGCCGGCGGGCAGGCGATCGTCGAGCTGCGGCCAGTGGCAGCGGACGCGGTGTCCCTGGCTGAACTCGGTGACCGGCGGATAGCTCGCACGACAGACGTCGGTGGCGTGCGGGCAGCGCGGATGGAAGTGGCAGCCCGCAGGCGGATCGAGCGGAGACGGCAATTCAACGGCGGCCCCCACCGCTGCAGCGTCGGCGGCGTGGTGTTGCCCGTCATCGCCGTGCTCTGCCCCCACCCTCGGCAGGGCCGCGAGCAGCGCCCGGGTGTAGGGGTGCGCACGCACGCCGAGCACAAGTTCCACCGGCCCCTCCTCGACGATCCGACCGAGGTACATCACCGCCACCTCGTCGGCCAGGTACTCGACCACCGCCAGGTTGTGGGTGATGAAGAGATAGGCCAGGCCCTGCTCGCGCTGCAACGCGCGCATCAGGTTGAGCAGTTGCGCCTGCACCGAGACGTCGAGCGCGCTCGTGGGCTCGTCGCACACGATCACCCGCGGCGACACCGCCAGCGCGCGCGCGACCGCGATGCGCTGGCGCTGGCCGCCGGAAAACTCGTGCGGATAGCGCCAGCGCATGTCTTCCGACAGACCCACGCGCTCGAGCAGTTCGATGACGCGTGCACGACGTTCGCGTAAGTCCGTGCCGATGCCGAGCGCCGACAGACCCTCTTCTATGATCTCGCCCACGCGCATGCGCGGGTTGAGCGACGCGAACGGGTCCTGGAACACCATCTGCACCGCGCGCCGCATCGGCGCCAGCGCATCCTCGGCGAGATCGCCGATGGATTCGCCATCGAGGAAGATCTCGCCCGCGGTGCGTTCGATCAGCCGCAGGATGGCCTTGCCGACGGTGGTCTTGCCGCAGCCCGATTCACCCACCAGCGCCAGCGTGCGCCCCGGCGCCAGGCGCAGGCTGACGCCGTCGACCGCCTTCACATGGCCGACTGTGCGCTTGAGCAAGCCCTTGCGCACCGGGAAATGCACGGCCAGATCACGCACCTCGAGCACCGGCTGCGCGGCGCGCTGGCGGTGAAGCGCCGCCGCCACGCTGGTCTGTGGCGTCAGCGGGCGCGGAATGCTCACGCCCTCGTACAGGTGGCAGCGCACCGCCTGCGCTCCGACGTGGTGCCAGGCGGGCGCCTCCTCGTCGCAGCGGTCGAAGGCTGCGGGGCAACGCTCCGCGAAACGGCAACCGGGGAAATGGCGATCCAGCGGCGGCACGCTGCCTTCGGGAGCGTCGAGCGCGCTTCCGCGCTTGCCGGCGCCCGGCAAGGCGGCAAAGAGCTTGCGCGAATACGGGTGAAGCGGCGCCTCGAAGAACGCGCCGCGCGCGCCGGTCTCGACCACCTCCCCCGCATACATCACGCCCACCCGGTGCGCCATGCGCGCAACCACGCCGAGGTCGTGCGTGATGAGCAGCATGCCCATCCCCTGCCGGCGCTGGATGTCGGCCAGCAGGTCGAGCACCTGGGCCTGGATGGTGACGTCGAGCGCCGTCGTCGGCTCGTCGGCGATCAGCAGTTGCGGCCGTCCGGCGAGCGCCATCGCGATCATGACGCGCTGCTTCATGCCGCCGGAAAACTGGAACGGATAGTCCTGCAACCGCCGCGCCGCGTCGGGAATGCCCACGGCCTCGAGCAGGCGGGCCGCTTCGTCGCGCGCAGCATCTCCGCGCACGCCGTGGTGTGCGAGCGCCTCGACGATCTGCGCGCCGACCGTCATCACCGGATTGAGGCTGGTCGACGGCTCCTGGAAGATCATGCCGATCCGCCCGCCACGCACGCGGCGCATCGCCGACTCGGGCAAGGCGAGCAGGTCGTCCCCGCCCAGCGTGACGCTGCCGCCGGCGATGCGGCCGGCGTCCGGGAGCAGGCGCGCGAGCGCGAGCGCGGTCATCGACTTGCCGCAGCCCGACTCGCCGAGCAGGGCGAAGGTTTCCCCGGCGTCGATGCTGAAATCGACGCCGTCGACCGGGCGGATCTCGTCCTCGGCGCGCGCAATCGCCACGCGCAGATCGGTGACGCGCAACAGCGCCGCGTTACGTGGGGAAGCACCCGGTTCAAGGGCAGCAGGATTCATGCGCGCGATCGGCAGGGCGGTGATGAAAAAGGGCCGCTCGCGCGGCCCCTCGATCGCATCAATGGTGGTGACCGCCCGGGCCATGCACGTGGCCGTGCGAGATTTCCTCGGCACTGGCAGGGCGCACTTCGGCGACGGTGACGTCGAACACCAGCGCAACGCCGGCCAGCGGGTGGTTGCCGTCGACCACGACCTTGCCTTCGGCGATGTCGGTGATGCGATAGACGAGGTCTTCCTCGCCGTCGTCGGAGACGCGCTCGAAGCTCATGCCGACTTCGATGTTGTCCGGGAACAGCTTGGCGTCTTCGACCAGGACGAGCTCCTCGTCGTATTCGCCGAAGGCGTCATCGGGCTGCAGCTTGACCTGGAGCTGGTCGCCGACTTTCTTGCCGTGCAGCGCTTCTTCGAGCAGCGGGAAGATGCCATCGTAGCCGCCATGCAGATACACCAGCGGATGCTGGCCGTCGTCGATGACCGCGCCTTCGGGGTCACGCACGGTGTACTGCAGCGTGACGATGCTATTTTTCACGATTTCATTTTGCATTCTGGGATTCCAGTTCCTTGACCAGTTCGAAAATTACGGCCGCATGGCCGCGGGGTGTCACATCGTAGACGGCGTGGCGGATCTTGCCCTGCTTGTCGATGATGAAGGTCGATCGACGTACGCCCATCCTCTTCACACCATCGACCTCTCGCTCCTGCCACACGTTGTAGAGCCGGCACACTTCGGTGTCGGAATCGGATAGCAGGCGAATCGACAATCCCTCCTGGTCGCGAAACTCTGCGTGGGTCAGGCAGTCGTCCGGGCTCACGCCGACCACGATGCAGTCGAAACGGGCAAACTCGTCCTCATGGTCGCTGAAGTCAGCGGCCTGGCGCGTGCAGCCCGGCGTCTTGTCGCGAGGATAGAAGTAGAGAACGACATTCTGCTTGCCGACGACCGAAGCAAGGTCGAACATCTCCATGTCGGCATCCGGCAACGAAAAGGCGGGGGCGATATCTCCGCTCTGCAGCATGTGGTCTCCCTGATGTGGGCCGGATTCTAGCCGAGACCCCCGGCGAACACTACCAGGGCGGGCGCGGGCATGAACTTCGGACGGATCGAGCATTCGCGTCTTTCTCCCTGGGAGTGTCTGTCGGTCAGGTGCCGCCAAGCCGGCACCGTCATGAATCAATAGCCCAGATCTCGCAGCGGCTCAAGATGCAGTGCGTCATTGCCACAGCGCTTGATTGCCAGACCCCCGGGAGCAATACCGATGACGAAGCCCCTTCACCACGCACAGCGCGACGAACACCCCGTCACGATGCGCGCCATGCTGCTCGAACGCCCCGGGCTGCCACTGCAGGCGGTCGAACTGCCCGTGCCGCGCCCGGCGGCCGGCCAGATCCTGCTGCGGGTCGAAGCCTGCGGCGTGTGCCGGACCGACCTTCACCTCATCGATGGCGAACTGCCCGATCCCGTGCTGCCGATGATCCCGGGCCACGAGATCGTCGGCCGGGTGGCGGCCGTCGGGGCCGGGGTGAGCGGCGTGACGCCCGGGCAGCGCATGGGCGTCCCCTGGCTGGGCTGGACCTGCGGCCATTGCGGCTTCTGCGCCAGTCAGCGCGAGAACCTGTGCGACAACGCACGCTTCACCGGCTACCAGATCCACGGCGGCTATGCCGAATACACCGTGGCCGATGCGCGCTACTGCTTCCCGCTCGACGACACGCTCGACGCCGCCGCAGCCGCGCCGCTGCTGTGCGCCGGGCTGATCGGCTACCGCGCGCTGGCGATGGCGGGCGATGTGCGCCGGATCGGGCTCTACGGCTTCGGCGCGGCGGCCCACATCATCGCCCAGGTGGCGGCCTGGCAGGGGCGCGCGGTCCATGCCTTCACCCGCAAGGGGGATGCCGAGAGCCAGGCGTTCGCGCGCCAGCTCGGCGCCTGCTGGGTGGGTGCGGGCGACGAGGCGCCGCCGCAGCCGCTGGAGGCCGCGCTGATCTTCGCGCCCGCGGGCGAGCTCGTGCCCGCGGCGCTGCGCGCCACGGGAAAGGGCGGCACGGTGGTGTGTGCCGGCATCCACATGAGCGACATCCCGAGTTTTCCGTACAGCATCCTGTGGGGCGAGCGCCGCATCGTCTCGGTCGCCAACCTCACCCGACGGGACGGCGACGAGTTCCTCGCCCTGGCGCCCAGGGTGCCGGTGCACACCGAAGTCACCCGCTTCGCGCTCGAGGACGCCAACGCCGCGCTCGATCGCCTGCGCCGCGGTGCGCTGCAGGGTGCGGCGGTGCTGGTGCCCTGAGTCCTGCCGGACGGCATGGGTGGCGTGCAGGCGTGCGCTGTTTTTGTGCTTGCTCTCGATGGATAACTGTTTAAAATTACAGCCATCCCATGGAGGCCGACATGAGCGCCCGCAGCGAAACCCTTACCGCACGCCAGCAGGAAATCCTCGACTTCATCCGCGCCACCGTCGAATCCGAAGGTCGCCCGCCGACCCGCGCCGAAGTGTGCACCGCGTTCGGCTTCCGCTCGCCTAACGCCGCCGAGACCCACCTGCGCGCACTCGCCGCCAAGGGCGCGATCCTGCTCGAGGAAGGCCGCGCGCGCGGCATCCGCCTGGCCGAGGCGCTCGGCCTGCCGCTGGTCGGCCGCGTCGCCGCCGGCAGCCCCATCCTCGCCGCCGAGCACGTCGAGGCCCGCTACCAGCTCGACCCGGCGCTGTTCTCGCCCAAGGCCGACTACCTGCTGCGCGTGCGCGGCATGAGCATGCGCGACGCCGGCATCCTCGACGGCGACCTCATCGCCGTGCATCGCAACAGCGAGGCACGCAACGGCCAGATCGTGGTCGCCCGCGTCGACGACGACGTCACCGTGAAGACTCTGCAGCGCAAGGGGGCGGTGGTCGAGCTGCTGCCGGCCAATCCCGATTACGCGCCCATCGTCATCGACACCCGGCGCGCACCGGTGGTGATCGAGGGCGTGATGGTCGGCCTGATCCGCAAGGATCACTGATCCGGATCACGGCTCGGGCCACTGGTTAATGCCGCCCCCATCATGGCCAGCTCCGCGCTCCGCATCGCCGAACACGACCGGCAGGACAGGCTCGTCCCGGGTCCCGGGCTCAGCGCTGAGCACAGGCGCAACGTTCTCGCCGGCCTGCCGGCCGGCAGCGTCTGGCAGGCCGACCGCATCGCCCATCACGCGGGCGCGGTGCGTCCGACCGGCTTCAGTGCCCTCGACGACGAACTGCCCGGCGGCGGCTGGCCGGCCGGCGCGCTGATCGAACTGCTGCTCGAACGCCCGGGGGTGGGCGAACTTTCAATGCTGCTGCCCGTGCTCGCGCGTACCCCGCCCGATCGATGGATCGTCTGGCTCGCACCGCCACTGCTGCCTTACGCCCCGGCACTCGTCCGCGCCGGCGTGCCGGTTGCCCGGCTGCTGATCGTGCGCCCCGAAGATCCGCAGACCCTGCTCTGGGCCACCCGCCAGGCCACCGTTTCGGGCAGTTGCGCGGCCGTGCTGGCCTGGATGCCGCGCATCGCCAACACCGGCCTGCGCAGGTTGCAACTGGCCGCCGAGGAAAGCGCCACCCCGCTCTTCCTGTTCCGACCGGGCACGGTTGCCGGCCAGTCCTCGCCTGCGCCCTTGCGCCTGGCGCTCGCTGCGCGCGGCGATCTGCTCGAGGTTCGCATCCTGAAGCGCCGCGGCCCACCGGCAAGCCGCCCCATCCTGCTCGAGGTGCACGCCGCAGACAGTGCACTGCCTGAAGCCGAAGCGTCGCCGGTCACGCTCGCACGGATGCGCTGAAAGCGCGTTGTCGCCATGCTCTGGCTTGCCATCCATTTGCCGGCACTGCCGCTGCAGGTCTTCACCCGCGGCATGCAGTCCCCTTTGCCGATCGCCATCGTCGCGCCGCCCCCGCGGGCGACGATTCTCGCTGCCACGCCCGGCGCCGAAGCTGCCGGCATCCATTGCGGGCAGCGCAGCGTCAGCGCGCTCACCCTGCTGCCCGAATTGCAGCTTCGAACGCGTGATCCAGGTCGAGAAACCGAAGCCCTCTCCGAGATCGCCACCTGGGCGGGCCGCTTCAGCCCGCGCATCAGCCTGTCTCCCCCCGACGCGGTGCTGGTGGAGATCTCCGCCTGCCTGCGCCTGTTCGGTGGCGCCGTCCGCATCGAACGGGCGCTGTGCGCCGGTCTGGCCGAGCTGGGCTTTGAAGCCCGCACCGCCTGTGCCCCCACGCCGCTCGCGGCACGCTGGTTCGCCCGCGCGGGTATCCGTGCCGATACCGATGGCGAGCCATCGGCTGGATCCGGCAACGATTCGCCCGACGCCTCACCCCCGGCGGCCACCCACCTTGATGGAGACCCCCGCGCCGGCCGTGGCTGGCTGGCGACGATCGACCGCCTGCCACTTGCTTTGCTGGCCGACGACGGCAGTTGCGATGCGCACACGCTCGAACTGCTCGCCGGTCTCGGCCTGCACACGCTCGGCGAGGTCCGGCGCCTGCCTGCCGCCGGCCTCGCCCGCCGCCAGGCCCAGGCCGCCAGCCGTACGCTGGCCCGCGCCCGTGGCGAACTCGCCGACCCCCGGCCCTGGTTCGTACCACCCCCCCGTTTCGATCATGGCCTCGTACTGCCCGTCCCCACCCATCACGCCGACGCCCTGCTCTTCGCTGCCCGCCGCCTGTTCACCAGCCTGGCCGCCTGGCTGCAGGCCCGTCACGCCGCCGTGGACCTGTGCACGCTGGTGCTGGAACACGCGTCATCCCCACACACCATGCTGGAACTGGTGTTCGGGGAATCCAGCCAGGACGAGAACCGTTTCACCCTGATCGCGCGCGAGCGCCTTGCAGCGATGACGCTTGGCGCCGAAGTCAGCGGCCTGCGCTTGCTGGCCGATCGACCGGTCCTGGCCCAAGCCCGCAGCGACGACCTCTTCGGCGACCCGGCCGCGGGCAAGGATGCCGCCCTGCTGCTCGCCCGCCTGCAGGCACGGCTGGGCGACAAGGGCGTATATCGCCTGAGCGCGCACGCCGACCATCGACCCGAAGCGGCCTGGATGGTGTGCGAGGCGAGCGCCGAGCCGCAGCACCGCGGCGCTCGCCAGGCGCAACGCACGCGGGACGAACGATCTCCCCCCGCCGTTGCCGAACGCCTGCGCCCGCTGTGGTTGCTGCCCACTCCGAAGCCGGTTTCCACTGCCCGCATCACCCTGCTCGGCGAGGCCGAACGCATCGAAACCGGCTGGTGGGACGGTCACCCCATACGCCGTGACTACTACCTTGCGCGCGACGACGACCACGCCCTGTGCTGGATCTTCCATGCGCTGGACGCACCCGAGCGCTGGTTCGTGCATGGCTATTTCGGCTGAACCTGGCCTGGACAGCGCCCGGCACCCCGTGAGCGACGTAGTACACTCCGGCGCTGACCCACTCCCTTCTCCAACCCCATCACCCACGAAAAGGACACCCGCAGCCCCAGTGCTGCACCTGTCCGATGCCACCGATGCCCTCCACGCCCCAGTCGCCCCAGCCCACTGTCCCCCACACCACCGTTTCCCCAGCCCCGTCCGCTGTGTCCCTGCCCGGCGACCAGGCCCGGCGTCGCGCGCTCCTCAGCCTGCTGGTCAGCCTCGTCGCCCTCCCCGCCTCCTGGCTGCTGTTCTCCCAACTCGAGCGCCTGTGGCCCGGGATCGTGCGCATGGAAGGCATCACCTTCATGGCTGCAGCCACCCTGCTCGGCGGCGCGATGGCCATCGGGCCGCTCACCGCGGCCATCGGCTTCGTGCTCGCAATCTGGTTCGGCGTAGACAGCGTCTATAAACCGCGCCGCACCGCGTCACTCCTGCTCGACCGCGTGATCGTCGCAACAGGCCTGGTCGTGTGGTTCACGCCCGCCCTCGCCGCCCTCGTCGTGGTGGGCCAGGCGTTGGCGAGCGGACGCATCCACTTCGTGCGCCCGCCGCGGGACTATTTCCTGGCCACCGATCCGATCGCGTTCTGGCAGGGCGTCGGCTTCTGGCTGATCATGGGCGGCCTGTTCGCCTTCCTCGCCTGGCGCTACTGGCGCGCCAGGCTTTTCCCGCGCAGCGCCACGACCGACTGAAGCCCCCCGCCACGCTGGCTGGCGAACACTGGCCAGCGCGGCGACTGGCCGCCGCGAACTCAAGCACCCAACCAGCTCTTGCGCAACTTGAGTGCATCCGCGCCGGCACGGTCGGAGCGCTTGACGGTGAACTTGTCCGCAGCCGGCTCGGCGAGCGTCACACGGAAGCTCATCAACTCGTCACGGCGAAACAGGTGCAGCGTCGCCTCATCCCCCGCCCGCCGCCGCGCGAGCATGGCGTCCAGCCCCTTTGCGCTGGTCACCTTCAGGCCATCCAGCGCCACCAGCACGTCTCCGGCCGCGACACCTGCGGCCTGCGCCGACCCACCGTCATGGACGTTGAGCACCTTTGCCTCGCCGTCGCTACCACCGAGCTTCCAGCCCAGGGCGGGCGCCGCGTTGGCAGGTGAGGCGTCCAGCGTAAGCCCCATGGTCCTGAGCAGGCGGGCAAGCGGGAGATCCTCGCGCGCCTCGACCGCCCGCTCCAGCCAGCGCGCCAGCCGGCCGCCCAGGCGATCGCCCCCGACTTCCCGCACCGCGGCAAAGATCCCGTCCTCGGGCACCCCCTCGCCGGTCAAGCCGTGGCGCTGCCATAGCAGGCGCATCACGTCGTCGAGGCAGGTGCGTCCCGCGCTGCCGGCGCGCAGTTGCAGATCCAGCGCCAGCGCGATCAGCGCACCCTTGGCGTAGTAGCTAACGATCGCATTGGGCGCGTTCTCGTCCTGGCGGTAGTACTTGGTCCATGCGTCGAAGGACGACTCCGCCACGCTCTGCTTGAGCCGCCCGCTGCCGCGCATCACGTTCGAGATCATCTTGCCGAGGAGCTCGAGGTAATCGTCGACGCCAATCACGCCGCTGCGCACCAGGGCGAGGTCGTCGTAGTACGAGGTGAAGCCCTCGAACGCCCACAGCAGCCGGGTGTGATTCTCGCGGCCGAGGTCGTAGGGCGTGAAGGCCGCAGGCTTGATGCGCTTGACGTTCCAGGTGTGGAAGTATTCGTGGCTGCACAGCCCGAGGAAGGTCCTGTAGCCCTCGGGCAAACCCTCCATCCCCTTCCACGGCAGGTCGGCACGGCTGCAGATCAGCGCGGTCGAGGCACGGTGCTCGAGTCCGCCATAACCATCCCCCACGACCATGGTCAGGAAGGCGTAGTAGTCGACCGGCGCAGGCTTGCCGAAGAGCCCGATCTGCCATTCGCACACGCGCTTGAGGTCGGCACACAGGCGATCGAGATCGCAGTCGTGGCGCCCGGTGAGCGCGATGTCGTGCGGCACACCCGCAGCCTCGAAACGCGCGAGGGTGAATTCGCCCATCTCCACCGGATGGTCGATGAGTTCGTCGTAGTCCCCGGCGCGAAAGCGCCCGAAACGATGCGCGTCGCCAGCCCTGCCGTGCTCGGGCGGCAGCGAAGTGATCAGCTTCCAGTGCCGGCAAGGCTCGGCCTCGGGCTTGTCGACGGTGACCACGCAAGGTCTGTCCGTGCGCCCGGCTACCGCGAGGAACACGCTGGTGCCATTGAAGAATCCGTGCGTCGTGTCGAGGTGCGCCGAACGCACCGAAAGGTCCCAGGCATAGACCTCGTAGTGCACCGACAGCGTCCGCGTCCCGGGTCTGGCCGCAGCGCGCCAGGTGTGTTTGTCGAGCTTCTCGACCGCGCATGGCTCACCGTCGGCCTGTGCGAACAGGCTGACGATGTTGCGGGCGAACTCCCGGATCATGTAACTGCCCGGAATCCAGGCCGGCAGGCTGAACACCTGGCCCTGCGGATCGGGCTGGTGAACGGTGCAGGTCACCGCGAACAAATGCGCACCCGGATCGGCAGGACGGATCCGGTATTCGACAGGCGGCAGGTCGTCCGCCTGCGCGCGGACGAACGGGGCGGAAGTAGAGGCAACGGAAAGGCTTCGTGCAGACATCGGCTGGCTCACGGGCAATGAAGCATCCGCTGCGCCTGGCAAAACCCGCCCGGCCCGTCGATGACGCGGCTGTGCGGGGGCCGAACGGGGCGCGATCGCGGAATGAACGGGAAGCCGCACTATAGCGCCGGCTGGTCACCCCGCGCACCACTGCTCACCGCTGTCGAGATGCTCGCCGCCGACCGGCGCAGGCCTATAGTTGAAGGCGGGCGCGGCCTTCTCGCTTTTGCTCGATCGCCTCGGGTATCCGCACTCCGAACGGCGCCCGCATTCTGCTCCGGCGCCGGCGCGACCATGGACGGCGTTCTTGGCGCCGGCCTGCACCCGGTGAGCCTTCGATTCGCACGAGGGACGCCGACCCTGACCGCTGCGCAGGCCCCAAATGCTGCAGCCGGCGTACTCTCGTTAAGGCTCCATTTCCATGACGCCGGAGCCCAATGAGAGATCGGTGCAGAGCGTTTGAGTGACTGTGTGTACGGCGAAACGCCCATTGGCCATCTTGGCAATGGTGTTGGCTGATGCAGGAGCTATCACAAACAAATCGCACCATAAACCCAATTCCACATGGTTGTTCCACG
>JAANMY010003437.1_pt1 | contig 13118 bp, 9 predicted proteins | sample 7279691 | NCBI WGS metagenome assembly JAANMY01 (sample SAMN14094543, study PRJNA606508) | bioreactor metagenome | isolation source: A lab-scale SPAN reactor treating ammonium-rich wastewater day 388 | place: Ireland: Galway | collected 2018-02-07
GGCAATCAAGGTTACGATGAATATAATTTCGCAGTGATCAATACGGGGCACTCTCTGGTCGATTTTTTGACATCGGGTAATGACTTTATGCGGGACCACGGAGATCTGAATACAGAAACCTTGAGGGGTATGTATTCCTTTGACTTCTCCGAAAGACAGAATGGCGTATACGTGAATTGGCTGGCGCATCACGAAGGCTCTCATACTCTGGGCCTCTCGGAAGCGGGCGCGGATTTTTTCGGGGCGGCAAAGGCGCTTCAGATCAATCCTGACGGGGCTGAGACCCTGCAATTCATCGCGGACACCCGCATGATGCACGCTCTTTTCCTTGATCCTGAAAGTCTGGGGCAAAACGCTGAAGGTTTTTTTGAAAATTATCGCTATGGATACAAGACATTCTTAGCGATAGAGCAGGTGCTGGATATACCTCCGGAGCAACTCTCGTCCATGTCGGACGAAGATTTATTAAGCGCAGCCTCTGATTTTGAAGACCGTATGCAAAATCTCGCGAATGCAGGTGTTTCAGAATTCGCCGTGCATCAGGCTCTGTGGAATTATAATCCCGAAAACTCGGATCCTCCTCTGGGAGCCGCAATCATGCGGAGCGGGGATATGGATGCAATACGAAATTTAGCCGAACGTGTTCGTGAAACCTCTGGATTTACCTCAGGCTCTCATGAGGAACAGCTTTTAGGAGATTTTATCGGGACACTCAACCGCAGAACGGGAATTGAATGTCAGAACACAAGAGAAAATGAAATGTCAGTCCCGGCAAATGATCTAAACGCGCACCGACTGAGCACCTTGGACAGATAGTGCACCAATCTCCTACTCAGGCAGCTTCTCGGCCTCAAGCGCCTTGGGCTTTTTCTTGAGCTTGGCCTTGAGCTTCGCGGCTTCCTTGTCGTCCTGATATGTGAACGTCAGCGCCTTGCCGTCATAGTCGATGAACACCAGCCCGCCTTTTTCCAGCTTGCCGAACAGAATCTCCTCCGCCAGAGGCCGCTTGACCTTCTCCTGAATGATCCGCGCCAGCGGCCGTGCCCCCATCGTGACATCGAACCCGGCCTCGGCCAGATATTTCCGCGCGGCATGCGAAAGCTCGATGGAGACGTTGCGGTCCGAAAGCTGGGATTCCAGCTGGATGATGAACTTGTCCACTACCTTCTCGACCGTTTCGGGCTGAAGGTTCTGGAACGGCACGATGGCGTCCAGACGGTTGCGGAACTCTGGCGAGAACATCTTGGTGATCGCCTCGTTCTCCGCGTAATCCATGGTGCTGCCCACCTCGCGCCCGAAGCCAATAGGCTTGCGCGCCATGTCCTGTGCGCCCGCGTTGGTCGTCATGATCAAAATCGTGTTGCGGAAATCGACGCTCTTGCCGTTATTGTCCGTCAACTTCCCGTAATCCATAACCTGCAGCAAAATATTGAACAGGTCCGGGTGCGCCTTCTCGATCTCGTCCATCAGCAACACGCAATGCGGATGCTGGTCGACCTTGTCGGTCAGCAGCCCGCCCTGATCGAACCCGACATAGCCCGGCGGCGTACCGATCAGGCGTGAAACCGAATGCCGTTCCATATATTCCGACATGTCGAACCGGATCAACTCGACGCCCAGAGACTTGGCCAGCTGCCGCGCCACTTCCGTCTTGCCGACCCCCGTCGGGCCGGAGAACAGGTAACAGCCGATGGGCTTCTCCGCGTCCCGCAATCCCGCCCGCGAAAGCTTGATGGCGTTCGAAACGGCCTCGATCGCCTGGTCCTGATCGAAGACCAGCCGCTTGAGATCCCGGTCGAGATTCTGCAGCGCTTCCCGGTCGTTTTTATTGATGGTGGTGGAGGGGATGCGCGCGATCACGGCCACGACATCCTCGATATCCTTCACGCCGATCGTTTTTTTGCGCTGCGCCTCGGGCACCAGCATCTGCGCCGCGCCCACCTCGTCGATGATGTCGATGGCCTTGTCGGGCAGCTTGCGGTCCCCGATATATTTTGACGACAGCTCGACCGCCGCTTGAATGGCGGCCGTAGTGTATTTCACATTGTGGTGCGCCTCGTAATAGGGGCGCAGGCCCTTCAGGATTTTTACCGCGTCCTCAAGGCTCGGCTCGTACACGTCGATCTTCTGGAACCGCCGCACCAGCGCCCGGTCCTTCTCGAAATGGTTCCGGTATTCCTTATAGGTCGTGGAGCCGATGCACCGCAGCTTCCCGCTCGAAAGGGCGGGCTTCAGGAGGTTAGAGGCATCCATCGCCCCGCCGCTCGTCGCCCCCGCGCCGATCACGGTATGGATCTCGTCTATGAACAGGATGGACTCGTCGATATTTTCAAGCTCGGTCAAAACGGCCTTGATGCGCTCCTCGAAATCCCCCCGGTAACGCGTCCCGGCCAGCAGGGCGCCCATATCCAGCGCAAAGATAACCGCCTCGTGCAAAACTTCCGGCACCTGTTTTTCGATGATGCGCTTGGCGAGGCCTTCCGCGATCGCCGTCTTGCCCACGCCGGGGTCGCCGACATAAAGCGGATTGTTCTTGGAACGGCGGCAGAGAATTTGGATCGTGCGCTCGACTTCCTTCTCCCGCCCGATCAGCGGGTCGATCTTACCCTGCCGCGCCTTCTCGTTGAGATTGATGCAATAGGCGTCCAAGGCCTCGCGCCCGGTCTTGGTGCCGTCTTTCGGCGGCTCCTCAACGCCCGTAGGCGTCTTGTCGGTCCGGTTCTGCGTGGGTACTTTGGCGATCCCGTGCGAAATATAATTCACCGCGTCAAACCGCGTCATATCCTGCTCCTGCAGGTAATAGACCGCGTGGCTTTCCCGCTCCGAGAACATGGCGACCAGAACGTTCGCGCCCGTCACTTCCTCCCGCCCCGACGATTGAACGTGGATCGCCGCGCGCTGCAAGACACGCTGGAACGTGTTCGTCGGCTTGGCTTCTTCCACTTCGTAATTGATGAGATAGCTCAGATCCGTGTCGATATAGTGCATGATCTTGGTCTTGAGGTCCTCAAGGTCGATCCCGCACGACCGCAGCACCGCCATGGCGTCCGGGTCGCTCGCCAGCGCGAACAGCAGATGTTCGAGCGTCGCGTATTCGTGCCGCTTCTCGTTGGCGATGGCCAGAGCGCGGTGCAGGGTCTGTTCAAGGTTCCGGGAGAGCATATGCGCCTTTTATCATTTCATGTTCAGAAAGCAACCCACCACTACATTATACGGGGAAAAGCGCTGGGAAAAAACAATTTAAGACCGGAGCATTAAAGGAAAATTCTTGAAATAAAGCCCTGAGCCATATAATGAATTGGGCCAAACAGACATAAACCGTTAATAAAAAAAGAAATTACACAGATATGATAGGTCAGGCGGCACCGAAACAGGAAACAAAAAGGCTTCTGATTTACATATTGATTATGTTCTCAGGCCTTGCCGCCCTGTCCTGGACCGTCATTTGGCAGATCCGCTCCTCTCTGGCCTTGGGCGTATCGGCTTGGGGTACGGCACTGACTTTGGCTGTGACCATGGGCGGAATGTGCATAGGCGCACTCTTGGCCGGGCAGTTTCTCAGAGATAGGGGCGCCGTTAATCCCCTGCGCCTTTATGGTGTTTTAGAAATTCTGATCGGTCTGGCCGGCTTGTTTTTTCTCCAGGCACTCCAGCTTATAGAAGAAATGGATACCCTTGCATACGCCACCATGACTCAAGGCCAATACACGGTTCATCTTTTGGGAATCGCCATGGCCATTGGGTTGCCGGCCATTTGTATGGGCGCTACGACGCCCGTCTTCGGTCTTGCCGCCCGGCAGCATGGCACATCGCTCTCCATTCTCTACGGGCTCAATACACTCGGCGCGGCACTGGGGTCGTTGGTCGCGGCCTTCATGCTGATCCCCTTTTTCGGAGTTGCAGGCACGGTGCACGGGATCGCAGCGATCAACATCATTGTTGGTCTGATCGCGATCATCATTGGTAAAACAACGACGGCCGAAAGTCCGCCTCCAGAAAAACAAAAGCCCGAACGAAACGGACAAAGTGCACTTCGCCCGTGGCAGGAAAACCTGCTTGTATTTACAACGGGCTTTGCGTCTCTGGCGCTTGAGGTCGCCTGGTTCCGCTCCTTTACGGCCGCGCTTTGGAGCACCACGGCCTCCTTCGCAATCATGCTGGCATCCGTACTTCTCTCGCTGGGGATTGCGGCGCAGATCGTCCCGCTGATCAGAAAAAAGAACGTATCCCTCGGCACCTGCTTAATGCTGGCAGGCACATTCATTCTTCTGGCGACGCCGCTGGTTGAGCGTTTTGATTGGCTCGCCGGTGCGAACGCACAAAACCCGCTTTATCTGATGATCAATTGGTTCTTCCTCTCATTCTACATCACAGCCCTCCCGATGATTTTTCTTGGGCTGGGCTTACCTTGGGTTTTGGACGATCAGTCCTCGGCCCGCCGATGGGGCACGCTTTATGGTCTGAACACGCTTGCCGCTGTTCTGGGTTCATTGGCGGCGGGGTGGCTCTTGCTGCCGGCCATGGGATTTGCAAAAACCTCATGGGTCATGGGTGTGGCGGTGGTCTTGACCGGGCTGGCCCTGCCGGCTGGCAAACCGAAAAGGCGAATGGCCCTGACCCTTTCTGCGCTTGCAGCACTATGCGTGGCGGTTTTTCTTGAGTCCGGCGTAGGCATTCGCCGCGTCCAGATGAACATCAGCGAAACCCCTGACAACCGCGCATCCGTTTTAGCCAGCGAGGAAGGACCGGACTCGACGGTCTCCGTAGTCGAATTCACAAAGACGAAAGAACGGCTTCTGATTATCGACGGATTTGTTGCAACCGCACAAATGAGCGGCGAGGGTGAGTCCGTCCAATACATGCACTGGATGGGCCACTTGCCCATGCTGCTGCATCCCGGTCCCAAAACCGCACTTGTAATCTGCTTCGGCACAGGCCAGACCGCCAACGCCCTGCGCCGCGAAAATCCACAATCGCTTAAAATCGTCGATATAAATGCGGATGTGCTGAAAATGGCGCCTCTCTTCCAGAGCAATGAAGGCGTTCTGAACGACCCGAGGGTCACTCCTTTGATAATGGATGGCCGAGCTTTCCTGAGGCGCACCCAGGAGACATTCGATATTATTACGCTCGAACCCATGCCGCCGACTTTTGCTGGTGTGAATGCCCTCTACTCAAAAGAATTTTATCTAACCGCGAGGGATCGTTTGACCGAGAAGGGTGTGATCGCACAATGGCTGCCCTTTCATCTCGTTTCGCCATATCACGGCGCGTCGATCACCCGAACCTTCGTGGATGTCTTCCCGAACGCCGTACTCTGGATTGATCCATTCTCCCTTACGGGGATCCTGATAGGCTCTAAGGATGACGGGGCAACGCTGGCGCAAGCATTTCCCGGCTTTGATCGAAACGAGATAGTCCGCCCGCTCTCGCGGGAAAAGGTTGAGCAGGCCGTCTATTTGGGGCAGGACGCGCTCAGGGGTTTTGCAGGGCGCTATGGCGAAGTCATAACAGACGACAACCAGCTGCTCGCTTATGGCTCCGCTAATTTCTACACGCGCACCGACGTAACCCAACTCAACCTGGCAAGCTACGAAATACTGAAGGCTTTTAAGGCTGAATATTTCAAAATCCCGGAGTCTCAGGCCGCAATATATGGTTACGAACAACTAAAGGCGCACATGGAAAAAATCGAACAATGAAAAAAACAGAGACTCAGAAGACAGGCAGACGAAAAAAACTTCACTCCTTCTCCATAGTACACTGCAAAGGCTGTTCGTTCGCGCGCGCGAAATCCATAACTTGCGCCACTTTGGTTTCCGCGATCTCGAACGTATAAACGCCGCACACGCCGACCCCGCGCCTATGGACGGTCAGCATAATGTCCGTGGCCTCCTGCCGGCTCTTGTTAAAGAATTTTTCAAGCACCAGGACCACAAACTCCATCGGCGTGTAATCATCGTTCAGCAGCAAGACCTTGTACATCGATGGTTTCTTGGTCTTCGGTCGGGTCTTGAGGATGATGCTGGTTTCCCGTTGCCCGTCGTCCGGCCCGCGCTCATCCCCGTTGCCCCCGTCATCGGACAGGCGCTCCGCGAAAGAAAAGCCAGCATGTTCAATAGAACCGAACGAAGACAAAGCTAAATCTCCATAAATCGGGCGGCCTTGGCTACAAAAAGCCGTTTGAACGATAAGCCGCCCTGTAAGAATCAGGCGGATAGTATATTATCGCACGGCTAGGTTTCCAGTTAAAAAATTCACATTTTCGGGGGTTTAAGGACTAAAAAAACCTTTGCTCAAACCCTTGTTTTTGCTGTAAACAACGCCAAAAGAGCAAAACGCTCCTAAAAAAATTCAGATCAGGGAAAAAATCATGTCCGCCGCGCCAACCGGAAATACCGAAGATCCCAGCCAGAAAAAATGGGAGGCCTTGATGCGGGGCCAGGTCATATCGGCCACTGTGAACAAATACGCCGTCATCCTGCGCATGATCGACCAGAAGGCGCAGGTCATGATCTTCCTCAACTCGATTCTGATCCCGATGTGCATCCGTTCCATCGAGAGCAACACCTATCCCGAAGCCTCGCAAATTTCGATTTGCGCAGCGGTGCTCAGCATCCTTGCCGCGATGATCTGTATCTATCCCAAGCGCAAATACAGAAAATCCAGCGACCGCAGGCTGAACATTCTTCATTTCAATGATATCGGCCATCTGGACGAGGACGATTATATGCAACGTTTTATGTGTGTGTTTAACGACACTTCTAAACTCGCCGCCTCCGCAGCGTATGATCTTTACGACACCGCGCGCTTTTCGATTATCCCGAAATTCTTCTGGCTGAAAATCTCGTATGCGACGTTCGCGCTCGGCAATCTGATCGCCCTCGTCGTTGCCTTCTCGGGAATGTAAGGGGAAGCTCGCCGCGCCCTAGGCCGCCTTGTGCCGCGAAGCGATAATCGAGGTCCGCTTGCCGCCGGCGAAGTCAAGAACCGTCTCTGCGCGCTTGTCCCATGTAAAATTGTTTTTAAGGTCCGCGAACGCCTTGTGCGCCATCTCCTTTGCGAGATCGGGATTTTTGCGCAGAGCCTGAATAGCCGCAACCCACTCCAGCGGCTCGCCGGCATTGACCAGCAGAGCGTTCTCGCCGTGGGTCAGGAATTCCCTCAAAATCGAAAGGTCCGACGCGACCATGGGCCGCCCCGCCGCCATATATTCGAACACCTTCATGGGCGAGATCCAGCGCGAGATATTCTTGCCCGTCTTAATAAGGGCCGCGTGCTGATACGGCGCGAGCAGGATATCAAAGGATTTCAGCATCCCCGCGACTTCCGCATGCGGCTTGTGCCCGTGGAAAATGATATTGCCCGAGGGGTTCGTTCGCGCGATTTTCTCCAGCTCCGCTTTCGTGCCGCCCAGAACGTGGAAATCGCAATCGGGCAGGAGCGGGGCAACCTTGAGGATCATCGAAATCCCCTTGCCCTGATGTAATGTGCCTGCATACCCGACCTTGGTCGCGTCTTTTCGGCCCTTGAGCGGCGTGATGGCTTCCGCCTTGCCCGAAATGTTGTGCGGCACCTCTGCGGCGTCGTGCGCGACGAAAATCTGCTCGGGCTTCAAAACCGGAAACCGCTTGAGCAGGTCCTGCTTAAGCGCGTCCGACAGCGCCACGATGCCGGAAAACCCGGGCTTCTTGATCAGCTTCGCGATGGCGGACTGCTCAGCCTTGCTCGTCGGTGCGCGTGTGGCCTCGAAAATCATCGCAATGCGTTGTGGGGCATATAAGGCCAGCGCGACGGGGTCACGCCCGTAAACTAGGTCGGGCCGCCCGAAATTCTTCATCTGCTCGGCAATATGCTTGAGCCGTTTGTAATTAGAGAGCAGGGGGATTTTAACGTCCTTCGAGAGCGACAGCTTGAAATGCCCGCCGACATCATAGCTTTTGAAAATCTCGCGCGTATCCATGTGCGGGTTGCCCATAGCAAACAGCGTAACCTCGTGCCCGGCCTTGCCGAATGCCTCGCACATCTTCACGACATGCACCGCCCGCGCCTCGGAGGAGGGAAAAGACGCGCCTGAAAAATAAAAAATCCTCATCGTGGATCACCCGTTATTTCAAAAAACCCCGAACCGATTGTAAGCGTGTTTCGCTCATTATGACCTTGAAAGGCCCGGTTTCGCAACGAAAAACGCCTAACCCACCACGTGGTTTTTTGCAAGTAAATAAAGGGCTTGCCGGCGTTTTATAACAAATTGAAGGCTACTGTCCCCCGCCTTGCTCCATGAAAAATCTGGATTTTTTTGCGTTACGCTTCAAACGGGCGGTGGAATTTCCCGCAGGAAACGGTATGATGGAGCGTGTCCGGCGTCCGTCGTGGCGCGCCGCATCCTCTCAATCCCCGCCCCGGTTCGAACGTAAAATGTCTATTTCCCTTCTGAAATCTATCCGTAGCCCCGAAAAGACTCCGCACGTCAACCGCGTTCTGGCGGGTTGCCTCTCTGCCCCGGCCGATGCCGAACTGGCGGATTTACAGGCCATAACCTTGCTGATCGGCGCGCAATGGAGCGCCAGCACCCTGATCGGCGCGATGCTCGATGCTCACCCCGAAATCGTGATGTCCACGGAGTTCAATCTCCTGCGCCAGTTCCGCAACGGGCTCACACTCAAACAGGCCTCCCGCCTGATGCTCTTTAATGCCCGCAACTTCCGCCGTAACGGCGCCCGCTGGACCGGCTATTCCTACGCCGTCCCCGGAATGCATCAGGGAAGCTATGAAACCCTGCGCGTCATCGGCGACAAAAAGGCGCAATCCTCCGCGCTCCAGCTCTACGAAAATATCGGCCTGATCGGCGCGATGGAAAAAAAATTCGGCCTCCCGGTCAGGATGATCCACGCGGTCCGCAGCCCCTGCGCCGCTCTGAACGCAATGGTTACACGGCAGCACATGGACCCGGAGGCCGCGCTGTCGGCCTTCGAGAAAACCTGCGAGGGCGCGGCGCTGGCCTACCGTAAATACCCCGGACAGGTACTATTGGTGCGCCAGGAGGATCTGGTCCGCGAGCCCCGCCACGTCATCCGCCGCATCATGGCGTTCCTCGAACTCGGCGCGCCCGACGATTACGTCCGCGCCTGCGCCTCGGTCGTGAGCGGCGAACCTGCGCGCAGCCACCCCACGGTGCGCTGGTCCGCCCAACAGCAGGCCCGCATCGAGGACCTCATTGACCGCCACGAATTCTTGAATGGCTACAGATTTGAAATCTGAAAACCCTATCGGTGGCCGCTGACCTTGACCTGATACGCAGTCTTGGGTTCAAGCTGTGCGATAATCTCCGGCGGAACCTCGATCTCGCGTACGCCGCGCGGCGCATCCATCGCCGCCATCACGCCCCCGTCAACGCGCAAAAACACGATCCTGAAAAACCGGTAATCCTGATCCGCCGACCATTTGATCCGCATATGCGCATGGACGGGCTGAGGCCCCGAAGGCGAAAGAACCGGCAACGCCGCGCCGGGCTCTTCGGTCGCTTCAAGCGCCGTGTCCTCTGTGCCCAAAACCAGGCAGGAAACGAAAGGCGGCGGGCCTGCGGGTTTGGGCTCGGTAATCACGAGCCGCACATCCACCGGCCCCGAAACTTCGCTAGGCAGTTCCGGACTCACAACGCCGAGCACGATCTCCTCCTTCACAGGATAATGCACCAGCCTTAACGTGCGGTACTCATTAAGGAATGGCCGCTTGCGAATCTCCCAGCGCCCTTTGAGCATGCCGCTTCCCTCGACTTCGACCAGTGCCTCGGCCTTCAAACTCTCCCCGGTTCCGATATGGCACCACCCTTTTTTGTCGGGAAAGTTCAGCCTCAAGCCGGTCACCGCCAGCGTGTCACCAACGCTTCGCACAGGCTGAAAAATAACGTGCGCCAAAACCGGCACGTCCAGCGTATGGTCCGTAAAACGCCGCTCGTAATAAATGCTTTTGTTCTCCGCGGCCGCCTGCTCCACAATCGCGCGCGGCAGGGTGACACGATCCTTGAAGGCGATTAAATAGGTTCCGTCTTCGCCGGTTCTGAACTCCTTGGTCATCTCTTCTCCGGCGAAATCAAGGAAAACACCCTTGCGGTCCCCCAGAAAGAATTGGCCTTCGTCCATAGTCACACGGACCAAATCTTCCGGCGTATGTTTGCCTTTGGCGTACCAGGTAATGCTAACGACGCTGGGTTTTTCAGCGCTGATCGTGACACGCTTGGGTTTGGCGGTGGCCGCCGTGACTCTGCCCTGCGCAGGTCCGCCCCACGATAACGCCGCGCAAAATGCCAAAAATAGGACCCCCGACCGCACCATCGTGACCTGCCCTTCCTGTCGCTGATGGTAGCGATCAGAGGGCGCAAGCGCAAACGCTGCAAAAAAAGCTTGCACTAAGAAAAAATTAGCATTATATTCCTAATAATCAGGGCCCGTATTGCGCCCGCCTATCTGCGCAGACCGCCTCAACCCCAGCCAAAACCGTTAATTTAAGGAGCCTCCCATGCTGATCCGCTTGGGCCGCATGCTCAATGCTGCCGACCCCATTCTGCCTGATTCCCCTTCGACCCCCCTGATCCCGCTCGACACGCCCTTAATTTTTGTCGGGGATTCCATCACCAATGTGTCCAATTCCTCAAGCTCGAACCACCGCGCGTGGCGGCATTGGCTTAACCTCTTTACCATGGGCCATTTCTATTGCACCCCGGCCAGCAATCAGGGGATCGGCGCGGCGGTCCTGACGCAGGAGGCCAGCGCCACGGCCTATATCGGGCGGCGCGAGGATTGGTGGCTCTCGCAGGTCCGCCCCGGCGCAATCGTAATGTTTGCCATCGGCACAAACGATATGAGCAACGCCGCCGCCACGCTCGCCATCATGCAATCGACCCTGCAAGGCCACATTGACGATGTTTTGGCCTTGGGCGGGCGGGTGTTTTTGGGCAAGGTTCTGAAAAGCGTGGCGAACCAGACCCCGAACGCGAACCCGGAAATCAATCTCACGAAATGGACGGCCTTCAATGCGTGGCTGGATACGCTGCACGATCCCGCGAACGGGGTCTATACCTTGGGCAGCCGCGTGGACGCGATCGATACGTCCTCGACCTATCTCTATGACGAGCTGCACCCCAACGGCACAGGGGCGCGGCTGATCGGCTATGCCGACGCGCAGGATATCCTGCCCTATCTCGACACGTCCGAAAGCCTTCTCTACGGCAGCTCGGCTCCCGGCTCGAACCTTGAAACGAATTGGGACCTAGATGGCACGGGCGGCGTCGCGGGCACCGGAACGACCTGAGACGTGGCAACCGGGTGGAGCGCCTATTGTTCCAGCAACGGACAGTCTGGCGGTGCGACCATCGGCGTGACGGCGACATGTTCCAAAACCACCGTCGATATCCCCGGCGTCGGGAACGGCCTTCCCGCGCAGCAGATCGACGTTGTGGGCACCACTTCGGCGCTCGGCATCCTGACCCTCATCAATCAGGTCGTAGCCGCGTTCCAATTCGGGGATTACGGCGAGGCGTGGGCCTATGTCAAGGTCACGGCAACGGACGGGTCAAGCGCCCCCGTGGGCGTCTCCACACTTTATGCGGGGTTCGGCAATATCGGCGCGATGTTCAATAAGACGCCTGAGCTTATCAATGCCGGGCTGTTGACGGGCGCGTTTGAGGGCGTGTTGCGCACCGTGCCGCAGGTCCGCCTCTCCAATTCCGCCAGCGAGAATTTCGAAGTGTCCTTCGGCCTGATCTCCGGCGCGGTGGATTTACGCATCGTGGTGGCGCAAATGGGCGCGCGGCGGGCCGAGGAAGTGGCCTATGGCGAACCGTTCAACCTTGGCGGCGCGATGTTCTCCGGCGTTCAAAACCCGATCGGGGACCGCCCGCGCCTCAACGGAACGCCCGGCGTCGGCAATTCCCTGACGCTGCAACCCTCGACGATCAACGGCGGCGGGCCGACCGCGCAGCAATGCCGCGTGAAGCGCGACGGCGTCACGATCCTCACCAAAAACCCCGGCGATACGCCCATGACCTACACGCAGGTGGCCGGGGATAGCGGCACGACGCTAACGTTAGAGCATGAATTTACAAATAGCTTCGGAAACGTCGTGGCGGTGAGCGCAGGCATAGCGGTGCCGTAAAAGTGGACTAAGTCCACTTTGCCCGCCCGAGTGGACTAAGTCCGGTCGCGTCTCTAGAATTTGTGATTCACATTCACGTAATAACGCGGATCGCGGTCTTCGCGTGCATCCACCTCGCGCGTGAGCGGGAAGGCCACAGCGACGCCCGCTTGTGTGCTCTTGGTGATGTCCGCGCGAACGCCAAGGCCGGTGGAACTCACCGACTCCCGCTTGTCGTTCGTGCTCGTGCCGTCGTGATTCCAGACCCGGCCGATATCGAAGAACGTATAGATCTGATAGTGATCGATGGCGCTGAATTCCCGCGGCTCGTTCCATTGCAGCTCGACCTTGCCCGCGATCCCGTCGTCGCCGACGATCTCAGAAGGGTCGTAACCGCGCCCGATATTAATGCCGCCCACGCCGAATTCCTCGGAGCTGAGCAGCGGCACAGCCGACCATTGCCCCTGCGCCGCGACCAGAACATTGATCTGCGAGGTCACACGCTGCAAACGCTGCAAATTCAGCTCGGTCTTGAAATATTCCGGATCGCCGCGCTCGCGCGTCAGGTTCGGGTCGCCCTTGTCGCTCGACCCCAGAATCGAAAGCCCGTGCGAAAACTCGATGGTGGCCGTATTGACGCCCACGCCGATCAGCGTATCGACATACTGCCCCTGCGCCCCGGCGCGGATAGAGGTGATCCGGTCCTCACGCTTGGGTTCAAGATTGTTCTTGCTGTCCACCTTGCGGATATCGAACGTCCCGTAACCATACAGGTTGAGATTGCGCGAGCGGATGAACGGATGCGTCACCGTCGCGGCGACCAGAGAAGACCGCCCCTCGACATCGAACTCCCGCAGCGTATAGCCCGGATCGGTAGAGGTCAGGCTGGTCAAAAGCTTGAGAGTCGTGCCGCGCGACCCGACCGGAAATTCATACGAAAGCGAGCCGAATAGCAGCTCGTCCACGCTTTCCTTGTGATCTCCGGC
>JAANMY010003448.1_pt1 | contig 13078 bp, 12 predicted proteins | sample 7279691 | NCBI WGS metagenome assembly JAANMY01 (sample SAMN14094543, study PRJNA606508) | bioreactor metagenome | isolation source: A lab-scale SPAN reactor treating ammonium-rich wastewater day 388 | place: Ireland: Galway | collected 2018-02-07
GGAACGATGAGGACGTAGGCGCTATTGGCAAAATCGTAGCCGACCCAAGCGACTTTCTTGAGCGTTTCTTTGTTCATGGCTTGGTGGCGGTGATGACGGTGTATTCGTCGTGCAGCAGTTGCACGGTGGCGCATGTTTGAATGGAATGTGCGATGGCGTTCAGGCCGTCACGAAACTCCTCCGGCGGTATTTTGGTCAGAGCTGTGAAAGGATAATGCTCCAGCCAGCGAAGAAACGTGGCGTCGAGCGGGCGGATGACTTCCCGGAACGGCATATCTTCAATGGCGGTGAATCCATGCTGCGAAAGTTCTTCACGAAGCGTCGCAATTGCTGGAAATCGATTGCTCTCCATACGGAGCGCAGTTGGAAAGGCTCGGAAATCGGGCCTGGCCGCCAGTTGTTCGGTTGAGACCGTGGCGATTGCAACTCGCCCATGGGAACGCAATACCCGGTTCACCTGCCGAAACACCTTGCTGCGGTCACTGAACCGCTGCACGGAAACCATCATTGTTACAACGGAAAAACTGGCGTTGGCGAATGATAAAGCCTCAGCATTCTCTTGATGAAAAGTTAGCGACGGGTGCGATTGGCGCGCGTAAGAAACTCGTTCAGGATCAATATCCACTCCTTCAACTCGCGCCCGGGATAGTGCGGCCATAAGTGCCGTGTTGTCACCCGGCCCACATCGGATGGGAGAGGAGTCAGAGGTGAGGGCAGCCGGGATGAGCTGGCCGGGGATGCGCTTTTCCTGAACAACCTGCTTCTGGATAACGGCCACGCGCGCCGTTACGACAAGGTCACGCTCGCGGATTGGGAAGAGTGAACATTCCTGCTCCAAATTACTGCGGCGTAATCCAATAGAACCGTCTGGAGAAATTCGTCGAAGAAATGTCAGTGAACTCCAAATAGCCAAGTCCGCTGATTTGGTTCGTGGCTAACGGCAGCCAGTTCACAAGATTTGTCGAAGCTTTCACGACATAGTTTGTTCCAGTGTCGCCATAGAACCGCATCGTGAACATTCCGTTTGCCAATCGTTGAGCATCCGTAATCACGTTGTTTCCCGGCACGATGAGCAGCACTTGATCCACGTTCGGCGCGGCGTTGTAAGTTGCGTCGCCAGACTGCGAGGCGCGCAACACCACCAAACCTGCTCCAGTCATTGTGAGAATGTTTCCGCTCAAAACCGCCGGACCTGACAAGACCGAGAAACTCACAGGCAATCCTGAACTGGCCGTGGCCGACAGCGCAAACGGTGCATCACCAAACACCTGTTTGCTCAAAGCGCCGAACGTGATTGCCTGCGGCAACTTGGCGTCTGGCGGAATATACGTCACCGTGACCGCGCCGAGAGGCGAATAGTTTCCTGCGTTGTCGCGGCTTCGCGCCTCAATCGTGTTGTTGCTGACAACAAGACTGACGGAACGAGTCCAGTTGGTTGTGCCAGTCGCCGGTTGCCAGTTTCCGCCGTTAAGCCGCACCTCAACTGTCGCAACCCCGGTATCATCGGATGCGATTCCGCTTACATTCAGAGCCGGGTCGTTGAATCGCGCTGCATCTGGCGGATTGGTAATCACCACTTGCGGAGCGATGGTATCCAGTATCCGAGGAATCTTGTTTACCCATTGCAATTTTCCCTGCGGAGTGCCGATTCCGGTGGTCAGGTAGTATGCCTTTTCTCCGTCTTCAAGCGTTTCAATTCCGACTACGGCGTTCGTTGCCAGTATTGTGGTCGCGCCATCGGATAGAGCAATTTGGTAAAGTCTGCCATCAGCACTGCCCTGCACCGTATAAATGTTTGTTCCGTCGCACGCCAAACCCGTTCCAGAGTTGTTAAATGTCCCTAACTTTACAGGATTCACACCGCCCGAAATCGGCACGGAATACACGCCCGCCTTGGCGGTGTAATACAATGTTGTTCCTCTGACCAATAGACTTAACCCGTTGGCAGCCGCGTTGCCGATATTCTGGTTGATTAACGGTGTTTGGATTCCCCCAGTCTTTCTAAAGACTTGGGAGTCCCCATCAAATTCGCACCAATAAATTCCAGATGAATCAACTGTAATTCCATTCGCGTTGGGCGTTCCGCTCGCTTCCAGCGTTACCGCCCCGCCCGAAGTGCTGATGGATGCGACTTCTCCTGCCGCATACCTGGTAAAATAGATGCGCCCATTGTAAAAGAAGAGTTTTGCAGGACTGTCGCCAGTCAAAATCGGACTGGCGCTGCCGCCCGTCTTGGGTAGAGCATTAATTTCTCCATTACCTGTGGCGATGTAGAGTGAATTTGCGTCCGCCGTGATGCTCAACAGACCATTTTTTCCTGACAACGTGCTCAACGCTTGGATTGCGTAAGTCGTCTTGTTCACCCGTGAAACGACACCGCTCGTCGTTTCGATGACATAAATATAGTCGCTGTCTTGGCACATTCCCCGTGGACGCGCCAATCCGGTCATCAATGTTCCTGGGGGTGGCTGCAAACCGCTTTGCACAATGGAGAAAGTCTTCCCAGCAACGTTAATTGTCGCGCTCCGCGAAGCCGTGCCGGGATTGGCTTGAACATTGTATTGAATAGAACTCGTCCCTGTCCCTGTTTTGGCACTTGTGATTGAAATCCAATTGGCATTTGTTGTCGCCTCCCAATCACATATTCCATCAGTGGTAAGCGTGAACGAACCGCTGCCACCACCCGATTCAAAATTCGCACCCGGCGAACTCAAACTAAACGTGCAGGCCAACTGATTGCCGTTTTGATTGATGTTGAAATATTGTCCACCTGCGGTGATTACACCGCTGCGCGGCGAGGTGGATGGATTGTAGTCCACTTGGTAGCCCACGCTGTGCGACCCAACGCCCGATGAACCGGACGTGATGCTTACCCAACTCAAGTTTTCAGTCGCAGTCCACGCGCAACCGGCGGACGTGAGAACGCTGAACGCGTCGCTGCCGCCCGCTGCCGCCCATGTATCGCCGGATGACGATAGCGAGTAATTGCAATTGGCGATTGCTGAATAAATGGCATTCACCGTTGCCTGCTGGTTGGCAACGATGTTCAGAGTCAAGCTGGCAGGCGTGTTGTAGCCCGACACAGCTTTGAAGGAAACTGTATGCGAGCCGGGCGTCAAGCCAGTGGCGGTGTCGCCGGTATTGCGATAGCTCCCGCTGTCCACACGCCATTGTGCGCCCGCTGAAATCGCGCCCGCCGGAGTAATATTCACCGTGATCGAGCCAGTATTGGGTGTTGGCGTCTCGACCAGGAATGTCTTGAGGTTGGAGGCGGCCTGTCCCGCATTCGTCACCGTCACCGACCAAGTGCCGACGGCTGACTGAACGGTGATGTTGTATTGCAGTTGGCTGGAACTGATGAAGATGGGCGTGCGCACATAAGGATTGTTGGCCGGGTCGCGGAAGATGAGCGTGGAGGCGTTTGGGTCGGCTGATGCCTTGAAATTCGAGCCGTAGATGTTGATGAGTTGTGTCGAAAACGAGGGCGGCAACGGGGATGGTGAAACGGATGTAATGGTGGGACCCGTTGGTGTCGGTGCGGAGACAACTTGAACATTAAGACTTTCGCTATCGCGAAACGGAATGTTGTCCACAAACTGACGCACCAACAGGCTCCAGGTTTTGGGTGTGGAGCCAAAATCGAAATTGGCGGTGATTTGATTGGCTGTGATGGAAGTCGGCGTAACTGTCGTGGGTGAACCGCCGCTGGAAATGATGAGCTTGTCCGTGATGGTGAAACCACCACCCTGCAAAGTAAGAGACGTGACACCCGCGCCCGCCGTTACTTGCGAGGGGGTAATGGAATTCAAAACAAATTCCGGCCATGTGACAGTGAAGGTGCTGTTGCCGTATTCGTAACGGACGGCCCCGTTATTGGCGCTTGTGATTTTGGCGAGCAACTGGCGTTGAACGCCGATGTTCAGGCCAGCCGTGGGAATAGACACGCTGCCGTTGGCAACAACCGAGTTGCCGGTGCTACCCAAGTTCTGGCTGGCGAGCGCGACGCCCGTCCCGTTTAACGGATCGGTGTCGGTGTCCGCGAACCACTCAATCAACATGCCGCTGTCGCGGTCTTGATATTGGTAGGTGACGTTGAAGGATTGGCCTTGAGGAATTCGGTTTTGAGGATAGGGCGGAAGTTGAATGTTTCCAATGTTGGCCCATTGAGCGCCGCCGCCTTGATCAGGCGCAAAACGACTGCCCGTGCCGCCATGACTGGATGAAATCGCGCCCGGAAATGCGGCTCGCTTGGCAGGGCCGTTCGGATTAAGCCGACTGAACGCGAAGCCGTTTTCATAGCGTGAATATTCACCGGCATACCAGTCGTCCGTGATCAAAACATTGCCGTCCCAGTTTGGATACGGCGAGCCAATGGTGCCGTGATACCAACTATGAACGTCGGAGTGTTCTGTTGCCGAACCGACGCCGCTCAAAATGCTCTCATTCAGTTTCGCGTTGCGAGCGCCGGGAACATTCTGGCCGTTGAAGTCAAGCGATCCGAGCGTCCATGCAACCCATTGAGGGTCTTCGCGCCAGTAGTTGTCGGCAAAGATGACATTATTGTAGAGGCGGACAGGAAGATCGGGGCAAAGCAGTATGCGGCGGCGCAGCCGTTTGGATAAATCCCATAGTCCGGCGAAGTCAAAGGATGCGGATCAAGGGTGGTGAGATGGTCAACCCAAATGCCGCTTTTGCCAAGCAGATGCGCGGTTTCAAGCATCACTGAACCGCCGCGACTATGCCCAATCAAATGGAGCGTCTTTGAGGCGAGAGGCAGCGTCAGACCAATCGCAGGATACGGGTTTCGCAGAACTGTCGCCAACTCATAAGCCACTTGATCGGTGGTCACGCCGGCCGACAGCAGATGGTTGCTCACATCAGACCAATCCACCGTGACAACAATTTCGCCTTGGGGAGTCGAGGAAGCATTGGGCTTTCTCACGATGGTGGAAACGATATTGCCGCCACTTTTGTAAATGCGAACGTGATACCAAGTCATGCCCAGGCCCTGATTGCCTGCTTTGTCAATCACCGCTTGCGCCATCGTGTCCGTCCATGCCGGATAATTGCCAAAAAGCTGAAACCCATGCGTGATGACGGTGACGCCTGATGCTCGCGCGTTGCCACCACTTCCAACGAGAATCATTACCGAGAGGAGCAGCCCAAAGACACATCGTTTGGCCAAAGACGGAAGCGCGGCGGTCAAAACAAACGTAATCAATGCTTGAAGAAGCCTCTGTTTCATAGGTTTTCCTTTTCCGAAGCCATGCCATTGATTCTGCCGGTGCGCGAGACGGGCGTCAACACACATCAGTCAACATTTCCCATATGTGGGAACACCGCGAGCGCACACTTCCGGTGTGGCAGCGTCCATGCAAAAGCAACTCGGTCTGTTCCTGCGGAAACGGCGCGGGGAAATGACGTTGCCCGCTTACGCCCGCAAGCTTGGCATTTCATCCTCATCGCTACATCGCATGGAAATGGGCGAACAAAACGTCACGCTCACAACTCTGGAACGCCTTTTGAAACGGCTCAAATGCAATCCGGCGGACGTGTTCAACGTGAAGTGACAAAGGCGGATGCATTCGGCGAGTTGCCGAACGCGGCAAGTGAGCCACCCGCGCTATTCCAACTGCAATTCCTTTTTGACCTGCGCCCACGGGATGCGCGGTTTGCTGCCGTTGGCGCGTTTGGCGCGTTCAATCGTCCGCGCGTCCTCAATGTCTTCGACGGTCTGGCTCATCTGGCGCAACAGAGCTTCGCGGGTTCGCAGGCGGCGATTCGTTTTCACGTCACGCCTTGTGGCGCTTGGTTTGGAGATTCACAATCCGATGACCGGATTGTTTTTCGCGCTGGCGCAAGTCGGCAAAGAGCCGGTCAACGTCATGTCCGCGCTCGGCGGAGAGTTCGTCCTTGATGCGCCACATTTCCTGAAGGACCACATCACCGGTCGGTTGGTCGAGAAGCAACTTCTTCACACCTTGCGGCGCTTGGGCGGTTCGACCAGCGGGTGGCCGGAAAGCTTCTCGCGCTTGCGCGTCTCGGCAAACAGGCGCTTCACGTCGTGGCCGTAGGAAGCGGAAAGCGTGTCTTTGATGCGCCAGATTTCCTGAAGCACGACATCGCCGGTCGTTTTCGCAGTCTGAATGTCAGTCGTCTTGCTCATTCTCGTTTTCCAATAGTTCTTCCGGCGTGCATATCACCGGAAGGGTGAAACCGGCAGCCGCCGCCAGCTTTCGCAGCTTGGCCTGAATGAACACATTGGCTATGTGCCGGCAATTCCATGTGAGCAATATATCCATTTCGTGAACCGTGGCGAGAGCGATGTGGGCGGCGTCTCGGTCGGCGTTTGGTGGCAGCACGCCTGAGTCGAGAATGCTCTGGGTCAATGCTTCCACTTCATCGGTGGCAAGCGCCACAGCGATGCCGCTCATGAGGGCAAGGCGTTGGTTCGCCATTGCCGCCTCGCCGCCAGCAATTTCGTCGAGGACGACTTGCGAGGTAAACAGTTCATGTTTCTCACGCTGCAAATCCCACCAGTCGCGGGTGAGTTGCTGATGGGCGGCTTGAATCAAATCGCGCGCGGGTCGTGCGACGACGTAGCTCGGAATCGTGCTTTCGATGTAGATGCGCATTGTTGTCGGTTCTGTTTGTTGCCCTCACCCGGCCTTCGGCCACCCTCTCCCATCCGATGGGCGAGGGAGTGTATTCGGCGGGTCGCCGAACACGACAGGCGAGTCGCCTGTGCTACCCTGTCGCATAAAGCTCGCTGCCTTTCTCGGTGAACTCGCGGGACTTTTCTTCCATGCCCTTCTTCAACGCCTCTTCTTCGGCGATGCCTTGCTCCGCTGCGTATTTCCGCACGTCCTCCGTTATCTTCATGCTGCAAAAGTGTGGGCCGCACATGGAACAGAAATGAGCCGTCTTCGCTCCTTCTTGCGGCAACGTCTCGTCGTGGAACTCGCGCGCGGTGACGGGGTCGAGGCTGAGGTTGAATTGATCTTCCCAGCGGAATTCAAAGCGCGCCTTGCTCAACGCGTTGTCGCGGTATTGCGCGCCGGGATGGCCCTTCGCCAAGTCGGCAGCATGCGCGGCGATCTTGTAGGCAATGACGCCGTCTTTCACGTCTTTCTTGTTCGGCAGGCCGAGGTGTTCCTTGGGCGTGACGTAGCAGAGCATCGCGCAGCCATACCAACCAATCATTGCCGCGCCGATCGCACTGGTGATATGGTCGTAGCCCGGAGCAATGTCCGTTGTCAGCGGGCCAAGCGTGTAAAAGGGAGCTTCGTGACACCATTCAAGTTGTTTCGCCATGTTCTCTTCAATCATGTGCATGGGCACGTGGCCCGGGCCTTCGTTCATGACCTGCACGTCTTTCGCCCAGGCGCGTTCGGTCAGTTCACCTTGAGTTTTTAATTCGCCAAATTGGGCTTCATCGTTTGCATCCGCGATTGAGCCGGGACGCAAACCGTCGCCGATGCTGAACGCGACGTCGTAGGCGGCCATGATGTCGCAGATGTCGTCCCAGTGGGTGTAGAGGAAATTCTCCTGGTGATGCGCGAGACACCATTTGGCCATGATGCTGCCGCCGCGCGACACGATGCCGGTCATGCGGTTCGCGGTGAGTGGCACGAAGCGCAGCAACACGCCGGCGTGAATGGTGAAGTAATCCACGCCTTGCTCGGCTTGTTCGATGAGGGTGTCACGGAAGAGTTCCCAGGTGAGGTCTTCGGCTTTGCCGTTCACTTTTTCAAGCGCCTGATAAATCGGCACTGTGCCGATGGGCACGGGCGAGTTGCGGAGAATCCATTCGCGCGTGGCGTGGATGTTCTTGCCGGTGGAGAGGTCCATGACGGTGTCCGCGCCCCACTTGGTGGCCCAGCGCATCTTCTCGACTTCCTCCTCGATGCTGGATGCGACGGCGCTGTTGCCGATGTTGGCGTTGATCTTCACGAGGAAGTTGCGCCCGATGATCATCGGCTCGGACTCGGGGTGATTGATGTTGTTCGGGATAATGGCGCGGCCGGCGGCGACTTCGGAGCGGACGAACTCGGGGGTGATCTGTGCGGGGATGCGCTGGGGGAAGCGCTGGAATACGGACGGTGTGAACGAGGATGGAGGATGGAGGATAGAGGATTGAGCCGAGCCAGCGTGTTGCTTGTTCAAATCGTTGCGGACATTGTCGCGGGACAAATCCGCTATCTTCGATCCTCCATTTTCCATCTTCGCCCTCCCCAAATTCTCGCGGATGGCGATGAATTCCATCTCGGGCGTGATGATGCCGGCGCGGGCGTAGGCGAGTTGCGTGACGACTTTGCTGGCCTTCGCGCGAAGCGGGCGACGGCGCTGGCTGGTCAGCCCGGGAAATTCGATGAGGCGATTCTTTTCCGCTTTGCTGGCGTATTCGGCGTGCTTGCCGGAGAGGTAGCCGTTGTCCTGGGGCTTCACTTCGCGCCCATCAATCTCCTCCACATCACCGCGCGACAGAATCCAATCGCGACGCAACGCCGGAAGCCCTTGCTCAACCGTGCCGGTGAACGCCGGATCGCCCCACGGGCCGGAGCAATCATAAACGCGCACGGGATTATTCGGCGTGACCGCACCGGTGTAAGATTTGGTGTCGGTGAGGCTGATCTCGCGCATGGGGACGCGGACATCCGGGTGCAGCGTGCCGGCGACATAGACGCGCTGGCTGTTGGGGAGTTGTTCGGAAGAATGAGGCTCGAATGAGGTCTTTGGATTCGCGATCATAAATTTGATTTGTTTCTAGCGTCTGGGTTTTCGGAAACACAGCAGCATCTTGCTTTTGGAAAGCGGGAAAGGTGAGAGTTGTCGAACTTCCTGCGCTGGCATTACCCAACAGGTTCAACGGGTCGTCCGCTCCAGCGGACCTCTCAGCCGTTCCAACGGCTCCCCAGTGACGGTCAGACACTAGAGCCAACGCAAAACCGGGTCAAGGAAACGAAATGAATAAAGCCTGTATAAAACAAACCGCCCCGCATCACACGGGGCGGCGTTCGGAGGCCGAAGCCGGTTGATCACGCCGGCTCAGGTCTCAAAGGATTTGCCGCAGCCGCAGCTTTGTTTCGCGTTCGGGTTGTTGAGCTTGAATCCGCCTCCGGTCAGGGCGTCGCTGAAGTCCACCACCGAACCGCGCAAGTATTGGGCACTGAAGGAATCCACCAGCACTGCCACCTCGCCATGTTCTGCAACCACGTCTCCCTCGCGCTGCTCATCAAAAGTCATGCCATATTGCATACCGGAGCAGCCGCCCTGCTCCACATAAACCCGCAGGTGTTTGCCGGCGTTCTCCGGTTTGGTGAGTAATGACCTCACCTCCCCGGCTGCTGCCGGCGTCAGGTTGACAACGGGATTGCTTGTTTCCATGTTGGTCATGCTCGATGCAAATGAAGTTACGCGTCGTTCCAAAGGCTGTCAAACCGCCGGCCTATTTCACTGCGCTTCAGACCGTGGGGGAAGGGCTATGGGAAATTCTGCTGGAGGCATTGAGCGAGGACCGTTCTGGCGCGCGTGAGTGGGGGCGCAAACGCGGCGGGCACGGGCAAACAGCAAGGGGCGATGAACTGTTACCTGGGACGAGGATGGGGAATCGTCGCCAACAACGCCTGCTCCGGCAACTCCAGCTTGTGAAGCGCCTCTTGGCGGGCCGCGCCTTCCAGTTGCAGCGCTTCGCGGAGCTCGGCGTCGCGGCTTGGGGCGCCGCCGGCCGCATCGGTCATGGTGCGCAAGAGCACTTCGAGCAAGCGGTAAAGTCGCCAGATGCGCTGGCGGAGCGCGGGCAGATCCGCCGCCATCTGTATCCATTGATCACGTAAAGATACCGATTGCAGGATTGCAGGCCACCAATTGCCCTTGGGAGCAAAAAGTGGATGAAATCACCCCCTGCCCTCAGAAATCGCCGTTCTTACGCAGCCCCAGAAAACCTTTCCCCACTGTCTGAATCGCAGAATCTGGAAACGCACGCGCCAACCATCGAGGGTGCGTGTCCAGTGGTGAAACTTGGGGCTTCACGCGAATTGGAACTCACGGTCGCCCTGGGCCCAACGCTTGACAAAATCCACGTCAGAACTGGAAGCTGCCCCAAGTCGTGCATAAGAATATCCGTCCGATGCTTCTCTGCCTGGCTGCTTTGGCAACTTCCGCAATGTTGCTACCTGTGCAGTTGGCGTCGCCGACGTCAGGCGTGATGCCCCGCCATTTCCGCGCCGGCGCCGCGACCGCCAACATCACGCCGCGTCTGGGCATTTCCATCAATGGTCACTTCAACGACCGCGTGGCGAAGCACATTCACGACGAACTTCACGCGCGCTGTTTGGTGCTTGATGATGGACTCACGCGACTGGCCATTGTCATTTGCGACAGTTGCATGATCCCGCGTGAGGTAATGGATGCGGCCAAGGCATTGATCCAGCAGCGGACCGGGATTCCTGCCGAAAACATTCTGATTTCGGCAACTCACACTCATAGCGCGCCGACATGCACAGCAGTTTTTCAGAGTGAACCGGACAAGGACTATCAGGCATTTCTGACGGTGCGCATCGCCGATGGCGTGCAACGCGCGGTCAACCAAATGGCGCCGGCGAAGATTGCCTGGGGTGTCGGCACGGCGCCGGATCACGTTTTCAACCGTCGCTGGCGCATGAAACCGGGCTCGATACCACCCAACCCTTTCGGCGGCACGAACGATTTGGCGCGCATGAATCCGCCGGTTGAAAGTCCGGATTTGATCGAGCCGGCGGGTCCGACCGACCCGGAAGTGTCGGTGCTTGCAGTGCGATTTGCCGACGGCAAGCCAATGGCGCTGCTGGCGAATTATTCGTTGCACTACGTGGGCGGGGTGCCGGGCACGGAGGTTTCCGCCGACTACTTCGGCGTGTTCTGTGATCGTATCCAGCAACTGCTCGGGGCGGATCGGCAGGACCCGCCCTTTGTTGCCCTGTTGTCCAACGGCACCAGCGGTGACATCAACAACATCAACTTTCGCCAGCGGCAGCCGGCCAGAGGGCCTTGTGAACAAATGAACTTGGTGGCCGACGCCGTGGCCCGCGAAACTCACCGCGTCTATCAGGAATTGCAGTTTCGCGACTGGGTGCCCCTTGGGGTGGCGCAGAAGGAAATCCAACTGGGCGTTCGTTTGCCGGCGGAAGCTGAATTAAAACGCGCCGAGGATATTCTGGCGAAAGCCAAGCGACGCGAACAGCGTGGTGCAGAGGAAATCTATGCGCGGGAGACAGTGCTGATGAAGGATTATTCCAAGGAAGTGTCGCTCCTCCTCCAGACGCTCCGGATTGGCGATCTCGGTATCGCGGCGGTGCCCTGCGAGGTGTTTGTGGAAATCGGGATGGAGATCAAGGCCAGGAGTCCGTTTCGGCCAACCTTCACCATCGCTCTGGCAAATGGATATAACGGTTATCTCCCAACCCCGGCGCACCACCAACTCGGTGGTTACGAAACCTGGCGCGCCCGTTCCAGTTACCTGGAAGTGGACGCCGCTCCAGAAATTGTGGCGACGCTGATGGAGCTGTTTGCCCGTTGGCGGTGAACACTTTGACCGCCGCATTTTTTTGGCGTGCCGGGTTCCAATATCCTTCTGACATAATCCTTGCATTATTCCTGCAAGAGCCTACAAAAATCTGAGGAACTCAGTCCCTGTGTCATGGCTGGCAATTTGGCATTGATGTACTCTTGGGTGCCGCTTTCCTCGAGGCGGCATCCGAGTGGAAAACCCGTTCAATTCGTATGACCATTATCAAACTCTCTCAATTCCGACTTCAAGCAACCCCACCGCGATGGCTTGAGGTGCTCTCCATCTACTTGGCGGTCCTGCTGCTCGGTGCCTCGCGGGTTTCCGCGGGCGTGGAGCCGCTCTCATTTGTCGAAACTCCCGCCGCCGGCGGTTTCTTCACGGCTTCGGTAGCCAATGCCTTCGATGGTCTCGGCTCGGCGCCGGCTGACGATTGGACGCTGGAAGCGGAAGCCGGTGATCGCCTGACCGTCCGCATCGAGACGGCGATCGGCAATGCGCGGCCAAAGCTGCGGGTGTTGAATCCTTCCGGCCAGACCATTGCCAGTGTGGATGGCGGCACCGCTGGCATTGCGGAAACCTACAACGTGGTGCTGCCGGTGCCGGGCACATTCCGTGTGCGCGTTTACACCGACCATCAGGTCTCCGATTACCGCCTGCGCGTGGACCTGACGCGCGGACCCTCGCTGGAAGTCGAGCCGAACGACGCGATCAGCACCGCCAACTCACCGGCGCCGACTCTGCTGGCGGGCAGTTTCCGCTTTCGCGTCGCCGGGACCTTGACCGCTGCTGATTCAGCCGGCGACTTCTTCGCCTTGGGCACGCTGGATGTTGGCAACGAGATCGTCACCGAGGTTTTCACCGGCGCGCACAGCACGCTACTCCCAGGAGATGCCGTGGTTGCGTTGTTCCGGCAGGGCGATGCGACCGCAGTATTCCAAGCCGCGACCAACTTCACTTACCTGGTTTCCGACCGCGACGGGTACTTCGTCCGCGTCACCAGCGAAACCCATCGCGACCTCTTCGCACGCTATTTCCTGACCCTCACCGTGACGGACAATGTGCCGCCTTCGATCCAAAGCGTTTCCCTGCCAGCGGAAGGCACCACCTCGACGGACATCATCAACAGTTTCAACGTGGTCTTTTCCGAACCCATGACTCCAGTGGCGGTAAACAACCTGGCCAACTACAACCTTCGGAATTCCGGTCCGGATACCAGCTTCGGCACGGGCGACGACGAAATCTACCCATTGCTGTCACCGGGTTATTCGAACGGGACCAACGCCACATTTGCGCTGGCCAGCGGACCGCTGCAACCGGGCAATTACCGCCTCACGATTGCCGCGGCGGTCACCGACCGCGCCGGCAATCCGTTGACCCCCGCGCTCACGCGGGATTTCTCCATCGAGCGGTTGGGATCCTTCCAGTTTGAGGGTCGGACGAACGACACCGTGGGGGCGGCGACGTCGCTGAGTCTGGTGCCGGTGAACGCACCGGACGGGTCGTTCGGGGTGCTCAACAGTTACAGTGCGG
>JAANMY010003450.1_pt1 | contig 13072 bp, 6 predicted proteins | sample 7279691 | NCBI WGS metagenome assembly JAANMY01 (sample SAMN14094543, study PRJNA606508) | bioreactor metagenome | isolation source: A lab-scale SPAN reactor treating ammonium-rich wastewater day 388 | place: Ireland: Galway | collected 2018-02-07
AAGAGTTTCACATAGCAGCAGTCCTCCGCATCGCCGGGGCGAATCACAGGGAGTTGGACGCTCTCAGGCGGAAACATGTCGAAGAATCGCTTGGGCGCATACAGGGGGGTGTGGGGGCGGATGAATCCCACGCCGAGGAAGAAAGGGCCGCCGCCCGACGAGGCGAACTCGCGGATGCGCGCGGCGGCCCACGCAGCATTGCGTTCATCCGGGGTGGGATCGCGGTCGTCCTCGCGGACGTAGCGCATTCGCTCCACCTTGTCCCAGGCGCCATAGATCCAGCCCTTGTCGCCGTCTGGATGGGGGCCAAATGGGACGTCGGAGAGTGGCGCGAACGAGCCATCGACGGGCCCGATCGAGCGGAAGGGTTCTGGCACGGACGGGTGTGCGGTGCGCTCCTTCCCATCGTAGGCGAACGGCCCGTAATCCGCCCTGTGGGCAAACTCGTCCCAGGTCCCCTCCTTGTGGTGGTGCATCAGTTTGCCGGAGCCGCATGTCTGATAGCCATTGGCGCGGAAGTGCTCCATGAGGGTGACGCGTCACCTGAGCACGGGATTCGTCCACCACTTCTCGAAGCCGTAGTTTCCCGACGCGTGCGGATAGATCCCCGTGAACAGGCTCGCCCGGCTCGGGGCGCAGACCGGTGCGTTGCTGTGGGCGTTGGCAAAGACGACACCGGACTCCGCCAGGCGCGGGATGTTCGGGGTGCGCGCCTGCGGGTGGCCACCGTAGCCCTCAACGTAGTCATTGAGGTCATCCGTGAAAATCAGGACCGCGTTGGGGCGCGCCCGAGCCTCGCCAAATAAAACTATCCCAAAATGAACTCACTTAAGGTTTGGGCTCGATGGAGTAAGTCGCCTCGCTCGGGGCAACGTCAAACCGAAGGACGGCGTCGCCCGTGCCGTCGCCGTCGCGAACCGGGACAGCCATTCCGCCCTCGTCTTGGATCGCCACCCGACTCGCATCCAGCCCTCCCGACCGCGTGATCTCCAGGGTCAACGGCTGATCGTGGAGTTCGGGGTCGGTTTGGCAGGCGATGCGAAATTTGAGGCGCGCGTCGTCGGAGCCAAGGAGCGTCAATCGCGCGCTCTCGCGCTCGGTCTGGTACTTGTGGATATCGGCCATGCCGGCGATCCACAGGGCGGACTGGTGTGCCTTGGCAATGTCCAGGGCGGCGCGGAAGTTCGCCTCACTGCTGCTGAGCCCTTCGCCGATGTAGTGATAATGGACGCGCAACCACAGGCCGCGCTCGATATGCTGTTCCAGCATCCGGCGAAAATTTCCAACGCGATCCCCGTAGCTGTCGTCCATGCCCGTGGAATTACCGGAGGCATCGAACAGGTGGTATCTGTCAAGATAGTAGCGCAGGTTGCGGGTGGTCTCCCAAAAGGTGCCGCCGCCCAGGTTCAGCGCCATGAGCGTACTCTTCCCGGGTGTCATCGCCCAGATGGCACGTGCGGCATCGCCGATCTCCGCCTCCATCTCTTCGTCGCCCTTGGCGTCTCGATGGTGGGCCGTGTGGTTGGCCAACTCGTGATCACCCTGTTGGGCCAGGGCCCGCCACTCCGCCGCGCGCTCGGCGAAATCGGAACGCCTCCTGCTCCCTGGCTCTGCGGCCCCAGGGTTGACCATGAACGTCCCGCGGAAACCATACTCGCGCAAGATGGGAACGGCTCGGGTCAGATGCGTGGGATGCGAATCATCGAAACGGATGCTCAGCGCGGCCCTCCGGCCATCGTACCACCGCGCGATGCCAAGGCGCAGGCCGGTGGGGGCATCCATGATGATCCGAGCGCTCTCGGGCGGCTTCGGGGATTCTCCCGCCCGCGGATCCACGACGCGGACCACGTATGAGGCGGCTACCGCGGGCACCGGGATCAGCAGTCGGGCCCACTCGATGCCGGCGCGCCGCACCATCATCGCCTCGCCCCGCGAGTCACGCACCTCGACATCCTCTGCGGGCCACGCCCGGGGACCGGTCTTCGGCAAAACCACGCGGATCACCAACGCCCCCTCCTCCTCGGCGGGATGCACCGCGAGGCGCAACCGGAAGGGCGCCTCGAGCTCCGCCGTGACGCTCGCGGGGCCTCGGTAGGCATCGAGCGATACCGTCACGCCCCCCAAATCGGCGCCTCCGGACTCGCACGGGCCAGCGGCCAGAGCGAGAAGAACCGGCAATCCAATTCGGCGGCTCATGGGTACACGCGTGGTTGCAATGTCTTCAGCTCACGTGGCGGCACGGCGATCCCGGCCACAAACCGGGCGCCTCGCGAGAACAGAGATCAGCGTGCAGAGCCCACCGACGGCGCAGAGGGGCCACGCGCCCGCGTCCCATGGCGCGGGTCCAGCCCAAAACCCATGATGTCCCGCCGCCGCGATGACCGCGACCATCGGGGCGAAGGAAAAAACCCACTCGTTGGCATACTTGTCGCCCACGGCGGTCATCTCGGCGTGGTCGTCCAGGGAGCCCGGGCCGAACTGTTCGACGTGCGCGCGCCAGGCCCCCTCGGATCCGGGAACGGGCTCGAGCACCACGCCCATAGCCATGTCCGCCAGATCGCGCTGGCTGATGATCAGCTTCCCGTCGTGGGTCTCGTGGATGGCGAGCCTCGCGTCATGGAGCAGATGCACGATGCATCTCGTCAGATCGATCTTCTCGCTCTCTTCCCCGCTCGGATAGAGGAAGGGATGGGTCTCGATGAGCGGCATGTGGGGACCCAACCCCGCCTGCCTGAAGGCCGGGGCGAGGGAATTTTGCACCACCGGCCGATGCGGCGGGTCTTTGAAGCAGGAACCCTTCACCTTCAGTCGCGCCCTCAGTTCCCGTTCCCGGATCTCCTGCTGATCCGGCCGGATCTGCTGCCAGGTCTTGACGGCGAGAATGATGAAACTGCCCAAGAGCAGGATGGCGAGGGTGCCGCACAGATAAAGGACCCAGGGGGGAAGGTCTGCCATGTCGGCCAAACATACGAGCCCGACCATGGATATACCCTAACGGATCGCCGGGCCGATGTCCAACCGCGGCCCCTCACGGGATCCGCGCCAGCTCCAGCGCGTTTGTCCCGCCCGCCCGGAAGGGCAGGTTGAAGGTCAATTGCCAGGTCCGCGAGGCGGGATCGTAATCCGCCTGCCAGAAGTCGTTGCCGTGGATGGACTGGTCCACGGGTTTCCCGTTATGCCTCAGGACGTGGCCGCGCGGTGACGCGAGGCTGGTGAATGTGATCGGCACATACCCCAGGCCGCCGTCGAGAGTGATCTCTGCCCGGTCGCGGTCGGCGCGCACGCGCACACCGGGATACAGGGACTCCAGCGCGCCGACCCTGACCCCGACGCGCCGGTCGTTGTCGGCCGCCTCGCGATGGATCATGCGCCAGGTGTTCTCCCCCTCCTTCAGTGCGGCGCGCAGCGCCTCGCTGGGGCCATAGTAATCCTCGGCGAACTGTGGCACGATGATGTGCTCGATCGTGGCCTCGACAAAATCCCCGGGTTCCAGGCGGTTGAGGCCCGGGGGTGGAAGGAGGTCGATGGTCGAGGTATCGTGGCCGCGGGCCCTGACGCCGCGCTCGGCGACATGTGGTGTCGCCCCCTTGCCACCCAGGCGGGCATCCCATGACCGGATCACGAAGCCGCGATTGGCCCAGGCCCCGCGCGCGCCCTCGTCGCCGCGCCGCACCGCCTCGTGCAGCGAGACCCAGGGCATCCGCCCGGCGCATTCCATCGGTCTGGTGCGGTACTCGTCCGCGCCCCATCGGGTCTGCCACTCGCGGATCAGGCCGCCGGCATTGCCCAGCGCCATCTTGCGTTCCCCGGTGTAGCTGTAGGTATCGGCGCCGATCTGGAATAGGACGAGACGTGAAAATTCGACTGCGCGTTTCACGTCGAGCCGGAGGCGGTACGTGCCGCGGACGATGTCATCGGTCCGGGCGAGGCTGACGGTGGCGGCGTGCTCCATGGCGTCGGCGGTGTGTCCCGCGTAGGTGACCTCGGTGAGGCAGGGACCATAGCGCCCATAGGCGGTGCGCATGCGGGCGGGGAAGACGCGCTTGCCGGAGGGATCGAAGAACCGGAAGAAGTCACCGCCGCCCACGTTGTGTGTCCAGGACCATGGGGTGTCGTTGGCCATCGATCGGACCATCACGGGCCGCACGTCGAGGATGGCGCACTGGCCCTGCGCCTGATCGGGCTCGTAGCAGATGCTCTCGCCCCAGGAGCCGAGGGCGCTCTGGTCCCAGAGCTGGTTGCTGCCCCAGCCGATGAGGCAGAGCTGCGCGTGCGAGGCGGCGGCCACCCCGCCCCAGTGGCCGTACGCGAGCGTCAGCTCCAATTCGACCTTGGCCCGCGGCGGCAGACGCACCTGTGAGATCCCGTGGAACCATTGGCCTGAATACACCCCGCCCTCGGGTCGCCCGTGCCAATTCTTGCTCAGCTGCACCGGGATGCCCGTGGGGAAACCCTCGCGGTCGCGCAGGATCGCGGACACGCCGGTGATCGCCGCCCCGATGCGCTGGCGGATGCCGCCGGAGGTCTTCTCGAACATCAGCCTCGCGACCTGCGCCTGATCCGCTGGATTGGCCAGAGCCAATCTCACGCGCTCGATGGCGTCGTTCTGCCTTTCTCGCCCCCCGCCGATCGGCGCGCTGGGCTCGATGCCATCGAGATTGACCCGATGCCAGCCTCGGGCTGGGTCGAAATCTACCGGCCGCGCCGCGCCACCGGGCAATTCGGACGCCTCCACGACCACGGGAGGTGCCACAGCCATCTCCTTCGATCCCGCAAGAAATACGCCTCGCAGCTGGCGTAACAGGTTGCCCCCCATGCCGCGCCGGTGGGGCCACAGCGCGTCCGCGTCCAGGACGACGAACACCTCCTTCCACTCGGGCGACCCCCACGCCTGTCCCGCGGGCAAATCCCAGCGTTCCCGCAATCCCTCCTTCGCCGTGCCCAAGGCGATTTCCATCGCGGCATCTCGCCACTCCTGCCCCGGCCGGGTCATCGCCGCCCGGCCATCCGCGCGGAAGGACCACTCGCGGACCGGCCTCATGCCCGGAGATGCCGTTTCGGGATTCTGGAAGCGCGCGCGCACCTCGTCGGCGCCGAGCGCGCGGTCATAGAATCGGACCTCATCGATCGCCCCGCGAAAGTGGTAGCCGTCGCCGCAGTTGTCCTGCCTCCGTCCAAAGGACAGCCCGTCGCTGCCGGGCACGCGTCCCCGCCCGATCCTTCGCTCTCCCGAGAGCGCCCCGTTGACGTACAGTCGCAGGGTCTCGCCATCGTAGCCCATCGCCAGGTGGTTCCACGCCTCGGTCTTCAGTTGGCCCGCGCGACCATCCGCGGTGAACGCGTTCTCACGGCCGCCGCCGATGTTCATCCTCGCCTGTGGCGCGCCGCCGACGATCACGATGCCGTAATTGCCCTCGGCCTGCTCGTGCCGATTCTTGCAGACCAGCCACGGGAAGGTCTTCTTCGATGCCTGGCAATCGGTGGGGACAAAGGCCCAGAATTCCAGCGTGAATCGCTCCGGGTCCAGCTCCGGGGCATGCGGGACCTCGAAGTGGTTCGTCCCATCCAGCCCGAATCCGCCCCCGACGCGCCCGAAACATGTCTCGCCCGCGGGGATCGGCGGTGGTCCGGGCCGCGCCGCGAGGATCAGCGCCAGTCGATCGGGCCAGGCGACCGTCTCGAATCGCGCCTCGACGTTCAACGGTGCGCCATCGGTCGCCGCAAACACGAGATCCGTCACATCCGCGCGCTGCAGGAATCGGCCCGACTCGATCAGGCGCGGCCCGCCGAACGCGGACCACCTGCCGCCGCGCGCGCACCGGTAAGTCTTTCCCTCGACCGTGATGGAGAGCGCGAGATCGGCGGCCGGGAGGCTCTCCCACGCGCGGTTGTCTGTCCCCGCGCACTCCGAATAGCCTGGGCCCAGCGCGACCGGGCCCAGGTGAGGGAGACGCATCGTTTCCGTGTCCAGCGCCATCGCGTAGCGACCCGTCTGGATGACGCGGCGCCACGGTGCCTCCGGCGAGTGCCCCGGGAAGCCCTCGGCCCACCACATGTGCGTGTAGTCGCCGGCATGCGGCATCGCCGATGGCGGCAGCGCCGCCGCGCCCCTCGCCTCGCACGGGACGGCCAGCGCGACCAGCAGAATCGCGAGCGGCCAAGGCCCCGCGATTTCGCCCTTGGCGCGTCGCCTCATCGCGCTGATGAAAAACCTGTCGTTCGCCATATGGCTCCCCAAATAGATCGCGGCCCGGCGCGCTTCGATGCCCCATGGTGTCCATCCCGCCCCCGTTCGGGAAGTATCAATAGTTGACCGTCGGGTGTCGATTCTTGACCCGGGCGCCGAAGGGCCTGCCGTCATGCGGCGATTTGCGGCGGTCGCCGGGGGGTTGACCGGGGCAATCCCCGCACGTAAAGATGAATATGAGGCTCATCGAGCACATCCCCATCGCCTCCGTGGCCGCTCTCGTCGCCTTTGCGGGAGGAACCGATTTTGCCATCTCTGCGGATGCCGAAGGGAAGGCAGTCGCCCGCGTCGAGCGCATCTGGTTGACCCACCAGTCCCCGGATCCGTCGAAGATCGTCGTCAGCTGGGAAACGACAGCCCCGGGGGATTCCGTTGTCGAATTCGGCACGTCTGCCGGCCTTGGCGAGACCGTCGGGGTCCCCGGCAGTCGCCATCTCCATCACGTGGAGATCCCCCTGAAAACAAAGGACGCCCTGTATCACTACCGGGTGAAAACCGGCGCGCAAATTTCGGACATCGCCACGTTCAAGGCCTATCCCACGAAACAGCTGCGCATCGCGGTGGTCGCCAATATCCGCGCGGACGCCAAACTGGATTTCGCCGCGATCAAGAGGGAGGACGTTCACCTGCTGATCTCGGCGGGGGACACGGCCATGCAGTACGAGTTCGGCATGGAGGGGGATCCGGAGGGCACGAGCTCTCACAGCAAACTGATCGACACGCAGGCCGAGCTGTTTCGATCGACGCCGTTCATGCCCTCCTTGGGCAACCTCGACCGCAAGATCCGGCCCAAGAGCCCCGGACCAGGCATCCCAGCCTACGACATCTCCGCCACCGGCTATCGGAAGTTCTTTGCGCTCCCAGGCAAGGAGTGGCTCTGGGTCTTCGACATCCCGGACTTCGACCTCCGCGTCATCTCCGTGGACATGAGCCACACGGGTGATTTTGGCACGCCCAACCAGGCCTGCCATCCCTTCGACAAGGATTCCGAGCAGCTGAAGTGGTACGGGCAGACGATGGGTGCCGCCACGGCGGGCTTCGTGATCACCCTGTTCGGCGAGACCGGCCTCAAGGTGCGGCGGCACGCGGACGGCGCCTGGAAGCGGCTGATCGAAACGGGCTCCATCGCCATATCCGGCGAATGCTACCACGCGGAGCGCACCGTGGTGGACGGTTTCACCTATTACAACAGTTCGGTGCGCGGCAACGGCACCTTCGGCATCGATCCCGATGCCGCCTTTCTCGACAAGGGTGCCAGCTACCTGCTGCTGACGTTCGATCGCGGGGCGGAACGCATGAGCGTTGCGCTAAAGGCCCTCAACGACGGGCGCGTCTTGGACGAGCAGGAATTCCCGAAGCGCGCCCGGAAGCAGCCCGGCCCGACGCCCTTGCCATGATCGGCCATGTGTCCCGCCATGATGTGGCGCGTGCGCAATACGTCGGTCTGGAGCGATGCCCCGCGCGCGGGGCACCACCGGGGATGAAAATTTGTAGCGAAGCCCCTTCGGGCTTCGGCGCCCCGCCGAAGGGCGAAGGCCCTTCGCTACTAGCGAGTTACGTCGTATTTTCGAGCTAGTCCCGCCGCCGACGGCATGCATCATCTGCCGGATATCGGAGATCGCCCCCATCGTTTGGGGACCCGTGTGCGGGGGTTGGGGGCGACCTCAGATCGGCGTGACGATCTGGGGGCCCCCGCCTTCCGCATGCTGTTGCCGCTCTCCTTCCTCGAAACGGCGGGCGACCTCGGGGTAGAGCTTTCTGGCGCAGTCGGGGCAGATGCCGTGGCTGAATTCGGCGTGGGTGTGCTTCTGCACGTAGTGCTCGACGCGGTGCCAGTAGCCCTCGTCGTCGCGGATGTGTTTGCAGTGGGCGCAGATCGGCAGGAGGCCGCTGAGGGTGCGCACGTTGGCCAGCGCCTCCTGAAGCCGCGCGATGAAATCGTCGCGCTCCTGCTCCACGCGTTTGCGGTCGGTGATGTCCTTGCCGATGCCGACGAGGCCGATGATCTGTCCGGCGCGATCGCGGAGGGGGACCTTGGTGGTCAGGATCCAGCGCGTCTCTCCCTCCGGGGTCACGATCGGCTCGTCTTTGCTGAGCATGGGGGCGCCCGTGCCCATCACGCGGCGCTCGTCCGCGACGAATTCCTCGACCTTGTGCGGCGGGAAAAAATCCGCGTCGGTCCTGCCGATCAGGTGACGCGCCGACCGCGCCCCCATGGCGCGCGCCACCTCGTCATTGGCCATGATGAAGCGCCCGAGGGTATCCTTGGCGTAGACGAAAACGGGCAGGTGATCGATCAGCGTGCTGAGCAAAGCGAGGGCCTCCTCGGCGCCCGAACCGTCGCTGGCGGTGAGGCGCAGGTGCCCGCCGAGACCGGCGACGGCGCCGAACAGAGAGCTGTCTCCAGGACGAGGTCCGATGCAGCCGGGATAATTTTCGGACATGCCTTGCCCGCTTCCCCAAGGGGTTGACCGTCGGATTCAATTAATGCGGATAATCGGCCTCGTTGGCAAGGACGAATGGCGGCGTGGCTCTTTGGCCGCGCCTTGACGATGGGCGGGGCGGGGGGTTACGCTTTTCGGCTATGGAGAGGTGCCGCGCGACGCGCCAAGGCGGGATAATTACCCGGCCCCGCGGGGCGGGGTCCGCGCGGACTGGCGCAGGCAGCGCCTGACGGCCCGCGGGTTTCCGACCCCTGGCGGGGCGCTGTTGGCGGAGGGGCCTCGGGAGCCTGGTGTTCCGGGGCCGGAATCCCTGACCGACCGTCGCGCCGCGGCCCATCGCGGCGGCAACCGATCACGACCATGACCACACAGAACGAGAAAAACCGATACAAGGACACGCTGAATCTGCCGAAGAGCGGTTTCGCGATGCGCGCCAATCTCGCGCAGAATGAGCCGCTCAGCCAGAAGGGCTGGGCCGAGCGGGGCATTTATGCCCGGGTGACCGGGGCCCGGGAAGGGGCCGAGGCCTTCGTGTTCCACGACGGCCCGCCGTACGCGAACGGCCCGATCCACGTGGGGCATCTCTTGAATAAGGTGCTCAAGGATATGGTGGTGCGGAGCCGCCTCATGATGGGGAAGCGGTGCCGCTTCATCCCCGGCTGGGACTGCCACGGCCTACCCATCGAGCACAAGGTCCTCACCGGCCTCATGGAGTCCGGCAAGATCGAGAGACTCGCCGCCCTGCCGGAGGACGCCCGGCGTATGGCGGTGCGGCGCGAGTGCGCGGCCGCGGCGGCGAAGTTCGTGAAGCTGCAGTCCTCCCAGATGCAGCGGTTGCTGACGCTCGCGGATTACGAGCACCCGTACCTGACGATGGCGCCGGGGTACGAGTGCGCGGTGCTGGAGGTATTCGCCGAACTGGTGGCGCAGGGGATCGTGTACCGGGACCTGAAGCCGGTGCATTGGTCGATCGCCAACCAGACCGCCCTGGCCGACGCGGAATTGGAATACATGGAGCGGGAGGACACCTCGGTCTATGTGAATTTCGACGCGGCGGATCCGGCGGCGGTGGCGGCGGCGTTCGGGCTGGGGGCGATCGATGGCGCGCCGGCGTTCATGATCTGGACGACGACGCCGTGGACCCTGCCGGCGAATCTGGCGGTCGCGGTGAATGAGCGCTCCGAGTACACGCTGGCCCGCATCGGCGAGCGGCCGTGCGTGGTGGCCAAGGATCTGCTGCCCGCGGTCGCCAAGGCCGCGGGAGGGGAGGGGCCCCGGGTGCTGGGCACCGCGCGGGGCGCGGCACTCGTCGGGCTGAAATATCGGCACCCGTTCTGCGATCGCGTCAGCCCCGTGGTCGCCGCGGAGTACGTGACCCTCGAGGATGGCACCGGCCTGGTGCACACCGCGCCCGGCCATGGCGTCGAGGATTACCAGACCGGCCTGCGCGAGGGGCTGGAGATCTACTGCCCCGTGCGCGATGACGGGACCTTCGACGACACCGTGCCGGCCTGGTTGCGCGGCCAGATCGTCTGGGCGGCCAACGACCTCGTGGTCGAGCACTTGCGCGGCTCGGGCCATCTGGTGCACGCCCACAAGTTCACCCACAGCTACCCGCACGATTGGCGCGGCAAGACTCCGGTGATCTTCCGGGCGACGGAGCAGTGGTTCGTGTCGGTGGACCGCAGCCTCAAGGGCCATGGCAAGAGCCTCAGGCAGATGGCGATCGCCGCGGCGGAGGGCGGCGTGAACTTCGTGCCCGATTGGGGGCGCAACCGCCTCCGGGGCATGCTCGACTCGCGGCCCGACTGGTGCATCTCCCGCCAGCGGTCGTGGGGGTTGCCGATCCCGGCGTTCCGGTTGCCCGGCGACGGGGTGCTGCTGACCGCCGCCTCGGTGCGGGCGGTGGCGCAGGCCTTCGGGGAGCGAGGCAGCGACGCCTGGTTCACCGAGACCCCCGCGCGCCTGTTGGAGAGATATGATCCCTCGGGCGATCCGGATGCGCCGCCGGGGCTCGACCTCGCCAAACTGGAGAAGGCGTATGACATCTTTGACGTGTGGTTCGAGTCGGGCTCCTCGTGGAACGCGGTGATGCGCGCGCGCGGCGAGGGCTATCCCATCGACCTCTACCTCGAGGGCTCCGACCAGCACCGCGGGTGGTTCCAGCTATCCCTCCTGCCGGCGCTCGGCGCGACGGGCCAGCCGCCCTTCCGCACCCTGCTGACCCACGGCTTCATGGTGGACAAGGACGGGCGCAAGATGAGCAAGTCCCTCGGCAACGCGCTCGACGTGGACGACCTGCTGAAGCATTTCGGCGCCGACGTGTGCCGGTGGTGGGTCAGCTCCCTCGCGTTCGAGAACGACATCAAGGTGGACCTCGAGTTCTTCGAGCTGGCGGGCGAGTCCTACCGCAAGGTGCGCAACACGCTGCGGTTCCTGCTGAGCAACCTTTACGACTTCGACGCCGCGAGGGACGCGGTCGATCCCTCGTCGCTGGCGCCGCCATCGCTGGACGCCCACGTGCTGGGGCGCGCCGCCGACCTGCAGCGCGAGGTGCTGTCGGCCTATGACACCTTCGATTTCCGCCGCGCGCACCTGGCGCTTTTCGATTTCTGCAACGACACGCTGTCGGCCTTCTATTGCGCGGCCATGAAAGATCGGCTCTACTGCGACCGCCCGGACTCGCCGCGCCGCCGGGCGGCGCAGACCGTCCTGTGGAACGTCCTCGAATCGTTGCTCCGGCTGCTGGCCCCGATCTTGCCCCATACCGCCGACGAGGCGTGGCGCGAATTGAAGGGCGACGCGGGGGCCTGCATCCATCTCGAGGTCGCGGACGAGTTGCCGGCGGTCGCCGCCGACCCGGACTGGCCCAGGGCCCTCGAGGCGCGCGATGGCGCGCTGAAAGCGATCGAGGAGGCAAAGGCGCGCGGGATCGAGAACCGCCTCGACGCGGCGGTCGTCATCCCGGATCCCGACGGTCGGCTCGCGAAATTCTCCCCGGATTTCGCCGACATGCTCGGCGTCTCGAGGGCCGCGTTCTCCCAGGAGGCGGGCGAGATCGAGGTGCTCGACCTCAGGGCGGAACCCCGCTGCGAGCGGTCCTGGAAGCGCGATGGCACCGTGCGCCAACGCCCCGGCGGCGGGATGCTCAGCGACCGCGACGCCGAGGCCGTCGGCGCCCGCTAGCTCGAAAATACGACGTAACTCTCTAGTAGCGAAGGGCCTTCGGCCCTTCGGCCTGCGGCCCGGGCCCACGCCGAAGCCCGAAGGGGCTTCGCTACGGGTGAGAGCGCCGGCGGTAGCGAAGGGCCTTCGGCCCTTCGGCGGGGGATAGGCAAATTTTCACCCCCGGTGGTGCCCCGCGCGCGGGGCATGGAATCTAGCTCGAAAATTCCAGACGTAGCCACGGCCGTGAGGCCGTGGATCGTCCCACGCGTGGCCCATCTGTTACCAGATGGGCTACATTTTCCGATCCAGTGGCGGCGCGCCGCGCGGGGCATCGGGACTGCCTCGCCGGTGTGGCGCGAAGACCCCCCCGCCCGCGCCCGGGGACGGGGCCCTTGTTTCCGGCGGTGATCCGTGCTTCTTTAGCGCTGGCGGTTTGGGTATACGGGGGACGGCCCCGGGCCAGAGAGCCGATAAACATGACGGGCGGTGTTGCGGTGGAGGAGGGCGTGGTCCTTGAGGGAACCGGGGACCCGGTCGTGTTTGCCTGGCCGGATTTTGAGCCCGCGAATCTCTTTGCGGGGCAGACGGTGTCGCGGCTTGCGGCGGTCGAGGCGTTGGCGGAGGGCGGGACGCCGACAGTCATGGCGTGGGCGGGTCCCTCGGGGGACGAGGGCGAGGGGCGCCTGCGGCAATGGGTCGAGGCGCGGCGCGGCCAGCCGATCCATTTCGTGTCGATCCCCAGGGCGTGTCGGCTGAATCACCCGTGGAGGGTGCGGTGGGAGCGCGCCTTCGATTTCCACCAGTGGCTGCGGGGTTACGTGCGGGACGCGCCGCTCGCGGCGGTCGATTTCCCGGAATCCGGCGGCGTCGCGTACTATGCCCTCTTGGCCAAGAGCGGCGGTCTGGATTTCGGCGGGGTGCGTTTCGTGGTCGAGGTCTCGGGTCCGTTGCGGCGGGTCCGCGCGTTGGGATTTCGCGCCATCGACAATCTCGCCGATCTGTACGGTGACTATCTGGAGCGGCGGGCCATCGAGTTGGCCGACGCCATGATCGTGCCGGATGCCTCGGTCGGCGCATGGCTCGAGGGGCACGGGTGGAAAGTTCCCGACCGGGTCGCGGTCATCGGGCCGGCCATCGGCGAACCGCATCCCGTTCCCGCGGCCGATCACATCTCGCGGCTCGTGTTTGTCGCCCCGCTGGCGGAGGAGGGACG
>JAANMY010003452.1_pt1 | contig 13065 bp, 12 predicted proteins | sample 7279691 | NCBI WGS metagenome assembly JAANMY01 (sample SAMN14094543, study PRJNA606508) | bioreactor metagenome | isolation source: A lab-scale SPAN reactor treating ammonium-rich wastewater day 388 | place: Ireland: Galway | collected 2018-02-07
GTTTCGCTCGATTTCCCCGCCGGTACCACAGAGGCGCGGGCATCGGAACTGGCAGGCCAGTTCGCCGAAGCGACGCGCAGTGCAAACACCGGCAGCAGATAGAACACCCCGTCATGCGGCACCAACCACAGCCGCGCCACCACCAGCTGCGCGCCGATATGGGCAAAGGCGGCGAGAATGCTGTGGCTCACCGGCCCGAACCAGCGCGCCGGCAGGTGCATCGCCAACCCGAGCACGAGCAGGCTGGCGAGCGCCCCCGACAGGCTGAGGAAGAAGCCCGGCGCCAGGAACTGGCCAAGCAGCAGGCTCCCGGCGAGCACGCGCAGCAGCGACACCCATACCGCCTCGCGCCAGCCCCAGCGCGCGAGCACGATCAGGGTCACGATGTTGGCCAGCCCGGGCTTGACCCCGGGCAGCGGCAGCGGGATCGCCGCCTCGGCCACGGTGAGCACGATCGCCGCCGCCGCATGGCGGGCGATGCGGCGGTCCTCGGCGGTCGCCGTCAGTTCAATAGTTGAGGGAGTCATAGTCGGCAGCGCGGCCGGTGAGGCTGAGGCTGACCTGGTTGGGCGCGCAGATCGCCACCGCGCCGGCCTGCGTCAGCCAGCCCTGGCGCACGCAGTACTGCCGCGGCCCGGGGTCGGAGGCGACGCGCGCGCGCCCGGGGCGGATCTCGATCACGGTGACGCCGAGCGGGCCGGTCACCTCGATCAGGCGTTCGCGGCCGAGGTCGACCTCGGCCACCACCCGCCCCCCGGCGCGCACCACCGCGCCGTCGGGTGTCCCGCCCTGCCACAGGCTCAGCACCGCATACGCGCACACCACCAGGCCGAGCATGACCACGACGACGTCGCCCGGTCGCAGCAGGGCCCGCCATTGGGCAACATCGAGCCTCACTGCGCTGTTCCACCCCCGGCCTCGTGGCTGCCGGCAGCGCGATCGGCCGCGCGTCGCGCCGCCGAGCGATGGCGCACGATGACTTCGAGCTGATCGCGGAACTGCTCGGCCAGCCACTCGGCGAGATATACCGAGCGATGCTGGCCGCCGGTGCAGCCGATCGCCACCGTGAGGTAGCTGCGGTTGTCGCGCAGGTAGGCGGGCAGCCAGTTGGCGATGAACTGGCGGATGTCCTGCGCCATACGCTGGACCTCGGGAATCTTCTCCAGGAACTCGATCACCGGCTGGTCGCGCCCGGTGAGCGGACGCAGCCTGGGGTCGTAGTGCGGGTTGGGCAGGCAGCGCACGTCGAACACCAGGTCGGCGTCGAGCGGTATGCCGTACTTGAAACCGAAGGACTCGAACATCAGCGTCATGCCTTCGGTCGAGGGCATCTGGATGAAGTCCTTGACCCAGGCGCGCAGCGTGTTCGGGTGCAGGTCGCTGGTGTCGATGCGGTGACCGAGCTCCGCGATGCTCTCGAGCGCATCGCGCTCGCGCTGGATCGCCTCTTCCAGGGTGACGTCATCGATGGCGAGCGGATGGCGGCGGCGGGTCTCGGAAAAGCGCGCGATCAAGGCATCGTCGCGCGCCTCGAGGAAGATCACGCGCAGGTCGCGCACGGTCGCACGCAGCGCCTCGACCTGCTGCGGCAGGGCGGCGATGCTGACGCCGGAGCGCATGTCCACCGCCACCGCCACCCGCCGCCAGCCCGCGCCACGCAGGTGGGCCACGAGCTGCGGCAGCAAGGCCGCGGGCAGGTTATCCACCACGTAGTAGCCGGCGTCTTCCAGCACGTTGAGCGCGATGCTCTTGCCCGAGCCCGACAGGCCACTGATGAGTACGATCTGCATGGGTCCTTCGAAAGTAAGAAGCCCGCCGACACTATAGCGCAGCGTCGCCGGGCCGGTCCTTGCGTGCGGGAGATTCGGCCCGCGGAGTGGATCAGGCCCCGCGCTTGCGCTTGTCGGCGATCTTTTCCCACAACTGGGCGTTACTGATGCCCAAGGGACGGGGATCGAACACCGGCTCGGCGCGACCGCGCGCCTGCTGTTCCTCGTAGTCCTTCAACGCCAGCAAGGCCGGCTTCTGCAGCACCAGGATGGCAAGGATGTTGAGCCACGCCATGAGGCCGACGCCGATGTCGCCCAGGCCCCAGGCGAGGTCGCTGGTGCGCACGCAGCCATACAGCGCAGACGCGATCAGAAGCACGCGCAGCACGAAGATCAGCGCCTCGGAGCGCAGGTTCCGTGTCAGGTAGGCGAGGTTGGTCTCGGCAATGTAGTAGTAGGCCAGCACCGTGGTGAACGCGAAGAAGAACAGCGCAACGGCGACGAACATCGAGCCGAAACCGGGCAGCACCTGCTCCATCGCGGCCTGCGTGAAGCCGGTGCCGGCGGTGATGTTGGCGAGGCCGGTGAAGACCTGCTGGCCCTCCCCGCCGGTGACGTTGTAGGTGCCGGTGATCAGCACCATGAACGCTGTGGCAGAGCAAACGAACAGCGTGTCGACGTACACCGAGAAGGCCTGCACCAGGCCCTGCGCCGCCGGGTGCGGCACTTCGGCCGCGGCCGCCGCGTGCGGGCCGGTGCCCTGGCCGGCTTCGTTCGAATACACCCCGCGCTTGACGCCCCACTGGATGGCCAGGCCGATCATCGCGCCGAAGCCGGCGTCGAGGCCGAACGCGGACGACAGGATCAGCCTGATGACTTCCGGCACCTTGTCGACGTTGAGCGCCACCACCACCGCCGCGGCGAGGATGTAGCCGAGCGCCATGAAGGGCACGACGATCTGGGTGACATGCGCGATGCGGCGCACGCCGCCGAAGATGATGAGGCCGAGCAGGATCACGATGAGGGTGCCGGTCACCGCCGGCGCCACGCCAAAGGCGTTCTCCATGCTCGCCGCGATGCTGTTGGTCTGCACACCCGGCAGCAGCAGGCCGCACGCGAGGATGGTGGCCACCGCGAACACGATCGCATAGACGCGCCAGCCCAGGCCGCGCTCGATGTAATAGGCCGGACCGCCGCGGTACAGGCCATGGTGCTCGATCTTGTAGATCTGGCCGAGCGCCGACTCGATGTAGGCGGTCGCGGCGCCGAGGAAGGCCACCATCCACATCCAGAAGATCGCGCCCGGACCACCGAAACCGATCGCGGTGGCGACGCCGGCGATGTTACCGGTGCCGACCCGGCCCGACAGCGCGATGGTGAGCGCCTGGAAGGATGACACCCCTGCGGCGGAACTCTTGCCGCGGAACATTGCACGCACCATCTCGCCGATGTGGCGCACCTGCATGAAACGGGTGCGGATCGAGAAGTACAGGCCGACCAGCAGGCACAGATAGACAAGGGCCGGGCTCCAGACCCAGCCGTTGATCGCGTCGACGGTTGCTTGCATGAAGGGGAATCCGGGAAAGTCAGTGGCTCGATTGTATCCGCTTGTTGCAGAGCAATGAAAAGCCTTTCCCGGCGCGGAAGCGCCCTATCCGGCAACCACCAGCGCGCCATGCTCGCGCCGCGCCACGCCCGCCCGTTCGAGTTCCTTCACCAGCCAGCCCGCGAGCGCGTCCGGGTCCAGGCCGAGGAAGCGCGCGTTGGCCTCGCGGTATAGCGGCGTCTCGGCGAGGTGGCGCGGCAGTTCGTCGAGCGCCATGCGGCGCACGTCGAGCAGCCTGAAGGTGATGCAGGCGCGAATGGCATTGCGCGCCATGCGCGCGCCGTCGGCCTCGAAGGCCTGCAGGCGGGCGAAGGCGCGCTTCAGCGCGTCGTCGAACTCGGCGAAGGGCGCGCCATGGCCAGGGATCACCAGATCGACCGCGAGCCGGCCGATGCCTTCGAGCGTGCGCCGCGCCTCGCCCAGCCCGTCGCCGGTGCCGAGCACGTCGGCGAACAGGATGCCGAAACCGTCGCGCCACAGCGCATCGCCCGACATCAGGATGCGGTGCTCGGCGTTGTAGTAGGCAAGCGCGTCCATGTCGTGGCCGGGGGCGGCGATCGCCTGCCATTCGAGTTCCCCGGCGACGAAGCGGTCGCCGGGCGCGAGCGTGGCATCGACATGGAAGCGCTCGCCGGCCTGGGCAGCGGTGCTCAGCAGCAGTGCCGCCTCGTCCCAGTGCGTCACCGCGCGCTCCATGCCGGTCGGCACGGTGATCGTGCACCCGAAGGCGCGCTGCACGCTTGCATTGCCGCCGATGTGATCGGAATGCGAGTGGGTGTTGATCAGCCGCCCGAGCCGGCGGCCGTCGAGCCCCGCGCGCACCAGCGCCACCGTCTGCGCGGCGTGCGTGACGTAGCCGCTGTCGACCAGCGTCGCCTCCGCGCCGTCGAACAGCAGCACGTTGTTGGCCGACAGCCAGCCACGCTCGAAGACCTGCACGGTAGCGGGCAGGCGGGGGCGCGCGCTCAATCGCTGCCCTCCCCGACCTGGGCGGCGACATTCGCCGGCAGCGCTACCGGCCTGTCGTCAGGCTGCAGTGTCGCGGGCGGGGGCGCCACCGGCACGCCGTTGATCTCGTCGGCGGTGCGGCCGCAGCCAAGGCACACGCCCGAGCCCCAGTCGATCATGCATACGCCGACACACAGCGCATCACCGCTCACGCCCGCGTCTCCGCGGTCTGGCCAGCTTGGCCCAACCATTCTCGGCGCTCGGTCAAGGCGGCGAGGATGCTGCGGCGGTCGGCGTCGGTCGTGCGGCTCCAGCGCGTGATCTCGTCGATCGTGCGCTGGCAGCCTTCGCACCAGCCGGTGTCCGGGCTCATGCGGCAGATGTTGGTGCAGGGGGAAGGAACACTCATGGGTACAGTCTCTGATGGGATGTGGACGGCGCGTACATGCGCGCCGCCTCGTGGAATGCAGCCCCGATTATGAACGACTCACGACGCGCAGGCCGCCTTGGCGCGCTTGGCCAGCACCGCGCGCGCCACGCGCGACGCCGGCTCGCGGCCGAGTTGGGCGCTGATCCAGGCGGCGGTGTCGACCAGCGTATCGAGGTCGACGCCGGTGTCGATGCCGAGCCCGTTCAGCAACCAGACCACGTCTTCGGTGGCAACGTTCCCCGAAGCGCCCGCCGCATAGGGGCAGCCGCCCAGCCCGCCGACCGAGGCGTCGAAGACCGCCACGCCCATTTCCAGCGACGCATACACGTTGGCCACCGCCATGCCGTAGGTGTCGTGGTAGTGGCCGGCGAGCTCCTCAACCGCCACGCGCTTCGCCACCGCCTCCAGCATGCGCTGGATGCTCACCGGCGTGCCGACGCCGATGGTGTCGCCGAGCGAGACCTCGTAGCAGCCCATGTCCATCAGCGTCGCCGCTACGTCCGCCACTGCCTGCGGCGCGATCGCGCCCTCGTAGGGGCAGCCGACCACGCACGACACGTAGCCGCGCACGCGCACCCCGGCCGCGTGCGCGGCCTCGGTGACCGGGCGGAAGCGTTCGAGCGACTCGGCGATCGAGCAGTTGATGTTCTTCTGGCTGAAGGACTCGGAGGCGGCGCCGAACACCGCGACCTCCCTCGCGCCGGCGGCGAGCGCAGCCTCGAAGCCCTTGAGGTTGGGGGTCAGCACCGGATAGGCGACGCCGGGCGCGGCGGCCGCGAGCACACGCGGCAGCAGCTCGGCGTTGTCGCCCATTTGCGGCACCCACTTGGGCGACACGAAGGAGGTGGTCTCGATCGCCTTCAGCCCGGCACGCTCGAGGCGGCGCACGAGCTCGAGCTTGGTGTCGGTGGAGACGAGCTGCTTCTCGTTCTGCAGGCCGTCGCGCGGGCCCATCTCGACGATGCGGACGGCGGTGGGCAGGTTGGTGGTCGTCATGAATCGCTTTCCTGTCGAATGACGATCGCGACCGGCGCTCCACGGGGGAGGAAACGGTCGCGATGGGGGTTGGCCTCGAGCAGGCGCACGGCGCTCAGGCGGTCTTCGCCTCGTCGAGCCCGAGCTCCTCCTTCATCTTCTGGCGGATCAGGAACTTCTGGATCTTCCCGGTCACCGTCATCGGGAAGCTGTCGACGAAGCGGATGTAGCGCGGGATCTTGTAGTGGGCGATCTGGCCCTGGCAATAGGCGCGCACCTCGTCTTCAGAAAGGCGCACGCCCTCGCGCACGATGATCCACGCGCACAGCTCCTCGCCGAACTTCTCGTCCGGAATGCCGACCACCTGCACGTCGAGCACCTTGGGGTGGGCGTAGAGAAACTCCTCGATCTCGCGCGGATAGATGTTCTCGCCGCCGCGGATCACCATGTCCTTGATGCGGCCGACGATGTTGCAGTAGCCCTCGTCGTCGATCACCGCCAGGTCGCCGGTGTGCATCCAGCCGCCGGTGTCGATCGCCTCACGGGTCTTGGCCTCGTCGTCCCAGTAGCCGAGCATCACCGAGTAGCCGCGGGTGCACAGCTCGCCGGCCTGGCCGCGCGACACGATGCGGCCGTCGTTGTCGACGATCTTCACTTCCAGATGAGGCTGGATGCGGCCCACGGTGGACACGCGGCGGTCGAGCGGGTCGTCGGTGCCGCTCTGGAAGCTCACCGGCGAGGTCTCGGTCATGCCGTAGGCGATGGTCACCTCGGCCATGTTCATCTTGCCGATCACCCGCTTCATGACCTCGATCGGGCACGGGCTGCCGGCCATGATGCCGGTGCGCAGGCTGGAGAGGTCGAACTCGGCAAAGCGCGGATGGTCGAGCGCGGCGATGAACATGGTGGGGACGCCGTAGAGGCCGGTGCATTTTTCCTGCGCCACGGTCTCCAGCACCGCCAGCGGCTCGAAGGCCTCGGCGGGATACACCATGGTGGCGCCGTGGGTCAGGCAGCCGAGGTTGCCCATCACCATGCCGAAGCAGTGATACAGCGGCACCGGGATGCACAGGCGATCGCCCGGCACGAGCTTGATCGCCTCGCCGACGAAGAAGCCGTTGTTGAGGATGTTGTGGTGCGACAGGGTCGCGCCCTTGGGGTGGCCGGTGGTACCGGAGGTGAACTGGATGTTGATCGGGTCGTCGAACTGCAGCTTCTCGGACAGCACGGCGAGCGCGGTGAGTTCCTCGCGGCTGGGCGCGCGCAGCAGCGTGTCGAAGCTGATCATGCCGGGCGAGCTGTCCGCGCCCATGCGGATCACCATCTCCAGACTGGGCAGACGGTGGCTGCGCAGCAGGCCGGGCTCGCAGTGGCCGAGCTCGGGGGCGAGGTCGGCGACCATCTCGAGGTAGTTGCTGGACTTGAAGGCCGGCGACAGCACCAGCGCGCGGCAGCCGACCTTGTTGAGCGCGTACTCGAGCTCGGAGCGGCGGTAGGCGGGGTTGATGTTGACCAGAACCAGGCCCGCCTTGGCGCTGGCGAACTGGGTCAGCGCCCACTCCATGTTGTTCTGCGACCAGATGCCGATGCGATCGCCGGGCTCCAGGCCGAGGCGCATCAGGCCGCAGGCGAGCGCGTCGACGCGGCTCTTCAACTGCGCGTAGGTGAGGCGCACGTTCTGGTGGCGCACCACCAGCGCCTCGCGCTCGGCGTGGCGGGCGCAGGCCTCGTCGAAGAAGCGGCCGATGGTCTGGCCGATCAGGGGTTTGCCGGAAGCGCCATGGACATAGCTTGCAGTGCTGCTCATCGTGTCGTCCTCTCTCCTTTTCTTGTGTTTGCGCCGCTCCTACATGCGGGGGCGGAAGCGCGGGGGTTCGCCGTAGGAGCGGCGCAAGCCGCGAGCCCTTACGGCGCCTGCGCCCCCCCTCATCGCCTTCAACCCCTCGCGGCTGGCGCCGCTCCTGCGGCGATCAATCGCGCGCGACTCATGCTGCCGCGGCTTCGAACTCCACCAGCTCGGCGCCGTCGCCGACCTGATCACCGACGCCGAAGCGGAAGGCCTTGACCGTGCCGGCGGCCGGCGCGGTGATGGTGTGCTCCATCTTCATCGCTTCCAGGATCAGCAGCGGCGCGCCCTTCTCCACCTTCGCGCCTTCGGCAGCGACCAGGGCGATGACCTTGCCCGGCATCGGCGCCAGCAGCCCGCCCTCGGCACCGCCGCCCTCGCCGCCGTGGTGCAGCGGATCGACCGCGGCGAGTTGCCAGGCGCGGCCCTTGGCGAAGACGTGGCGGCGGCCCGCGGCGGCGATCACGGTGGCGTCCATGCGCGTGCCGTCGAGCTCGACGCGCAGCAGGCCGCGCGCATTCAGTTCGCCGCGCGCCTCGACGCTGCGGCCGTCAATCGTCAGCCGGTACGCACCAGGCAGGTAGGCGACGTCCACCGCGTGCTCGGTCTCACCAAAGCGGAACAGCAGCGTGCGGCGCGCGGTGGCGTTCATGCGCCAGCCGTCGCGGGCGTGCCAGGGCGAGCGCGCGTCTGCCGTGCGCTGGGCGCGCTTGTCGGCCAGGGCCGTCTCGCGCAGCAGCTCGGCGAGCGCGGCGATCTGCTGCACCTCGTCGGGCACGCCTTCCTCGGCCGGGAACAGGTAGGCCTTCTCGCGCTCGATGAGGCCGGTGTCGAGGTCGGCGCCGGCGAAGGCCGGGCAGGCGGTGAGGCGCGACAGGAACTCGATGTTGTTGGCCACGCCCACCACGCGGTAGTCGGCCAGGGCCTGCAGCATGCGGGCGAGCGCGCGGTCGCGGTTGATGTCCCACACGATCAGCTTGGCGATCATCGGGTCGTAGTGCGGGCTGATCTCGTCGCCCTCCTCGACGCCGGTATCAACGCGCACGTGCAGGCTCTCGGCGGGCGGCGCCAGATGCACCAGCTTGCCGGTGGAAGGCAGGAAGCCCTTGGCCGGGTCCTCGGCATAGATGCGCGCTTCCAGCGCATGGCCGCGGATCTGCAGCTGCTCCTGCGCCAGCGGCAGCTTCTCGCCCGAGGCCACGCGCAATTGCCACTCGACCAGGTCCAGCCCGGTGATCATCTCGGTGACCGGGTGCTCGACCTGCAGGCGGGTGTTCATCTCCATGAAGTAGAAGGAGCCGTCCTGGTTGGCGATGAACTCGACCGTGCCGGCGCCGACGTAGCCCACCGCCTTGGCCGCATCGACCGCGGCCTTGCCCATCGCCGCGCGGCGCTCGGGCGTCATGCCGGGCGCCGGCGCCTCTTCCAGCACCTTCTGGTGGCGGCGCTGCACCGAGCAGTCGCGCTCGAACAGGTACACCACGTTGCCGTGGGTGTCGCCGAAGACCTGGATCTCGATGTGGCGCGGCTTGGTGATGTACTTCTCGACCAGCACATGGTCGTCGCCGAAGCTGGAGATCGCCTCGCGCTTGCAGGAGGCGAGCAGGTCGATGAAGTCTTCCGACTTCTCCACCAGGCGCATGCCCTTGCCGCCGCCGCCGGCCGCGGCCTTGATCAGCACCGGGTAGCCGATGGCGTCGGCCTGCCGGTGCAGGTAAGCCGGCTCCTGGTCGTCGCCGTGGTAGCCGGGCGTGAGCGGCACACCGGCCGCTTCCATCAGCTTCTTGGCCTCCGACTTCGAGCCCATGGCGCGGATCGCCGACACCGGCGGGCCGATGAAGACGATGCCTTCGCGCTCGCAGGCGTGGCAGAAGTCCTCGTTCTCGGACAGGAAGCCGTAGCCCGGGTGGATGGCCTGGGCGCCGGTGGCCTTGGCCGCGGCGATGATCTTGTCGATCACCAGATAGGACTCGCGCGCCGCCGCCGGGCCGATCAGCACGGCCTCGTCGGCCAGGCGCACGTGGCGGGCGTTGGCGTCGGCCTCGGAATACACCGCGACGGTCTTGATGCCCATGCGGCGGGCGGTCTTGATGACGCGGCAGGCAATCTCGCCTCTATTGGCAATCAGGATCTTGTCGAACATGTCGTCTCCAGCTTCTTGTCGGAATTCAGAAATCTGTCTTTGCAGCCATCACGGTGCGGGCAGTTCGGGGTGCGCCGGTCGCAAGCGCGGCCGGAACACCCGCCGCAGGAAGCGCCACAGCACCACGATCAGCGCCACCGCCAGCACCACGAACACCACCAGCGCCACCAGGAACCACAGCGGCTCCTGCAACAGCATCCACAGCCCGCCGGCGAACATCGCGTCCTCGCCGAGCGAGGTGGTGACGTTGGTCACCGGCTCCGGCGAGGTGTTGATCGCCGCCCGCGCCCCCGCCTTGGCGAAGTGCGTGCCCGCCGCCAGCGTGCCGCCGGCGAGCGCCGCCGCCACCTGCAAGGCGCCGCTCTGGTCGCCCATCACCGCGGCCGCCAGCGCCGCACCCGCCGGGATGCGGATGAAGGTATGCACCGCGTCCCACATCGAATCGAACCAGGGCAGCTTGTCGGCGAAGAACTCGGCCAGCAGCATCACCCCGGACACCCCGAGCAGCAGCGGATGCGTCAGCACCTCCAGCCCGCCCGGCAACTGCACGCCGCCGAAGCGACCCAAGGCACCGAGCACGAAGACCAGCGCATACAGCCGCAGCCCGCTCGCCCAGCCCAGACCCGCCGCCAACGCGGCGAGCGAGGCCATGTCGAGCGGCACGCCGCTCCAGTCGAGCAGCGCGGTGAGCTCGGTGGGCCAGCTGCTGAAGGCGTAGGCGTCCATGGCGGTCTCCGCGGATGTTCGTCAGGCTCGGCAGGCCGCGCAGTTCGTGCGCTTGCCGGCCACAGCCCGTCCCCAGCTCAACCCCGCGCGATCCACGCCGCCGGGCGCTTGTCCAAGAAGGCGGCGAGCCCCTCCTTCGCCTCGGGCGTCACGCGCAGGCTGGCGATGCGGCGCGCCGTGTCTTCCACCACCGCGTCGCTCACCGGCCGGTTGGCCACCGCGCGGATCAGGTCCTTGGCCGCGGCCTGTGACTTCGGGCCGCCCTGCAGCAAGGCCTCGACCACTTCGCTCACCTTGGCGTCCAGCTCCTCGGTGGCCACAGCTTCGTGCGCCAGCCCCAGCGTCGCCGCGCGCGTGGCATTGATGCGCTCGGCGGTCTGGAAGTAGCGGTAGGCCTGGCGCTCGCCGATGGCGCGGATTACGTAGGGGCTGATCGCCGAGGGGATGATCCCGAACTTGACCTCGGAGGTCGCGAACACCGCCTTGTCCCCCGCGATGCAGATGTCGCAGGCGCTCGCCAGCCCCATGCCGCCACCCAGCGCCGCGCCGTGCACGCGCGCGATCGTGGGCTTCTTCATCTCGGCCAGCGTACGCAGCATGCCGGCGAGCTTCATCGCATCCGCGAAGTTCTCCGCCTCGCTCGCCTCGCCGGCGGCCTTCATCCAGTTGAGGTCGGCGCCGGCCGAGAAGCTTTTTCCCCGCCCCGCGAGCACCACCGCGCGCACCGTGTCGTCGGCATCGAGCTCGATACAGGCGGTGGTGAGGTCGGCGATCAACTGCGCGTTGAAGGCGTTATGCACGTCCGGGCGGTTCATCCAGATCGTCGCCACGCCGGCTTCACGTTGAATTTCCAGTGTTTCGTACATCGTGTCTCCTCGCCTCGGTGGGCGTTTCAGACTTTCTTGGGTGGACTTTGGTCCCATTCACGAACAGCGGCCAATTCGGCGCCAGTGAGGCCCTGAAAGTCTTGGGAGACCCCCGCACGCCAGTCATCCAGCGAATCCATCCATGATGATGCCGGTCGCCGAATTCGTTCGTACTCTTCGGCCGACAGGACGACTACCACGGGCTTTCCACCCCGCGTGATCGTCACGTTATCGCCAGCCTCAGCCTTCCGAATCAGTGCGAACCACTGCTTTCGCGCGTCATCGATCGAGACCATCGCGCCCCCTAACTTGACCACCCGAACAATTTATGAACGCCGATTACATCCGGAACACACCGAACTTCGTCGGCTGGATCGGCGCATTGAGGGCGGCGGACAAGGACAGCCCGAGGATGCGGCGCGACTGCGCCGGATCGACCACGCCGTCGTCCCACATGCGCGCGGTGGCGTAGTAGGGATGGCCCTGGAACTCGTACTGCTCGCGGATCGGCGCCTTGAAGGCCTCCTCCTCTTCCTTGCTCCAGCTGCCGCCCTTGGCCTCGATGCCGTCGCGACGCACGGTGGACAGCACGCTCGCCGCCTGCTCGCCGCCCATCACGCTGATGCGCGAATTCGGCCACATCCACAGGAAGCGCGGCGAGTAGGCGCGCCCGCACATGCCATAGTTGCCGGCGCCGAAGGATCCGCCGATGAGCATGGTGATCTTGGGCACCTGCACGGTGGCCACCGCGGTCACCATCTTGGCGCCGTCCTTGGCGATGCCGCCGTTCTCGTATTTGCGCCCGACCATGAAGCCGGTGATGTTCTGCAGGAACAGCAGCGGGATGCCGCGCTGGCCGCACAGCTCGATGAAGTGCGCGCCCTTCTGCGCCGACTCGCCGAACAGGATGCCGTTGTTGGCGACGATGCCCACCGGGTAGCCGTGAAGCTGGGCGAAGCCGCACACCAGGGTCGTTCCGTACCTCGCCTTGAACTCGTCGAAGCGCGAGCCATCGACCACGCGCGCGATGATCTCGCGCACGTCGAAGGGCTTGCGGGTGTCGCTGGGGATGATCCCGTAGATCTCTTCCGGGTCGTACAGCGGCTCCTCGCCCTGCCCAAGCGCCATGTTGATCGGCTTCGTGCGGTTGAGATTGGAGACGATGCGGCGCGCGATGTAGAGCGCGTGGGCGTCGTTCTCGGCCAGGTGGTCGGCCACGCCCGAGAGCCGGGTGTGAACATCGCCGCCGCCGAGGTCCTCCGCCGTCACCACCTCGCCGGTCGCCGCCTTCACCAGCGGCGGGCCGCCGAGGAAGATCGTGCCCTGGTTCTTGACGATGACGGTCTCGTCCGACATCGCCGGCACGTAGGCGCCGCCCGCGGTGCACGAACCCATCACCACCGCGACCTGCGGGATGCCCTTGGCCGACATGTTGGCCTGGTTGAAGAAGATGCGGCCGAAGTGGTCGCGGTCGGGGAAGACCTCGTCCTGCCGCGGCAGGAAGGCGCCGCCCGAGTCGACGAGGTAGATGCAGGGCAGGTTGTTCTGCTCGGCAATCTCCTGCGCGCGCAGGTGCTTCTTGACCGTCATCGGGTAGTAGGTGCCGCCCTTCACCGTGGCGTCGTTGGCCACGATCATGCATTCGACACCCTGCACGCGGCCGATGCCGGTGATGACGCCGGCGCTCGGCGCCTCGTCGTCGTACATGCCGTACGCCGCCATCTGGCCGACCTCGAGGAAGGCCGTGCCCGGATCG
>JAANMY010003454.1_pt1 | contig 13064 bp, 14 predicted proteins | sample 7279691 | NCBI WGS metagenome assembly JAANMY01 (sample SAMN14094543, study PRJNA606508) | bioreactor metagenome | isolation source: A lab-scale SPAN reactor treating ammonium-rich wastewater day 388 | place: Ireland: Galway | collected 2018-02-07
CTACTATCGAACCAGCATCGTGGTCATATCGTACTCATGTTATTGGCGCTGCTATTCCCAACAGTCAGCGGCACATGAATATTCCTGGTCAGGGCGAAGGGAGTATCATTGCAAGGGTGGGTCACCCGGGAGACCTTGTAGTGGTTAATAGTAAATTCGTTCATAGGCAGATTGAGAACCTTTTGGCTTCTTTAAGGTCGTCACAGAACCTTCAGGTAAATATTGAAGCCCGTTTTATTTCCGTTACTGATGAATTTCTTGAGGATATAGGCAGCAATTTCAGTAAATTTTTTAGTGATGATACCTCTATCGATACAGGCGCTGAAGCAGATATTAGCGAACTGGTTGCTGGCAGTGGGCTTTCGCTCAATTATTCCATCTTACATAATAGTATGCTAAAAGGATTTATACGCGCCGTCCAGGAAAGTAAGGACTCGGAAATACTTACATCACCGCGAATAACACTCTCTAATACCCAGCGTGGTAATATTGCTGTTGTTAAAACTACGAATTATATTCAAAGTACTTCCGTTGCCGAAGGTGTCGTAACTCCTGTTATCGGTACAATTCCCGAAGGAACAACCTTTGATGTAAGACCTATTGTGAGTGCAGATAGAAAATACATTTATCTGGAAGTAACTCCTTCCGTGTTTCAAATTGAGACAATAGAATCGTTTACTTTTACCGGAGTTGGCACCGATACAACCCTTACGACCGGAGGTACAGGGGTTGTTAACATACCTCCTACCTCTACTGTTCAATTGCCGACAATAAATGTTTCCCAGGTATCGGTAACAGTTTGTGTGCCTGATAAAGGCACGCTTATTATTGGCGGACTTGGTTCTATTAACAAGGATGATCAGACAACGGGCATTCCCGTATTATCGAAAATACCTCTGCTAAAGAGGCTGTTTTCCCGAAATTTGAAGAATAACAGAAAGTCAAATTTGATCATTCTTTTAAAACCCACTATTATTATCAAAGAAGAGCAAGAGGCAGATTTTCTGAGTAGCATATCGAATAAAAAGTTTCAGGTGACAGATTCAAATAATCCTTAGGAAGTATTCATAATATAGATAAATTCATAAGAATTATGGTATAGCCTGGTTTACAATCTTATGTAATGGAGAGGAAATTCAAAGTTTTTCGTTAAGTTATCTATACTCGTTAAACAAATAAAATAGTTATTCATTCATGGAGGTCTTATGCGTAAAGTGGATAAGGTGAATACACTCTTGCTTATTATTATTGCCTTGCTGCTTATGATTCTGATTTTTAGGAATACAACAAATTATGTTATTGCTCAGGGAGACGGAAGTGCGCAACAGGTTTTTGGTGTAGTAGGCGGACAATTAGGGAGTAGACAACCATTTTACCTTGTGGACACGGAAGAACAAATTATCATGGTGTATGAATATTTTCAGGGAGGAAGTTTGGGATTAGTGGCTGCAAGAAATTATAAGTATGATAAAAAATTACAACACTACGGGAAACCCTTTGGTGCATCTATTGAAGATGTGAAAGCTGAACTCTTAAAGACACCAATAAAATAAGGCAAATCCGGTATTTTTAAATATGGTTGGTCGGATTTGAGGCCATTTGCAGAAGCTTCATCTTAAGTTCGGCAAATGGGAAATTCTTACCCGGACAAGCTGTGCCCTTTTGATGTACCTGTTTATGTAATAATATGTTTGATACAGAAATGGTATATCTTCTTGAGAGATATTGGATTAATTTAACTAACGAATCGAGTTGGTTATCGGTAGGAACACCTCCATTTTCAAAATCACCAACCAGACAAATCCCGATTGCCACCCGATTGCAGGCCATATTTGCTGTATGTGCTCCATGTATCTGTTTTTTCCATCGCTCAGCAACCTCTATTTCTCCATCTCCCGAGAATGAGCCATTTCCAATTACAAAGTGGTACGCAAGACCATATTCCCAACCTCTCTTATTCCTGTGATAATTATCAAATCGAGCAGCGTTTCCCTTTTCAGTTGCACTGTGATGAATAACAATATATTTCCACTGATTTTCGCTTACATCGGTACGGCAAATGCTAACAAGATTCAATTCAGGAGAAGATTCTTTTAATTTGGAAATGTTGAAAAAAGGGAGGGATTTTTCGATTTTTACACTATTAAAAGAAGGTATGGAAATGAGTAGTCCCGAGGTAGCGACTACCGTTGCGGTCAGCGAAAGATATTGAATAATTCTTTCATGTTTTCGCATATTTTTAACCTAAAAATTTTTATTGAGTAATACACTGGCTTTTTTCGAAGCGGATTTTTTTCATATCCATCTATAAATAAAAAACCTTACAGGAAAATATTCATCAAAGAACATCTTCGGCAGTAAGGTTATCTTAACAACTTTATTTTATGGTATTTGTTTGTGTTACTTCATGTGAATATACAACAGGTTAAAGACCCTTTACTTTTGTCCTCCCAACCACTTGGAGGCTGCCGTTATGTTAAAAATCATTATAAATTGAAATCCTATATTGTCAACAGTTAAATTGCTGAAGTAAATTTTGGAGTTTTATTCAAAAATGTATTAAACCAAAGGATAAAAATCTAAAGAAATGGATTTTCGGTCTAAAATTCTTGATATAAGTTGCTTGAGAATTCAAATTTTTTTGATCGTACATTTCTTGTAACTACAAGTATTGATTATAAGTAGGATATATTTGAGTGTAATTTTCAAAAGGCAACATTTTGGTATAATAATTGATTATAGAATGAGTATAACTTAAAAATATTATTTTTGCAGGAAGGGGAAATTAAGAAATGAGTAAAGATATTGAAAATATAAAATTAGCGATACAAAAAAAAGATATATCCATTGAAAGATACAGTAATCAGATTAAGGTATTTCATGATCCCAAAATCAATGCCCTGCTTGAGGGTATTCTGCACAACGAAATACGGCATAAAGCAGAACTGGAAGACCATTTGAGTAGACTATCTTAAATAATTAGGAGAGATACAGATGAGAGAAGGGTATAAATCTATACTGGAATTCCTGGAGGAAAATTTAGAGGTAGAGGAAGAGCAAGAACATTTATATAACCAACTCGCCGTTGCTTCGAAAGATATTAAGGTAAAAGAAACTTTTCAACATCTGGCAAGGGCGGCTAAGGGGCACCGGGATGCTATAGGAAGAATTATCAGAGATATTGAGTCTGATAATCATGATGTGAGTTTCTATTGTCTTATGTGTGGCTGGGAGATTAATTTTGGGAAGATGCCTTCGGTGGGGAATGAGGAACGGTGCTCATTGTGCTGCCAGAAATTTGCTCTTGTTGATATAGCTAATGATTATTCAATAAAATCCCTTCCGCAATAAATAATAGAGAATGAGAACTTTAGTGTTTAGGAATTTCAAAGTTTTTCGTTATGCCATGAACACACCCCTAGCCCCTCTCAAGAGGGGTATTGGGGAAGTCCCCTCTTGGGAGGGGTAGGGGTGGGTAAAAATTCGTTGGGTTTTGCCTTTTAAAACCCAAACTGATTTAAATTTTCAATGTTAAGGATATACAATGAGCGAGGCTTTAAAGGATATAAAATCAATTGCACTCCAGATGGAAATAGACGGGATAAAATTCTATACTGATATGGCATCCAAAACCTTTCATCCTATGGGTAAGGCTATGTTCCGATCTTTTATAGAAGATGAAAAAATGCATGCGAAAAGGATCAAGACCTTATTGTTTACCCATAAAGAGGCTGTTCAGGAAAGAGAAAAAACTGCAATAAATCCCAAAGAGAGGCTCATAAATATCTTTCAGGATATGGGCGATGAGTTAAAACAAAAGGTAAATGCAAACACAAACGATATAGAAGCTGTGAAGCTGGCTATAACGATAGAGGAAAATGGAATTAAATTTTATGAACAAGCTGCTAAAGATGCGCATGACAGAAGGGAAAAGGATGTGTATCATTTCCTTGCCAGTGAGGAGGAGATACATTGTACTATTTTAAAGAATACGCTTGAATATCTTGAAAATACAGAGCTTTGGGAAGCCGAGAACGAAGGACGTATGTATGATCTGTGGGTGAATATGGTAAGTAAAAAAGTATGAGCAAGAGAAAGATCGATTCATTCCGTACCGAAAAAGATTCCCTGGGTGAGATGCATGTTCCTGCAACGGTCTACTACGGAATCCAAACGGCCAGGGCTATTGAGAATTTTCCCATTAGTGGTCAAACATCTCAGCCGGTATTTACCTTGGCCGTTGCTCATATAAAAAAGGCAACTGCTATGGTGAACGTAGAACTCGGTTGCCTCGATAGCAGGATTGGCAATATGATTATTCTGGCATGTGACCGCATATTGAATGGTGAATTTCAGGAACAGTTTCTGGTGGATGTATACCAGGCAGGGGCAGGAACATCACATCATATGAATGTAAATGAAGTTATTGCTAATATTGCAATCGAAATGCTGGGTGGTGAAAAAGGCGATTATTCCATCGTGCATCCGAACGACCATGTGAATTATGGACAATCCACCAATGATGTCTATCCTACTGCAATGCGTATCGCAGCGTTACAGTTATCTAAAAAACTTATTAAGGGCCTGTATATCCTGATTGAGGTGTTTAATCAGAAAGCAAAATCATTTGATTCAATGATAAAATCAGCCCGTACACATCTTCATGATGCTGTACCTATCCGGGTAGGACAGGAATTCTCTGGCTATACGGAATCCCTGTTTAAAGCGACCAAAGGTATTGAAAAGGCAATCGAAAGCTTAAAAGAATTAGGAATCGGTGGCACCGCTGTAGGTACAGGAATTAACACTCATCCGGAGTTTGCTCACAAAGTTATTGAAAAGCTTAGAAAGATGACCAATCTTGACCTCAAGGAATCAAAGAATCGATTTGAGGCCACGCAGAGTTGTGCGCCTTTTGTCGAACACTCTGGATCCCTTCGCACTTTAGCTGTGGAACTTATCCGTATCTCAAATGACCTGAGATTAATGAATTCCGGACCAAACACAGGGCTGGCGGAGATCGATCTGCCTGCAATGCAGCCAGGGTCATCTATTATGCCAGGAAAGGTTAATCCTGTTATTCCTGAAATGATGAATATGGTCTGTTTTTCTGTTCTGGGCAACGATATGTCAATAGCGCTGGCCGCTCAGGCCGGACAATTTGAGCTGAATGTTATGATGCCGTTAATTCAGTACAAGCTACTTGATTCCATTATCATTCTTACAAATGCTGCAAGGATATTTCATGAGAAATGTATTTATGGTATTACGGTAAATGTGGATAAATGCCGGAACTATGCCATGAGGAGTTTGGGAATCGTTACTATTCTGAATCCTATTATAGGATATTCAAAAGCGGCTGATATCGTAAAAGAATCGATGCAGACAGGGAAATCTGTAAAAGAGATTATTCAGCAACACAAACTTATTCCTGCAGATCAATTAGACCAGATATTATCTCCTGCTTTTATGACTGAGCCGCATACAAAAGGCGCTTCTGTATAAATTGATAATCTTTGTGATTTGTTTTTTTCAGAAAATCCATGATACAAGAAAGGAGGATTATTTGTCGACACAGTGATAACTCTATTTGTTTTAAATTATTATTAGGTAAGAAGGAGGTTTTGTATGAAAAAGGTAATATTTTTGAGTATAAGTCTTTTAGGTTTTGTGGTATTCATAGGATCAACAAATATCGTTCGGTCTTCAGCCGCTTATGCAGGAGCAGGTGAAGGACAAATGATTTATCATAAATATGAAGCTATGTGGCATAAAGACGTTAAGTTACCTCTGAGAAACATGGCATTGGAGATAAGGGACAGGATAAATGCGCTGCTAACTGCGATATTAGAAGGTAATTTTGAATCTGTTAAACAAAACGCCACCGCCGTTTCAGAAAAAGGTCAACAGATTATTAATACCTATTTCCCTCAAAGCTTGGACATTGAAGCATATGAGAAAGATCCCAAAACCTCCCATTTGCAGCCGGAAGATTTAGAGAAATTTAAACAATTGAGAGCAGATTTTTTAAGCTATTTTGGAAAGATAGATGCATCTCTGCAAGAGATTCAAAAAGCAGCGGATTCAAAAAATGGAGAAACAGCATTTGATGCCTTTTCGGGTTTGATAAAAAACACATGTATCGATTGCCACAAAAAGATGCATGAGTGATAAAATACCATCTGAAAATTATTGAATGGCGACGAGGTCTTTTCAAACTCTGAGTAATGAATTGGCAAGGGAGTGCAGATAATAAATTACCTGCACTCTTTTGTTCTTTTGATATAGTATGAAGCATGTTTCTTCCTGCTATGCTTATTGAAGTCAATTATCACTAAATATAAATGGCTAAATAGACATGGAGACAGATAGTTTATCCATAGGGTTGCAGTGATATGAGAAATTTCATCCGTTATTTTACCATTGAACCCTGTGCTAAAATAGTATACATTTGGAGGATAATTAGTCCTGTATATTATTTTTTATCATTTTTAGAAAGGAGATATACCTTGAAAAGGAAGGGGTTTTTAACTATTGGTTTATTAGGTATGAGTTTGATAGGATTAGGGATTAGTATTAACGCTCCTGTAGTTTCATTGGCTGAGGAAGAAGTTGCCTCCCATGAGGGAGTTATAGAACCTACCAGGGCATTGATGAATGAGATAGCAAACCATATGGAAAATATTCTTGATGGAATACTAGCAGGGAATTTTAAATATGTCGCGCAGGAGGCAGGCGCAGTTGTAAATCAAAGCTATAAAATAAACGAAACATTCTTTCAGGTAGATCCAAAGGAGAATCCATGGTATAAACGGGCCAAGATAGATCCAAATGATTCAAAGAAGATTACAAAATTAAAAGAGGATTTTGATGCGTATTTAAAAGATATTGCATCATCAGCATTAGAAATTCAAAAAGCTGCAAAGTCGAACGATGAAGGAGCAACCCTTAAATCTTTTACATCTATGATAGAAAAGACTTGTTTCGAATGCCATAAGAATCTTCGGGATAAGCAAATACCTATTGAAAACCGTTAAGTTTTGAATGCAGTATGGACGAAAAAGAAAGTGCAAAAGAAGGGGTCTTTTGCACTTTCTTTGTTTTTAAAGATTGATAACCTTATAGAATGTAGTGTAAAATATTTATTATTAAACATTAAGGAGAAAAAATACATGTCAAAGTGGGAATGCAGGGTGTGTGGCTATGTATACGATCCGGAAAAGGGAGACCCGGATAATGGCGTAAAACCCGGGACGTCTTTTGAGAATTTACCGGATGATTGGATTTGTCCATCCTGTGGCGCTGGTAGGGATATGTTTGACAAACTCGATTAAGACCCTTAACCGTCGATATATTCCTATCCAAACGCCATTTGGATTGTTGTTTTTTCATTATAACCTTAATTTTATGGTAGCATGTATGCTAAAACTATTTCAAAAGAAAAACTTGAGAATATATATAGTTATCACGGGTATTGCGATATCTTGCTTTGAAAGTTACGCTTTATCGGATACAGAACAGAGAAGGGAAAACACCCCAAGCGTTACCTACTCAAATCCTTACTTTAAAGGTACAAAAGAAGAGAGAGAAGCACTGATAAAAAGGATGACATCCCTCCTGGGTGTTGATTGTAATTTTTGCCATAATGAAGATTTAACAGTATTTACAGAAGCAGGAGAGAAATCAAAGGAAATGATGAAGGCTTCTGTTGCGCTGGGTGTTGAATGCGACCATTGTCATATTGATCTGAATCATTATAAGGAAAACGAACAACAGGCCAGGAAGATGTTTGAGCTTTCTGAGGTTATGGGAACGGAATGTAATTTCTGCCATGCAGGAAAGGAAAAGTTAACGCCAAAAGGAGAAAAGTCTAAAACTGCATTTGTAACCCGTGATTGGGCTACGGAAGGAACGAAGCAATGTTTAGCGTGTCATATTGAAAAAAAACAGTTTGCCTTAAATTTTTATGGATGGCAAGTTTTAAATGCAATGAGAGGTTTAAAGGGAATGTGAATAGCGATTATGATGTAGTTATTGTGGGAGGAGGACCGGCTGCCCTTGCCGCCGCTGTCTATACCTGCCGTGCCCTGCTTAAGACGGTGATTCTTGAGAAGAGATATCTGGGAGGTCAGTTAATCGGTACTGAACTCATTGAGAATTACCCGGGGTTTCCTGAGGTTATTACCGGTGTTGATTTGGTACAGAGAATGGAAGCGCAGGCCAAACGGTTTGGTGCAGAGGTCCGGTATGAGGAAGTTTCGAAATTAGATTTGGAAAATGGTTTAAAAATCGTTACGACTGATACCGATAAATACGCCAGCCATGTCGTTATTTTAGCTGCTGGCGCAGATCCCAAAAAATTAGGGGTGCCTGGTGAGAAGGAATTTTATGGGAATGGCGTTAGCTATTGCGCCACCTGCGACGGAGCGTTTTATAAGGGTAAAGATGTTGTTGTTGTTGGAGGAGGCGACTCTGCTATTACAGAAGGCATTTTTCTTACCAAATATGCCAATTCAGTCAAGATAATACACCGGAGAGATGAGTTTCGGGCTACAAAGATTTATCTCGACGATGCCTTTTCAAATCCAAAAATAAGTGTAGTATTAAACACTATAGTTGAAAGTGTTAACGGCAAAGAAAAGATTGAAGGGGTTACTACTCAAAATGTTCTAACGAAAGAGAAAAAGGATTTTCCCTGTCAAGCAGTTTTTATTTTCATTGGAAGTTCACCGAATACAGATTTTTTAGGCAATTTGCTCTGCGTAGATACCGGATGCCATATTGAGACAAACATCCATATGGAAACAGCTATTGAGGGACTGTATGCTGTCGGTGATATTCGAAAAAATTCTTATCGGCAAATTGCAACTGCCGTTGGGGAAGGGGTTACTGCCGCTATTGCGGCTGAACATAAATTGACAGAATTAAAATCCTTAGGCAAAACAAAGAAATAAATTTAATACATGAGATACCTTAGTATCTTTGCACCGTAATGAATGCATAATTGGTATGGTTAAACTTAATAGTATCTTAACTATTGAAAGGAGGGGGAATAGAGTAATGGATGTAAAAGAGATTATTAAACAAGCCGCGGAACAAGAAGATAAAGCATATAAATTTTATACGAATGCATTAAAGCTTGTAAAGGATGCGGCTTCAAAAGTATGGATAAAGGAACTTGCCGAGGAAGAATTAAAACATAAGGAGATGTTGGAAAATTTTGATGCCTCTAAGATCAAAAAATTTAAGCCTGAAAAAATTCAGGATCTCCATATTACTGAGTATTTGGTTGATAAGGATATTACAGAAGTTAAAGATTTTCAGGATGTGCTTATCGTTGCTATGAAGAAAGAGCAGAAATCCTATAACTTTTATGTTAGCATGGCCAAATCGGCAGATAATGCTGATATAAAAAAATTATGCAAGATTTTGGCTCAGGAAGAACTAAAACATAAGCACAGGCTTGAATTGTATTATGACGATATTGTCTTTCGGGAAGATTAAAAGGAAATAAGAGAAGTAATCTCGTTATATGGTAAGAAGCCTTGTTCTCTATAACCATAAGAACAAGGCTTTTCGCTTTTTAACCATAATGGCTTTTCACATTATGAATGGCATTCATGGGGTTCTCCCCGCCAACATCTTAAACAAAATAATTTTCCCATTTTGGTCAATTCAGCAAGCATGTTGTTTTTTTATATGGTCGTTTTGTATAGCATTTGTTTCTGTTTCCGTTTTTATATTGCGCGTATCATAAAATGCCCCGATATTCTCTTTAAGGGCTCTTATATTTTTTTTGTTTGAACCTCTGAAAATTTCAATTAATAGACCAATATATTTTTGTTCTTCCAATTCAAAAGGTTTATATTTTTCCAGATATTCGGATTGCGTTTTACCTTTTGCAGATTTCTCTTTTAATGATTCTTCTATCAGTTCTACAACCCTTTTTTTAACATCAACGTCAAATGATGAGCCTAGTTTTTCAACGATATCATTCCATCGTTTTTTCCCTATATTTTCTTGTCCTGTTAATATATTGCTTAACTCGGTTCCCGATAATTTTATGATTTTTGCAAAATCTTTTTGATTCATTTTTTGAGTCTTTTTTCTTTCTATACATTTTTTTAATACTTCTCTAAATGCTGTTTGTAAGATGTCTTGCATAATTTGTCTGTGATATAAAATTTTTCTATATTTTTTTGTTGAATAAACAGGAATTTTCTATATAATCAACTCATATGTTAAATGACGTAAATAAGTGAAAACCCTTAAGAAAGTGATACTCTTAGATTAAGACTTTTTCGTAGATTATGAGTCCCATTGAAAACTGCTTTAAAGGAACTTGTCAAAAAAGATAAAGGATACTGTAGTACCTTAGCTATTTATGAAAATTGATCATACAGAGCGTGTGAATGGCCTCGCTCTTTCTAATATGAGACGTACAGCAGTAGCGCATTACTACAAGTAAAAAACGGGTTTAGTAAAAAGCCATACAATGAGCTTATTATGGAGAATTTATACGATGTTAATCCTCCTAAAGCCTTTACGGGGAAAGTATATTTCCACATTTTTTTACAAAACTATTACAAAGCAGTCAGATATTGTATCAAAAAAAATTTTTTTTAAAAATTTTATCTAAAATACATTTTGTTGAACGAAAAAACAACCTCTTAAAGATGTTAAGTCCTACCCAGAAGCGAAGATGATATAAGCACTCTTAGGTAATACTAAGAAAATATCCATAGCCCGATAATGTACTACTTCATTTCATTCCGTATAGTAAAGTCTTTAACTAAATAGAGCAATAGTAATAAGGAAATATAACGCTTCCAGAATTAAACAAAGCAGTAAGATAAAGCAATTACTTAAAATAAGGTGCCAACTCGGCCTGGGAGCAGTCTAAAGAGGTTATGTTTTAATGGTCATTGCGAGCAAGCCAAAGCCCGGAACAAGGCAAAGAAGAAGTAATCCCCCCTTTGGAAAAGGGGGAAATGAGGTTGTTTTTTAGTTTAGGAAAAAGAAAAGGGAATTAACAACTCCTGTATTTCCCCATTGGTAAGGATTTCCAAGTCTCTCTTTTCTAAATCATTCACACTTCTCCCCCTTTTCTAAAGGGGGATCAAGGGGGATTAAGATGCTTCAGTCACTCCTCCTTCGCAATGACATAATACCACCTTCTTGGACAGCCTTTATCCATAACATTCTTATGATCCAACAGTATTTTGAGTAACTATAAGATAAATATCTGCGATGAGAATTGAATAAATAGATAGTCCTTTTTATATTACTGAAAAGGCTCAATCCTGTAATGATTTCAAATATACTATGAATGATGCTTGTACACAAAATGAGTTTAAGCAGACGAACAAATTGCTCAAGCAGACTGAAAAATTATTAGTAGAAAATAGTAATAACATTCCAGATGAATTCACTGAAAATATTAAGAAAATAATTAATAAATTATATGAATATCAAAATATATGGGAGATGCAGAAATATAAAAAGGAAGCGTTCCTTACAAGTGAAAATACATGCAAATTACTCTATGAGAATCTTCCGGTAAAAATATTTTATAAGGATAAAAAATCAATCTACCTATTTTGTAATGAGAACTTTGCCAGATACTTACATATAAAAACAGAGGAAATTGCAGGTAAAACGGACTACGATTTTTTCCCTAAGGATATTGCTAAAGAGTATAGAAAATATGATAAGGAAGTTATAAGATCGGGACAAAGAAAAGATAAAGAACGGAGATATTGGAAAGATGAACAGGAATTAATTTTCTATACAATTAAGGTTCCTGTAAAAGACGAAAAGGGTAACATTATTGGTATCTTAGGAATGGCTTTAGATATGACTGAAAAGGTAAAGCTTGAAAAGGATACTGAACGGTCGAGACATTTAGCACTCTTAGGTGAACTAGCAGCAGGTGTGGCCCACGAAATCAATAATCCCATAACGGGTGTTATTAACTGTGCCCAGATATTATTGAATAAAAGCAGTGAAGGAAGCAGAGAAAAAAATCTTGCTAGCCGGATTATCAAGGAAGGAGACCGCATAGCGAATATCGTTAGCAAACTTATTTCTTTTGCTCAAGGCCGTGATGTAAAAGAGAAAACTATGGCCAGTATACACGAAATAGTATCTGATATTCTTACCCTTGCAGGGACACAATTACGAAAAGATTGTATAAAAATAAAGCTGAATATTCCTGGTAATTTGCCAAAAATACTCGTAAATTTTCAGGAAATTCAGGAAGTCTTCATGAATCTTATCAGTAATGCACGATATGCCCTGAACCAAAAATATCCAAAATCACATAGTAATAAAATTCTCGAGATTCTGGCTGAAGAAATAACTATGCATGAGCATAAATTTGTAAAAACTACTTTTTATAATCACGGTACTGGCATACCTGCCTATATAACAGAGCATGGGATCAGGGCTAAGTATCTGTCTTATGGAATTGTAAATAACCACGGTGGTAAACTTACTATTGATAGTATTGAAGGAAAGTATACTAAAATTTCAATTATTTTACCTGCCATTCGAGAGGTTTTTCTTCTTAAGCAGAAGAAATAGTTTTTCATGGTTGATAGATTGTGGCATCAAAGGCGAAATAATTCAGGATATCCGTCTTATCTGCCGTTGCATGAAAGTATACACCATAAGGGCTACCGGATAAACGAATCCTATTGGCTCCTTTTAGCAAGATAGGGGAGCTACTGCCCATATGCATCAAGCTAAAATGTGTAAACAGTGGAGAATAACAGGCCACCCGTAATCCCCCTTAGTCCCCCTTTAAAAAAGGGGGAAACATGATTTGAAATCCTTGCGCGGGTTCAGGTTTACAACCTGAACCCTCAATGTGGAATATTTCCCTATGCGTTTAACCATGAAAGCGCTGTGAGCTATCGACCATGCAAATATAGGGGTTTAATTTACAAAATTGGCGTGCCCAGAGGGAAGGGTACCGCTTTCTAACGGGTGAAAGTCCCGTCATGGTAAAAGCCGGAGCCATGTAGCCAGGATGGCAGGGGGCGATGGAAACATTACCTTCT
>JAANMY010003457.1_pt1 | contig 13056 bp, 8 predicted proteins | sample 7279691 | NCBI WGS metagenome assembly JAANMY01 (sample SAMN14094543, study PRJNA606508) | bioreactor metagenome | isolation source: A lab-scale SPAN reactor treating ammonium-rich wastewater day 388 | place: Ireland: Galway | collected 2018-02-07
CGCCCGTCAGCAGCGATTCGTCGATCTCCAGTCCCTGCGCCGCCAGCAACCGGGCATCGGCCGGAACCCGCACGCCCGGCTCCAGCTCGATGACATCACCCGGTACCAGCTGCTCGGCGGGGATCCCGGCCGCCGCGCCGTCGCGCACCACGATCGCGTGCGCCTGCAACAGCCGCTGCAGGGCGCGGCTGCTGCGGTCCGCCCGTGCCTCCTGCACCGAACCGAGGATGGCGTTGACCAGCAGCGCAGCAAGGATGAACAGCGCGTCCTTGATGGCGCCGGTGGCAATCGCGAGGGCTGCCGCCCCCAGTAGCAGGTAGATGAGCGGGCTGCGGAACTGGCGCAGGAAGATCGTCGCTATGCCGGGCGGGCGGGCCTGGGGCAGGCGATTGGGTCCGCCGCTGGCCAGGCGCCGGTCGGCTTCGCCAGCCGCGAGGCCCTCCGGGCTGGAGCCGAGCTGCAGCAACGCAGCGTCGCTGCCGAGTGCGTGCCAGGCCGTTGAGGCGTCAGTGCCGGTGCGCGTGGGAATGGCCGTGCCCATGGTGGCCATGATGATGGCCCGCGGCCGTGCGCGTCACGGTCGCATCGCTGTCGGCGAGAGCGAGCCGCAGCGAGTCGAGCGCGGGCAGCTGCGCCAGCGCCGCCGCCCGCACCCGGGCGGCGAGCACCGCGGCCTCGCGCACCGGCAGGTCCGGGTCGACGATGAGGTCTGCTTCCGCATGCAGCCGATGGCCGACCCAGCGCGCGCGCAGGTTGGCGAGGCCCTGCACACCGGGCACGTGGCTGGCGACGTGCCCGATCTCGTCCAGCAGTTCGGGCTCGACGCCGTCCAGCATGCGCGCGAACACCGAGCGCGCCGACTGCCAGAGGATGCCGAAGATGAGCGCGGTGATCGCCAGGCCGACGATCGGGTCGGCCAGCGGGAAGCCGATCCAGACGCCGGCCGCGCCGAGCACCACGGCCAGGCTGGTGAGGCCGTCGACGCGGGCGTGGTAGCCATCGGCGACCAGCGCGGCGCTGTGGATCTCGCGGCCGACGCGAATGCGGAACACCGCCACCGCCTCGTTGCCGAGGAAGCCGACGATGCCGGCCGCCGCCACCGCGCCGAGCCAGGCCACCGGCTGCGGGTGCAGCAGGCGGTCGATGGCCTGGTAGCCAGCGACCAGCGCGCTGAAGAGGATCAGCGCCACCACCGCCAGTCCGGCCAGGTCTTCGACCCTGCCGTAGCCGTAGGTGAAACGCGCGCTTGGCCGGCGTCGCGCGAACCAGAAGGCGATGTAGAGCGGGATCGCCGTGGCCGCATCGCCGACGTTGTGGATGGTGTCCGCCAGCAGCGCCACGCTGCCCGACAACCCCACCACCGCCATCTGCGCCAGGGCCGTGAGCAGCAGCCCGGCAAAGGACCAGCGCACCGCCCACATGCCCCGCTCCGTGCTGGCAATGCCCGGGTCCACCACACCATGACTGTGACCGTGGATCATATTGGGGACAGTTTACTCAACTGAATTCCGGGGACAGTTTACTCAACTCATCCGGCAAACCGGTGTAACAACTGCTCTGGGTGGAGTTGAGTAAACTGTCCCCGGAATTCGACGAGTTGAGTAAACTGTCCCCAAAATTCATACCGAGTCTGCTCATGACCACGAAGTTCCTCCTGCCTGAATCCGAGCTGCCGACCCACTGGTACAACGTGGTCGCCGACCTGCCGAGCCCGCCGCCGCCGCCCCTGGGGCCGGACGGCAAGCCGGTGGGGCTGGAGGCGCTGGCGGCGATCTTCCCGCCGGCGCTGATCGAGCAGGAGGTGTCGGCAGAGCGCTGGATCGCCATCCCGGAGCAGATCCGGGAGATCTACCGGCTGTGGCGCCCGACGCCGCTGCAGCGCGCACACCGGCTGGAGCAGGCGCTCGGCACCCCGGCGCGCATCTATTACAAGAACGAGTCGGTGAGCCCGGCGGGCTCCCACAAGCCGAACACCTCGATCCCGCAGGCCTGGTACAACAAGGCGGCCGGCATCCGCCGCCTGACCACCGAGACTGGCGCGGGCCAGTGGGGCTGCTCGCTCGCGCTGGCCGGCCAGCTGCTCGGCCTCGAGGTACGGGTGTACATGGTCCGGGTGAGCTACGAGCAGAAGCCCTACCGGCGCTCGATGATGCAGACCTGGGGAGCGGAGGTGTTCGCGAGCCCCACGACGCTCACCAACGCGGGCCGCCAGACGCTGGAGAAGCACCCCGACACGCCGGGGTCGCTCGGCATCGCCATCTCCGAGGCGGTGGAGGAAGCCGCCGGCCGCGCCGACACCAACTACGCGCTCGGCTCGGTGCTCAACCACGTCATGCACCACCAGACCATCATCGGCCAGGAAGCACGCAAGCAGATGGCAATGGCCGGCGATTACCCGGACATGGTCTTCGGCTGCTGCGGCGGCGGCTCGAACTTCGCCGGCATCGCCTTCCCCTTCTTCGCCGACAAGGCCGCCGGCAAGGCGGTGCGGCTGGTCGCGGTGGAACCCACCTCCTGCCCGACGCTGACCAAGGGCGTCTACGCCTACGACTACGGCGACGCCACCGGCCTCACGCCGCTGCTGAAGATGCACACGCTCGGCCACGACTTCGTGCCGCCGGGCATCCATGCCGGCGGCCTGCGCTACCACGGCGCCGCGCCGCTGGTGAGCCAGCTGGTGGATGCCGGGCTGGTGGAAGCGGTGGCCATCCCGCAGCTCGAAACCTTCGAGGCCGGCGTGCAGTTCGCGCGCACCGAGGGCATCGTCCCGGCGCCCGAGTCCACCCACGCCATCGCCGCGACCATCCGCGCGGCGAAGGAATGCGCGAAGACCGGCGAGCCGAAGGTGCTGCTCGTGAACCTCTCGGGCCACGGCCACTTCGACATGAGCTCCTACGACCGCTACTTCTCCGGCAGCCTGCAGAACTACGAGTACCCGGACGAGGCGATCACCGAATCGCTGCGCCAGCTGCCGAAGGTCGGCTGAACGCCGACCTCCGCAGCCGCCGCCCGCTCAGCGCGAGGCGCCGAAGTTCATCCGCGCGCCGATGCCGGCCCAGCGCGGCGCGCCGTAGGCGATCTGGTTGAAGCCGAACAGCCCGGTGAAATCGAAGGTATAGGCCTTGTACTCTTCCTCGAAGGCGTTGTTCACGTAGGCGTAGAGTTCCCAGGCCCGGTCGCCGCTGGTGTAGGAGCCACGGAAGTTCACCAGCGTGTAGCCGTTCTCGTGCGAGACCGGGTGGTTCTGGATGTCGTACCAGATGTCCTCGTGGTAGCTGCCCGACGCCTGCAGCGCCAGCGTGCCGCCCAGCGCCGGCCACTCGTAGCGCACCAGCGCATCGAGGCTGAGGTCCGGCGCACCCACCATCTCGCGCTCGCGCACCGCGTCGCCGGTGATGGTCGGGATGTCGTCCGCGGTCGCGTGCAGCAGGCCGAGGCCGGCCTGCAGCGTCAGGCCCTCGATCGGCCGGCTGTCGATCTCCAGTTCCGCGCCGTAGACCTCGGCATCGGTGTTGAAGATGACCTGGTTGAGGATCAGCCACTGGAAGGTCTGGAAGTCCTTGTAGTCGTAGTAGAACACCGAGGCGTTCAGCCGCGTGGTGGCCGACAGCACCGTGGACTTCACGCCGAGTTCGTAGGCGTCCAGGGTCTCGGTGCCGAAGGGCACGCTGCCGACGGGGTTGTTGCCGAACACCTGCGTCTGGTCGAGGAAGCCGTTGTTGAAGCCCGCGGACTTCTTGCCGCGCGACCAGGAGCCGTAGAGCAGCACATCGTCCGTGGCCTTCCAGTTCAGCTGCAGGCGGCCGGTGACATAGCTGTCGTCATGCTTCGCCAGCCCACCCACCGAAGCGCCGCTGAACAGCATGAGGTAGTCGGCCGTCGGCCGCGACGGGCTGATGGGCGTGGGGTCCGGGTTGGTGCAGGGCGGGGCCGGCGTCGTCGAGCAGAAGGCAACGATGCCGGTGCTGTCGATGTTGCTGTAGTCGAGTTCCTTGTCCTCGCTGGTCCAGCGCAGGCCGGCGATCACGGTCCAGTCCGGCGCGAGGTCGTACTCGACCTGCCCGAACAGGTCCCAGGACTCGGTTTCCTGCGTGTAGTTCGCATCCATGTCCACGAAGCCGATGGCGTCCGTGTTCAGGGTGTAGTGGCCGCCGACGTCGTTGTCGAAGTAATACACGCCGGCCAGCCAGCGCAGCCGCTCGGCCGAGCCCGCAAGGCGGAACTCCTGCGAGAACGTGTCGGTGTCGGCGGCGAAGGACGGCGCGATGAACGAGCGGACCTCCGGCGGCGGAATCGGCCCGGGGTTATAGGGCGGCATGAGGAACGGATTCATGTCCGAGTCCTCCTGCTGCAGGCGGTCCACGGTCGTGTAGGCGGTGATGGAGGTGAAATCCAGCCCGCCGATGCGCCAGTCCACGTTGGCCTGCAGGCCTTCGTTCTGCACCCGCACGCGGCCCGGGCGGTCGTAGTCGCCATGCCAGGGATCGCCGTCGGTGTCGACGTAGCCGAAGGCGTCGCAGCCGGCGCAGGCACCCCAGTAGTTCTCGTCCGCGGGCAGCGGCAGGCTGCTGTTGCCGTCGGCGCTGGGCCGCGTGGCCTGGTGCTGCCAGGCGCCCACGGCCGCGGAATTGCGCGAGTAGTTGCCGCTGAGGAGGATGCCGAGGTCATCGCTGGGCCTGAACAGGACCTGCAGCCGCGCGGCGGATGCGTCCGAGCTGTTGTAGTCCTGCACGTTGGGCGTGCGGTTCTTCGTGTAGCCGTCGTAGTCGTCGAAGGCGGCCGACAGGCGTGCCGAGATTCCCGCGCCGAGCGCCCCACCCACCGCGCCCTCGCCCTTGAACTCGTTGTAGGAGCCATAGGACAGGTCGGCGTAGGCGTCGAAGGCCTCCGTGGGCCGTTTGGTGACGTAGTGGATCACGCCGCCGGTGGAGTTGCGGCCGAACAGCGCGCCCTGCGGCCCGCGCAGCACCTCGATGCGCTCGATGTCGAAGAGCTGCAGCGACAGGCCGCCCATGGCAGGCTTGTAGACGTCGTCGACGTAGACCGCCACCGGGTTTTCCTGCGCATCGGCGAAGTCATTGAGGCCGACGCCGCGCAGGAAGAAGTTGACCTGGCTCGAGGCCGCCTGCGGCGTGGTGTAGCTGAGGTTCGGCGTCATCTGCGCGACATCCACCGTGCTGGTGAAGCCGAGGTTGCGCACCTCCTCGGCGCCGAAGGCGCTGACCGAGATGCCGACATCCTGCAGGTTCTGCTCGCGCCGCTGGGCGGTGACGATGATTCCTTCGATGCCGCCGCCCTCGGCTGCCAGCGCGCTGCCCGCCATGGAGCCCAGCGCCGCCGCAATCGCCGCCGCCAGCGCAACCGCTGTGTTGAACGTCCCCATCTGCCTACCCCCTGCCTATATAAAAGTGTCAGTCATCCTGGCCGGTGAGCCACGGCCCCCAGAGCCGCTGCTTCACTTCCTCCCAGGTATCGGTGTCGTCCCCCGCCGGCTGGTAACGGCACCCCGGGTGCGCGTAGGCCGGTCGCGTCCAGGTGCCCCGCTCCACCAGCCGGCGGATGTTGGCACGATAGATCTCGTCCACCACGGCATGCGGCTTCGGGTCGTCGCGCAGCCAGAGGTTCTTCGGGTGGATCGGCTGCTCGTACATGCGCCGGAACAGCTCCACGCGCAGGTCCTTCAGCCAGTTGTTGTTGAGGCTCATGGCGCGGAAATTGCGCAACGCCTCGATATCCACGGTCGCGGCGACGATGGTATTGCTGGTGCTCGCGCTGTAGGACAGCACCTGGCCGCGGTAGTCGACGATGTGCGCACTGCCGCCGGCGATGTCCACCGGGTGCTTCGATGCCGCGCCGAGGTACACCGGCCCGGCATTCGGGCAGAGCATGTAGACCGAGTTGAACTCCGCATGGCCCTGGTTCTGGATCATCCAGGTGCCGCCGCCCGGATAACCCGCGGTGGTCATGGGCGTGGCCTCGCTCGGCCGGTAGACAACTTCCGCGCCGTTGAAGGCCAGCGCGCGTACCGCCTCGGGATACTCGCCGTCGCTGCAGCAGATGGTGCCGATGTTGCCGATGTCGTCGGTCTTCAGCACCGGGTAGAAGGCCTCGATGCCGTCGCCGAACAACTCCACCCAGCGGTCGTAGACATCATGCGGCGTGCAGGAATGCTCGCGGCACCAGAGATGGTTCTTGGCCGCCTTGTGCACCACCTCGCCGCTGGGCGCGATGACGAACAGGGTGTTGAAGTAGCGGTCTGGCATCACCTCGGGCCAGCGCGCCTTGCACTGCCCGATGATGTAGGTGCCATAGAGCCTGGCCAGCTGGCCGAGCCTGGCGGTCTCCTCGCCCGGCACCTCGATGAACAGCTCGCGGGCCGCCATAGTGTGGGAAAGGTCGAAGATCTCATCGGTGAAGCCGGTGAGCGCGCCCTCGGCCAGCGCGATGACCTTCACCGGCATGTTGATGTTGACCATGGAGACCGCGGCGTGGATCGCCTCCTCGATGGTGTCGAGGTTGTGGCGGATCTGGGAACGCTCGCAGATGCCGTAGATGACCGTGGACAGGCCGACGGCCAGGTAGGGGGCGACGGGCTTTGGCGCAGGCTCAGGCATCGGATGGGGATACTACAGGCGCCCCGCCGCGATACACAATAAAGAGGAAGACGAGAGTGCTCAGGGTGCAGAACGCGGCCGCCATGCGGATCACGCCGCCGTAGTCGCTGCCCGCCCCGATCAGCTCCGCGGCCAGTGCCGGCCCGACGGCCGCACCCAGCCCCTGGGCACCGGTCATCATCACCAGGAACCGCCCCCGTACATCGAGCTTCGCCACCGCGCCCATCTGGTAGGACACCGCGACGATGAACAGCGCCTGATAGGCCCCGGTCGCCAGGAAGTAGAGCAGCGGACCGAACTGGCCCAGGAGCGCAAACAGCGCCGCGCACTGGCCGACGAGGACCAGCAGCAGCGGCCAGTAGCGCCCGTAGCGATCGCTGGCCCAGGCCGCGGCCAGCGCCCCGGCGATCGCCGTGACCTGCGAGAGGCCGAGCGCCAGGCCGATGGTCGCCGCCGGCAGCCCGGCCGCCTGGCCGATGCGCTCGACGAAGGCCCAGAAGCCGAACACGTTGATGAAGAACACCACGCTGGCCGCCAGCGCGAGCCAGATCAGCAGGCTGTTGCCGGTGCTGCCCTCGCCCGCCACGACAGCGGCCACCAGCTCCCGGCCCCGCGCGGGAAAGCGGCGCAGCGTCGCCAGCATCGCCAGCGCAGCGCCAGCGAGCATGAAATAGAGTGCGCCCACGCCCCAGCGCTGCAGCAACCAGGGCGCGGTGAAGAAACCCGCGAGCATCAGCAGGCCCTGCACGGCCTGGGCGAGGCCGAAAGCGCGGTCGGGTTCGCGGTCGTCGCCGAGTGCGGCCACCGTCACCGCGAACACGCAGCCGCCGGCGAAGCCGCTGAGGAAGCGCAGCGCCAGCAGCGCCGGATAGGCGGCGACGCCGGCGCTGATGGCATTGAGCAGCGCGTAGCCGAGGAAGGCGGCGAGCAGCGCGCGGGTCCAGGAGAAGACGCGGATCCACAGCGCGGCGATGACCGAGGCCGCGACCAGCCCGAACCCCTCCATCGCGGCGATGTTGCCGGCCTGCTGCTCGCTGTAGCCGTAGCCGTCCACCAGGCCGCCGACGATCATCGGCATGAGGATCATCGCCGCCGGGCCCAGCGCATAGACCACGCAGACCAGCAGCGTCTGCGCCATGCCGGCCGCCCGGGTCACTGCGCGGTCAGCCCGCCGTCGACGACGAACTCGGCACCGGTGATGAAGCGCGCGGCGTCCGAGGCGAGGAACAGCACCATGGCGGCGACATCGCCGGGCTGGCCGATCATCGGCAATACCTGCATGTCCATGAAGAACTTCCGCGCCTCCTCCAGGTTCGCCGCCATGCCCTTGTCGAGCATGTCCTGCAGCTCGCGGTGGAACATCGGCGTGTCGGTGTTGCCGGGGTGTACGGAATTGACGCGGATGCCGTAGCCGGCGCGGCCGCATTCGATGGCGACGCTCTTGCTGAACAGGCGCACGCCGCCCTTGGTGGAACAGTAGGCCGTGAGCCGCTCCGAACCGATGAGCCCGCCGACGGAGGAAATGTTGACGATGGAGCCGCCACGGCCGGCACGCCCGCCGGGACGCATCGCCGTGACCGCCTCGCGGGTGCCGAGGAACACGCCGTCGAGGTTCACCGCATGCACCTGGCGCCACTGCTCGAGGCTGGTGTCGGCCAGCGCCTGCACCAGGGCGATGCCGGCGTTGTTGACCAGCACGTCGAGCCCGCCATGGTGGTCGATGGCGGCGGCGACCGCCGCACGCCAGTCCGCCTCGCGGGTCACGTCCAGCGCCACCGCCTCGGCGATGCCGCCTTCGCGGGCGATGTCATCGGCCACGGCGCGCGCGCCGGCGAGGTCGATGTCGGCCACCAGCAGCCGCGCGCCCTGGGCGGCGAGCATGCGGGCGCAGGCGGCGCCGATACCCTGCGCCGCGCCGCTGACCAGCGCCACCTTGCCGCGGACGTGGACCACCGGCTCCAAGGTTCAGCCCTGGTTGAGCAGGAAGATGACGCTCGGCGCATGGCCACCCCGGCCCTGCATGGCCGGGTGTGCGGTCAGCCAATCCGGCGGCACCAGCTCGGGGAAGTTGCCCAGCCCGAGGACGATGTCGCTGCGCCCGTCGCCATTGACGTCTGCCGCCTCGATCGAGCACCAGACGCTGAAGAATTCGCGCGGGATCGACTGCGGCGCGAACTGCATGCCGCCCTGGTTCTCGAGGTAGACGAAAGTCTCCGGCTCGTCGTAGTTCCACTCCGGGAACAGGGCGATGGCGGCAATGTCCGGGTCGCCGTCGCCGTCGAAGTCGCGCACCACCGAGCGGATGGCGCCATGCATGCGGTAGTACCAGGCCATGGTGAACTTCATGCCGCCGTCGTTGCGGAACACGCGGATGCCGTGCTGCGGCCGCGGCGCCGGGATGACCTTGCCGAAGTGATTGCCATTGACGTTGTCGCCGTTGAGCACCACCAGGTCCATGTCGCCGTCGCCGTCGAAATCAGCCGCCTGCAGGCTGTTGCCGCCCCAGGAGGGCGTGTGCTGGTCGATGAGATGGCGGGTGAAGGTCTCGTCACCGTTGTTGGTGAAGATCACCAGCTCCTGGCGGCCCTGGGCGATCAGCGCGGCGACATCGGGACGGCCATCGCCGTTGAAGTCGGCGATGCTGTTGCCGATCAGCCCGGCATCCTCGGCGATGACCTTCTCGCGCAGCCCCGGCATCACGCCGGGCGGGATCTCGGCCGGCGCCTTGCGCCACTGCTGCTCGTAGTCCGGCTGCTGGTACCAGATCGCCAGCAGGCTCTGCGCGCCCTGCGCGTAGCCGTCGCCATAGGCGTCGGCGACGATGTCCGGCCGCCCGTCGCCGTTCATGTCCGTGGTGTGGTGCTGCACCAGGCGCTGTTTGCCCGTCACCAGCATGCGCGAGCGCGGGGGGCTGGCCGAGAAATCCACGTCGGTGATGGCGGCGATGCCGATCCTGGTCATGGGGAAGCGGCCGTGGGTGACGAGGCGGATGCCGTTGTCCGTCAGCGCCATGTCGATGGGATCGCTGGTGACCTGCACCCGGGCGACACGCTTGCCGCTGCGCAGGTCGAGCGCGACCACGTCGTCCCATTTGTCGAAGCCGGCACGGCGCTCGCCGCCGCCGACCCAGTCGTCGATCACCGAGCGGCCGACGTATAGGCGCTGGCGCCGCGGGTCGACCAGCGTCGACAACACCAGTGCGTCCGGCTCCAGCTCGAGCTGCGGGAACACCGCCCGGAAGCGCGTGGTGACCGGCGGCTTCGGCCCCTGCTGCTCCATCTCCGCCGAGGGGCGCGCATTGGCGACGTAGTACTCGCGCATGCGCCGGAATTCCTCAGCGCTCATCTCCGGCTTGTCGGGAATGTGCTCGCGGAAGGGGTACAGGTCGCGGTAATAGCCATCGCTGCCGAAGAGGAAATAGCGCTTGGTGTAGTCCTTCACCGGCTCCATCTCCGGCGGCGCCGGTTCCACGCGCATGTCGGGGAATTCGTCGCCCTTCATGCCGACGTAGTTGCCCATGTAGTGCAGCGCGTAGGGCCAGTATTCCTTCGCGAGATCGGCGGGGCTCGGCTCGAGGTGGCAGCGGACACAGTGGCGCTGCACCAGCTCCTGGCCCGTGGCGGCCGCCGTCGTCGCCGGACCGGTGGGCGCCGCGGACTTGCCGCAGCCGCCGAGGATCGTTGCGATGCCGGCCATGGTGACGCTGGCAATGGCCGCCGCGCACCGCCGGATCCTGTTTTGCCGCCGGGATTGCATGTGCCTGGATCTCCTGCCCCTGGGGGCGACGATAGCGGCGGGCGCGGCCGCGGGCAATGCCCGCCGGCTCAATCGCCGAAGCGGTAGCGCGCCGCAAGACGTGGCCGGATGCCCGCCGCCGGGAAGCCGATCGCCTCCTCGTAGCTGGCGTCGAGCAGGTTGTCCACGGCCAGTGCGAGGCGCAGGCGCGGCGTCACCGCCCAGGCGAGGTTGAGGTCGACGCGCTGCCAGGCGCCGAGCCTGAGCTCGCCGGTGGGAATCGAGTTGTCGAGGCTGTCGCCGACGTAGAGCCAGTCGAGGTCGACGGACCAGTCCGCCGCCGGCAGCCAGCGCGCCGACAGGCCGCCGCGCCACTCCGGCCGCTGCAGCAGTTCGCGGTCGCTGCCCGCGACGTCGATGTCGGTCCAGGTGGCATGGGCGCCGAGCGTCAACGCCGGTGCCAGCAGCAGTGTCGCGCCGAGCTCCGCGCCGCGGCTGCTGACGCGATCGCGATTGACGTTGCGGAAGGTCGCGGGGTCGAGGTCGATCAGGTCCTCGAACTCGTAATCGAACAGCGTCAGGGTGGCCTCGCCCACCCTGCCGAGCTGCTGGGTGAGGCCGAGCTCGGCGCCGCGGCTTTTTTCCGGGCGCAGCCCCGGCTCGCCCACCAGCGGACTGCCGAGTGCGAAGAAGCTCGGCAGCTTGAAACCGCTGCCCCAGTCGGCGCGCAGCCGCGTGCGCCCGGCATTTGGCGAATAGCTGGCGCCGAGGCGGCCCGTGGTTTCGCCGGCGAAACCGTCGGGATCGTCGCGGCGCAGGCTGGCCTGCAGCAGCCAGCGGTCGCCGGCCTGCAGCCGCCCCTCGACGAACAGGCCGATGGTGTCGCGATCCAGGGCAAAGCTGTTCGGAATGCGCATCGGGCCGAAATCGACGTAGCCATCGGAGTCGCCGGACTCGCCCTGGAAATCCGCGCCGGCCGTGGCGGCCAGCGTCGCGCTGTCGGCGCTGGCCGCCAGCGTCGCCTGCAACGCCGCCTGCTCGCGGCGCAGCTCGTTGTGCGCGCCATTGGGCGGCACCTGGTCACCTGGATAGATACCCGGGGAGTCGTAACGGGAATCGCGCCCGTAGTGGCTGGCGCGGGCCTGGATCGACCAGGACTGGTCGAGCTGCCAGTCGAAATCACCGCCGAGCGCGTAATCCTCCGCGCTCGCCTGGTCGAGGCTGCGCAGCACGGCCAGGCGTGGCCCGCCGCTCTGCTCGGGGAACGAGGTGCTTTCGGTGTCGGCATAGCGCCCGTAGAGGTTGGCCGTCACACCACTGGCCGGCTGCAGGCGCAGGCGGCCGCTGATGCTGTCGGCCTCGTAGGTGCTGCCGGGCACAGCCTCGCCGTCGTTGCGGCTGGTGGCCTGCAGCGAGAACCCGCCGTCACCGGCCGGGCCGCTGAGCTGCAGGCTCGCGCGCCGGTAGTCGTCAGCGCCGGCCTCGCCCTCCACGGCGGCCGCGAGCGGCCCGCCGCCCGCCGGGCTGATGAAGTTGATGACGCCGGCGAGGCCGTCGGAGCCGTAGATGGAGGACTCCGGTCCGCGCACGATCTCCACGCGATCGAGGTCGGCCAGGTTCAGCGATGCGAAGTCGAAGGAGCCGCCGCGGCTGTTGCTGGGGTCGTTGACCTTGATGCCGTCGACGAGGAAGACGGTGAAGTTCGGCTCGCTGCCGCGCATGAAGAGCTGGCTGACGCCGCCCGCGCCCGGCTGCACCACATGCAGGCCGGGCACCGCGCGCAGCAGGTCGGCCACGCCGCTGTCGCCGCGCGCCTCGATCGCCTCGCGGTCGAGCACCGTGCCGGCGCCGGGCAGGCTGCCAGGCGGTGCCGCCAGGCGCGTGCCCGTCACCACGATCTCCTCCACCGCCCCGGCCGGTTCGAGAAATGGTGCCGCGAGAAATGGTGCCGGATTTATTTTGCCGGACATCGGCAAAATAAATCCGGCACCATTTCTCGCGGCACCATTTCTCGAACCGGCCGGGGCGGCAGCGGCGACCAGCCACAGCGCCAGCAGCGGCGCACAGAATGCGCGCCGCGCCAGCTCAGCCGCCATGCGGCTCGTCGTCGGCCTGCGTGGACCAGATGCGGTGCGAGTCCAGCAGCAGGCGCGCGATCGCCTCGTTGGCGTCAAGGCGCGCCTGCTCGGCGGCGACCTCGGCCTCCGCGGCATTGCGCCGGGCCAGCAGCGATTCGGCCAGCGGCATTTCGCCGAGCTCATAGGCGCGGCGCGCCAGGTCGGCATGCCGCGTCATGGCCGCGGCAGCATCCCGCAGCTGCCGCCAGGTCTCGACGCCGGTCGAGGCCCGCTCCCAGTTGACGACCGCCTCGGCCTCCAGCCGCCGGCGTGTCGCGGTCTCCAGCTCCGCCAGCGCATCGGCCTGCCCGCGCTGGCGCTCCGCCTCAGCGCTGCGCGCGCCGATGCCGATGGGCACGGCAACACTCATGCCGACGATCTTCTCGTCGCCGAACTGCTCGTTGGCATAGAAGAGGCCGAGAGTCGGATCCGGCAACCGGTCACGGCCGGCACGCCGCGCCGCCAGGCGGCTGCCCTCCAGGGCGCTCTGCACCGCCAGCAGCTCGTGGTTGTGCTCCAGCGTCGCCGCGGTCCAGTCGGCCGCGGTTCCCGCCGGCAGCAGCGGCTCGGCGGCCCGCGGGGTTGCCGGC
>JAANMY010003458.1_pt1 | contig 13056 bp, 13 predicted proteins | sample 7279691 | NCBI WGS metagenome assembly JAANMY01 (sample SAMN14094543, study PRJNA606508) | bioreactor metagenome | isolation source: A lab-scale SPAN reactor treating ammonium-rich wastewater day 388 | place: Ireland: Galway | collected 2018-02-07
GCAACACCTGCTACAACGCGCTCGACCGTCACGTTGCCTCCGGGCGCGGTGCGCAGGCCGCGCTGATCTACGATTCGCCGATGGCCGGCACCAAGCAGGGCTATTCCTACGAGGAGGTCCTGTTCGAGGTGAAGACGCTCGCCGCCATGCTGAAGGATTTCGGCGTGGAGAAGGGCGACCGCGTCATCCTCTACATGCCGATGGTGCCGGAGGCGGTGTTCGGCATGCTCGCCTGCGCGCGCATCGGCGCGGTGCATTCGGTGGTGTTCGGCGGCTTCGCGGCCAAGGAGCTCGCCACCCGCATCGACGACGCCAAGCCCAAGCTGATCCTCTCGGCGAGCTGCGGCCTCGAGCCCGGCCGCGTCGTGCAGTACAAGCCGCTGCTCGACGAGGCGATCAATCTCGCCAAGGCGAAGCCGCAGGCCTGCGTCATCCTGCAGCGCCCGCAGGCGCAGGCCGGCATGATATCGGGCCGCGACCATGACTGGCGCGACCTGCGCGACGCCGCCATCGCGGCGAAGAAGTCCGCCGACTGCGTGCCGCTGCTCGCCACCGATCCGCTCTACATCCTCTACACGTCGGGCACGACCGGCATCCCCAAGGGTGTGGTGCGCGACAATGGCGGCCACATGGTCGCGCTCAAATGGTCGATGAAGAATCTCTACGGCGTGGAGCCGGGCGAGGTCTATTGGGCGGCCTCCGACGTCGGCTGGGTGGTCGGCCATTCCTACATCGTCTATGCGCCGCTGTTCCACGGCTGCACGACGATCCTCTACGAAGGCAAGCCGGTTGGCACGCCCGATGCCGGTGCCTTCTGGCGCGTGATCGCCGAGCACGGCTGCTCGACCATGTTCACCGCGCCGACCGCCTTCCGCGCCATCAAGAAGGAAGACCCGCAGGGCAAGCTGCTCGCGCAATACGACCTGTCGAAATTCCGCGCGCTGTTCCTGGCCGGCGAGCGCGCCGACCCCGACACGCTGCAATGGGCGGAAAATCTGCTCAGGCGGCCGGTGCTCGATCACTGGTGGCAGACCGAGACCGGCTGGTGCATCGCCGGCAATCCGCTCGGCCTCGGCGCGCTGCCGGTCAAGCACGGCTCGGCCACCGTGCCGATGCCGGGCTATCACATCGACATCGTCGACGAGGCCTGCAAGCCGGTGGCGGCCGGCACTATCGGCTCGATCGTCGTGAAACTGCCGCTGCCGCCCGGCTGCTTCCCCACGCTCTGGCAGCAGGACGAGCGCTTCAAGGAAAGCTACCTCAACGAATTCCCCGGCTACTACAAGACGGCCGACGCCGGCTACAAGGACGCCGACGGCTATGTCTTCGTCATGGGCCGCACTGACGACATCATCAATGTCGCCGGCCACCGCCTTTCGACCGGCGGCATGGAGGAGGTGCTCGCCTCGCATCCCGACGTTGCCGAATGCGCGGTGATGGGCATCAGGGACGAACTGAAGGGCGAGGTGCCCTGCGGCTTCATCGTGCTGAAAGCCGGCGTCAACCGCGAGCCGGCCGAGATCGAGAAGGAGATCGTGGCGCTGGTGCGCGAGAAGATCGGCCCCGTCGCCGCCTTCAAGCTCGCGATCACGGTCAAGCGCCTGCCCAAGACGCGCTCGGGCAAGATCCTGCGCGGCACCATGAAGAAGATCGCCGACGGCGACGAATGGAAGATGCCCGCCACCATCGACGATCCCGCGATCCTCGAGGAGATCGGCGCGGCGCTCAAGGGCAAGGGCGTGGGGGCGTAGGCGTAGCAGCGCCAGCATCCGTTATCCCGGACACATGCACAAGGTGGATTGAACGCAGCGAAACCCGTCGTGTTTCTCACGCGCGCAAACCTCCATCCGCCTCATCCTGAGGAGCGGCCGTAAGGCCGCGTCTCGAAGGATGCAGGCGGCCCATGCTGGGCCTCATGGTTCGAAACGCGCTGCTGCGCAGCGCTCCTCATCATGAGGAGCAAGGTCGCGCGCGCCACACTCACGCCGCCCTTGGCCTGATCGCTTTCAGCTTGTCGCCGATCTGCCGCCGCCGCGCCATCAGGTCGTGGTCGGCCTGAAGCTGCAAAAAGAATCCGTCGCTCATCCCGAAATAGCGCGCCAGCCGCAGGTCGGTGTCGGCGGTCACGGTGCGCTTGCCGAGCACGATCTCGTTGATGCGCCGCGGCGGCACGCCGATCGCGCGCGCAAGCGCCGTCTGCGACAGGCCCATCGGCTTGAGAAATTCCTCGAGCAGGATTTCGCCGGGCGTCGGATTTGGCAGTCGCTCAGTGGTAGTCCGTGATCGAGACATGCTCGGCTCCTCCTTCGGTCCAGCGGAAGACGATCCGCCACTGCTCGTTGATGCGGATGCTCCAGTACCCGGCGTGATCGCCTTTCAGCCGCTCCAGCCGGTTGCCGGGCGGCACGCGCAGATCGTCGATTTTCTTCGCCGCATTGACCAGACGAAGCTTGCGCAGCGCCGTTGCTTGAATGTCGCCCGGGAGGCGGGAGCTGCGCTCGCCATGCCAGATTTTCTCGGTCTCGCTGTCAGCGAAACTGACAATCATGACGCTCTATAACGCATAACGTTATGAGGATCAAGATTACAATGCGCAGCGCGCCTCACATGAGGAACAAGGCAACACTGATCCGTCATCCCGGACGCAGCGCTGGTCGTCGCCCCGGCCGAGCGAAGCGAGAGCCGGAACCGTTTTCCGAATTGCGGTCGAATGCGACATTTGCAAACGATGCCGGCGCCTTCGCTTTCGCGAAGGGCCGAGATGACGTGCAGCCGGCTCGCGCGCTTTGCGCCCGGCCGCGGCCGTTCGAGAAAAGACTTGATATTCTTCCCGGTCGGGATTATATTCCTATCACCTGAACCCACCGAGGGGCGCTTCTAGAGGCGTTCGCGAAGCGGGGATCGGGGCGGCGCCTGCGGGCGGGTTTCGCAAACCCGCACCCGGGCGGCGTCGGGGCTCCGCCCGCGGCCACTATGAGCCGCCGCCGGGAGCCGGCTGACACGCGCGCGAATGCGCGGGAAAGCGCGGCCCGACGCCGCACCTGAAGCGACAGCTTCGGGGACGAGCCGCGGTGGAGCGCCGGACGGCGCGGCGTCTCTTCGCCGGAGACGCCCCGCGCGGGGCGCGGACGGGCGGCGCGGATCGCGTCCATCCGTTTGCGTCAGGCGCGGAACGAAAGTGGTGCGCCGCCCGGCGCTCCGCTCCCCTCGCCGCGTGCGCGAAGGGAAAAGACGAAGGCGCCCCCGCGCCTTGCAAAGAACAGGGGCGCATGCGCGCGCCTGCTGCAAGGACGGGAAGCCGCAAGTGAAGCCGTAGGCGAGGTTGCAAGTGAAGCCGCGAGTAAAAAAATCAGGGCTCGCTTCCGTGCGCGCGCGTCGCCGCCCGCAATGCGCAGCGCATGTAGACGGCGTGCGCGCCGTAGCTTGCGAGCTTGCCGGCCAGCGCGGGCACGGCGCGCGCGGCAAACTCGTGCCGCGTCCAGAAGGCGGCCGAATCGTTGACCGCGATCAGGCTCACGCACGCAAAGCCCCCGGCGCGGGCATGCGTCTTCAGGCGTTCGACGATCGCGGACGCCGCGCCGTGGCCGCGCGCCTCCTGCAGCATCGCGACGTCGTGGATGTAGTAATTGCCGGCCTCGCGCGGTAGCGCGCCGATGAGCGTGTCGAGCGCGGGCGCGCTGTCAGCGGGGAAGGGATGCGAGAGCGCGTATCCGCAGAGCCTGCCTTCGCGCACGAGCGCGAAACAGCCCTGCGGATAAAGCTGGTGGCGCTCGGCGAAGACCGCGCGTGCCTCCGGATAGCCGGGATGCACGGTCTGCGAGAGCGCGTGCGCGGCCGCGACATCGTCCGCCGTCATCGGCCGCCACGCGGGACGTGTCATCGGCGCGTCCTTCAGAAACGACGATGGCCGGGCATGCGCCCGGCCATCGCGCCCACCCCTGTAAAGTCCGTCCTCAGCGCTGCACGATCACCGTCGCGCCGAGCCGCGTGCGGTTGTAGAGATCGACGATGTCGTCGTTGCTCAGCCGGATGCAGCCCGACGACACTTCCTCGCCGATCCGCCACGGCTCGTTGGTGCCGTGGATGCGGTACATGGTGGCGCCGAGATAGAGCGCGCGCGCGCCCATCGGATTGGCCGGCCCGCCTTCCACGAAGCGCGGCAGGTCGGGCTGCTTGGCGAGAATGTTCGGCGTCGGCGTCCAGTCCGGCCATTCGCGCTTGTCGGAGACGCTCGAGACGCCGGCCCAGGCCGCGCCTTCGCGTCCGACCGCGATGGCGTAGCGGATCGCCGTGCCGTCGCCGTTCACGTAATAGAGCCGCTTCTCGCGCTGGCGCACGATGATGGTGCCGGGCGCGTGCTTCTCGCGGAACTGCACCGTCTCGCGCGGCGTGACGCGGTAGAGGCCGAAGCCGAGCGCGTTCGAGGACGTCGAATAGCTCGAGGCGGCGCGGCGCAGCATGACCTCGTTGGCGTTCGCGGCCGACGGGCGTCCCGTTGCGCGCGGGGATGCGGCCGGCGCGCTCGCCGGCGTCGCGCGGAAGAAATCGGCGATGCGGTCGGTGATCGAGGGTTCGGGCGCGGCGGTGCGCTTGGGCCTCGGCTTTGCTGCGGGTTTGGGCGCGGCAGCGGGCTCGGCCGACTGGGCGAGCGCGGAATCGAAGACGGGACAGACGGCAAGCGACGCGGCGACAATCAGTGCGGACAGTTTCACGGCAGTCTCCGGAACCATGGTTCCGACCGATGGACTCGGATCGGTGTTTTTGGGCCCCCCAGCCGGGCGCAAAATTACCGGTCCGCGGCCGCGTGCCCTAGTGCCGGGAAGCCACACTCCGCGTCCGAACGTCGCCGGGCCGGTTGTCGGCGAAGTCGGGGTGCGGAGGGCGCCGCAACGCTTATTCGTCGGTCTGCTCGCCCTTGCCGCCGATCTGCTTGAGCTTGGCGAACACGGCGTCGACGTCCATGTCCTCGCGCTTCTTGGTTTCGGCCGGCGTGGGCTCTTCGGGCGCCGGCGCGGTCGTAACCGAGGCCGGCAGCAGCGTGGTGCCGCTCTCGATCGTGGCCGGCTTCTCCTTGGCCGCGCGGCTTACCTCGAGGTCGAGATCGATCTGCGAGCACAGGCCGAGCATCACCGGGTCGAGCGGCTGCAGGTTGGCGGAGTTCCAGTGGGTGCGCTCGCGGATGCCCTGGATCGTCGACTTGGTGGTGCCGACGAGGCGCATGATCTGGCTGTCCTTCAGCTCGGGATGGTTGCGCACCAGCCAGAGGATGGCGTTCGGCCGGTCCTGGCGGCGGGAAACGGGCGTATAGCGCGGGCCGCGCTTGGTCTTCTGCTCGGGCAGGCGCACCTTGCGCTCGGCGAGCTTGAGCTTGTAGCGCGGCTCGGCCTCTCCGCGCTCGATCTCGTCGCGGGTGAGCTGGCCGGTCTGGATGGGGTCGAGGCCCTTGATGCCCTGCGCCGCGTCGCCGTCGGCGATGGCTTTCACCTCGAGCGGATGCAGCTTGCAGAATTCGGCGATCTGGTCGAACGAGAGCGCGGTATTCTCGGTGAGCCAGACGGCGGTCGCCTTGGGCATCAGCGGAACGTTCGACATCGGGGGTCTCCGGGCAAAAGGGTTTTGCGCTCCGCCCGCCCTTCGGGCGAAGCCTCTCCTTCATCGGGGATAAGGGAAAGTGGCCAGAATATAGGGATTGGCCGGCCCGGTGTCCAATGGCCCGTGGGCGCCTTTTTCGCGCCGAAAACGCCGTCCTGCGGCCCATTACCCGCTTTTCGGGCGCACCTTGACAGGGGTGGTGGGTGCGGCCCATGTCGGGCTTGTCGTCGCCATCGGGTCGTTCTGCCATGTCCGCCGATAAGGGCCCTGCCAAGCCGCGCCTGAAGGTCGTCCTGTGTTCCCCGCGCGGTTTCTGCGCCGGGGTGGTGCGGGCCATCGATTCGGTGGAGCGGGCGCTCGCCCTCTATGGGCCGCCGGTCTATGTCCGCCACGAAATCGTGCACAACCGCTACGTGGTCGACGGCCTCAAGGCCAAGGGCGCGGTGTTCGTCGAAGAGCTCGACGAAATCCCCGACACGACCGCCCCGGTCATCTTCTCCGCGCACGGTGTCGCCAAGTCCGTGCCCGAGGAGGCGCAGCGGCGGAACTTCTTCGCCCTCGATGCCACCTGTCCGCTCGTGACCAAGGTGCACCGCGAGGCCGAGATCCATTACCGGCGTGGCCGCGAGATCGTGCTGATCGGCCATGCCGGCCACCCGGAAGTGGTCGGCACCATGGGCCAGTTGCCGGAGGGCGCGGTGAGCCTCGTCGAGACGCTCGAGGACGCGCGCGCCTTCACCCCGCGCGACGCCGACAGGCTCGCCTACGTGACCCAGACCACGCTCTCGCTCGACGACACCGCCTCGATCGTCGAACTGCTCAAGCAGCGTTTCCCCGCCATCGTCGGCCCGCACAAGGAAGACATCTGCTACGCCACCACCAACCGCCAGGAAGCGGTGAAGGCCGTGGCGCCGCAGGTCGATGCCATGATCATTGTCGGCGCGCCCAATTCGTCGAACTCGCAGCGGCTGCGGGAAGTGGCCGAGCGCGCCGGCTGCCGCCACGCCGTCCTCGTGCAGCGCGCCGCCGACATCGACTGGACGATTTTCGGCACGTTGTCCTCGCTCGGCATCACCGCGGGTGCCTCCGCGCCGGAAGTGCTGGTCGAGGAGATCATCGACGCGTTCGCGCAGCGTTATGCCGTCGAGGTCGAGACGAAATCGGCGGCATATGAAGGCGTCTTCTTTCCGCTGCCGCGCCCGTTGCGGCAGAACGAGGCGGCGGAGTGAGGGATGGCCGTCTATACCGATGTTTCGGCCGACGAGCTTGAAGCTTTCATCGAGGGATACGACATCGGGAAACTGCTCTCCTACAAGGGCATCGCCGAGGGCGTCGAGAACTCGAACTTCCTGCTGCACACCGAAGCCGGCTATTACATCCTCACGCTGTACGAGAAGCGCGTCGCGGCCGCCGACCTGCCGTTCTTCCTGTGCCTGATGGAGCATCTGGCGAGCCGCGGCCTCACCTGTCCGCAGCCGGTCCATACCCGCAAGGGCGACACGCTCGGCACGCTTGCCGGCCGGCCGGCAGCGATCGTGACCTTTCTCGAAGGCATGTGGCTGCGCCGCGCCGACGCCAGGCATTGCGCCGCGGTCGGCGAGGCGCTCGCCCGCCTGCATCTGGCCGGCGCCGATTTCGCGATGACACGCGCCAATGCGCTGTCGGTTGCCGGCTGGCGCCCGTTGTTCGAAAGCTGCCGCGAGCGCGCCGACGAGGTGCAGCACGGCATGGGGGCGACCATCGGCGAGGAACTGGCGCTGCTTGAACACTGCTGGCCGCGAAACCTGCCGCAGGGCGTCATCCATGCCGATCTTTTTCCGGATAACGTCTTCTTTCTCGGCGACCGGCTGTCCGGGCTGATCGATTTCTATTTCGCCTGCACCGACACGCTCGCCTACGACGTCGCGATTTGCCTGAATGCCTGGTGCTTCGAGCCGGATTTTTCCTACAACGTCACCAAGGGACGCGCGCTGATCCAGGCCTATCGCAAGACGCGCGCGTTGTCGGAGGCCGAGCTTGACGCCATGCCGCTGCTCGCGCGCGGGGCTGCCCTGCGCTTCCTGCTCACGCGGCTGGTCGACTGGCTGAACGTGCCATCCGGCGCGTTGGTGAAGCCGAAAAGCCCGCACGAGTATTTCCGCAAGCTGCGTTTCCACCAGCGGGCGAAAAGCGTGCGCGACTACGGCGTCGAGATCGGCGAGCTTGCCTCGTGAACACGATCGTCGCGATCTATACCGACGGCGCCTGCTCGGGCAATCCGGGACCGGGCGGCTGGGGCGCGATCCTTGTGCACGGGACGCGCCACAAGGAGATCAAGGGCGGCGAGCTGCACACGACCAACAACCGCATGGAGTTGACGGCCGCGATTTCCGCGCTCGAGGCGCTGACCAGGCCGTGCGAGGTCGATCTCCACACCGACAGCCAGTATCTGCGCGAAGGCATCACGAGTTGGATCAGGAAGTGGAAGACCAATGGCTGGCGCACCGCCGACAAGAAGCCGGTCAAGAATGTCGATCTGTGGCAGCGGCTCGATGCCGCGCTCGCGCGCCATCAGGTGCGCTGGCATTGGGTCAAAGGCCATGCCGGTCACGCCATGAACGAGCGCGCCGACGAACTCGCGCGCGAAGCGATCGCGGAGCTGCGCGATCGCCTCACCCGCGGCGTGAAGCCGTAACGCTCAGAGTTGCTTGAGCAGGGTGTCGCCGCCCGATACCTCGAATTTCCCCGGCTGCTCGACGTTGAGTTGTTTCACCACGCCGTCCTCGACGAGCATCGAGTAGCGCTGCGACCGGGTGCCGAACCCGATGTGCGAGCCATCGAAGGTCAGCCCGATGGCGGATGCAAATTCGGCATTGCCGTCGCCCAGCAGCAGCAGTTCGTTTGTCCCGATTGCTTTCTGCCACGCTCCCAGCACGAACGGGTCGTTCACCGTGGTTACCGCGACGGTATCGACGCCTTTCGACTTGAGCGCACGGATATTCTGAAAAACGGTCGGCATGTGCTTGCCATGGCAGGCGCCGGTAAAGGCACCCGGCATTCCAAACAGCGCCACCTTCTTGCCCTTGAAAACGTCGTCGGTAGTCGAGGTTTTCGGGCCCTCGTCGGTCATGATGCGGAACGTTGCATTGGGCAGGCGATCGCCCACTTTGATGGTCATGTGCCGTTCTCTCCTTGTATCTCGGTGTTTGCAATTCCAGGTAGCGTGGTGCTGCTATAATTTCAAAGCTGTTTGAGCAGATTTTCGGCGCCCGAAATCTCCGCTTTGCCCGGAGCCTCTTCGATGTTGAGCGATTTGACCACGCCGTCTTCGACGATCATCGAATATCGGCTGGAGCGAATTCCGCGCCCGGCAGAAAAGTTGTCGACATCGAGGCCGATCGCCTTGGCAAACTCGGCATTCCCGTCCGCCAGGAAGTAATCGATTTTTCCCTCGGCGCCGCTATCTTTTTTCCAGGCATCCATGACGAAAACGTCGTTGACGGAGGTTACCGCAATAGCGTCGACGCCCTTTGCCTTGATGGCTTCCGCATTCTTGATGAAACCCGGCAGATGGTTCTTGTGGCATGTCGGCGTGAATGCGCCCGGCACGGCGAAAAGGACGATCGTCCTGCCCTTGAAAAATTCACCGGTGGCCAGCGGCTTGGGACCGCTCTCCGACATGACGAACAACTTCGCGTCCGGCAGGCGGTCGCCGACCTTGATGGGCATGGTGTCCTCTCCGCTTGGGGTCTCGTAATTCGGGCGAGCAAAATAGGCGCGGGCTGCACGTTAGTCGAGACGGATCACGGTCTCGACGGCCCGCTCGCCCGACACGGCGGTCAGACGCAACGCGGCGCCATTGTATGCGGCGCCGGCGGGCAGGCCGTCGAGCACGATCGAAAAACGCCGGATGCCGGGACCGGTTGCGTCCCTGAGCGGCTCGGGCAAGGGCAGCGCCCATTCGGGCGTGGGGCCTTCGGCGAACAGGGTGACCGGGCTGCCTGCGGGTGCGGCAATATCGACCAGCACGCGCGGTGGCTTCGAAGCGGCATCGACGACCGTGCGCCCGACCGAGAGCGGCGACGCGGCGTTCTGGGCTTGCCGCACGGGGACGCGCTTTTCGGCGGCTGACACCGCTTCGTCGGTCGTCTTCGGTGCGCCGTCGAGCGTCAGCGCGGCCTTGGCCCGGACCGGGACGCACAGCCGTTCGCAGATCGCATAGTCGAGCGTCATGCGCAGCGCGACCGGCTTGCCCGCGTCCGCCGGCACGACATGCAGCGGCAGCACGACATTGGTCTTGTAGCCGATGGTCACGCCCTCGGAATCGGCGATCTTCCGCGGCGCCGGCCACAGCACGGCGACGGATTTCACATTTTCCGATCCGGCGAAATCGAAGGACGGCGGAATGCCCGCGTCGCCGGGATAGCGCCAATAGGTCTTCCAGCCCGGCGCCAGCCGGATTTCGACGCCGGCGCGATAAAGGCGCGCACCATCCGCATGGGTTGCTGCCGCCGCGATCAGCCGGGCGGCGGAATGCTCGTCGCCGTCCCAGGCCGAGACATCGGCCGCCTGCACGGCCGGCGACAGGCCGAGAATCGGCAGGGCGACAATTGTGGCGAAAAGCGGAACGCCTCTCATGCACGCGCGGGTCATGTCGTCCGTTTAAGCGCAGCGCTCTGAAATCGCCACTGAATTCGTCGTGAAGGCGCGGTCAAGTTTCGTTTGCAAGAGAAAATCTACGCGCTAACCTTCACCCATGAAGATGCTACGCAAGAACCTCGACAAGACCGCCGGCAGGAAACCGGGGCGCGGCTATCTCGATGGCCAGATGCTGGTCGCGATGCCGAGCATGAACGACGACCGGTTCGCGCGCACGGTGGTCTATGTCTGCGCGCATTCCTCGGAAGGCGCGATGGGCATCGTGGTCAACCAGCTCGCGCCCAACATCAATTTCCCCGACCTGCTGGTGCAACTGCAGGTGATCCCCGAGTCCGACCTGATCCGGGTCGAGGCGCACGACGAGATCCGCATCCTCAAGGGCGGGCCGGTGGAGACCGGGCGCGGCTTCGTGCTGCATTCGGCGGATTTCTTCATCGAGAATTCGACGCTGCCGATCGACGAGGGCATCTGCCTCACCGCCACGCTCGACATCCTCAAGGCGATCGCGCGCGGCCGCGGCCCGGCGAATGCGGTGCTCGCGCTCGGCTATGCCGGCTGGGCGCCCGGCCAGCTCGAGAACGAGATCCAGGCCAATGGCTGGCTGCATTGCCCCGCCGATTCCGAACTGATTTTCGGTTCCGACACCGAGACGAAATATTCGCGCGCGCTGCGAAAGATCGGCATCGATATCGCCAAATTGTCGAGCGAAGTCGGCCACGCCTGACATTTTCGGAAATTCCGCTCATTCCCGCGACAGCGGGAATCCGTTCCGGGCCCGCTACCGCACCATTTCGAGCTGGTCGCCGAGCAGAAGCTTGCCGGCCTGTTCCGCCGTCATTGGCTGGCCGAACACGAAGCCCTGCGCATATTCGCAGCCGAGCTGGTAAAGCTCGACCGCGTCCGAATCCGTCTCCGCGCCTTCGGCCACCACTTCCATGCCGAGATCGTGCGCCATCGCGATGATCGAGCGCAGGATGACCGGGCGCGTGCCGCGCGCGGTGGTGCGCACGAACGACTGGTCGATCTTGATCGTGTCGAAGGGAAAGCGCTGCAGATAGGCGAGCGAGGAATGGCCGGTGCCGAAATCGTCGAGCGAGAGGCCGGCGCCCAGTTCGCGGATGCGCATCAGCATCTGGGCGGCGTGCTCGGGATTTTCCATGACGAGCGACTCGGTCAGTTCCAGCTTGAGCGTTCCGCGCATCACCGACGAGCGCAAAAGCACCGAGCGCAAATCGTGCAGCAGGTCCTGCCGCAGCAGCTGGCGCGAGGAGACGTTGACGCTCGTGAAGATCGCGTGATGCGCGCGCATCGAGCGCTGCCACAGGTGCAGCTGGCGGGCGGCGCGTTCGAGCGCGAACATGCCGAGATCCACGATCAGGCCGATCTCCTCGGCGATCGAGATGAATTCGGCCGGCGACATGCGGCCCATCTTCGGGTGGTCCCAGCGCGCCAGCGCCTCGAACCCGGCGATGGTGCGATCCTCCAGCCGCACGATCGGCTGATAGAGCAGCGTCAGCTCGTCGCGCTCGAGCGCGCGGCGCAGCTCGGCTTCCAGCGTCAGGCGGTCGGTCTTGCGCGTGCGCATGGCCGCCTTGAACACCTCGATGCGGTCACCGCCGATGCGCTTGGCGTGATACATGGCAAGCTCGGCGTCCTTGAGGATTTCCTCGCTGCGCACGGTCTGCTGGTCGGCGAGCGCAAGCCCGATCGAGGCGGTCAGGAATATCTCGCGGTCGTTGAAGGCGATCGGCGCGCGCAGCGTGCGGCGGATGGTTTCGGCGAACCCGATAATGCGCGCGGGATCGCGCTCCGACAGGAGCAGCAGCGCGAACTGGTCGCCGGAGACGCGCGAGAGCGTATCCTGCGGCTTGAGCAGGCGGGCGAGCCGTCGCGCCAGCGTGAGCAGGAGCGAATCGCCGACCGCGGTGCCGACCGAGTCGTTGACCTGCTTGAAGCGATCGATGTCGATCACCATGATGGTCGGGCGCAGCGTGGGATCGGATTTGGCGAGCCCGAGCACCGCCTCGAAACGGTCGAGGAAGAGCTGGCGGTTCGGCAGCCCGGTCAGGTTGTCGTGCACGGCGTCGTGCAGCAGCCGCTCTTCGGCATTCTTGAAATCGGTGACGTCGGTGAGCGTGCCGACGATGCGCACCACCTCGCCGTCGGAGCCGACGACGGGCCGCGCCTTGAGCGCGAGCCACACATAATGGCCGTCCTGCATCCGCAGTCGGAATTCCTGCATCAGGCGTCCGCGCCGCTGGTCGATCATGCTGTCGAGCGAGGCGCGGAAACGGTCGCGGTCGAGCGGGTGCAGGATTTCCAGCCAGGTTGCGGCCGGACCTTCCAGCGCGCCGCGCTTCAGCCCGAGCAGGTGCTCGGTCTCCGGGCTGGTGAACACCTTGTCGGCGGAGACGTCCCAGTCCCAGATCATGTCGCCGGCGCCGGTCAGCGCCAGCGCGCGGCGCTCGACATCGGAGACGATGCCCTGCGTGATCGAGCCGGCGAAGGCGTGCTGCATCACCGTGAAGCCGATCAGCATCACGATCAGCACGAGGCCGCCGAGCAAGGCGGGGCCGACAATGTCGTTGGTGATCAGGCCGAAAATGGTGAGGCCGGCGGCGAAGGCCCAGACCACGAACAGGAACTAGGTCGGGATCAGCAGCACGGCGCGGTCGAATCCGTGCGTCGACAGATAGATCACGATGCCGAAGCCGAGGAACGCCACCGCCGCGAGCGAGAAGCGCGCGATGCCGGACGCCACCGCCGGATCGAACAAAGCGAGCGCGACGAGCGTGGCCAGCCCGCCGAGCCAGCCGATGGTGATAT
>JAANMY010003461.1_pt1 | contig 13050 bp, 11 predicted proteins | sample 7279691 | NCBI WGS metagenome assembly JAANMY01 (sample SAMN14094543, study PRJNA606508) | bioreactor metagenome | isolation source: A lab-scale SPAN reactor treating ammonium-rich wastewater day 388 | place: Ireland: Galway | collected 2018-02-07
CTTGCCCTCGCCGCGCCCGCGGTGGCGGCCGAGGTACGGGTGGCGCCGGGCGACGTTGCCGACGCGCTCGCCGGGTCGTTGCCCGGCGACGTGCTGATCCTTGCGCCGGGCCTGCATGCGGGCCCGGTGCTGATCGACCGGCCGCTGACGATCGAGGGCGAGCCCGGTGCCGTGATCGACGGCGGGGGGGCCGGCAGCGTGATCGTGATCACGGCTGATGACGTCACCATCCGCGGCCTCGAGATCCGTGGCTCGGGCGGCGACAGCTCTGCTCTTGACAGCGGCATCCGCATCCTGCGGCCGGCAAGGGGGGCGCTGGTCGAGAACAACCGGCTGATCGGCAACCTGCACGGGGTGGACGTTCACGGCGCCACCGACAGCGTGGTGCGCGGCAACGTCATCGAGGGCCGGCGTGACCGCCACGTCAACAGCCGCGGAAACGGCGTCTACATCTGGAACGCCCCCGGTACCGTCATCGAGGGCAACGACATCCGCTGGGGCCGCGACGGCATCTTCTCGAACACCTCGCGCACCGGCATCTACCGCGGCAACCTTTTCCGCGACCTTCGTTTTGCCGTGCACTACATGTACACCAACGACGGCGAGGTCTCCGGCAACGTCAGCATCGGCAACACGCTCGGCTTCGCGCTGATGTTCTCGAACCGCATCACGGTGCGCGGCAACCTCTCGCTGGGCGACCGCACGCACGGGATGATGCTGAACTACGCCAACAACGCGGTGGTCGAGGGCAACCTCGTCCGCGGCGGCACGCACGAGAAATGCACGTTCATCTACAATGCCCACAAGAACCGCATCGCCGGCAACCGCTTCGAGGGTTGCGAGATCGGTATCCATTTCACCGCCGGGTCGGAACGCAACACCATCACCGGCAACGCCTTCATCGGCAACCGCAACCAGGTGAAGTACGTCGGCACCCGCCATATCGAGTGGAGCGACGGGGAGACCGGCAACTTCTGGTCCGACCATCCGGCATTCGACCTCGACGGCGACGGCCGCGCCGACAGTCCGTTCCGGCCCAACGACCTGATGGACCACATCCTGTGGTCGCAGCCCGCGGCCAAGCTGCTGCTCGGTTCGCCTGCGGTGCAGCTGGTACGCTGGAGTCAGGCGGCCTTTCCCGCCATCCTGCCCGGCGGCGTGGTCGACAGCGCGCCGCTGATGCGTGCCCCCGAGATTGCCGTTCCCCCCCACATCGCCGCCATGGAAGCCGTCGCGCTGGCCGGGCGGCCCGACCGGACAGTGGACGAAGATGCTGAGAATCTCACGAGTCACTAGACAGTTCGGCAGCGTTGCCGCGCTGTCGGACGTCTCCTTCGATGTCGCCGCCGGCGAGCGCGTGGCGCTTCTGGGCCACAACGGCGCCGGCAAGTCGACGTTGATGAAGATCGTCCTCGGGCTGATCCCGGCGACATCGGGCAGTGTGTCGGTGGCCGGCCATGCGCCGGGCAGCCGGGCAGCACGCGACCTGACGGCCTACCTGCCCGAGAATGTCGCCTTCCACCCCGCGCTGACCGGCCGCGAGCAGCTTCGCTTCTATCTGCGGATGAAGGGCGAGCCTCCGAAGGCTGCCGAAGGACTGCTGGAGCGGGTCGGGCTGGGACATGCAATCGACCGGCGCATCGGCACCTATTCCAAGGGCATGCGCCAGCGCGTGGGCCTGGCGCAGGCGCTGATCGGGAGACCGCGGCTGATGATCCTGGACGAGCCGACCTCGGGGCTGGATCCGGTGTCGCGACGCGAATTCTATGCCATCCTCGACGAGCTTGCGAAGGGTGGCGCGGCGATTCTGCTGTCGTCGCATGCGCTGACCGAGGTCGAGGCGAGGACGGACCGCATCGCTATCCTTTCGCGTGGGATCCTGGTCGCCAATGACACCATCGCCGCGCTGCGGCGCGGCGCGGGGCTGCCGATCCAGCTGCAGGTTGCGGCCCGGCCCGAGACCGCCGACGAGGTGGCGGAGCGGCTGGCGGGGGTGCGCGTCAACGGCCGCCGGGTCGACGTGACCTGCGAGCCCGACGACAAGCTCGACCGACTGGGGAAGATCGCTGGGCTCGGCCATCTGGTCGACGATGTCGAGGTCGTCCCGCCGTCGCTCGAGGACATCTACAGCCATTTCAGCCGTCTGGCCGACCGAAGGGAGGGCCGCGCATGAGCCGGGTTCTGGCTGCCGCGGGTGCGGAGTTCCGTATCGCGCTGCGCAACCGCTGGGTGACGATAGCGGTTGCGATGATGGCGCTGTTTGCCGCCGTCCTGTCGGCTGCAGGCTCGGCGCCGACCGGCCAGCTTGGAGCCGACAAGCTGAGCGTCACGGTGGCAAGCCTGACCTCGCTTGCGGTCTACCTCGTGCCCCTGATCGCGCTGCTGATGTCGTTTGATGCCATCGCCGGCGAGGTCGAGCGCGGCACGCTGCCGCTGATCCTGACCTATCCGGTCGCGCGCTGGCAGCTGCTGGCCGGCAAGTTCCTTGCGCATCTGGGAATCCTCGCGCTGTCGGTGGTCGTGGGCTACGGGATCGCGGCGGCGGCCGCGTTCTGGTTCGACCCACGCGCAGGGGCCGGCCTGGCGGCACTGTTCCGGCTGACCTGGACCTCGCTTCTGCTTGGCGCCGCGTTCCTCGGCATCGGCTATGCGATCTCGGCATTCGCCCGCCGGCCGGGCGCGGCGGCCGGCCTGGTGATCGGCCTGTGGCTGGTGCTGATCGTGCTGTACGACCTGGGACTTCTTGCGGCGGTCGTGGCCGATGCCGGCGGAACCTTCACGCGGGCAGTCTTTCCCTGGCTGCTGCTGGCCAATCCCGCGGATGCCTTCCGCCTCTACAACCTCGCCGCTTCCGAGGCGACGGCCGTCGCTGCCGGGATCGGCGGTGCGGCCGGGGCGATTCCTCCCGCGCGGGCCCTTGCCTCGCTCGTTCTGTGGGCTGTGGCCGCCTTCGCCTTCGGCGTTGCGGCCTTCCGGAGAGTGACGCCATGAGACCCGCGTTCGTGCTGCTGGCCGCGCTTGCCCTTGCCGCCTGCAAGGAGGAGACCGCGGCGACGATTCCAGAACCCGTTCCGATGACGGCCGAGGCCGTGGGCCACTACTGCCAGATGGACCTGCTGGAGCATCCCGGCCCCAAGGCACAGGTGCACCTCGAGGGCATGCCTGCCATGCCGCTGTTCTTCAGCCAGGTTCGCGATGCCATCGCCTACCAGCGGATGCCCGAGCAAAGCCACGCCATTACCGCGATCTACGTGAGCGACATGGCCCGCGCCCCGTCATGGGCCGAGCCGGGGGCCGAGAATTGGGTGCGGGCCGATCTCGCCGTCTTCGTCGTGGGCGCCGAGGTGCCCGGCGGCATGGGGGCACCGGAACTCGTCCCGTTCTCGACCCGCGAGGGCGCGACGGCGTTCGTGGCCCGTCACGGCGGCGAGATCATGGAGCTTGCCCAGATCGCCGACGAGCTGGTGCTTGCCCCCGTCGAGTTCGCGCTTGACGGCAACGGCGACTTCATCGCGCCCGAGGGCGCAGCCGATCACTGAGAGGCCCCCATGCCCCGCGTCACCCGCCGCCGATTCCTGACCATCGCCGCTGCCGCCGCCCTCGCCGGGCCCGCGGCAGCCGCCCCCGTGAGCCGCTGGCGCGGGGTGGCGCTGGGCGCTGCGGCATCGATCACCCTTGCCCACCCGCAGGCCGACAGCCTGATCGCCATGGCACGGGCCGAAGTCTCGCGCCTCGAGGGCGTGTTCAGCCTCTACCGGCCCGATTCGGCGCTGATGCGGCTGAATGCAGGCGGCAGCCTTGCTGCGCCGCCCTTCGAGCTTGTGGAGTGCCTCGGCATCGCCGGTGCCGTCCATCGCGCCACCGGCGGCGCCTTCGACCCGACCGTGCAGCCACTCTGGGCGGTTCACGCCGAGGCATGGGCGGAAGGCGCGGCGCCTTCGGCCGCCGCCGTCGACGCTGCGCTGGCGCGCACGGGCTGGGTCGGTGTGGCGTCCGCCCCGGACCGCATCGCGTTTGTCCGGCCGGGCATGGCGCTGACGCTCAACGGCATCGCACAGGGCTACATCGCCGACCGCGTGGCACGGCTCCTGGGCGACGCCGGGGTGGAGGACGTGCTGGTGGACACCGGCGAGACCGTGGCCGCGGGGCATGACCCGTCCGGCCAGCCCTGGCGTGCCATCCTTTCCGACAGGCAGGAGGTGCGGCTGGCGGACGAGGCGCTGGCGACGTCGGCGCCGCTTGGCACCGTGTTCGACGCGGCGGGAACGGCCGGCCACATCATCGACCCCTTGACCGGCTGGCCCGCAGCGCCCCGCTGGCGACATGTCACCGTCGCCGCCCGCTCGGCGGCACTTGCCGATGCGTTGTCGACCGCCGCATGCCTTCTTGACCGGGAGGCCGCCTCGGTCGCGGCGGCGCATTTCCCCGACGCGCGCATCGTCGCGATGGGCTGAGCCAGCGGGCAGCGGGCGGGTGGAGGCCGCGCCACCCGCCCTTCAGTCGCGGGCTGCAAACCAGGACGCCAGGCGACGGTAGAGGTCGCGAAATCGGGCGTAGCCCTCGTCGTACAGCGGGCCGAGGGTGACATCCGGCTCGTGCAGGCGGCCGAGACTCACGAAGTCGGCAACCCCGTCGTAGTCGACGCCGAACCCCGCGCCGATGGCCGCCAGCCACGCGCTTCCCAGGCAGGATCCGGGATGGCCGCTCAGTACCTGCACCGGCCGACCATGGAGATCGGCAACGATCTGCATCCACACCGGGCTGCAGCTGCCCCCGTCGGAGGCCAGCAGCCGGTCGGGTGCGTGGCCCAGCTCGGCGAAGACCTCGACGTGATGGCGGAAGGCGTAGCCCGTGCCTTCGAGGGCGGCGCGCCAGATGTGGCCTACCCCGTGCCCGAGGCTGAGCCCCGCCAGAACACCCCGCGCCTGCGGGTCGTGGATGGGGCTTTTCTCGCCCAGGAAGTAGGGCAGCATCACCAACCCCTCGCAACCCGGGGGCACGGCAGCGGCGAGTTCGTCGAGATGCGCGTGCAACCGCCGCCCGGCTGCGCGCGCGGCCCCCTCCTCGTGCGCGCAGAGCGTCGCCGCCACCCAGTTCAGCAGCGAGCCTGTGCTGGCCATGCAGCCGTTCGGCATGAACCTGCCCGGGATCGCGTGGTAGTCGAGAAACAGCCGGCGATCGGGCCGCGCCGCCGACGCCGAGGCCAGGACGTCGCCCGCCCCTCCGAACTTCAGGAGCACCGTTCCCGGCGCGTTGACCCCGGCAGCATAGGCCGAGGCGACGTGGTCGGCGACCCCACCAATCACGGGCGTGCCGGGGGCAAGCCCGGTCGCGGCCGCTGCCGAGGGCGTGACAAGGCCCGCGATCTCGGTGCTTCCCACGAGGGGCGGCAGCCAGGCGGGATCGATTCCGCCGAGGGAGCAGAGCCGGGGCGAGACCGTCCCGGTCGCCAGGTCGACGAGCCCGCCCTCCAGTGCCCAGTTGCGCTCGATGCGGCGCTGTCCGGTGAGGCGGAAGCCGATGTAGTCGTACGACCCCATGATCGTGGCCAGCCGCGCCAGGGTGTCGGGCTCGTGCCGTGCGATCCAGCGCAGCTTGGCCAGGATCAGCTGCTGGTTGATGCCGTTGCCAGTCATGCCGAGGAACTCGGGCTCGGCGATCCTGGCCGCGATCTCGGCGACTTCGCGCTCGCAGCGTCCGTCGCTCTGCTGGATCGAGGGGCGCAGGCAGTGCCCGTCCCGGTCCAGCAGGATCAGCGCCGGCACCATTCCGGCGACACCAACCGCGGCAACCCGGGATCCGGGGGCTGCCCCGAGGAGTTCGCGCACAATCGCACAGACGTTCGTCCACCATTGCGCGGGGTCTTCCTCGGCCCAGCCGGGGTGGGGGGCCGACAGCGTGACCGGCCGCGAGGCGGTCGCGACGATCCGGCGGTTGGGCGGGTCGACAAGGATGCCGATCGTCGAAGTCGTCCCGATGTCAAGGCCGAGGACGCAGTCCAAGCTCAGCCCGCCCCGCCGCGAATGCGCTCCACCTTCTCCATGAAGCGGCGGACCCGCGCCCCGTCGACCTTGTTCCAGGTGTTGCCGTCGACCTTGAAATGCGTGCCGACGACGCAGCCGTCCGCCAGCGACAGGATGGCATCGACGTTGTCGTGGTTGACGCCGGTATTGGCGAACACGGGGACGGCCTTGACCGCAGCGCGGACCTCGCGCAGCGCGGAGTTCTCGACCGGATCGCCGGTGAGGGGGCCCGACACGAGGATGGCGTCGGCCAGTGAGGAGAACACCGCGCTGCGTGCGCGCAGGCCGATCGGGCGGGTGTCGAGCGCCGCAGCGAACTCGGCGTTGACGTTGAAGAGGAACTTGAGGTCCGGGCGTCCCAGGTTGCGGCGCAGACGCGCCGCGTTCTCGGCGTCGGGCGTCCACAGGCCCATGTCGGAGGCGTAGACCCCGGTGAAGATCTCGCGCACATAATCGGCCCGGGTTGCCACGGCGATCGCGACGCTGGCCTTCGGGTCCCACAGGTAATTGACCCCGAACGGCACACGGATCGCCGGGCGCAGCGCCGAGACGATGGCGCTCATGCACGCCACCGATTCCTGCGGCGCGGAAAGCGAGTAGGGGCGGTCGTTCTCGTTGCCGAACATGACGCTGTCGATGCCGTTGTCCTGCAGCGCGGCCAGATCGGTCCGGGCGTTCGCGATGATGCCGTCGATGCCGCGGTCGGCGTTGTAGAGCGGGGTTCCGGGCAGGGCGTCGAGATGCACCATGCCAATGATCACCTTCGTCTTTCCGTCAAAAATTCCCAGCATCCCTCTGCTCCCGTTCGGTGCAAGCGTGTTTCTTGTGCGGGTCCGCGACTCAGCCCTCGCCTGCCACGAGGATGCGGACCTCTGCGGCGGCCAGGGCCCGGGCAAGGTCCGCGGGTGGCTCGGCCTCGGTGACCACGATGTCGACGGTCTCCAGCCCGGCGAAGCGCACCAACGAGCGGCGGCCGAACTTGGAGGAATCGCAGAGGACGCAGGTCAGGTGCGCGCGGGCGGAATAGAGCGTCTTGATCTCGGCTTCCTCGGGCGAATAGTCGAACAGCCCTTCGGCGCCGAGGCCGGCGACCCCGATGAAGGCGGTGTTGAGCCAGAGCCGCTCAAGCTCGCGCCGCGCCTCCGGCCCGATCAGCGAGCCCTCGGACCGACGGAAGTGCCCGCCAAGCACATAAAGGCGTGGCCCCGCCTCGGTTGCGGCGACGGCATTCACGACCTGGAGGTTGTGAGTGATTATCCCGAGGTCCTGACGGCTTCGCAGCCGCTCGGCCAGGGCAGTAACGGTGGAGCCGACGTCGAGGCCGATCACGTCGCAGTCTCCGACAAGCTTCGCCGCTGCTTCCGCGATCCTTCGCTTGGCTCCGTGATTAACCCCGCGCCGGGCGGCATAGCTGGGTTCCTGCATGACGGTCTCGACTGCGCCGGACCGCATCGCCCCGCCACGTGCCCGCAGGATTCCGCCCTCGCGCTCGAGCAGGTGCAGGTCGCGCCGAACCGTCATCTCCGAGACCCCGAAGCGTTCGGCAAGCTCGGCCACCGACAGCGCGCCGCTGGCCGTCACCAGCCGCGCCATCTCCCGACGGCGTGCGGCCGCAAGGCGGCCGGGCGCGCTGACCTCGTCGGCGAGGAGCGCCCCGGCGGACGTCCTCTGAGCGGTGAGAGAATGTCGTGCGCGTGCGGGTCTCGGCATCGGCCTGCTCCTTCCTTCCCTCACAATATTGGAACAGTATCGAACGTCAATCAAACATTCACCTTGCACCACATTCCGGGTTGCGCCACCATCTGCACCGGCCGTGGAGGCCCATTGGGGGGGATATGGCAACGGAGCCGACGGCGATGGCCTTTCCGCTGGCGCAGGACCTTCGGGGGAAAGTCGCCATCGTGACGGGTGCGGCGACCGGCATCGGCCGTGCGATCAGCCTTGCCCTGGGCGCGCATGGCGTTCGCGTCGCGCTGGCGGACATCGACGTGGCTGCGGCCGAGCAGACCGCGGCCGAGGTGGGGCAGGGGGCCTTCGCCCTGGCGGTCGATGTCCGGCGCCGCGACAGCGTCGAGGCCGCCGTGTCCGACGTGCTCGCACGCGCGGGCGCGCTTGATCTGGCTGTCGCGAACGCGGGCGTGTCGTCGATGCGTGCTGCGGTCGACCTGACGGATGCCGACTGGGACCACAACTTCGCGGTCAATGCCAGGGGCGTCTTCCTCGTGAACCAGGCCGCTGCGCGTGCGTTCCTTGCGCAGGGGAGGCGGGGCGCGATCGTCAATACCGCCTCGCTGGCCGCGAAGGTCGGTGCGCCGCTGCTTGCCCATTACTCGGCCAGCAAGTTCGCCGTACTCGGCTGGACCCAGGCACTTGCGCGCGAACTGGCGCCTCACGGCATCAGGGTGAATGCGATCTGCCCCGGGTTCGTGCGGACGGGCATGCAGGAGCGTGAGGTCGAGTGGGAGGCATCGCTGCGCGGAATCACCCCTTCCGAGGTGATCGCCGACTATATCCGCCAGACCCCGCTCGGTCGCCTCGAGGAGCCCGAGGATGTGGCCGGGTTGGTGGTGTTTCTGCTTTCCGACGCGGCGCGGTTCATGACCGGGCAGGGAATCAACGTCACCGGCGGCGTCTACATGGCCTGAACGGACGGGCGGACCGTGGATTGCTCCGGGTCAGATCAGAAATGAACAAGAGCGACCATAAATCACTTGACTGAAATCATCATCGAACATCTTCTTGGCGAGGAAGCAACTGCCAAGGGGGGACCCCTGATGTTCCGCGCTGCCTTGCCCGTCCTCGGAATCGTTCTCACATGCGCTGCCGGGGCCGCGACCGCACAGACACCCGTGCGCTGGCTCAGCCAGTCGCAGGTCACGAGTTCGCAGGCTCCGGTGGAGAACGGGGTCATGGACGCCCTGCGTGCCGCGGGCTTCGCGGTGGAGCGCAGCGAGTTCCAGTCGCTCGGGATCAACATGGCCGACGGGTTGCGGCTGATCCGGGCGGGGACCTTCGACGTCGCCTCGATCACCGTCGGGCTGGTGGCGAGCGACGATCCGTTCCTGGAGGGCATCGACCTGATCGGAGTGTCGACGAACATCGACGAGCTGAGGTCGTCGGTGGATGCCTACCGCGAGGTCTTCGCCGACCGCCTGGAAGAGCGCTTCGGCGTGAGGCCGCTCGCGATCTGGCCGTTCGGCGGCCAGATCTTCTTCTGCAGCGAACCCATCGCCACGCTCGACGACCTGCAGGGCATGAAGGTGAGGTCGTTCACCGCTTCGATGTCGGCGCTTCTGGAGCGGCTCGGCGCAAGCCCCGTGACACTGGCATTCCCCGAGGTCTATCCGGCGCTGCAGCGCGGTGTTGCGACCTGCGGCATCACCTCGGCGACGTCGGCGAACACCGGCAAGTGGCCAGAGGTCACCACCCATGTTCTGCCGCTGGCGGTCGCCGGCTCGGTCCAGACCCATGTCGTCAACGTCGCGTGGTGGAACACGCTGACCGCCGATCAGCAAGCCGAACTGGTGAAACACTTCGCCGAACTCGAGGCCGGGCTGTGGGAGGTCGCGGCCACCACCAACGGGGTGGCGCTGTCGTGCACGACCGGCGGGCCCTGCGACAGCCCGATCTACACCGCGTACAACCTGACGCTGGTCGACCTGGCCGAGAGCGACCTCGCGAAGCTGCGGGCGATCGCCGAAGAGGTTATCCTCGACGACTGGGCGGCGCGCTGCGAGCCGGTCTATCCGGGCTGCGCCGAGGCGTGGAACAGCACCGTCGGCGCGGCGCGCGGCATGACGGCCGGCGAGTAACGCGCCCGACCGCCGCCCGGTTTGCGCCGGACGGCGGTTTCGGCCACCGCAGTTCCTCCAGAGGATGCTGGAAGGCATGAGCGCTGCCCGCGTGATCCTCCGCCTGCTGGAGAGGCTTGCAGACCTCGCCGCGCTGGCCGGCGGCGTCACGGTGCTGCTGCTTGCCCTGCTGATCGGCGTCGATGTTGTGGCGCGCAAGCTTCTGGGCGTCTCGGTCCAGGGCACCGACGAACTCGGCGGCTACGTGCTGGCCATGGTCGGGTCGCTGGGCATGGCACATGTGCTCGCGCGGCGCGAATTCACGCGGATCGACCTGCTGTTCAGGTACCTTGCCCGGCCGGTCCGGAACCTGCTTCATGCGCTCGCCTATGTCACGCTTGCCGGACTGGCGGTGTTCATGGCCCGACACGCTCTCATCACACTTGACGACACGCTACTCTTCCAGTCGCGCGCCAACACGCCTCTCCGGACGCCGCTGTGGATTCCGCAGGGGCTGTGGGCGGGGGGCATGTGCTTCTTCGCGCTGCTGGCGGTGATTCATGCGGTACGGGCGACGGTGCTGATGTTCGCCGCCCCGAACCGCATGGCAGGGGAGTACGGGCTGGCCCGGTCGGAAGAGGCCGTGGCCGAATACAGGGGGGACAGCGCGCGATGACCGCCGGCAGCTGGTTGCGGGAGCAGCCGCAATGGTGAGCATCGAACTCGCCCTGGCAGGCTTCGCGGCGATGCTGCTCATGCTGGCGATCGGGCTGCACATCGCCACGGCCCTGTTCCTGACCGCGGCGCTGTCGGCGTGGTGGTTCTTCGGCGACGCGATGTTCAGGCCGTTCGGCACCCTGATGTGGGGGACGCTGAACAACTTCCTGCTCGTCGCGATTCCGCTCTATGTGCTGATGGGCGAGATACTCGTGCGCGGCAAGGTGACAGAGCGGATGTACGTTGCGCTCGACGACTGGCTGCGCCGCCTGCCGGGGGGGCTCCTGCACACCAACATCGCGGCCTCGACTGTCTTCGCCTCGATCTCGGGCTCCTCGGTCGCCACTGCCGCCACCATCGGCACGGTCGCCTTTCCCGCCTTCCGCGGAAAGGGCTATTCCGAACGCTGGGTGCTGGGCTCGGTGGCATCGGGGGCGACGCTCGGAATCCTCATTCCGCCCTCGATCAACCTGATCATCTACGGAGCCCTGACCAACACCTCGATCGGCCAGCTGTTCCTGGCCGGTGTGGTTCCCGGCCTCGTGCTTGCCGCCCTCTTCATGGGTCTCATCGTCTCGGCGAGCCTGCTTGACCCGCGGGTCAGCGGCGAGACCCATCCGGTCGCCTGGGCGACGCGGCGCAAGAGGATCAAGGATCTGGTCCCGCCGCTCCTGATCTTCATGCTGGTGATGGGGTCGATCTACGGCGGCTGGGCGACGCCGACCGAGGCCGCCGGGCTGGGCGTTGTGGCGGCGCTGGTACTGGTCGGTGCGAACGGCGGCCTGTCCTGGTCGATGCTGCAGCAGTGCATGGTGACGACGGTACGGGTGACGGCGATGACGCTGCTGATCCTGGTCGCTGCCTTCTATCTCAACTTCGTCGTCGGGATCCTCGGCATTCCGGGGCGGATCTCCGGCGCCATGGCTCAGCTGGACATCCCGGGCTGGCAGATGATCGTCGTCCTGGTGGTCTTCTATGTGGCGCTGGGGTGCTTCCTGGACTCGCTGGCGATGATGATCGCCACCATCCCGATCGTCTTTCCGGTAGTCACGGCCATCGGCTACGATCCGCTCTGGTTCGGGGTCTTCCTCGTGGTGATGTGCGAGATCGCCCTCATCACGCCGCCGGTCGGGATGAACCTCTATGTCGTGCAGGCGGTTCGGGGTCACGGGTCGGTCGGCGAGGTCGTGCGCGGCGTCCTGCCGTTCCTCGGCTGCATCGGCGTCCTCATCGCGCTGATGACAGCGTTTCCGGAGCTCATCACATGGCTACCGAGGACGTTCTTCTGACCGGCGGCACCACCTGCATCCGGTCGGCCGACTGGATCATCGCGTGGGAGCCGGAGTCGAGGCGCCACGTCTACCGGCGCGGCGGTGACGTCGCGTGGCAGGACGGGCGGCTTCTGCAGGTGGGCGGCCGCCACGAGGGCCCGGTGGCTGCAGAGATCGACGGCCGTGACCTTCTGGTCATTCCGGGGCTGATCAACATCCACTGCCATCCGACCCAGACCCCGATATTCCGCGGCTTCGTGGAGGAGTTCGGCAATCCGCGTCTCTTCTACAGCGCCCGGCACAGGTTCCGTCAGGGGTTCGTCCAGGACCATGCGGCCCAGGCTGCTTCGGCGCGCTACGGTCTGGCCGAGATGCTCGCATGCGGGACGACCTCGATCGTCGATCTGAGTCATGCCTATCCGGGCTGGCTGGAGCTTCTTGCCGAGAGCGGCCTGCGGGCATGGGCCGCGCCGATGTTCCGTTCGGCCCGCTGGTGGACTGACACCGGGCAGGAGACGCGCTACGACTGGGCGCCGGACCACGGGCAGGCTGCCTTCGACGAGGCGGCCGGGGTGATGGACGCGGCCGAGGCCCATCCATGCGGACGGCTTTCGGCGCTGGTCTCGCCCGCTCAGGTCGACACCTGCACGCCCGACCTCCTGCAGGCGGCGGCTGCGCTCTCCCGCCGCACCGGCCGGCCGCTGCACACCCACGGGGCGCAGAGCTTTGCCGAGTTCAACGGCATGACCCGCCGGCACGACAAGACGCCGGTCGAGTTCCTGCACGACCTGGGGTTTCTCGGGCCGCGCACGATCATCGGCCATGCGGTCTTCACCGATGAGCATCCATGGGTGCTGTGGGCGCGCCGCAACGACCTGCAACTGCTGTCGTCCACAGGTACAAGCGTTGCACACTGCCCGACGGTCTTCGCCCGCGACGGCAGCGCCATGCACCATCTCGGCGCCTACATGGATGCCGGAATCAACATCGCCATCGGCACCGACACCCATCCGCAGAACCTGTTCGAGGAGATGCGGACCGCCGAGACCCTTGCCCGCGTGGCCGCCGGCGCGCGCCACACATCGGACACCGCGCGGGTCTTCCACGCGGCCACCGTTGGCGCCGCGCGCCTGCTGGGACGCGAGGACATCGGCCGCCTCGTCCCCGGCGCACGCGCCGATGTGGTGGCGTGCGACCTGAACGAGCCGAACATGCGCCCCCTCCGTGATCCGCTGCGCAACCTCGTGC
>JAANMY010003464.1_pt1 | contig 13039 bp, 7 predicted proteins | sample 7279691 | NCBI WGS metagenome assembly JAANMY01 (sample SAMN14094543, study PRJNA606508) | bioreactor metagenome | isolation source: A lab-scale SPAN reactor treating ammonium-rich wastewater day 388 | place: Ireland: Galway | collected 2018-02-07
CAACAACCTCAACTACTGCGAGACCGTCGAGGCCACCAACCCCTGCGCCGAGCAGCCGCTGCCGCCCTACGGCTGCTGCTGCCTGGGCTCGATCAACCTGACGCGCTTCGTCAGGCACTCGTTCACCAAGAAGGCCGAGTTCGACTACGCCGGCTTCGGCCGCTGCGTCGAGGTGTCCACGCGCATGCTCGACAACGTCCTCGAGGCCACCCACTGGCCGCTGCCGCAGCAGCAGGCGGAGGCCAACGCCAAGCGCCGCATCGGCCTCGGCTTCACCGGCCTCGGCGACGCCCTGATCATGCTCGGCCTGCGCTACGACACGCCGGAAGCGCGCGCCAAGGCCACCGAGATCTCGGCCTTCATGCGCGACCGCGCCTACCTCGCCTCGGTCGAACTGGCCAGGGAGCGCGGCGCCTTCCCGCTGTTCAATGCCGACCTGTATCTTTCCGGCGGCAACTTCGCTTCCCGCCTGCCGGCCGAGATCAAGGAGCAGGTCCGCAAGCACGGCATCCGCAATTCGCACCTGCTGTCGATCGCGCCGACCGGCACCATCTCGCTGGCCTTCGCCGACAACGCCTCGAACGGCATCGAGCCGCCCTTCTCGTGGACCTACACGCGCAAGAAGCGCATGACCGACGGCACGCACAAGCAGTATTCCGTCGAGGACTACGCCTGGCGCCTGTTCAAGTACCTCGGCGGCGACATGGAGAAGCTGCCGCCCTACTTCGTCACCGCGCTGGAAATCTCGGCGCAGGCGCACGAAGAGATGGTCGCCGCGGTGGCCCCCTACATCGACACCAGCATCTCGAAGACGGTGAACGTGCCGGAGGACTACCCCTACACCGACTTCGAGGACCTGTATCTGAAGGCCTGGAAGTCCGGCCTCAAGGGGCTGGCCACCTACCGGCCCAACAAGGTGCTCGGCGCCGTGCTCTCCGTCGAGGGCGGCGCCGGCGCCGAGAAGAAGCAGCCACAGGACGTGCACATCAGCGACGCCAACCGGCGGCTGGCCATCAAGAGCCTGCCGGCGCCGGTGCTCGCCTCTCTTCGCTGGCCCGGCCGCCCGCGCATGACCGACGGCAACTCGGCGTGGACCTACATGATCGAGACGCCGGCCGGCGAGTTCGCCCTCTTCGTCGGCCACATCGAGCAGAACGCCAAGCCGGTGCCCTTCGAGGTGTGGGTGAACGGCTCCGAGCAGCCGCGCGGCCTCGGCGCCGTCGCCAAGACGCTGTCGATGGACATGCGCGCGCAGGACCGCGCCTGGCTCAAGCTCAAGCTCGACACCCTGGCCCGCACGCGCGGCGAGGAGATGTTCGACATGCCCTTCCCGCCGCACGGCGAGAACAAGCGCATGCCCGGCGTCGTCGCCGCCGTGGCGCAGGTGGTGCGCTACCGCGTCGAGCAGCTCTGCGGCAACCTCGACGAGAAGGTGCCGACCCCGGTGCTCGACTCCATGTTCAGCCTGCAGGAGCCGAAGACCGGCACCGACGGCACGCTGTCGTGGACGGTGGACATCCAGAACCCGGCCTCGGGCGAGGACTTCGTGTTGGGCCTGAAGGAGATCACCCTGCCCGACGGCGTCACGCGGCCCTACTCGATGTGGCTCTCCGGCAACTACCCGCGCGCGCTCGACGGCCTCTCGCACATCCTCTCGCTCGACATGCGCGTGATGGACCCGGCCTGGATCGGCATGAAGCTGAGGAAGCTCCTCAGCTACCCCGAGCCGCTCGGCGACTTCATGGCCTTCGTGCCCGGCACGCGCAAGCAGCAGAACTGGCCGTCGACCGTGGCCTACATGGCGCGCCTGATCATGCACCGCTACGCCATGCTCGGCATCCTCGACGAGAACGGCTACCCGACGCGCGAGATGGGCATCCTCGAAGCGCCGCGCGAAGCCAGCGCGCCGAAGATCATGCAGGGCGCCCTGTGCAAGGAGTGCGGCAACTACACGGTGATCCGCAAGGACGGCTGCGACTTCTGCAGCGCCTGCGGCGCGGTGGGGGCTTGCGGGTAGGCAGGCCGATCGATTGGCCATGTTCCCCTGTGTGGGATACCCCACAACGTGCAATTTGGAGGTCATTTCTTGCAATATTGGCCACCATAAATTGCAATAGTTCTTGAAGTAACTCCAAGTCCCGCTTGGAGCGATTCACAAAAGGGTGCGTTAGCTTCTGCTAATGCACCCTTTGTTTTTTCCCAGACCACCACCCTCGATAACAGAGACCAATTCTTGCAACGGCATGTGCATTTTGCTCATGCATCCGTTGCATCACGCCTAATATTTCATGGAGACGAACTATGACAAGCCAAAATTCAGGCCCGCCCGTAACCAACCATATCGAGGTAGTCATAATTGGTTCAATGACCCTTGGCCCGTCGTCACTGACCGCTCAAGGTTTCGAATGGTCCTGGAACGTAGGTATCAACAGCCTTGCACCCATCATTGAGAAGATGCAGGCCATGGAAGCGGGATGGGGAGACTTGATACGACAGTGGCAAGCAGAAGGTGCAATGGGTGACGATGTAGTCGAAATTACGCCTGGAGCGCTAATCTGGCTTGTCAATATCGAAACCCCAATCCTATCCGTGGAGAAGATCGAAAGGAACCTTGGCCAAGTTGCAGAGAAGATCGGATCATGTACTCCTCATGTCGCCATCGAGTTTACTGAGAGAACTTTTGATGCTCACTCGCTTGCATCGGAGGTAGTGAAATCCCTTCAGCAGGTTGTCCCCACCCCGTATCGTCTTCTTACGGAAGCCTCGGCAAACAAACATCGAGCCAGGAAGTCGCCGGTATGTATCGCTAGAGACCAAGGAGTTGTGGCAGGCGACGTGTGATCTCGCGTCTAATCCAGTCTGGTGTCGGACGTTCTAGGGGTCTAATCAGAAGGTCACTTGTTCTTTCGATTGGGTAGAAAGTAATCAACGACTCGATGCTGGGAACGACACCGCTGCGCTTCGGTTGAGGATAGGAGGCGCGGTACAGAACTGGTTCGCTTGCTCTGCTAATCCATAAGTCATCGAGACTGCTGACCGATGAATCGTACCAAAAGCGAAACCAGTATTTCCGCTGAGGCTTACCGTCTTTCATGCGGCTGTTGGTGACCGGGAAATCGACCATCAGCACAAAAACGTAAGGAATTTCCCATTCAGCGAGATGTCGGTATTCCCAGATACGCAATCGGTTTGCTTCAACAACCAGCGCTAGAAACTCCTTCAGGGATAAATATGGAATTAACCTTTCTAAGTTTTGATAGTAACGCTCCCAGTGCTGCAGAAATTGAGTCTTGAGACATTGAGCCCACTGGGGATCTGAAGTCAGCGGAGCCAGCCTGATATAGGGGCGCCCGGCCGGTTCCTTGCTTGGGCAACTCGCGCTTCCAGGCAAATGCGCAAAATGCCCAACTGTGTGTCTAGTCCGCCCTGCGACATCATTTAGCGACTGTGAACAAAATGGACATCGAGCCCGCGGCCGAACATCGACCGTAAGCAATGGGCGATGACCGAAGTGCACCCAATATTGGTCTATGGTGATCTGATTGTTATTGGTGGGGTGAAGTGCGATTCTCATCGGCACATAACATCGGGTATCAAATCGCAGGATGGGATCGTTTCCAGATCCGGAAACAACCTGCGTTGCGGTTAGCTAAGCTTCGCACATCATGCAACACTGTGCCCTAGGAAGGACACTGCCTGGCGAAAAAAGGGGCAACTCACGTCGCCCCATAGCAACCTTGATTGATTGCGCCCAATCAACGTTTGCTATCCGGTGTAACCTTTACCGGAGTCCACCCATGTCCGGGTTTTGTCGTTGGGGGAAGCGGTTTATGATCCGGCACAGTAACGTAGTTGGGTTGCTTGCCGCCCTTGGGACCTATCTCTTGAAAGATCCCGCCTTGATTTCCGGTGCTCTGACCGGGTCGCTTGGTACCTGCCATATAATTTCTCCTTTCGGACAAGGCAGTAAATTTGCCCGGTACATTTAAAGCCCGTCTCTCCCTATCCAGCAAAGTGATGTAACATTGCCGAGCCCCGGGAGTTCCGAGTGACAGGTTGCTCCGGGTATCGCCACCTGTCAGGCCGGTCAGCGGAATTGCGCTCCGCTGACCGGCTTTATCATTTCTTGAAACCTGCGCACAGCATTCTTCCATCAGAACGTCACGTAGTACCCCGAACCCGAGCGCGCGTACGAACTGCAAGATTTTGCGCTTGGAATCGATTCCTTACTATCTGGGCCATCTCGTCATAGACAGGAGCGGTACGTGTCGGGTCAGCGACGGTGATAATCAGCGAGAAATGCTGTGGCTTGAACGTCGTCTGATCCAACTCAACTCCGTGTCTGGTCAGGAGCTGCAGTTTCAGTCGCCAGCGTAATCCGCGCTCACCATTCTGACCCATGTCTCCGTAGTAGGTCCTTACGGGTGCCCACTTGCGTAATTTCTCGACTTGATAGGCCTCGTACAGCAAACCAGGATTGCGGTGCTCCGGTGGCACAAGCCCCTTGAACTCGACTTTGATCTCCCCGGTATCCCGTACCACCCGCTCTCGATAGATGCCCAGATGGGCATCTATATGGGTTTCGCAGTACTCCGTGCCCCAGCGGGCACCGCGGGAGGGCGCAAAAGCCAGGGTCATCCAGACTTCCCCGAAATAGCGTCCATCTCGCTTCAGTGATGGCGGGTAAGGGAAATCGTCCCATTCCAGGAAATAACCAGGACGCAGTGTGTCCTCGAAGATCAATGTTGCTGTATGCGGCGTGCATTCAAGGTTGTACGGCATCGCCGAAGGCAGGCCGAATCCCATGAAATTCTCTTCACCGTCCGGCACGCGCTTCCCTGAGCGCGGATCCCGAGCATGATGTGTCAGCAGCGCCCGTGTAAGGACGGGGGATGGCGTCGGGGTGATTTGGTGGTAAAGCTGAGCCAGAGTGCGGGAAACTAATGGTGTCGAGAAACTGGTGCCCAAATCCTCGGCCAACCCAGACTCGGTGATGGAGCGTATCCCGTGGAGATGCACGCCGTCTGTCGAGCAGGATCCTCCGTAATGAATGAGATCAGGCTTGATGATGTAATTCGGCCCGGCACCGTGGCGAGAAAATGCAGAAGGATGGTGCTGTTTAGGACCTTTGGCTTTGAAATCCACGTGCGAAACTGAACCGACGGTTATGCCGAGCACACTGTCGGCAGGTGAAGTTATCCGTCCTTGTTCCAACTGAGCTGTTGTCCTCGGGAAATCCAAGAGGGGCGGCGTCACATAGTTTCCCGCGCTGATCACAAAGGAAACCTGATACCGTTCTTGGAGGTTATCCAACTCAACAGCAAGTTCCGAAAACTCATCCAACGAGCAAAGCGTGTCCGTTCCGAGAGAGAGATTCCAGACCTTGTACTTGTTTGCGTGCTCGTTCAATGCTGTTTCCAGAGAAATGAGCAACTCCGATTCCAGCAATCCCATCGTCTCTCCGTGAGCAGGGTCGTCGTTGGGGATCACTTCGAGATCAAATACGCCGCAGGGTCCAGGCTCAAGCCCTGCGAGAGTCGGATTCAACTCATGCCCCCAGCAAATCAGGCCGGCGACGAACGTGCCGTGATTGGTGTTGCGGTAAGGTTCCGCGACCTGCCTGTCACGACCAACGACCCAACTGTTCAAAGCAGGGATCGTGTCGGATATCCCGCTGTCGACAACAACGACGACAGGAATGTCTGTATCGCTTGGGGCCCGCGTGGGTAGCTTGGGAGATGATTCGGCGACGATTGATTTCGGTCGAATGGTTCGCACCAGCGGCATGTGGCTTATCGAGCGTACTGAAACAAGCCTGGACAGGATTTCTACGTCTGAAACATTGCGACACTCGACGGCATAGGTCCAGCTCTCGGGAGCATATCCCCGTTGGTCTACCCGAACTCCTTGTGCGGCACAGCCTCTTAAGAAAGCCTCAACGATTTCTGGCTGATTACCATCAGAACCGAAGTTGAACAGCTTGACCCGAGTAATGAATCCTTCCTTGCCCCTTGGACTTCGGCGAAGCAGATCCTCTGCGCTGATTCCCCTGCGTCTGTACATTGGAGTCACCGCTTCGATGGATTCAATACAAGAGAGCTCCTTCAACACCTGTTCCGAGTTGTTCTGTTCGATGGTGGCTTTTAACTTATCTAATCCTGCGGGAGTCGCTCTGATGAAGAGCTCGCCAAGCCCCCCGCTCCCGATAATCGGACAAGATTTCTCTGAAAAAAGAGTGTCTGGGCGGTGACTCTTGGCTGCCGCCTTGGCGATGACTTTGACTCTCAATGGGGCCGCTTTTATGCCTTTCAACTGAGGCAGAACCGATTCTTGTATGGCCGCGACCTGATTGGCAAGCCGGTGACGGTATTGGTCGTCTACATCCCTAAATGGCCGAGGGGGGCCTCCGCCTCCGAGCACTCTCCGTTCCGTGCCCTGTTTGGGCATGATGAGCTTAATTGGCAGACGATCTTGCGACTGGCTATCCCTCCGCTTATCCGCCATGACCGTCTTCCTCTCGATGAGCTAGGCGATACACCGTTGCCTTTGATACTCCCAGCAGCTCAGACAGCACTGCAAAGCTGAACAGTCGGTGATCGCGTTCCCGAAGGATTTTTATGACATCTGCAGTGGTTTTGTTATGCAGCGCTACAGCAAAGCAACGATTCTCGTCGCCTGACAGGGAGATGTTTTGAAGTACCAAAAAAGCATCGCTCAATCGCACAGGACGTGCATTAGCAATGCCGCGACGTTTAAGCCGTATACAGGACTCGCGAATATCCGAGCCGGAGAATCCCTCGGACAGGTTTGACAACACAGCGAGATCCCGATCGGTAAAAACGGTGGACACGGCGAACTCCGCCCACATCTCGGACCTCTCCTTTGTGGAGGGCAGTTGCAATGCCAGGCGATAAGTGAATCGGCGCCAGACAGCTGCATCAAGCAAGGCCTCGTGGTTGGTCGCCGCCAATACAATGGACTGCCGTCCTAAAGTATCGAGATTCTGCAGAAAGCTGTTGACCACTCTTTTGAGCTCGCCCATTTCCTGGCTGTCGCTACGGATCTTTGCAATAGCATCGAACTCATCAAGAAATAGAACGCATGGAGTTCTAGCGGCAAAATCAAATAGCGCACGAATATTTTTTGAGGTGCTCCCCAGATAAGAGGAAATCAGACCGTCGAGGCGTGCCACATACAATTCCAGTCCAAGCTCTTGGGCGATATGTCTGGCCAAGCGACTCTTACCCGTACCCGGCGGCCCGTACATGAGGAAGCTCAGAGCCCCAGAGAGATCATTGGTGTCGAACGATCCATAACTTCTTGCAACACTAAGGAACTCATGGACCACATCCCATTGCGATTGGGACAGGTGCATTGGCGGCTCAACTAGGCCCTTCAGATGGACATGTTCTACAAGAGGAAACCGGCTCTCAGCATCGACGGGCAATGCACGAGATATGCGTACGTCCGTTGGCCTGAGTTGGTTGTCAGTCTCAGAAAGCAGCTTGCGCAGACGAGCGGCCGCACTGTCCTCACCAGCCGCCTCGAGTTTTTCTGCCAAGAAAACGGTGTAGTTACGAACCTTGTCAACATCGAGACGCAAAGCCCCGCTCACGATCCTAGTAAGCTCGTTTATGAAACGAATATCTTTTTTCATGAAACGAATATATATAATTCTGAAACGATAGTCAAGATGTTAGAGAAAATTGACTCGTCTCGGTATGACTCTGCCTAACCTACTGGATTACATGAGAAATCATAAATTGCATGAACGGCCATGAGTCGATACTGCGATGCCAGCTTCAACGACAAAATCCACTGACTGCCGACCGGCAACCTGACAGTCATTCCAACAAGTGTTCATTGTTGATGGGATCATCCATGCTCAGCTTTAGCCTTTGCGGGAGCACGGTGCCCGCCAATCGGCTAACGACTTTGTGTCACAAACATGCAGGACAGTAATCATCACTCCTGGAGAACGCCACCCCACGTTGATGGCAAATCCTAATGTACTGACTGGAAACGTTTTATCCTGGAATTGCTGTTTTTATTGTTTTCAGGATAAAAGTAGATAATTCCGACGATTAGAGCAGGCTACGCATACCATACAGCAGCCGTCTATCTCGAAAATAACGACACCCACGAAATCGCATATGTCATATATACAGGGTATGTATATTTAAGTATAAGTGGGCAAATATTTCGAACGCATTCCTTAATCTGGCAAATCGCCTTAACCCCGGGGAATCCGATGAAAACCAACCAACCTAGATGTTTCATGACCTCCGCAAGGAGGCCAAGTTGCTTCGTAGCAAGCTGCAGCGTGAGCCACAATCCTGCATAACATGCGTCTCATGAACGAAAGACTTCTGCAGATGGGCAGAGATCCAAAACAGGTCAGTTCCTTGTTGAGGATGATCTTCCGGCTTTTTGAGATGTGGAATCTGGATGCACGTCAGCGAACCATTCTGCTCGGCGTACGCTCGACCTCAACCATTTATCGTTGGCGGAAACATGGGACGACGCGACTCCGGATCGAGACGTTGGAACGCATGTACTATCTCCTCGGGATTCAAAAGCGGCTGCGCCTGCTCTTCTATCGCAACCCGGACATGGGTAAAACCTGGGTAAGTACGCCCAACAAAGCGTCCTGCTTCGGAGGCAACCCGCCCATCGTTATCATGCTGCGAGGCAAGGTGTCGGATTTGGCGCTGGTTCTGGATTATCTGGAGCAAGCTGCGTAATTGCATGGCTTGTTCTAACCACATTAAGCATCCCCCCTCTTAGCCAGCGCGTAACCCTTCCAACACAGAGCAGGGCTGTGCACATGAACGCCCTCTTTCGGGAGTATCTGAAGCAGAAAAAATCGCCCGCCGCAAGGGGTGCGGCGGGCGCGTAGATGAGTGCCAGCAGCACGGGTTCGGGGTGCCGCCGGATGACGCCTATCTGGGCAGCTCCTCGAAGACGTTGGTCCACACGTTGAGCACCTGGGCGCCGCCGACGGCGTTGCCGGTCTGGATCTCCTTGACGATCTCCAGCTTCGCCATGTCCAGCTTGTGCAGGTTGCCGTCACCGGCGTTGGAGATGTAGCCCCAGCGGCTATCCGGCGTGAAGGCGATATGGCCCATGCGGCCCTTGCCGAGGCGAATATCCTTCACCAGCCTGAAGGTCTTGGCGTCGATGACGGAGACCATGTTGTTGCCGTAGTTGGTGACTACCGCGTACCGGCCGTCCGGCGTGTTGTAGGTGTGGCCGATGCCGGTGCTGCCGGTGTCGGTGCGGGTGACGTACTGCTTGGTCTTCGCGTCGAAGACGGCGATTTCCGTGCCCTCCGACTTGTTGCCGGGACCGCGGTTGAGGATGTAGAAGTGGCGGCCGTCCTGGGTGAAGTTGCCGTGGTGGCCTTCCAGCACGCCCTGGTTCTGCAGGGGCATGTCGACGCGGGCGATTTGCTGCAGGCCGGGCAGCGAATACACCAGCGCCGCCGGCCGTTCCTTGTCGCGATCCTTGCCTTCCACCACAAGCCACAGTTCCTTGCCGTCCGGGCTGGGCACCGGATAGTGCGGCTTGGATGGCACCTTGATCTTCTTCACCGACCAGTCGTGCGCGTCGATGACGACCAGGTGGTCGTCGACGCGGTCCACCGTGAAGGCGAGGCGCGAATCGTAGCTCCAGGCGTTGTGCATGGAGGTCGGCCCCTTGGCCTGGCCGGCGACGTCGAGATCGATGTTCTTCGCGATCCGGTCGCCGGCGGTGTCGATGAAGGTCACGCGCAGCTTGCCGTTGTCCAGGCCCCAGTGGTTGATCATGGCCAGGCGGCCGTCCGGGCTCACCGAAGGATGCTTGGGCCGATTGCCGGTCTCGATGCGTGCGACGATCTCGCGCTTGCCGAGATCGAGCACGGACACCGTGCGCTGGCCTTCCGCCTCGGCACCGATGTACACCTTGCGCGCATCCGGCGTGGTGCTGCCGAGGTTGGCGCCCGGGTAGGTCTTCAGGTTCGCCACCACCCGGTCGGTGGCGGGATCGACCAGGAAAGCGCCCTGGCTGGCGTGCAGGTGCAGGATCAGCGATGGCCATTGGACCGCGGTCTTCTGCGGCTGGCCGGCTTCGTGGGCGCAGCCGCCCAGGGTCAAGGCGGCAAGTGCGCCGACGGCGACGAGAGTGGTCTTGAACTGCATGTCTCCTCCTTTGGATTGGTTCTTGCCGGCCGATGCCGGTCAGATGGAGCAATGCAGGTTTCATGCCTCTCCGGGCAGCCGGACAACTATTTGATCTGACTGGGAGCGGCCGCAGAGGCAGGGGTGTTTTGCCCTATTTGTCGAGCGAGGCTATGGCGAAATACCATAGCCCGCCGTGTTGCGCGGACTGACTTTTCCCGTTCAGTCGGCCAGCTTGCGCAGCAGGGTCTTGTAGTCGATGGCGAGCAGGCGCGCCGCCTCGGCCTTGTTGCCGCCTGCCTGGCGCAGCACCTCGCGCACGTGGCGGCGTTCGGCCTCGGCCAGCGTGAGCGGTCCTGTCTCCGGCGGCACGGCCGACTCGTCCCAGCCCTGACCGCCGAGCGCCGGCGGCAGCACGGCGAGCGGCAGGTCGCCGCGTTCCGGCGGACAGAGGATGACCGCCTGCTCTATGGCGTTTTCCAGTTCGCGCACGTTACCGGGCCAAGGTGCGGCGGCGAGCGCCGCCAGTGCCTCGGGCGCAAGACGTCGCACGTTGCGGCCGTGAGCGCGCGCGTAGCGCTCGAGGAAATGCTCCGCCAGCAGGGGGATGTCGCCGGCGCGCTCGCGCAGCGGCGGCAGGCGCACCGAGAGTACGTTGATGCGATGGTAGAGGTCGCGGCGGAAGCCGCCACCAGCCACCAGCGCTTCCAGCGGTGCGTTGCTCGCGCACACCAGACGGAACTCCGCCTCCACTTCCTTCGCCGCGCCGAGCGGCCGCAGGCGCTTGTCTTCCAGCACACGCAGGAGCTTGGCCTGCAGCGCTTGCGGCGTGGCGTTCACCTCGTCGAGGAACAGCGTGCCGCCGTGGGCCTCCGCCATCAGCCCGGCGCTGTCGCGCACGGCGCCGGTGAAGGCGCCGCGCCGGTAGCCGAACAGCTCGGTCTCCGCCAGCGCCTCGGGAATCGCCGCCATGTTGATGGCGACGAAGGGACCGGCGCCGGCATGGATGGCGCGGGCGATGAGTTCCTTGCCGGTGCCGCTCTCGCCCTCGACCAGCACGCTGGCGCGGGTGGGCCGCACGGTGAGCACCCATTGCCGCAGGCGCGCCATGGCAGCGCTCTCGCCCAGCAAGGCGGCCAGATGCGGATCATGTTCCGCCATCAGCCGGACCATCTCGGCGGCGCGCGTGCGCAGCTCGCGCTCGCGCAGCACCTTGGCCAGCATGAGATCCACCGACTCCGGGCTGAAGGGCTTGGGCAGAAAATCGAAGGCGCCGGCCTTGACCGCCTCGACGGCATTATCGAGCGTAGCGTAGGCGCTCACCACCACCACCGGCAGGTCGGGGTCGAGCGATCTTGCCAGTCGGATCACTTCCAGGCCGGAGAGCCCCGGCATCATCAGATCGGTGAACAGCATGTCGGGCCTCAGCTCGGCCATCCGTGCGGCGAGTTCGCCTTCGCCGATAAACAGGCTGACGCGGTAGTTGCCGCAAGCCTCGATCACCCGCTGCAGGGTGCGGGCAACGTCGGGTTCGTCTTCGACAATGAGGATATGAGGATTCATGATCGGCTATGCTACCAGCCATCATGGATCGCAACAGCGCCGTCGCCGCCGAGGCCGTTCCCCTGCGCCATTCCCTGCTGGCGCGCCTGACGCTGGCGCTCGGCCTGTTCATGGCGCTGCTCGGCGCCGGACTGTACTTCGCCATCGAGCACTTCGTCAGCGCCCAGTTCCGTGCCGCCCACGATATAGAGGCGCGGCAGCTCGCCGCCCGGCTGGAGCAGGCGGCGCGCGACGAGCTAGAGCGCTTCGACGGCATGGCGCGGCTGCTCGCCGCTGACGCCGACCTCAACCATGCGACCTACTATCACCTTTTCCTGGAGGGAGAGCAGGATCATCCGCAGGCGGCAGTGGCACGCATCGCCCGCGCCTTCCGCCTGCAGTCGGCCAGCCTGCGCGACACCGAAGGTCGCCTCTTGGCGAGCTTGGGTACCGGCGCGGACGGCGGCGCACCGGTTTTCGCGGAGGGCTCCGGACTGCTGCTATGGCAGGAAGGGCGCGTCTGGGCCATGGCGCGCGCGCCGATCATGCGCGACGGGCGGCCGATTGCCCATCTTGTTCTGGCCAAACCGGCCGAAGATCTTTTCCCGAGGAATTTCCTGGATCGCTATGAGGCCTCCGCGCATTTCCTTGCCGGCCCCGCCCGCGAGGATGATATCGGGCTGACCGTCACGCTGCCCTCGGGTGGCGCGACGATCAGCCTCCACCTGCACCTGCCCGACACCGTGGCGCAGGCGCTGGCCGAAGTGAAGCTGCTGATCGCCGCCGGCGTGGCTGCCGCCGGCCTGCTGCTGGTGGTGAGCGCCGCCCTCATCCTGCGCTGGCGCATGGCGCCGCTAGTCGCGCTGACGCGGGCCGCCGCCGACATCGGTCGCGGCCGCTTCGTGCAGATTCCGCCGGCGGGCGGGCAGGGCGAGATCCCCTATCTCGTGAAGCGCTTCAACGCCATGAGCGCCGCCCTCGCCCGGCTGCGCGAGATGGAGCGCCGCGTCGCCCACCAGGAGCAGCTCTCCGCCATCGGCCGCGTGGCGGCGCGCGTGGCGCACGACATCAACAACCCGCTTACCGTCGTCGGCAACACCGCCAGACTGATGGCCCGCGAGACGAAGAGCGAGCGCGAACGGGAGGATCTCGATCTGATCCGGCACCACAGCGAGCGTTGCATGGATACGGTGCGCGCGCTGCTGGCCTTCGGCCGTCCGGTGAAAGTCGAGGCGCGGCCGCTGGAACTGTGCGCCTGGCTGCGCGATTTCGCGCGCCACTGGAAAGTCAGTGCCGGCGACACGGCGTTCGAACTCGTCCTGCCGGAGGGCGAGCTG
>JAANMY010003465.1_pt1 | contig 13039 bp, 13 predicted proteins | sample 7279691 | NCBI WGS metagenome assembly JAANMY01 (sample SAMN14094543, study PRJNA606508) | bioreactor metagenome | isolation source: A lab-scale SPAN reactor treating ammonium-rich wastewater day 388 | place: Ireland: Galway | collected 2018-02-07
CGATGCTCGACTGCAGCGTCCAAGAGCCGGGGGACGTCCACGCGTCTCCGTGGCCCGCGCAGCGCAAGCTCGGCCGTGCGCGCATCCACGATCTCGCGGAGGATCTCCAGCGGGATCTCGGTGATCGAGTACACGATCCCGACCAGGCTCTCGACACGCAGGCGCTCCTTGAGCTTCGCGCGCGCCTCTCTCGGGCAGTCGGCGCGCACTCGCTCGTCAAAGACGATTCTCCCGCCGCGGGACGCCAGCACCTTGAAGAGCCTCATACGTCGCCCTCCCAGAGGCCGAGTTGCTCGCGCGGCCCGTCGTCCCATCGCCCGTATCGCCGCCGCGTTCTCGCGGGCCCGGCCCTCCGCACGAATGCCGTGTTGGACACCATCATCCCGTGCCACCGGGTCCAGTCCCCGAAGAGGCGCGTGCGATCCGCGTCCACCAGCGCCCAGCGCCCGGGCAGCGTCTTGAGGAAATCCGGGCCGAAGCACCGCACCGCTAGCGCGGCCGTGCGCGTGTCGCTCATCGGCCCCGGCGGCTCCCCACACCGGCCCAGCCGCAGCATCCGCTCGAGGCCCTCCTCCCACCGCACCCAAGTCCCGTTGTGGAAGAGCACCTTCTTGGCGGTGCCGTAGATCTTCGCCTCGGCCCTCGCGCTCACGGGGAACGGGTGGCAGAGCAGCGGATCCTCGCCCCCGACGCTCGCCCACCGGAAATGCACGACCGCCTCCCCCTCGATCTCTTCGAGCATCTGGCCGACCTCGTCGGCACTGAGGTTCTTGATCCAGCCGACCCGCCCGTCCTTCTCCCGCCACGCCACCCCCGCGCCGTGCGGGTTGGCCCGCTCGCAGGCCAGCAGGGTTTCCGCGTTGGGCCGCACGCCCTTGGGGCACACCAGTATCACGCACATATTCGCTCAATCCCCCTTTCAGATCGCCGCCGCCGGGTACTCCCGGTCGAACTTCTCGCAGAGCCGCTTGGCCACCTCGGCATGCGCGGCCCACTGGTCGTGCAGCCTCCCGAAGAGGCCGAGGGCCACCGGGCGGTTGCGCCCGGTCCAGCCGAGGTAGTTCCACAGGAAATCCAGCGACTCGACCGCCGTGCGCGTGCGGGAGGCCTGCAACTTATTTCGCCCGAAGGCCCCGAGGCACTGGACCTCCGCGGCCCGGCGGCAGAGGCCCAGGGCGGTGGCGAGGTGGTGGAGCACCTTGAGCCGGTTGGTCGTGCCGGCGAACGCCCGGAACTCGACCACCCCGGCGAACCTCCCGCCCGTGCGTCGGAACGCCTTCTTGAAGTTCACCATCCCGCGACCGCAGGAATCTGCCGCGCTCGCCTTGGCGTACTCGTCGTTGCTCTGCACCACGCGGCGCATGTGCGTCGCCACCTCCGGCGACAGGGCCGCGCTGTAGCGGTTGGCGTGCCGCCCGGCCCCGGTCTGGCCATAGATGGCTTTCGCGTGCCAGTGCGCGATGTGCGCGAGCTTACGGATGAACTCGCTGACCGCGCTCAGGTCGTCGGTGCCGATGGCGCTCTCGATCCCCACGGTGATGTGGCAGCCGCAGGAGGCGTTCACCGTGGCCCCGATCTCGCCCATCCAGCCCATGAACTCCCACAGGGCCTCCACCCCGGCGGGGCCGTGCAGGACCGGCGACACGAACTCGCAGGGCCGCTGGTCGGGACCGTAGGTGATGGACCCGTCCCTCTCGGCCTTCCAGTGTGCCGCGCCGAATCGCGGGGCCAGCCGGCCGCCCGCGCAGGACACCGGCAGCCCGGCGTGGTACCCGCCCACCGCGATCCCGCTGGCCGCGGGCACCCGCGTCTCCAGCTCCACGCCGAAACTGATCGACTCGGCCTTCGGATCGGGCGGCCTCACAGCACACCCCCGATCACCACGATGGCCAGGCAGAGAGCCAACGCCGCCGCGAGGGCATCGATGAGGAAAGCGGCGCTCATCGCCCGATCCCCTCGGCCCGCTCCAAGAGCAGGTGCCCGTTGCCGATCCAGAGCGCCCCGTCGAGCTGGTAGCTCACGAACGTCCCGAACGGCGTGTGCCGCGCGTCCAGGTCGGTTATCTCGTAGGTGGCGCCCGCGCGCATCCCCTGCGCGGAGACGCAGGCGCGCACCCTGTCGCCAATGTTGAATGTGGTTGCCATGGCCTGAACCTCGTTCGGCCGGCCCGCGTGAGTCCATCCGTTTTGGCGCGCCAAATTTGTCGGCCATTTGTCGCGGGGTAACTCCGTTGGCGCGAAAGTTGATGGCGCGGGGAGGCCTGAGGGCCTCCTTATATAGAGTGGCCGTGGGACGGGCCTCGTTTATCTGCGTTTTACGGCCTTCGAGTTATCGGATGGCCAATAACTGAAGAATTTGTAAGTGGCCCGTTTAGGCAGAATGGGGCCTTGGGGATGGGTGGGGATGGGGGAAGAATCGTCCCGCAGGGGCGCGGGGGAGCAGAGATGTCCGGGATCAACGTTTCGGGAAAAACATGCGCATCAATTCGTCGACGATCTTCGCGACTGAAGCAGCCGACGAGGCCGCGGGGCGCACGATCGTCAAGATTGTCAGCGCGAGGACAGCGCCGAGAAGCCAGCCGAGCATGCCAGATGTTACCACGGGGATGGGACACTGGTAGTCCCATCCGGAACAACTGCTCCTTGACGGGCGGGTCGGGCAATGGGAGATTTGAATAGAGTCGCTCCCACTGACAGACGAAGCCCTCGTAGGCTGTCGGTGCGTAGGCCCGACCCGAATTGACACCTTCGGCGGGTTCAGCGGCTCCTTCTCATTCCTCCACGATCCGCTCGATCAGGTCGTCGAAGAGACCCGGCTCGGCGGGCCGCAGCGCCGCCTGCTCGGCTCGGAAGAAATCGGCCTTGGTCCTGCCCTGCGACCGTCCCTTTTTCGTGTGGCAGTCGTAGGCGTAGTCGGGGATCGGCTCCCGGCCCGCGGCTTGGAGGTCGGCCTCGAGTTCTTCGGCGCTCACCCCCAACTGGCGGTCGTAGACGAGGTTCTGCAGGTGGTCCGGGTCGCGGCTCTTCTTGGCCAGGGAGAGCAGGATCACGGCCTTGGATATGAAGATCCGCCCGCGGGCCTTCTTCGCGGGGACGTTCCGGTTGATCTCTACGTAACCGTCGTGCAGGGCCTTGACTTCGGCGGTGATGATCCCCCAGCAGTCTTCGGCGCTGATGGTGAGCAGCCGCCGCCACACGTAGGGACCGAAGCCACTGGCGAAAAGCTCGTGCGCCCAGTAGCCCGCCAGGCGCGCGTCGCCCCTGCGGATCGCCTTCTGCATCGCCGAGCTGACCTCGCCGAAATCGTAGCCCTTGACCGTGCGCAGTCTCATCTCGGGCATCTCAAAGAGGGTGGGCTGTTCCATGCCCCTTGCGCTCGTTCACGGAAACTTGGTTGTCCATCCGTTTTTGAAGGTAAGTGGGGTTGGGGTGGGAAGCCATCGGGCCGAGGGGTGCAATGGGGGTGCTCTGGTGCAATCGGTCACGCGTCGAGGGAGACCGGCTGCCTGCGCGGTGCGTCGATCGCCGTGCGCTCCTGGCTCTTGTAGGTCTCGAACCGGATGTGGGCCTTCCACTTGCTCTTGAGGTAGCGCTTCTCCGCCGCGATCCGGTCGGCGGACCGGAAGAGGGAGTTGCCCCCGAGGTTCTTGTCGCGCTCCTGCACGAAGCAGAACCGGGCGTCGGTCCAGACGACCCTACGCTCCATCAGTTCGCCCAGGCTCGCGTCGATGTCGCACTTGCACCGGAGCAGCTCATCCCACTTCGGTTCCCGCCCGATCACGCCCAGTGCCCCGCCGGTCCAGTGGTTCACCCCGAACGGATCATTGCGTTGCAGGAGCCGGGGATCGGGCCGCTGGTGCCACCCGAACAGGCAGGCCCCGGCCCCGCGCGCGCAGTAGGCGGTGTTCGCGATCATGGCCAGCGTCTCGGCGGGGGAGAGTCTCCGGACCTTGGGGGCGATCATGCAGACGCAGGCGGTGATGTCGTCGTCGAGCATGACGACGCATTCCTCATCGAAACGGCCGAGGATCCAGTTCCGCACCGCGCTGATCCCGCAAAGGGCGTCCGGGACGGCCACCTTCTCGAGCGGAATCTGGCCGTAGGCCTCAAGCTCGCTTTCGGGAACGACCAGCGTTGCCGTCGGGAACAGCCGGTGGCTGCTGATCGCCCGCGGCCGGCCCCGGCTCATGATGACCAGCCGCAGGGCCATCGGCGCCAGCTCCGGCCATTCCGTTTGCCCTGCGTGCGAGTTCGATGAGTCGTTTGCCATGGAGCACCCTCCCGATGCCGATTTTCTTGGTGGTTCGCGTGATGGAGTAATCGACCTGCCGCACGCCCAGCAGTTGCAGCGCCAGCATCCAGTCCCGCAGGTCGTGGAACATGAAGACCAGGTAGTCGTGGTGCTCAAAGGGCTGGATCTCCATCCGGGGGATGGTCTGCTCCTCAGCCTCGTCGGCCTCGCCCTCGAACAATCGCGCGATCTCGTCCTCCATGAACCCGGTCAGCTCCACATCGAACTCGGGGTCCGACTCCCGGACGCGGGCGATCAGCCTGCGAAGGCCCTCCTCGTCGAGTTCGGCCAATTCCGACAAGCGATTATCCGCCAGCAGATCCGCCAGTTCCTCGGCCTCGGAGGCGTAGTCCTGATAATCGACGGGGACGGTCTCGCAGCCCAGCAGCAGCGCCGCCTCCAGCCGCCCGTGGCCCCGCACGATCAGCCCGCTGCGCTTGCTCACCGTGATCGGCGCCCGCCATCCCTGGTCCCGGATGATCGCGGCCAACAACTGGATCTGGCCGGCGCCGTGGCGATTCGGGTTCGTCGGGTTGGGCTGGAGCGTCGCCGGGTCAGCCAGGGCCGTGTGCGCGCAGTGGATGGTCACGCGCCGGGAGGGGTGTCAACACTGCCTCAGAATAGTCAACTGGAATGCACCACCCGTTCTGACGAGAAATGGCGCGGAACGGACTTGAGTCGGGTGGCTCAAGTCTGCCAGACTACTGAAGTCTGTGGTGGCAACCACAGCGGGAAAGATCGTATGACCATGCAAGAAAAGCTCACTAAGCTTCGGCTTGTCATCAATGAGAATCTTCGCGTGCAGCGCGGCGGCGCAGATCCTGTTCCGTATATTGATGTCGGAAGCGTTTTGAACGACATACGCGCAAGACAGAATCATGTAGTTTTCGCTCGTCGTGGGTGCGGGAAAACACTTTTGCTCCATCATTCAAGTCGCATTTTGGACCAATCCATAAAATCCGTTTACCTCAACTGCGAAGACTTCAAACGTCACTCCTTTCCAAACGTCCTGATCGAGATTCTCGATGCCCTTTTTGCGGAGCTAGAAAAACACCTCACTGGGTGGTTTGGGAAGAAGAAGCGTTCGCGGGACTTAATTGCTGGAATTCGGAGAAATCTTGGGGCCTTGAGGACGCGGGCGGACAAACAGGAGCAGAATGTAAAGGAATCGGTGGCCAGCGAAACGGGTGCCTCAGCCAATGGCGAAATAGGCGTTTCTCAGACCCCCGTGTCAATCCGAGCCGGAGTTGGGGCGAGCGAAAAAGTCAAGGCAGAGACGCAGCGGAGCTATCGAATTTACGCCGATAAAATCAGAGAGCTCGATACAATACTGCCGCAACTGAAGACACAAATTAGGGAGTTTTTCTTTTTATCTACGTCGGTTAAGGCGGTCTTTCTTCAGATAGACGACTTCTATCATTTAAGTCGTGTAGATCAGCCGCTTGTAATGGACTACATCCATCGATTATGTAAAGATCTCCCTCTCTACTTTAAGCTGGCAACTCTAAAGCATGCAACGACCCTATTCGCAGATAGAGAAGGCCAACCAATAGGCGCTCAGGAGCGGCACGACTACCAACCAATAAACACGGATTTTACATTCAGCGACTTTAGACGGACAAGAGAGCAGAACCGGAGAATTCTGCATGAATTCGGGAGGCTTGCGGGAATGACGTCCGAGGAGATCGACGCTTTATTCAAGGGCGAGGGCTTCGATCGGTTGGTTCTTGCGGGAGGTGGTGTCCCGCGCGATTGCCTTTCGCTTTTCCTCGAGGTGCTAGAGACTGTTCAGTCGGCTGGTGGAGATGGGCGAGTCGGAAAGGATGAGATTCGGATTCTAAGCCGGTCGAACTTCGAGAGGCGTATTGAGGAACTAAAACAGGATTCTGAGGGGGGAGACCAGGACACCTTGATTCGAGGAATTTATGTGTTACGAAAATTCTGTATCGACAGAAAGACTAGTGTTTTCTTGGTCTCTGAGCAGATGATGCAGCAGGAGGATCAGATTCGAGGTCTGATTTATCGGCTTTTGGACTATCGAATAATTCACAGCGCTGGGTCGGCATTAACTCACAAATCGCAGCCAGGGACATTCCAGGCTTTCGCGATCGATATTGGGTGCTACGCGCATATGCGGAAATTACACGGTCGATTTACGGAACTGGACTTGTCGGATTCTTCGGCGAAGGAGAAGATGAGGTCAGCGCCGGTTTTGGACGTGGACGTATTCGATAGCCTTTGGAGAGACGCGCCTGCGAGAGTCGAGGAGGCACTGAGGCAGGAGGATGAAGAGGCGGCGGCCTGATGATCGGGTTGGTTGTGTCAAGGCGAGGGACGTGTAGGGCTGGGCGTTGACGGAAATGGCGGAGGTGTGGACACCCTCCCCCCCGAGATCGCCCGCCGTCTCCTAAACCGCGACCTCTCCAATCTAATTCGCCGCGTGCAGGGCGGGGGGAAACTGAGCCGCCAGGAGCGGGCGATGCTCCAGTCGATGGCGACGGGGACCGAGGCGGGATCAGCGCCCGCGACTGCCGCGAACTTCGTCGAATTGGCCGCGATCCTAGGCGTGACCCGTCAAGCGGTCCACGCATGGAGGCGGATGGAGGGGGCGCCGGATGCCGCCGCGAACGGGCTGCACGACGTGGCCGCATGGCGCGAATTCATGCGGGCCAAGGGGCTGAAGGGCGGGGAACCGATCTCGGATGTCGAAACGTCGCTCAAGGCCCGGAAGCTCTTGGCCGAGGTTGAGGAACGCGAACTCCGGCTGGCCGTGCGGCGTGGAGAATTGATCGAGGTCGAGAAGGTCCGCGGGGAGTGGACGCGTCAGGTGGGGCGCGCTCGGGCGCTCATGGAGGCGCGGCTACTGAACGAACTACCGCCGGTCCTCTGCGGCAAGGACGCGGTGGGGATCAGGGCCGAGATGGAGCGGTTCGTGGGGGAGTTTTGTGGTGTGATGTGTGTTGGAGGATGAGGATAGCGGGAGGAAGGGGAACTACTGCGTGCGACTGGGTGTGGTTGATGTGGTGTCGAAAAGCGCGCGCGCACGACTGATCGGATACAAAATTGTGTCTTGAGGCTCCAGGAATTCTTCGTCCGTGCGGAGCCAAACGTAAACGTCTTTCACTAGGGGATCCACGAAGCGTTCGAGGCGGTGCTTTTCGAAGATTCTCGGCACTCCCCTATAGGCGGAAGTCAGGACTCGGAACGTGCCATTGAGACTTGCGGTGCGGGATGCGTCGAGCATATCGAGCCAGTCACCGGCAAATCCATCCTCTATAAGTTCTGAGGGCACGCGTTTCGACTCTATTTCGCTGCGATACCTTTTCGTGAATGTTCCGTCGAGGAGACAGGAGCGGACGGATCGAGAGATGGACTCGTGTTCTACGAGAGCCTGAAGGTACATCCCGCCAAAGGCACGCATGATGCGCTCTCTGGGCGTCGCCCCCATTCTGTTCCAGTGGGCGCGGGCGATTTGACCGCCACCGGGACGAAGAAACTCAATGCAATCCTCGTTGAGTTGCAGTGCAAGGCCGACGAGGGCATGTCCGAGTTCGTGGATGATGACGTAGCGTGGAGGTTCCGTTGTCAGACATTGGATTGGCGTCATTGCTTTGGGCGGGATAACCGATAACGATGCGGTATCGGACGGCGGACGACAAGATGCGTTCTTCGAGGTGACAGTGGTGCATGGGCAGTGCCCCGCCCCGCGACAGCCGACGCCCGCCTTGCCGAGATCTGGTCGGAGGCATGGCGTCCGCCCGACCGGCGCCCGCCCTGGGCGTGGGCCGAGGAGCACATCGTCGCGATCCCTTATTCCCCGGTGCCGGGGCGGTTCCGCATCGAGAACTCCCCCCACATTCGGGAGCCTCTGGAGGCCATCGTCGATCCGGCGGTGCGGCAGGTCTGCATCCTCGCGGCAGTCCAATCCTCGAAGACCACGGCGGCCGAGATCGCGCTGTGCTACACGATAGCGAACCTGCCGGGCCCGACCCTTTGGCTGAACGAGACCGACGAGGACGCTAAGGACCAGGCCGAGAGCCGCCTCCACAAGCTCTTCGACGAGTGCGCCCCAGTGAAGGGACTGTTCCCCCGCGACCGACACAAGAAGCGGACGGCGACGGTGCATTTCGCCAACGGCATGACCCTGTGGGTGCTGGGCGCCCACAACCGGGTCAACCTCCAGCGCCGCTCGATCCGGTGGATTTTCGCCGATGAGTGCTGGAACTACCCGCCCGGCCACATGGCCGAGGCCGAGGCCCGCGTCACCGCATTCGGCTGGCTGGGGAAGTGCGTCTGGATGAGCCAGGGCGGGGAGGACGGCGACGACTTTCACCGGAAGTTCGAGACCACCGACATGCGGGAGTGGACCTACGCCTGCCCCCGCTGCGATCTCCGGCAGCCGTTCAAATGGGAGAATCTGGAATGGAGCAAGACGGCGCGGGACGAGGGTGGCTCTTGGGACTTCGCGGAGGTGCGGAGGACCGCCTCATTGCGCTGTGAGGGCTGTGGGGCGCAGTTCGAGGACACCGACCGCGTCCGCAGGGAATTGAACGCCACCGGCCACTTCATCCCGCAGAACCCCACGGCGGCGAAAGAGAACGTCGGCTTCCACTGGAACTCGCTTTCAACGATGTGCTGGGGGGCGCTCGCCGAGATGTACCTCCGGGCCAAAGAGGCCGCGCGGAGGGGCGACGTCTCTCTCCTCAAGCAGTTCCACCAAAAGCGGCTCGCCCGCCCGTGGAAGGAATACGAGGAGGATTTCCGGCTGGAGATCACCGCCAGCGGCTATCGGATGGGGGAGGACTGGGCCGAGGAGGGCGGTATCGATATCCGGGGCCGGCTTATCGCCCCACCGTTTCCCGAAGGCGCGGCAGTCATCCCGCTGCGGTTCCTGACCGTGGATGTGCAGCTTGACCATTTCTACTTGGCCGTCAGCAGTTGGACCGCCAGCGGTTCTACACGCCTACTCTGGTGCGAAAAGGTTGGGACGTGGCAGGACATCGAGGCCGCCCAGGACCGGTTCCGCGTCCACCGCAGCCTGGTGTTCGTTGACGCGGGTTACGCCAGCTACGAGGTCTACCGCCAGTGCGCCGCGCGCGGCTGGGTGGCGCTTATCGGCGATAAGCGCGAGACCTTCGTCCACCGCAAGCGAAGCGGGGGCACGGTGCAGCGATTCTATTCAACACGGCACAAGGTGGTGCTGGGCCGGGGGATGTCATGTGTCGTTCATCGGTTCAGTGCCCTGAACTGCAAAGACTGCCTTGCCCGCCTTCGCCGCAACCAGGACCCGGCCCGCGGCCCGACGTGGGAGATCCCGTCCGACGTGCCCGAGGAGTTTCTTGCCCACATGGAGTCTGAGCGCCGCGTATTCGAGAACGGCAAGTGGATCTGGAAGCCGATTGGTGACCGTGAGAACCACTTTTGGGATTGCATGGTTGAAGCGACGTGCGCGGCGCTGATGCTCAAACTGATTGGGAGGGAGGCGGCGACGGAACCTGAGACGATTGGAACAGAAGGCAGCAAAGGGAGCGAAGGAGGGACGGGTGTCTGAACAGGGCGAAAATCCCCCTTGACGCGTGGAGGGGGGACGGGATCAACATACGAGCGAATCAAGCTGAGGGAAGGAGGAGTCCTTATGCGCGGAACACTCTTGGGTGTGATGGCGGCGGGGTTGCTGCCGTTTGCGGCGGGTGCAGTGAGCATCGATCTGGTGCCGGTGGGAGATCTCGGCAACGCGCCCGATCCCCTGAACACCAGTGCCGTGCCCGGCATCGGGAGCGTGTCGTACGCGTACGACATCGGGAAGTTCGAGGTGCAGAATAGCCAATACGCGGAGTTTCTGAACTCCGTGGCGGCGACCGACACGTACGGGCTGTACAGCACGGGCATGGATTCCGGCCTATCCGGTGGGATCACCCGCTCTGGCTCTTCGGGCAGCTACACGTACGACGTAAAGCCGAACATGGGCGACAAGCCCGTGAATTGGGTCAGCTTCTACGACGCTGTGCGGTTCGTGAACTGGCTGGAGAATGGCCAGCCCACCGGCGCGCAGGGGGCTGGTACGACCGAGACGGGCAGCTATACGCTATTCACTGACGGATCCAACAACACGACGAACGTGAGCGCCCGTGCGGCCAATGCGACGTGGGTGATCCCGACCGAGAACGAGTGGTACAAGGCGGCGTACCACCAACCCTCGGGCAGCGGAGGCCCCAGCGATAATTACTGGCTCTACCCGACCCAGAGCGACTCCGCGCCTACGCCGGGCCTGGCGGACGCGACGGGCAGCATCACCAACGACGGCCCGAACGTGGCCAACTACCTTCTTAGTGCAGACTGGAACGGGCAGGACGGCAACGTAACCACAGTGGGCAGCGCCGGGGCGTCTAGCGACAGCTATTACGGAACCTTCGACCAAGGAGGCAACATCCGGGAGTGGGACGAGACGATCATCGGCGGATCGCATCGGGGTCTGCGGGGCGGCGAGGCGTACAGCGCCGAGAGCATGCTGCAGTCGTCGGGCCGGTACGACGACTCGCCCGGGTACGCTACCTACTACATCGGTTTTCGCGTCGCAGCGATCCCCGAACCTGCAACCGTGGGGGCGGTGCTGATCGCGGCGGTGGGGTTGTGCGTGTGGAAGCGCAAGCGCTGACGTACGCGCTTCGCTTCCTTCGCGATATTCTGTTCAAAAAGGCCGATTGACACGTGAGTCGTGTCGATGGCCGTCCCTGATTATTCCATCGGCTTCACGCGCGCGGAGGTCGAGGAGATCCTGCGCGTCCACAAGGGCGAGCTGAAGAAGACGCTCGCGCAGTGGGGCGACGGGGGCACGTCGGTCGTCAAACGGCGGTTGGATGAGGTCCACGCGGTCATCGCCGCCTGCCAGGATGCCCTGCGGAAGCTCGCGCCCGAGGTCTACGGCCGGACGCGGAGGGCCGCGCAGTCCCGCGTGAGCCGGATCAGCCTATGACGCAGCGCGACCGGATCATTGCGGCAATGAACGGGCAGCCCGCCGGCGGGCGGTTCTCTCGGTTCATGGCCGGAGCGCTGCGCTGGGCATTTGGCGGCTACGGCTCGTCCTACGAGGGGGCGAACCAGTCCCAGGCGCGGGGTCGGGTGCCCGGTGCGGCACCCGGCGACGCAAAGCGCGATCTCGCGCCCTCGGTCCGCACCGAACTGGTGCGCCGGTCTCGGTACCTGTCCAAGAATTCGGGGTTCGTTCGGGAACTCGTCGGGGACATGGCGATCTACTCGACCGGCGACGGGATCCGCCCGCAGGCGCAGTCCCCGGACCCCGAGTGGAACCGGCGGGCCGAGGCGTACTTCAAATCGTGGTCGGCGCGGTGCGAGGTGACCGGCCGCTTCAGCTTCGAGGAGTGCCAGTCGATCGTCTGCCGTGGGATCGACATCGATGGCGAGTACTTCGTGCTCAAGACACGCGACGCGGGCGGGGAGCCTGTCATTCAGTTGATCGAGGCCCATCGGATTGGGGAGGGCGACCGCGAGGGGACGGTGGACGGGATCGGGTTGGACGCGGCGGGGCGACCGAGGTTCTACCGCATCCTCGAGGACGACGGCGCCGGCATCGACGTGCCCGCCGCCTCGGTCCTGCACGTCTTTGAGCCGGAGACCGCCAGCGCCGTGCGCTCGGCCCCGGTCATCCAGCATTCGATCAACAACGTCCTGGACGAGATGGAGCTGCTCGCCCTGGAGAAGCACGCCGTCAAGGACAACTGCGATATCGCCCGCGTGCTCAAGAGCCCGAGAGACTTGACCGACGAGGACACCGGCGATTTTCAGATCGGGGCCGAGGAGATCGGTTCCAGCGATCCGGTCTCCCTTCAGAAGATCGTCGGCGGCAAGCTCGTCGCCCTCAAACCGGGGGAGGAGCTGGACAGCTTCCAGTCGGGCCGCCCCAGCCCGACCTTCACCGGGTTCCTCGAACACCTGCGCCGGGATTCCGCTCTCGGGGTGTTGCCCTTCGAGTTCGCCGCGGATTCCTCTCGCATCGGTGGGGCTGGCGTGCGCCTCGTCGTCGCCAAGGCCGACCGCCGCTTCTCCTTCCGGCAGATGATCCTGATCGGGAGGTTCCTCAACCCAGTCTGGGCGTTCGTCATCGGGGATGCCATCGAGAGGGGGCTGCTGGCGAATGTGGCGGGGTGGCATCGGGTTCGGTTTCAACGTCCGAAGCGTGTAGGAGTCGATGCCGGGCGCGAGGCTCAACAGAATCGGGCCGACGTGGAAACGGGTCTGCGTACTCTCGAAGACTCTTACGCAGAGATGGGGCAAGATTTCGAGGAACAAGCCGAAATCCGGGCGCAGAACGCACGCTTTCTCTTTGACCTGTCAGCCAAGTACGGAGTGCCCATCGAGATGCTGTATAGGCCCTCGGGCGGGATGGCCCCCAGCACGTTGACAGGAACGCCTGCGGGAGATGTCACAGGCGGCGGTTCCGGACCGGAAGCCAATCGAGCGGGAACGCGCACGCGAGCGCGATCGGGCATGGCGCAGGGACTTTCCCGAAAAGATCCTGGCGATCAGGCGTGCATGGCGGGATAGAAATCGAGAAAGACTGCGCGCGCAGGCGCGGGCATTGTACTGGAAGCACCGGGATCACATCCTCGCACAGAAACGGGCGGCATATCGGCGCACTCCTCGTAGACCAAGTACGCCCGAGAGCCGGGCTGCGTCGCGAGAGAAGGTTCGTCGCTATCGTGCGCGCCATCGTGAACGTCTCAAGTCGCTC
>JAANMY010003468.1_pt1 | contig 13022 bp, 10 predicted proteins | sample 7279691 | NCBI WGS metagenome assembly JAANMY01 (sample SAMN14094543, study PRJNA606508) | bioreactor metagenome | isolation source: A lab-scale SPAN reactor treating ammonium-rich wastewater day 388 | place: Ireland: Galway | collected 2018-02-07
GCCACTGGCCTCGGGCGCGCTGCCGCTGCGCACCGGCATGATGCTGGTGCCCGTGGTGCTGGCGGCCGGAATCGGCGTGGCGGCCCTGCTGCCGCTGCTGTTTGTGCTGGTGCTCGCCGCCTATTACGCGCTGACCGTCGCCTATTCGCTGTGGTTCAAGCGCAAGCCGATCCTCGACATCGCCATGCTGGCCAGCCTCTACACGCTGCGGGTGGTGGCGGGCGGCGCGGCCTCGGGCATCGAATTGTCGGTCTGGCTGCTGGCTTTCTCGGCCTTCCTGTTCTTCTCGCTGGCGGCGGTCAAGCGGCAGGCGGAACTGGTCGATATGCGCCAGCGCGGCCTTGATGAGGCCCCCGGGCGCGGCTACCGCGTCGATGACCTGCCGGTGGTGACGCAGATGGCCACCACCTCGGGCTTTGTCGCGGTGCTGGTTCTGATGCTCTATCTCAACGAGCCGACGACGCTGATGCTCTATCATCACCCGCTGTTGCTGTGGGCCGCCTGTCTGGTGCTGCTGTACTGGATCGCCCGCATGGTGCTGGTGGCGCAGCGCGGCAAGATGGATGACGATCCCGTGGTCTATGCCATGCGCGACCGGATCAGCCAGATGGTGGTGGCGATCATCGCCCTGCTGTTCGTCGCGGCCAAGGTGCTATGAGCGCGGTGCCGACAGGCTGGGCGCTGGTCTGGCGCTATGGCGCCTTCGCCGTGCTGGCGACGCTGGCCAATCTGGGCGCGCAACGCGCCGTGCTGGCCTTTGGCGAGGGGGCGGCGCTGTTCGCACTGGCGATGATCGCCGGGACCGCGCTGGGGCTTGTGGTGAAATACCTCCTCGACAAACGCTGGATATTCGCCGATGCCGAGACCGGGCTGAAGGCGCATGGCCGCAAATTCTCGCTCTACAGCGCGATGGGGCTGGTGACGACGGCGATCTTCTGGGGCAGCGAAACGCTGTTCTGGACGCTGGGCCAGACGCATCTCGCCCGTGAAACCGGCGCGGTGCTGGGGCTGGCCCTGGGCTATGTGGTGAAATACCGGCTCGACAAGCGGTTCGTCTTTGCCGCTGCGCAACCGAGGGGGGCGTGATGCAACTGTCTGGATGGGGCCGCTTTCCGCGCGCCGAGGGGCGGCTCAGCCGCCCGCGCAGTGCCAGCGATCTGGCCGCGCTGCTGGCAGGCGGCCCGCTGATCGCCCGCGGCATGGGCCGGGCTTACGGCGACAGCGCCATTGGCCCGCATGCCGTGGACATGGGCCATTTCAACCGCCTGATCGCCTTTGACCCCGCCAGCGGCCAGTTGGTGGCCGAGGCGGGCGTCACGCTGGGCGAGATCATCGACGCCTTTCTGCCGCGTGGCTGGTTCCCCTCGGTCACGCCGGGCACCAAATTCGTCTCGCTCGGCGGGGCGATCGCCGCCGATGTGCATGGCAAAAACCACCATAGCGAGGGATCGTTCGGCCGTTTCGTGGACTGGATCGAGGTGATGGGCGCCGATGGCACCGTCAGCCGCGCCCATCCGGGCGACGATCTGTTCGACTGGACGCTGGGCGGTATGGGCCTGACCGGGGTGATCCTGCGCGCCGCGATCCGCCTGCGCCCGGTGGAAACCGGCTGGATCCGCCAGACCATGATCCCCGCCGCCAGCCTCGACGCCGCGCTCGAGGCTTTCGCGCAAAGCCAGTCCGCCACCTATTCCGTCGCCTGGATCGACTGCCTGGCCACCGGCCCCGCCATGGGCCGCTCGCTGGTCATGCTGGGCGAACACGCGGGCCTGCCGGACTTCCCCGGCGGCACGCTGGCCAGCCCGTTCCAGACCCCACGCCACCGTGGCCTGCGCGTGCCCGTCGATCTGCCCGGGCTGGCGTTGAACCCCTGGACGGTCCGCGCCTTCAACGCGCTGTATTACTGGAACGGCGCCCGCAAGCCGGGTCAGAGGCTGGTCGATTGGGACAGCTATTTCTACCCGCTCGACGCCATCGGCGACTGGAACCGCATCTATGGCCGCAAGGGATTCATGCAGTTCCAATGCGTCGTGCCGCTGGAAAGCCACGCCGAGGGGCTGCGCGCCATTCTGGGCACGATCAGCCGCAGCGGCGCGGGCAGTTTCCTTGCGGTGCTCAAACGCTTTGGCGCCCAGACCAGCCGCCTGTCCTTTCCGATGGAGGGCTATACGCTGGCCCTCGATTTCCCCATCAACAGCCGGAGCCTCGCCCTGATGCCCGAACTCGACCGCATCACCGCCGATCATGGCGGCCGCTTCTATCTGGCCAAGGACAGCCGGATGAGCGCCGAGACCCTGCACCGCACCGATCCGCGCTGGCAGGCCTTTGCGCAGATGCGCCGCGACACCGGGCTTGCGGCCCATTTCGCCAGCGCCCAGAGCGACAGGCTGGGGCTATGAGCGGCACGGTCCTGATCCTCGGCGCAAGGTCCGACATCGCCCGCGCCTGCGCGCTGCGCTATGCGCAGGGCGGCTACGCCGTGCAACTGGCCGCCCGCAACGCCGCCACGCTGGAACCCGATGCGCAGGACATCCGCCTGCGCCACGGCGCCAGCGTCACCTGCCACGACTTCGACGTGCTGCAGACCGACGGTTTCGCCGCCTTCCTCGACAGCCTGCCCGCCCTGCCCGATGTGGTGATCTGCGCCGTCGGCACCATGGGCGACCAGGCCGAAAGCCAGCGCGATCCGGCCGCCGCCGCGCGGGTGCTGCGCACGAACTTCGAAGGCCCGGCGCTGATCCTCGGCCTGCTGGCCGAGAGGTTCGAGGCCCGTGGCAGCGGCGTGATCATCGGCATTTCCTCGGTCGCGGGCGACCGGGGGCGCGCGTCGAATTATGTCTACGGCGCCGCCAAGGCCGGATTCACCGCCTTTCTCAGCGGGCTGCGCAACCGGCTGGCCAAGGGGCCGGTCAGGGTCATCACCGTCAAACCCGGTTTCGTGGCGACCCGGATGACCGAGGGCCTGCCCCTGAACCCCCGCCTGACCGCCCAGCCGCCCGAGGTGGCCGAAGCGATCTGGCGGGCGCAGGCCAAGGGCCGCGACGTGATCTATGTGCGCCGGATCTGGCGGCTGGTGATGGCGATCATCCGCGCCCTGCCCGAGGTCGTGTTCAAGAAAACCAGCCTCTGATCAGGGCATCAGCACCGGCTGCGGCACGTTCGACGTATTGGTCGAACCCACGCCCAACTGCCCGCGGTCGTTCGAGCCCCAGCAGAATGCCCGCTGATCGGCCAGCAGCGCGCAACTGAACAGGTCTCCCAGCGCCAGAGCGACCGCCGCCCCGGGCAGCCCGGTCACGGCCACCGGCGTGGCGCTGTCGGTGGTCGATCCGTCGCCCAACTGGCCCATCAGGTTCCAGCCCCAGCAATAGACCGCGCCTTCGGCCCCGGCGATGGCGCAGCTATGGCCGCCACCCCCGTCGATCGCCTGAACCGGCGCGGGCAGCCCCGCAACCATCACCGGCGCCGTCACCGGATCGGGCGAGATGACCCCGTTGCCGACCTGCCCGAGATCGTTGCCGCCCCAGCACCAGCCCTGCCCCGCGCCATCGACTGCGCAGGCGTGGTTGATACCGACCGACAGCCCCGCCACATCCGCCTGCAGCCCCAGCACGCCGACCGGCACGGTGCTGCTCTGCACGCTGCCATCGCCCAGCCTGCCGTTGCCGTTCCGGCCCCAGCAGCGCACCGCCCCCTGCCGCGACAGCGCGCAGGAATATTGATAGCCCACCCCGATCTGCGCCTGCCGCCCGGTCAGCCCCGTCACCAGCGTTGGCAGGTTGCGCGGTTCGGTGGTGCCGTCGCCAAGCGCGCCCTGCGCATTGCCGCCCCAGCACCGCACGATCCCCGCCGCGGTCAGCGCGCAGCTATGGTCCATGCCCGCCGCGATCCCCACATAGCGCGGCCGCGGCCCGCCGACCGGCCCGGGAACCGGGTTGGCCGCGACATCGCCGGTGCCCAACTGCCCCTCGACATTGCGCCCCCAGCACCGCAGCCGATGGGCGGCGGTCACGGCGCAACTGTGATTCTCGCCCCCCGTCACCGCGATGGTCGAGAATCGCGCGCCGCGCGGCGGGCGGGGATAGCGGCGGTCGCCGACCCTGCCGACGCCGACCTGATACCAGTCATTGGCGCCCCAGCAGCGCAAACCGCCCCCCGGCACGATGCCACAGGCGTGGAACGTCCCGGCCTCGATGGCGGTGAACCGCGCCTCGGTCTGGGCGCGCGCCGCACCAGCCGTCAATACCAGCGCCAGCACGGCACCGACCCAACCCGCAACCGACAGACGCATGATATTCCTCCCGGATCGACCGCGCTCCGGGCGCGGCAACATGCGAAACCTAGCCTAGCACGGCGCCCGACAGGCAGTAGGGGAATTCGCGCGGACGTTGAAAACACCGGGCCGCCCGCGTCTCGCCGCGCGCCTCTCTCGGCAAAGCGCCGCCGATGCCGGGGCGCCGCACGGATGCCTTCATTGCCGGTTAGGCTTTTCACCGGTAAGTGATAGGACATGACGAGGGACATGAACGATTTGCGCACCGCAAAGGCGCGCTCTTCCGCAAACGCGGGACGGCTCACACTGGTTGGCACCGGGCTCGGTGCTCTCGCGCTGATCGCCATCGGCGCGCAGGGGCTCATGCAGCCGCCCCGGGCACCGCAGGTCGGCGCCCTGGCACCGCTGGCAGACACGGCGCCCGCGCCGCAGGTCTGGCTCAGCGCGCTGACCCTGCCCGACACCGCACCCTTTGCCGCGCCCGATTACGCGACCGATCCGGTATTCCCGCGCCAGCAACCCGCCCGCGCACCCGCCGCACCGCAGGCCGCCAGCGAACAGCGGCCCGAGGCCGGGATCGCGCCCGCCCCGACAACAGTGCAACGCGCCACGCCCGTTCCGGTTCCCGGCGCCGTCACCGTCACCACTGGCAGCCCGCGGGTTACACCGCCGCGCCGCCCGCAGGTCGCGGTCGCCGCGCTGCCGCCCGCCGCCGATCCGCAACCGCAGGCCGCCGCCGATCCGCTCGCCCTCGCCGCGCTGCGGGCGCCGACCCGCTCGCCGCTACCGCGCCAGCGGCCCGCCGCGCAGGCCGAACCGCAGATCGCCGCCGCCGCCCCGGCCGAAACCACCGCCGCGCCCGGGCAGATCGCGCTCGCCAGCCTCGGCACCGAACAGGGCATCCTGAGCGGTCTGTTGCGCTCGCGCACGCCGCAGCCGCGGCCGGAAACCGTGGCCCGGCTGGCCAGCCTCGATCTGGATCAACCGGTCGCGCCGCAGCCGCAGGCCGCCGCACCGCTTGAGGTTGCGCCGCTGACCACCGCCCTGGCCGCGGGCGCCGACCGCTGCGAATCCGCGCTGACCCGCGCCATTCCGCGCCGCCCCGGCCGCGCGGGCGACGGCAGCGCCGTCATCGGCCGCCTGACCGGCGCCGGCGGCAGCAGCCGCGACAACGCCATCGTCGATGAGGTTCTGGCCGGCAACGTGCCCGATTTCCTGCGTGACCTGGTGCCTGTCACCTTCACCGGCAACGGCGCCAACGGCCAGCGCACCCGGGTGACGATCTGCGTCACCCCCGATTACCTCGCCGTCGGCTCGAACCGCGATTTCGTCCGCGTGCCGCTCGGCCTGCCCGCCGCGCTGCGCGTCGCCGAACGCTTTGACATGGTCCTGCCGACCACCCGCATGGTCGATGCGATCTATCAGCAGGCCCAGGTGCGCCTCAGCCCCGCGCCGATGGACCCGACCTCGGCCATGGCCAGCACCGGCTATTTCCTGCGCCATAACGCCACCGTTCAGGGGCAGATGTCGCAGGCGGGCGGTCGGCTGGGGCAACTGGTCTCGGGCCACAAGAAGGATCTGGTGCTGACCAACCGGCTGCAGCAGAATCCGGGCCGCGTGGCGATCTATGGCTGGCATCAGCGCAACGGTCAGGCGATCCAGCCGCTCAGCACCGTGCATGGCGCGCAATATGCCGATTACAGCCACGGAATCCGGCTGGTCTCGCGGCGGGCCTATGTGAACGGCCGCGCCGTCGATCTGCGTGATCTGCTGTCGGACGGCCGACTGGCCGGGCTGGTCAGTTCCGAAGGCACGATCACCAACCGCCAGTTGCTCGCCGCGCTGGACTGAGCCCACCGCGACCCCGCCGCCACCGACATCCGCCGCGCGGGCCGTCGTCCAGCGGACGACAGGCCGTTCCCGGCCTCGCCCTGACGCGGGCGGGCGCAGACCCGCGCGGGCCGAGGGGGCTCGATGCCCCCGAGGCCCGCTCCCCCACGCCCCTCAGACCCCGTAGATCGCCCCGAATTTCGCCTCGAGGTAATCCAGCAGCGGCCCCTCGTCCGGCGCAAAGCCGCAGGCTGCCGCGATGGTCTCGCGCGGTTCGCGCAAGCCGCCGTGCTGCTGCAACTTGTCCTTCAGCCAGGCCGTGGCGACCGTCGGCCGCCCCGCCGCCAGCGCCGAATCGATCTGCGGCAGATCGCGCCGCAGCGCGGCCATCAGACAACCGGCATAGACATTCCCCAACGCATAGGTGGGGAAATAGCCAAACAGCCCGACCGACCAATGCACATCCTGCAACAGCCCGTGCGAGGGCCGGTCCACCACCACGCCGAAATCGGCGGCGAAGCGGTCGTTCCAGGCCTCCTCCAGCATCGAGGCCTCCAGATCCCCGGCGATCAGCGCCCGTTCCAGATCGAACCGCATCATGATGTGCAGGTTATAATGCACCTCGTCGGCCTCGGTGCGGATATAGCCCGGCTGCACCCGGTTCACCGCGGCGTGAAAGGCATCGGCCTCCAGCCCCAGATCGCCGAATTCCGCCGCCATCTGCCCGTGCAGCCAGCCGGTGAACCCGCGCGAGCGCCCGAGCTGGTTCTCGTAGATCCGGCTCTGGCTTTCGTGCACGCCCATCGACACGCCGTTGCCCAGCGGTGAATAGCGATAATCGGGCCGGATATTCTGCTCATAGCAGGCGTGGCCGACCTCGTGGATCGTCGAATAGAAGCAGTTGAACGGATCGGTCTCGACCACCCGCGTGGTGATGCGCACATCGGCGCCGGACCCTGACGAGAACGGATGCACCGCCAGATCGATCCGGCCATGGCCGAAATCATAGCCGTAAGCCTCGGCCAGCTTGCGGCTGAGACGCAACTGCGCCTCGCGCGAAAACTCGCCCTTCAGCGCCTGCGGCTGGACCGGCGCACCCAGCACCTTTTCGCGCAGCGCCACCAGCCGGGGCCGCATCCGGGCGAACATCGCCGCGATCTCGGCGCCGCTGGTGCCCGGTTCGTAATCGTCGAGCAGCGCGTCATAAAGATCGCCGTTCTGCGCCAGCGCCGCCGCTTCCTCACGCTTGAGCGCGATCACCCGGGCCAGCGTCGGCAGGAAATGCGCCACGTCGTCGCGCGCCCGCGCCTCGGCCCAGGTGCCCTGCGCCACCGAGGTGACGCGCGCCAGCTCCGCGGCCAGCGCCGCCGGAATCCGGGTGTTGCGGGCATAGGAACGCCGGACATGGCGCAGGATCGCCGCGCCGGTCGCATCGGGCGCCTCGGCCTCGGCCAACCACTCGCCCAGCCGCGGATCGGTGCGCCGCGCGTGCAGCACCTCCTCCAGCGCCGCCATCTCCTCGCCGCGCTGCTCGGCGGCGCCGCGGGGCATCATGGTTTCCTGATCCCAGCCCAGCCGCCCCATGACCTGCGCCAGCGACCAGGTGATGCGCTCCTGCGCGACGATGTTGTCGAAAGTGGTCATGGCTCAACCCCGGATGGTGCCGCCCAGCGGATACTGGGCCAGGTGACGGGCGCGCAGGATGAGCACCCAGAGGATCACGGCCATCAGTTGATGGGCGATGCCCAGAACAACCGGTGCGCCGTACAGCACGGTCACGATGCCCAGCACGATCTGCAACGCCAGCGCCGCCAGCACCGCATGGAACGCGCCGCGCGTCGCACCAAAGGCGCTGCGGCGGCCCCGCGCCCAGACGACGATGCCGAAGACCGCCAGCAGATAGCCCGAAACGCGGTGGATGAACTGCACCGTGCCGTCATTCTCGAAGAGGTTGCGCCACACCGGCGTCAGATCCCACATCCCGGGCGGAAAGATCCCCCCCGCCATCAGCGGCCAGTCGGTATAGCCGCGCCCGGCGTCGATCCCGGCCACCAACGCGCCCAGCAGGATTTGCAGAAAGGCAAAATGCATCAGACCGGTGGACAGCGAGAACAGCCTGGCCTCGCGCCCGCGCCGCGCCTGCAGAAGCTGCGCCTCGGGCCGCCCCAGCAGCATCGCGTACCAGGCCAGAAACCCGAGGATGACAAAGGCCAGCCCCAGATGCAGCGCCAGCCGGTACGAGGCCACCGCCACCATCCCCTCGCCCTGGGTGATGCCCGACGAGACCATCCACCAGCCGATGGCGCCCTGCACCCCGCCCAACAGGCCCGGCAGCGCCAGACGGCCCCGCCAGCCCGCCGGGATCTGACGGCGCAGCCAGAACCACAGGAAACCCGCGGCCCAGACCAGCCCGATCAGCCGCCCCAATTGCCGGTGCGACCATTCCCACCAATAGATCGCCTGAAACTCGCCCAGGGTCATGCCCTGGTTGAGCAGATGATACTGGTCGATCTGCTGATAGCGGTCGAATTCGGCCTGCCAGTCGGCGGCGTTCATCGGTGGCAACGCCCCGGTCAGCGGGCGCCATTCGGTGATCGACAGGCCCGAATCGGTCAGCCGGGTCAGCCCGCCCAGGGCGATCATCGCCACCACCAGCGCGAACAGCAGCCCCAGCCACAGCCGGATCGCCCGCCGCGCGCCCTGCGGCGCCTCGATCCCCCGGCGCGGCTGCGGCGCGACAGGGGCCGTGGTTTCCTCGAAGATCGGGCGTCTTGCCATCGCGGCCTCCTTGACTGGCGCCAAGCTAGAGCCCGCGCCGGGGGGCTTCAAGAGCGCCCGCGCACCAGTTGCCGCAAGATCCCGTGCAGGGTCTGCACCTCCGAGCGGGTCATCCCCCAGCGCCCCAGCATGTTGCGCAGGTTCAGCTTCATGTGCGGCACCTTTTCCGGCGGATGGAAAAAGCCCGCGGCCTCCAGCTTGTCCTCGAAATGCTCGCCCAGCTTCTGCAATTCGATGCCGCTGGCCAGATCGGTCCCGGCCAGCTCCAGCCGCACCCCCGCGACCGCGCTGGATTGCCGCATCCATTCATAGGCGGTCAGCAGCACGCATTGCGCGAGGTTGAGCGAATAGAACCCCGGGTTGACCGGCACGGTGATGATCGCATTGGCATGGGCGACATCCTCGTTCTCGAGCCCGGCGCGTTCGGGGCCGAACAACACCGCCACCCGCTTGCCCGCCGCGACCATCGCCCGCGCCTCGGCCATCGCCGCCTCGGGGGTCAGCACCGGCTTGACCAGGCCGCGCGCCCGCGCCGTGGTCGCATAGACGTAATCGCAATCGGCCACCGCCGCCGCCACATCGGGGAACAGCCCGGCATGGTCCAGCACCGGGCTGGCGCCCGAGGCCATCGCCACCGCCGCCGGATTGGGCCAGCCGTCGCGCGGGGCGACCAGCCGCATGTGCTCGAGGCCGAAGTTCAGCATCGCCCGCGCCGCGGCGCCGATATTCTCGCCCATCTGCGGGCGGGTCAGCACGATGAGCGGCGAGGCTCCGAGATCGGTATCGAGTGCGCGCATGGGGCCCCCCTTTTCGCCTGCCCGCTTAGCGCCCGCAGGGCCCCCGTGCAAGGGTGGCGGCGGCAGAGGGGGGCCAGCCCCCCGCCGCGCAAGCGCGACTCCCCCCGGGATATTTTCAGAGCAAAGAGGCGCGTTCAGGTTTCGTTAACCTTGCCTTTCTTTGCTCTGCAAATATCCACGGGGTTTCCAAAGGGGGGCGTGCCCCCCTTTGGACGGGGGGACCGGGGGGCAGTCGCCCCCCGAACCCTAGACCACCTGCCCCGCCGCCCAGCCCGACGACCAGGCCCACTGGAAATTGTAGCCGCCCAGCCAACCGGTCACATCCACCACCTCGCCGATGAAATAGAGGCCCGGCACCGATTTGGCCTGCATCGTCCGCGCGTCCAGCGCGTCGGTATCGACGCCGCCCAGCGTCACCTCGGCGGTGCGCCAGCCCTCGGTCCCGGCGGGCACCACCTGCCAGCGGTGCAAGGCGTCGCCCAGCCGCGCCAGCCCCGCCTTCGACTGCACCGCCAGCTTGCCCGCCAGCCCGGCCCGCTCGACCACCGCGCGCGCCAGCTTGTCGGGCAGATCGAGCGCATTCGCCAGCTCGCGCGCGCCCCGCTCGGCCCGCGCGGCGCCGGCCTCGGCGGCGATGTCGCGGCCCTGCGCCAGATCGATCAGGATCGCCTGCCCCTCGCGCCAATAGCTGGAGATCTGCAGCACCGACGGCCCCGACAGCCCGCGGTGGGTGAACAGCAGCCCCTCGTCAAAGGCGATCTTCGCCCCGGCCAGCCCGACCCGCGCCTGTACGCTGACCCCGGCCAGCGCCTTCATCCCGTCCAGTTGCGCATCGGTGAAGGTCAGCGGCACCAGCCCCGGGCGCGGCTCGACCAGCGGCAGGCCGAAGGCCTCGGCCACCTGATAGCCAAAGCCGCTCGCGCCCATCTTGGGGATCGACTTGCCGCCCGTCGCCACCACCACCGCCGCGGCGCGCAGATCGCCCTGATCGGTCTCGACGCTGAACCCCGGCGCCACCCGCCGCACCCGCACCCCCAGCCGCAACTCGCCCCCCGCCGCCGCCAGATCGCGCAGCAGCATGTCCACCACCTGCCGCGCCGAGCCGTCGCAAAAGAGCTGCCCCAGGGTCTTTTCGTGCCAGGCGATTCCGGCGCGGTCGATCCGGGCGATGAAGTGGTGCTGGGTGTAGCGCCGCAGCGCCGACAGGGCAAAGCGCGGATTTTGCGACAGGAACCGCTCGGGCGCGATGTGCAGGTTGGTGAAGTTGCAGCGCCCGCCGCCGGAAATGCGGATCTTCTCGCCCGGGGCCGTCGCATGGTCGAGCACCAGCACCCGCCGCCCGCGCCGCGCCGCCTCGATGGCGCACATCAACCCGGCGGCCCCGGCCCCCAATACGATCACATCCCACATGGCCCCGCCTTCCTGCTGGCTGCCGCTCTACACCGCGCCGGGGCCCGCGAAAAGCACCTCGCCACCCGCCAGCGCCCGCCGATAGCCGGTCAGCCGCCAGCGATGTAGCACCGGCAGCCAGAGCGGCTGCGTCGCCGACAGGGCCGGGGCCAGCGCACTGCCCGCAAAGGCCTGCTGCACCGCCCCGGCAAAGGCCTGCGAGGCCCCGGCATCGAACATCAGCCGCTGCGGCTGCGCCTGATGCAGCCGCGCCCCGCTCGCCGCCTCGGCGCCGCGAATCGCCATGCCCAGATCGTGATGGGTATGGGCGCGCACCCCGGCACAGACCGCCAGCAGCCGCAGCGCCGGGCTGCGCACCGGACGCTGCGCCAGCCGGTGATAGAGCCGCCAGTGCGGTGCGATCGCCGCCAGCGGCGTCCCGATACGGGCGAGGACGTGCAGGCGGTAGAGGTCAAAGAACAGGGGTATGACCCGCAGGGCAAAGCCCGGCTCGGCCTCTTGCGCCAGATGGGCCAGCCAGCAGCGCGTGACCGCCAGATAGAGCCGGGCGAAATCGGCATGGACCGCCGCCGGATGATCGGGCGGCGCCGCCTCGAACGCGGCCAGAACCTCGGCCAGCGACAGGGCCACAGCCTCGGCCCGCTGCCGTGCCCCCGGGGCGATGCCCTGCGGCCCCTGGCCCCGCGGCCCGGCATCGTGCCGCCCTGCGCCCGCTGTCCGCATCGCCCCCTCCGATCCCCGCGGCACCAGCTTCGCAGGCCCGCGCTTATCGCGCAAGTTTTCAAGGGTTTGGACCGGCAACCCCGCCGCCCGCCCACCAACACCGCCATTTTTTTCCGCGCCCCCCCTTGCGGGGCCAAAACCCTTTGGATAAACACCGCCGCAGTTGGGGCGTGGCCAAGTGGTAAGGCATCGGTTTTTGGTACCGTGTACCGTAGGTTCGAATCCTACCGCCCCAGCCATCTCAAGAAAATGTGGATGCTCAAAGCCTTGTCCGGCCGCCCTCAGGGGGCTGCCATGTTCGGGCTCAGTCGAAAAACCCGCCACGGCCAGAACGGGGGCGGGTTTTTCAGCGCGGGCTGTTGGCCGCCTCAGTCGCCCAGCACGATCACATCGGCGGCGGCGAGGCTGATTTCGGTCTGGGCGCCCACCGGCGGCGGCGGGGTATCGGCGCGGTTGAACGTGTCGAGCGACAGGCTGGCGCCCGCCGCCACCGCCCGCACCCGGATCACCGACCCCAGAAAATGCACATCGGTGATGCGCGCGGGCAGCACGATGTCGCGGCCCTCGGCCCGGCCCAGATGCACCGCCTCGGGGCGCAGGGCCAGCGTCACGGCGGCGCCGCGCGGCAGGTCGATGCGGCGGCCCAGCGTCACCACGCCGTCGGCCAGCGTCACGCGGCCGGTGGCCGGGTCGGCGACCTCGCCCTGCAGGGTGCTGAGCGTGCCGACGAAATTGGCGACAAAGCGGGTGCGCGGCTGGTTATAGATGTCGAAGGGCTTGCCGACCTGCTCGGCGAGGCCGCCGTTCATCACCACGATCCGGTCCGAGATCGACAGCGCCTCTTCCTGATCGTGGGTGACGAAAATCGTCGTGATTCCCAGCCTTTGCTGAATTTCCCGAATTTCCGTACGAAGGCTGACGCGGATCTTGGCATCCAGCGCCGACAGTGGCTCGTCCAGCAGCAGCACCTTGGGCCGCACCGCCAGTGCCCGCGCCAGCGCCACCCGCTGCTGCTGGCCGCCCGACAACTGGAACGGATAGCGCCCGCCCAGATCCGGCAGGCCGATCAGCGCCAGCATCTCGGCGACGCGCTCTTTGGCCTCGGTCCCGCTGACCCCGGCGATGCGCAGGCCGAAACCCACATTCTGCGCCACGGTCAGGTTGGGAAACAGCGCATAGGCCTGAAACACCATGCCGATGTTGCGCTGGTT
>JAANMY010003478.1_pt1 | contig 12993 bp, 13 predicted proteins | sample 7279691 | NCBI WGS metagenome assembly JAANMY01 (sample SAMN14094543, study PRJNA606508) | bioreactor metagenome | isolation source: A lab-scale SPAN reactor treating ammonium-rich wastewater day 388 | place: Ireland: Galway | collected 2018-02-07
TCAAAGAGAGAGATTTTCCGATGGGAAAAACAAAATTCGGGAAAACATAGCGAGGTGAACCAGCCTCATATTGCCTTAGTGGCGCTTCTTGAATAAAATTACGCAAATGAGGCTCAATGTACAAACCTATAGTAACAGGTAATGGAGTTATTTGATAAAGTCTTTTATCAAGATCAGGAGAAAGTCTTACTGGCGGTCTTTGCCCGCTTAAACATCCTGTCAAGACAAGAAAAGACAGTAAAGCAATCCAATATTTATATGAGATAGATTTCATGAAATATATAGAACAAACAAATACCTTTCATGCGACTGAAATTTATGTGCTATATTATAGCATCTTTTGAGAGGATAGTAACAAAGACTTATTTACCAGACATTACACAAAATCAGCAATATTTTGTCAAGATTTTTATCTCTTCCACTTTACCGGTATGTCATTACTTTCTCTGCCAATCATAACAACACCCTTTATCTTTCTCAATCGGGTATATACAGGGTATGTTTTTAAAAGAATAGGGTCGCCACTTTTGGGACTTAATATTTCGCTCGTTGCTGTTACTCCAGTCTTCAGTGTCTGCCATATTGGACAATCCTTACAAGCTAGTGCGAACTTATGCTTTATTAGGAAGCATTTTTTTCCTAGCGGCCGCCCCGTAAAAAAATGCCTTGCTGCCTTATTGAGATTTACCACCTTAAATTCTGTATCAAATACCACTATAGGGTCTGTTATCATATCAAAAATACGGTCAAATTCTCCCCATCTTTTCTTTTTTCTCACAGGGGATGCATGCTTCTTGTCAATGTTTCCATGAGCCTGTATATCAGCATTCAAATGGGTTGATCCTGATTTTGAATTATATCTTTTTGCAAACAAGTTTTGATCTCTTAATAATAATTTTTATTCACTTCTTTACCACAATAAAACGATGCTTATAGATGTGTTATCAAAATCGAGCAATTAGCATACCGCAAAATACTTGCAAGCAATGCATAATAACTATATTTACACAAGTGTTTAAGTAATTACTATATAAGGAAACACCGTTCTAGATAATAGTTTATTTTGCAGAGAAAGAAGTACTTTACGTACAGGTAATTTTGGTGGTAATCAACCAGTGTTTGAAAATAGGTAGTTGTGAACAAATATCTACGGCATGGAAAACAATTGCTCCGGAAGTCTTATGCTTAATACAGGACAAGGGGCCTTTTGTATAACCCTTTCAGCAACACTTCCAATTAATATATGCTTTAGTCCAGTTCTGCCATGCGTACCCATAATTATCAAATCTACTTGCTTGTCTTTGGCGGCCTTTATTATCTCAACAAATGGAATGCCCTTAACAATAAAAGTATCTACATAAACTTTTTCTCGTATTTTATCAGGTATCAGGTTTATAAGCCGTATTTTGAGATTATCTGTCTGTTGATCTTCCAAAGAGAGATCAATTTGTTTTACTACATCTCCCACATTGTTTATGTGCGTTTCTATAACATATACAAGATACAACGATGCCTGATCTTTCATTGATAAGTCAATTGCATAGTTTAATGCATAGGTAGAACAGGGGGAAAAGTCAATAGGGCAAAGTATTTTCTTTAATTTAGTCATGTTTCAATAAGAAAAAAGGCAGTTGTTAAGAGAAGCAGATAACAACTGCCTTAAATGAGGATATTACTTAGAATTTTTCTGTATTATCACGATTAGTGATGTCCGCTTGGATGAAGCGCACTTGCGCCTAAATCCAGGGATATAAACCGGATATCTTTCTCCTGGAGATTAACCTTTGTATGAGCACTTGCGCCACCATGCTCATGAACTGAGATTTCATACATTCCAGGCTTTAATTCGAATACACAGGTACCATTTTTTCCTGTTGTACAAGTATTATCACCAACCTTAATCTCTGCCCCTTCAATCGGTGTACCAATGGCGATTGCTGTAACCCATAACTTTGCAGGTTTAACTGTATAAGCCTGAGCTGTTGTCATTCCAATTCCAGTGGCCAATGCCACACCCATTAACCCTGCAAATATTTTCCTAAACATACCTACTTTCTCCTTTCTTATTGATTTGATAGTAAAATTTATAGAAGTACCATAAAAACATATAATAGTTCCCCCCTTTTCCACCCCCTTTCGCCGTGTTTATAATACTTTTACCAATAAATATTGTCCCATTATACACCTTAAAATATCTTCGTCAAGATATATATTTGCTTAGGAAACTTGCGGCAAAGGGAATTTGAGAAGATAATATCTCATAAGCGTATATCTTTTTGTTACTCTCTTTGAAGTCCCGTCTCTCAATAATTCAGAAATACATCCAGGCACAGAGAATTATTTCTCCTTTATCTGATTAATTTTTACGATAAGTTCTCCCTTATTATCCTTAAATCCTTTACCGTAAAGCCCGATTATATCATCGTTCATGGATAGATATAAGAATTCACCATCTTCACTAGGAAGGATACGAATAGACCCGGAAATTCCCATAGGAAATATTCTGCCATAATCTCCAATTCTGCCAAAAAGCTTTCCAATAGGTTGACCCGGTTGCACATAATCCTTCAAAGCATTGATGGGAATACCATCGGCAGTATGTCCATTTGGAAATAATTTAGGATTAAAAGACCATACATCACCCTTTTCCACTTTCCAGCATAAGCTTGTATCCTCCTGTACCACAACATCAGTCATTTCCCATACTACATTGGCATGAGCAATTACCGTTTCGGCTCGCGCAGAAGCAAATGCCATGAACAGAATATTGCCCGCAAACAAAATCCCTATAAGTATTTTTCCTGTTAACAGAGTTCTTAATTGCAGAAAGGTACAGATCATTTCAATTCCCTTATAACAAACATTCCGTCTGGTGGATTCATCAGGACAACTTTAATCCTATCGTGCCATAATTCACCAAACTCTTTTATTTCTGCATCAGTCCCCTTGCCTGTTACTGCTAATGGCATCAAATCTCCCATTTTGGGATTGGCAGGAAGCATATAATTGCTATAGCTAATCTCTATTCTTTTTTTATTATCCAATCTTTCAAATAGTACCGTACACACTGCATCCTCATCCGCTTCTTGTGTTTCATCAAAAGATAATAAATTCTGTCTGTTATATCTGCCGCCACCTAATCCTTTAAAACCGCTTTCTCCTGCGGCGCCGGTAACTAAGGTAACGACTTGTGATATCGGACCATTTACCTTATAGTCTATTCCCCCTTTAAATATTACCCTTATTTGTCCACGTATCGGGATCTCATTACCGTACAGGTTCTTCAAGGCCAATTGTGTTAACTTATATGCGCCGGAAACTGCCGGGCATGAATGCCCCGCAAATTTTACAGCGTCGGTATAAGTAAAAACAAAAGCCTCATTTCTATCCATTGCACCTAATGCTATAGCGAGTGGATCTTTAATCTTGATAGGTTCTACCGTATTAAAAAAAGGTTTATTAAATTTCGTTTGTTCCATTGACATACATTTCTCCTTCATGAAAAATTTTCTGCTCCACAACAATACTTCTGGTAATCTCAGCCAGATTAATCTTCGAGAGTAGATATATCTCCTGTAGGTAATCCCAGATCTTTTGCTTTCAGTAACCGGCGCATAATTTTACCACTGCGGGTTTTTGGTAAGTTGGCACAAAACTCTATCTCTTTTGGATATGCATGTGCTGCCAAACGGTGCCTTATAAATATCTTGAGTTCTTCCTCCAACTCATGCGATGGCTTATAACCTTCCCGAAGCACTATGAAGGCCTTAATAATTTCTCCCCGCTCAGCATCAGGTTTACCAATTACACCAGACTCTGCTACGGCCCTATGCTCAAGCAAGGCGCTCTCCACCTCAAAGGGACCTACTCTATGACCGGACGTGTTAATTACATCATCAGCCCTTCCTACGAACCAGAAATAGCCATCCTCATCTTTATATGCCGTGTCGCCGGTTGCATACCATCCATTAATATTGAAATACTCTTTAAATCGCTTCTCGTCACCCCATACGGCCCTTAACATGGACGGCCAACCAGGTTTTAAAGCTAACAGTCCATGCTGCCCCGCAGATAACTTACTCCCTGTACCATCGATAATAGCCGCTTCAATACCCGGAAAAGGTTTTCCCATTGAGCCAGGCTTTATAGGCAAACACGGATAATTCGCAATCATAATAGACCCTGTTTCCGTCTGCCACCAATTATCATGGATTGGTAAACCATAGACCTTTAAACCCCACCTGATTACTTCCGGGTTAAGTGGTTCACCCACACTACAAACATACCGCAAGCTGCTCAAATCGTATTCTTTTACAAGATCATCACCGGCTTTCATTAACATCCGCAAAGCCGTCGGTGCAGTATACCATACAGTAACTTTATAATTCTGGATAATTTCATACCACGTGGCAGCATCAAACCTGCCGTCAAAAACATAAAAGGAGATGCCGTTCAGCCACGGCCCCCATAAGCCGTATACTGTCCCTGTTACCCACCCTGGATCAGCCGTACACCAATAGACATCGTCATCTCTCAAATCCAGCACCCATTGTGTGGTAATGTAATGTGAGACCATATCATTATGTACATGCGTTACTCCCTTGGGTCTTCCCGTAGTCCCTGAGGTATACAGGATGTAAAGCGGGTCTTCCAGTTTCACCCACTCCATTTCAAATATATCGGATGCATCTCTCATTAATGTCTTATAACATACATTCCCCTCTTCGAGTTCTTCATCCTCTTTATGATTGACGAGCACAATGTGTTCTAACTTTGGTAATTCCCATAATACGGCATCAACACGCTCTTTTAATTCAGGCGTGGTAATTAATACCTTGGCCTCACTGTTCTGTAACCGATCACGAACGGCATCTGGTCCAAAGGCAGAAAACATCGGTCCTGCAATAGCACCAAGTTTTGCGATTGCTACCATACCAATATAAAGCTCCGGTAAACGGGGTAGAAATATAAAAACGCGATCTCCTCTTTTTACCCCCAACGCCCGGAGCATGTTTGCGCATTTATCAGAAAGTTTTTTCATTTCCAGAAATGTATATTTCTGACAGGTACCATCAGCGCCTTCCCAATACAATGCCACTTTGTTCTTCCGCCAGGTTTTGGCATGCTTATCAATCGCTTCGTAGGCAATATTTACCTTATCATCGTCTATATCAAACTCTCTCTTAATAATCTCCCAGGAAAATTCCTTATGGGTCTTCTCATAATCCACAAGACCTGCAGCTACAGGTTTTTTATTAATAATCTCCACATTTTTCATACGTAATAAGCCCGATTATCGTAATATTAAAATAACACGAAATTTTTAAATTTTCGTATGCTCAAGATACTTTAAGATTTCAATATACAAATCTATATTTTATATCACCTGCTATTTTACAAGTCAACCAGAAAGGTCTTCGATACATAAATTTAATGGGAAATTAAAAATAATGAATCCGGAGGTCTTAGGAAAACTGAGAACTCTTCTCCCTCTTCGATAATCATTTAATGATTTTTATTCCTACAATTGATATAATTATCTTTATGAATCTAAAATTTAACGACCATGTACTTCCTACACTTCCCATTATGGAAGAACTTCCAACAGACAGGATTATTGGGATTACATCAACAATACCTATTGAAATCATCTTTGCCGCAGGATATATACCGATAGATCTAAATAATATCTTTATCGGCGACAAACTTCCTTTTAAAATGGTTGAAGATGCCGAATCTGCAGGATTACCAAGAAATACCTGTGCCTGGATAAAAGGCATCTATTCGGCTGTAAGGAAATATCACATAAAAAAAGTCGTTAGTGTAATTCAGGGCGATTGCAGCAACAATCAGGCATTGATGGAGATATTTCAATCGGAAGGTATTCAAACTATTCCCTTTGCATATCCACATTCTAACATGGATAAGGATTTTTTGTATAATCAACTTATAAAACTTGCTAATGGCCTCGGAGTAGATTATAAAAAATCGGAAGAAATGAAAAAATGCCTTGATGCAGTTCGGGCACACGTACACGAGATCGACAGACTCACCTGGGCTGAAAATACAGTAACAGGAGAGGAAAACCACATTTGGACGGTATCCACGAGCGATTTGATGGGAGATTATATCATCTTTGAGGAACGAGCCAGGAGGTTTTTAAAACTCGCCAGAGACCGGGACCCCTTTCAACAGGATCTTCGGATAGGGATTGTCGGAATACCTCCTATAGGCGAAGACCTTTATTCATTCCTTTCTTCCATAGGCGCTCACGTTGTATTTAATGAAATTCAAAGGCAATTTAGTATGCCCTACCACACAAAAAACTTACTTGAACAGTATAGCCAATACACCTATCCCTATGATATCTTTTCACGCTTAAAAGACATTCAACAGGAGGTAAAGCATCGGAATGTCAGAGGACTTATCCATTATGTCCAGAGTTTTTGTCATCGACATATCCACGATGTCGTTATCAGAAAGCACATCCAACTCCCTATCCTCACACTCGATTGTGATCGTCCCGGACGCCTGGATGGAGCCATGAAAACCAGGCTTGAAGCCTTTATCGAGATGTTAAAAAGCAATGAGTACGAAGAAGCCGTTAAATTTGGCAACGGTGAACAGAATTACGATTTATGTCGTTAAGTTTTATAATTACCACCCAATCTTCTCCCTTTCAAATATTTTTGATACCGTTCCTCTCCAACGCATTTGCTTCCTACCGGACACTTCTCAATGCAGCTTTCAGCTATATCACGCTGCATCATTTCCCCACAATTTTCACAAGCAAACTCATATTCAAAACCCGCTATCGATGCGGTGACTTCCCTATGACAGTGCGGACATAGTACATCAATAATCTCTACCCTTTTGATCCTCTCAGCGCCTGGACATTGCAAGATACCTGGTTTTTTAAATTCCTCTGTGGGTCGCGGAGCAATCGTTTTTACTCTTGATATGGTTTGGGCAGCTAAAATACGGAGGGGCATTTGTTTTTCCTTTTGTAAGAATTCCTGAAGCGCCTTCATGACTTCATGATTTCCTTTTCCAACTTTGCCAATTTCTTCAAGGGTTTGCCTCACCCTCTCAGTGCTCTCATGATATAAGTTTTGCAAAAGCAATGAAATATTCGTAGTGTTGGAGATATGGTCGTTCATTATGAAAATAGAGATCACTGAGTAAAAATTTCTCTTTTTAGCTATTCTATTTATTAAAATAGCTAAATCAAGAAAAAATCTTGAAGGCGCAAAATAGCCAATAAAAAAGAATTGCCCTACAGAATTGAGTTTCCTATACCTAAAATTACCTTGCATGTCGTAAAATTGCTGCTAAAATCAAGGTTATTGTAAATATCAAAGCATATAAAATACTAAAAAGTTGCTTCTCTATTTCATCATTATCTTATCCGGGTAACCTGAACAATCTGTGGTTACAGAATTCTCTATGAGTCAACACATATTCAGGACGATTCCATCGGTTAACAAACTTCTCGAATCACCGGAACTATCCCCATTAACGGGTATGTATCCGCGACAACTTATTGTTGATACCGTGAGAGAGGTTTTAGAAAATATCCGGCAAGCATTTACCGGCAAAACAGACGTACCACAACCAGATCGCATCCAATTGCCCTTCTCTGATATTTCCCACTTTCAGAAGGAGGCGAAAGGGGCAGAAGATCTTACGCAACTCCAAACCGTTGATATATCGCCTCAAAGAATTTGCCAATTAGTCCGGGTATCCCTTCAGCAGAAGTTATGTGGTATTGAGCATGCTATTAATGCAACGGGTATTATCCTCCATACAGGACTTGGCAGGGCACCGCTTACGGATAAGGCTGCAAAACAGTTAGAACATACATTAAAAAGTTACTGTACCCTCGAAATCGAACGGTTTACCGGAAGAAGGGGTTCCCGGTACCATAGTATTGAACAGCTTATCTGCATGATTACAGGAGCAGAGTCGGCATTTGTCGTCAACAACAATGCTGCGGCTGTTTTATTGACCTTAGATACCGTAGCCAAAAATAAGGAAGTCATCGTTTCCCGTTCCCAGCTTGTTGAAATTGGCGGATCATTCCGGATGCCTGATGTTATGACAAGAAGTGGAGCTCTCCTGGTCGAGGTTGGGACTACCAATAAGACTTATCTGAGCGACTATAGCAATGCTATTACTGAGCATACAGGACTTATTCTTAAAGTGCATCAAAGCAATTTTAAAATCGTTGGTTTTACTGAGTCTGTAGATATAAAAGATCTTGTTTCCTTAGGTCAAACCCGCACTATTCCTATTGCTTATGATCTTGGAAGTGGAGCGTTAATCGATCTTCAAAAATTTGGACTACCCCATGAGCCAACCGTGCAGGAAGCCATAAAGGCAGGAGTTGATATCGTAACGTTTAGTACCGATAAATTATTAGGAGGTCCACAGGGTGGTATCATTGCAGGTAAGAAAAAATGGGTCGATCTGCTGAAAAAAAATCCATTAACCCGCGCACTTCGTGTAGGAAAGCTCACTATTGCTGCACTGGAAGCGACGTTAAGGCTTTACCTTGAAGAGGATCTTGCTTTACAGGAAATTCCAACTCTCAAGATAATTTTAGCGCCACTTGGAGTTGTTGAAGAAAGAGGCAAAAGATTACGAGACATCATACATCAGGAAACAAAGATTTCTCTGAGTAGCTCACTTATAGACGGTGTTTCAGAAATGGGAGGAGGAACATTGCCGGGTGAAACAGTTCCGACAAAACTTGTTTCTCTCCATTCAGAAAAAATACCCGCTGAAGAATTAGCTACACAACTCAGAGGCAATACCCCTCCTATTTTTGCAAGAATTGAACAAGGCCGGGTTCTCTTGGATATGCGTACGGTATATGATACAGAAGTCGATACGATTGCTACAGCATTAGAAAAGATATCCTCAGGTTTTATAAGAAACAAGTCCGCAGATTACGCAGATAAGGAGGATAAATAATTTGAAAATTCGAGACAGCGATATAAAAAGTACATAACTTATGGAACAATCCACACATACCCTCCATACAGAACATTTAATCATTGGCACTGCCGGACATATCGATCACGGGAAAACATCGCTGGTTAAGGCTTTGACGGGTATTGATGCTGACAGATTACCTGAAGAAAAACAGCGTGGGCTAACCATAGACATAGGCTTTGCTTATCTGGATCTCAATTCAGATTACAGGATTAGCATTGTAGATGTACCCGGACATGAGCGTTTCGTTAAAAATATGCTGGCAGGTGCAACAAGCATCAATCTTGTGTTATTTGTCATTGCAGCCGATGATGGCGTTATGCCACAAACAGTTGAACATCTTGAGATTATAAACCTTCTGGGCATTCAGCACGGGATTGTTGTAGTAACGAAAAAAGATCTTGTAACAGATGAATGGCTGGAGGTAGTACAGGATGACATCAAAAGAATTTTGGCTGGCACCACTTTAGAGCATGCCCCTATTCTGCCCGTCTCCACAATTACTGGTGAAGGGATAGAATCCTGTAAGGCAATGATAAAAAAACTCATTACTCAGGTAAAGGTCCGTGGGAGTGATCGTGTATTTCGATTGCCAATCGATAGGTCTTTCACTATTTCAGGATATGGATGTGTTGTCACCGGCCCTATCCTTGGCGGTCAAATCTCTGTAGATAACGAAGTAGAAATATTACCTCTAAAAAAGACCTTACGGGTAAGGGGAATAGAGGTAACGGGAGAGCAAGTCCATACCGCCTTTGCAGGGCAACGGGCGGCAATCAATCTCACCGGTATTAAATCGGGTGAGGTAAAGCGTGGGTATGAACTTTCTATTCCAGGATATCTGGAACCTACAAACCTCATCGATGCTACACTGAAATTGATTAAGAGTATAAAAAATCCCTTAAAAAACAGGACTCGCATACGATTTCATAGTAATACTTCAGAAGTAATGGGCCGTGTTATATTACTCGATAGAGATAGCCTGAAACCGGGTGAAGAATCATGCATACAAATCTTTTTGGAGAATCTCATTACTACTGAAAGAAATGATCGGTTTATTATTCGGTCATATTCACCCGCTTACACAATTGGTGGAGGCGTGGTTTTAAGATCAAATACAACCCGGCTAAAACGTTTTAAAGGAGAAACACTAAAAATCCTAAAAACTTTAGCAAGTGGAAATCTTGCCGATATTATAGAGCAAATCTACCTGAATAATAGTCACGCAGTCCTTACATCTGATGATATCTCCAGACAGGCCAATATTCATCCTTCAATTGCTGCTGATATTACAGCAGAATTGGTAAAAAAGGGTTCTCTTTTAAAATTTGATATCGATGGCAAAGGTGTTGTTTTTCATCGTAATATTATTGCTGCTTTACGGGAAGAGATCTTACATATACTCAGAACATTTCATAAAGAAAACCCGTTGAAAGCAGGCATTGAAGAAACGTATCTCAAAACACTTCTCCGGAAGGATACTCATCCCCTATCTATCGCTGCGTCACTCTCTACGTTAAAAAGGGAAAAAACCATCAAGGTGATTGATGGTAAATTATCACTCAAGGATTTTGAGATCGAACTATCAGCACAGGATAAGAGTAAAGCAAACAAGATCGAAGAGTTTTTTCTTCATGCAGGATTCACACCTCCTTCAATAGAGGAGGTGTATACAAAATTTGGCACCTCTAGCAAGTCCACCATCTCATTGCTTGTAGAACAAAAAAAAATCATTGCACTGGAAAATGATCTGTATTTTCATACAACAACACTTGATACATTGAAAGGGATTATTAAGGAATATATCAGGAAACACGGTTCTATCAACGTGGCACAATTCAGGGATTTAACCAAAACTTCCCGTAAATTTGCAGTTCCTTTAATGGAATATTTCGATGCCATTCGTTTTACCAGACGAACCGGAGATGTACGGATATTACTTTAAGACTTTAAATTAACAGAAATAGACAGGATGAGCAGGATAAGATATTTCTAAAAGATTTGATACTTTCCGTAAAAATTTGTGTAATAAAGGAGAATTATAGTATCAAATAGATGAAACCGGACGGAACATAATAAAATCAAATAAATGCGTCATGGTTTGATTGTACCATCACGGACAAACGAGTTTGTCCATGCCACCCTATCAAAAATACGTTCGGTTTCATATCTTGAGTACTATAGCTTAGCTACTGAGAACACAGAGAAGAAACAAAGACAAGCTGAGGAGCAAGGACTTATGTAAGGGAGCAGAGAGGCAGAAGAGATATCTTGTCTGCATAATTTCCTTCCTGCTCCATTTCTCCTTTTTCCCCATGGTTCTTTATTTCCCCTTTCTGACTCGTTCTGGTTAAGGTCTTTATCTTGTCCATCCTGTCTATCCTGTCAAACAGGTGTCATCCATTGACGATAGAGAATAGAGACATAGATGCAATGCTCCAGAAGGTAGAGAAGCTTCTTTCAGAGGAGAAAGGGCTGTTGCCGGCGATGAGGTCAATGGTAGGGTTATTGGCGTTAGTGATAACCCTGATGGTGGGACATCTGAACCGGAACAGTCGCACCAGCAGTAAGCCGCGCCGTCAAGCGATCCGAATCGCAAGAGGGAAAGCCGTGCGCAAGGTGAGAGGAAGGCAGGAGGGCAAGAGGGTCGTGATGGAGTAACGATGAGAGAGGATACAGGAGTATTTTGGAGAGCAGATGGGGATGCCGGAGAGTGAAGGTTCCCTGTACAACTTTAATACGGAAGCCTACGAGTATTTGGAAGCCCCCGAGGGGAAAACCAAGTCAGAGCTTGCCAAATCAGAGGTGTTGCATGGAGATGAAACGAGCATCAACAAGAACGGTGACAGGTATTGGTTGCACAGTGCATCCAATAGTTTGTGGACGCACTTTTTTCCTCACGAAAAGCGTGGGACTGAGGCGATGGATAGTATCGGGATACTTCCCCAATCTCGGGGAACTCTTTGTCACGACCATCTGAAGTCATATTATAACCTATACCTTACTGTACGCATGCGCTGTGTAATGCGCACCACCTGAGGGAATTGGAAGGGGTGTGGGAAGAGGATAAGAAGCAGCAGTGGGCGAAAGAGATGAAAGCATTGCTCGAAGAGATAAATCGTGCGGTAAAGGATTTGGGAGGCTTGTTGGAAAGCAACGAGTCTGAGAAATACCGGCAAAGGTATCAGTCGATATTACAAAATGCAGAAGCCGAAAGCCCTCCCCCTGATGAAACGAACCGTAAGGGAAAAAGGGGGCGGGTGAGAAGGACAAAGGCGCGCAATCTCCTGGAACGATTACGGGAGTATGAGGGTGATGTGCTGAGGTTTATGGACAACAAAAACGTCCCCTTCACGAATAATTTGGCTGAAAACGATATCAGGATGACGAAGGTTCAGCAGAAGATATCGGGCTGTTTTCGTTCTCTGGACGGAGCAAAGATTTTCTGCCGCATTCGTAGTTATCTCTCGACCTGTCGAAAACAAGAGGTAAATTTGAGCCAGGCATTACAGATGGTATTCCGTGGCGAATTACCTGATTTTGCCCGCTCGTAGCGGCGGCGGGTGAAAATACGCTGAATAGTTACAAATTATTTGCGATTTATGATGAAATTTATGCAACAAATTTTGGTTTCATGCCGTGTATAGCCTTTAATCCCTTATAAATAAAGGAATTCAAGCTGGTATGTAATCTCCTTGCATAAGCTCATGTCGTACTCCTGCCGTACCTTTTTTAAAGACCTACCACTTTGCCAGTATTCCTGTCTGCATTCAGGATATGATCTGTTAATGCCTGGATAGCCCTTTGCCTGCTGTCTAATCCACTATGTGAATATTTCTGTAGCATGCATAGACTTGAGTGACCTGTCATGCCTTGCACCACTACCGCACCAATACCTATAGTATCCAACAGATTAAACCGAACAGCAGATAATGAAACCAGACAAAATGAGCCAGGATTTCATTACACCATCACGGACAAACAAGTTTGTCCGTG